>Ga0187864_10000435_pt1 | contig 46668 bp, 30 predicted proteins | sample June2016WEW_11_4_FD_132985 | JGI IMG/M metagenome (GOLD analysis project Ga0187864, IMG submission 132985) | Peatland microbial communities from SPRUCE experiment site at the Marcell Experimental Forest, Minnesota, USA - June2016WEW_11_40 | ecosystem: Environmental > Terrestrial > Soil >...
GACTCTTGACTTTCAACTTTTTCTGTCAACGGGCCTAACCGTGCACGAGGATCCCAGTCTAAAGGTGCGAATGGACGAGAGCGACGCAGCGGCAGTGGCGCGAGCATGCGCCGGGGAGACAGAGGCCTTTCGTGTCCTCGTCGATCGATACAGCCGCAAGGTCTTTCGTCTGGCATATCGCATGACGCGAAACGAGCAAGACGCCGAGGATGTGGTACAGGAAACTTTCCTGCGGGCCTACCGGCGGCTGCGACAATTCGAATCGCGTTCCAGCTTCGGCACCTGGATCTTCCGCATCGCGGTGAACGTGGCCCTCGATCTGACGCGCAAGTTGGGGCGGTACGAACAGGTGGAGCAACCCATGGGCAGTGACGAAGACGGCGCGGAAAGAATCGCACAGTTGCCTGCGGCCGAGCCCGCGCCGGATCGCATCCTGCTGAGTGGCGAATTGAAGCACAAAATGGAGAGCGTGCTGGCCGAAATGAGCCCCCAGGTCCGTGCCGCGTTCGTGATGCGCCACTACGAGGGGATGCCCATTGAAGAAATTGGCAGCGTGCTGGGCCTCAAGGCGAGCGCCACTAAGAACAGCATTTACCGAGCCGTTCAGAAACTGCGGAAGGAATTGGAGCCGCTGGTCAAGGGTGCCGTGGTCGGCCAGCAGCGTAGCGCGGGAGTTTAGGTCGGGGACCGTGGACCCCCTCACCCAGCCCGGGACGGCTGATGAAAGCGCCGTCGTGGTCCACCCTCTCCCCCAACGGGGAGAGGGCAATGACCGGGCTCGAGATCGTCGCCGCCAAGGGCGAGAGGGCGCGCACTGGGTTCGAGACCCTCTCCCTCAGGGGTAGAGGGCAGCAATCAAGCTTGTGAAGGTGCGGAACGTGAAACATGCGAGTGAAGAAGAATTGATGCTCTACCATTACGCCGAAGCCGGAGGGCCGCCGCGGGCCAGTTTAGCGGAACATCTGGCAGTCTGTGAATCCTGCCGCGCGCGTTACCAGCGCTTGCAGGCGGTTCTAGCGGCGGCGGATGTGATCGAGTCACCTGAGCCAGGCGATGACTTCGAGGCAAAGGTCTGGCGGCGTCTCGTTCCACACCTCGAAGCTGCTGCCCCGGAGACGTTCTGGCAGCGCTTCTTGGGCGGTTTCCGGGCCCCACGATTCCTGGCGCCCGCCGGCGCGGTGGCGCTGGTCGCCGCGCTCGTGGTTGGGGCGTTTTTCGCGGGGCGGTTCTGGCCGGCCCGGCCGCGGACGGTGCAGCAGGTAGTGCTTCAGCCGGTTTCAGCGCAGTCGCGGGATCGTATTTTGCTCCTGGCCGTGGGCGATCATCTGGAGCGTTCACAGATGGTGCTGGTGGAATTGGTCAATACCCGCCCGCAACGGATGGTGGACATCTCCGCTGAGCGTGAGCGCGCGGAGGACCTGGTAGCAGCCAACCGCTTGTACCGGCTCACGGCGGAGCGCGCGGGTGAGGCGGGGGTCGCAAACCTGCTCGACGAACTGGAGCGAACCTTGATTGAGATCGCCCACAGCCCCTCCAAACTATCCTCGCCGGAATTCGAAGATCTCCGCCGGCGCGTGGAGGCGCAGGGAATCCTTTTCAAGGTGCGAGTTGTCGATTCGCAGGTGCATGAAAGAGAAAAGAAGTCGATAGAAGACTTGAGCCGGCGGGGGTCCTAGGGGCGGGCTTCGCCCGCATTCAGGGAACGACGGGTAGACGCCAGGAGGAAAAGGATGACCGGGACTAATAGAACTTTATTGAGTTTGACCTGGGCAGTAATCGTCGCCAGCGCAATCTTGGCGACGGCGCCACGCGCTGCATGGGGTTCGCCTCTGCAAGAGCAGGCAAATAACCAGGATTCGCAGATGAGCGCGATGACCTCGGTGGCGGACCAAGATGCTCAGGACCGCGAGCAGGAGCAGCGCGACCGTGAGCAAGAAGCGCGCGATCGAGAGCAGGAAAAGCGAGACCGGGAGCAAGAGGTACGCGACCGTGCCCAGGAGCAGATTGATCGTGAGCACGGTCTCTACGAGCAAGCCGAGGAGCAAATCGACAGCGGCAAACTGCAATCGGCGATCGAAAAGCTCAACACGATCATCTCCCAGCACGGTGCCCACGCCGAAGGAGCGCTGTACTGGAAGGCCTACGCGGAGAATCGGCTCGGGCAGCGGTCCGATGCACTCGAGGCGCTCGAAACTCTGCGCCGCACTTTTCCTCAAAGCCGGTGGCTGGACGACGCCAAAGCACTCGAGGTTGAAGTGCGGCAGTCGTCCGGGCAGAGCGTGTCGCCTGACGCCGAAGGCAATGAAGATTTGAAGCTGATCGCCATCAACAGCCTGATGGGCAGCGATCCCGAGCAGGCACTGCCCATGCTCGAGAAGTTCCTCAATGGACCCCAGCCGCTCAACCTCAAGGAGCGGGCGCTGTTCGTCCTCAGCCAGAGCGGATCGCCAAAGGCGCGCGAGATCGTGGCTCACATCGCCAGCGGCAGCCGCAATCCTGAGCTGCAAATGAAGGCGCTCCGCGACCTCGGCCTCTTTGGCGGCAAAGAAAGCCGCGCCGCGCTGGAAGAGATCTACAAGTCGTCGCATGACATGGAAGTGAAACGCGCCATCTTGCAGAGCTTCATGGTGGGCGGCGAAAAGCAGCGCCTGCTGGAAGTGGCGAAAAGCGAACAGTCGCCCCAGTTGCGCGCGGAGGCCGTGAAGCAACTGGGTGTAATGGGGGCGCGGGCGGAACTCTACCAGCTCTACCAGAATGAGACTTCCGTTGAGGTCAAGCGGAACATCTTGCAAGGGATGTTCATCAGCGGCGACGTCGAGCACACGCTGGAGTTCGCGCGCGCCGAGAAGGACCCCGAGCTTCGCCGCCAGTCCGTGCGGAATCTCGGCCTGATGGGCAAAGAAAAGACCGCGGATGCTCTCACTTCAATTTATAACAGCGACAAGGATCCGGAAATCAAGCGCAGCGTAATTCAAGCCTTCTTTCTGCAAGGGAATGCCAAGCCGCTTATCCAAATCGCGCGGCAGGAAAAGGACAATTCTCTGAAGCGTGAGGCGGTGCAGAAACTGTCGCTGATGCACAGCAAGGAATCGACGGACTTCATGATGGAGCTGCTGAATAAGTGAAGTCGAGGAGTTGAGACCGGAGATCAACATGAAGATGACGCGAACGAGTTCACCGTCAAAGGTAGAGAGTGGTCGAGTTTCCGCGGCTTACTGTTTGCTTCTCGCCGTGGGATGTCTGCACGCCGCGGCGCAGGAGCCGCAGGTGATTAATGCCAGGATGCGCACCGCATCCGCAGCCGCGGGACTGGCGAGCGCTTTCCACTCGATCCAAACGGGTGAAAGCGGTCCGGCTTGGATCGGCTACGCCATGCCGGTTGTCCCCGGGAAGCATCAGATGTGCTGCAACGGATCCATCGGAGACTTCTCAGATGGGGAGTGCGGCCGGTGCCGGCTGGAGAGCCGGCAGGGTGAGGAGGGAGGCCAGTCGATAAAGACGGGCGAGATAAAGACCGTCCAACTGGAGTCTCCGCCCACTTTTCTGGTGCTCTACCGAGCGGAAGCGGGAAGAATTCAGAAGATCCGGACCTTCTCTCCTGAGTGCGAGCTTGATGCGGGCGGACTACCGCTGATCTGGCTGACGGCAGTACGACCGGCAGAGAGCGTGGCGTGGCTTAGCACTTTCGTGACGGCTGGAGGGGCAAGCGCAGAAGGCGAGAGCGACGACGACAATCACCTCGGAAATTCGGCCCTCTCAGCCATCGCCTTTCACGGGGACAACTCCGCCGAGCGCGCGCTGGAGGGTTTCGCCGCGAACGGCCAGCCGGAACGCGTGCGCGAGCACGCGGCCTTCTGGCTGGGAGCGGCACGGGGGCGGCAGGGCTATGAAGCTCTCACTCGTTTGGTGCTGCGGGACGATGCGGACGAGCACTTCCGCGAGAAGGCCGTTTTTGCCCTCTACGTCAGCAAAGAACCCGAGGCCGTGGACGCCATCATCGGCGTCGCCCATCACGACTCCAGCGCCCACGTGCGAGGCCAGGCGTTGTTCTGGCTGGCGCAAAAGGCCGGCAAGAAAGCCGAGGCCACCATCACCGAGGCCATCGAAAAAGACCCGGAGACCGACGTGAAGAAACGCGCTGTCTTCGCGCTCAGCCAGCTTCCCAAGGATGAAGGCGTGCCCCTCCTGATCCAGGTAGCAAAGACGAACACCAACGGAGTGGTGCGCAAGCAGGCCATGTTCTGGCTTGGCCAGTCGCATGACCCGCGCGCGTTGGCCTTCTTCGAAGAAGTCCTGTCGCATTAAACACCAAGACCTTCCTCACCACAGAGGCACTGAGGATTGAGAAAGCCGTGCCTCTGTGTCTCTGCACCTCTGTGGTGAAAACGATCTTTCCACGCCTCCACTCCCAGGGGCGGCCACAAGGGCCGCCCCTACACGATCTCCCAGCGAAGCGGCATGCCGGGTTCGCTTTCACCGTTGAAGCGTATCGCTGTTTCGGGAGGGCCCGGAAGCGCGCGGCGGACCCCATTAATCTCCACCGTTTTCAGGCTTGATGCTTCAACTTGTGAGAGGCGAATCTCGATCTCCCAACTTCCAGCTTCGACCGGAGCATACCAGCCGCTGTAACCATGCCCTGTCTTCTTGAAGCCCAGCAGGGGCGAAGTGAACTCGTATTCGGCCAACGGGAGGCTGGGTGCAAATCTTACGCCGCTTTCATGGAATTCCAGGCCGAGCAATTTGGCGGCGCTGTAAAGGGGCCAGGCGTGCGGATGCATGTTCATGACGGGAAAGTCCGTCCAGTTTACCCCAAGGTCGTGTTTGGGCTTGCCCTCAGAATCGGTCTCCGCAAACATTGTCTGCCCTGGATGCTTGGAAAGTACGGAGTTGTAAGTGTCAGGGCCACTCCAAAGGCCGTACCAGACTTCGGGGTAAGCTTCGGCGTGAACGGCAAGGGTGTTCTTTTTCCACTCGTCCCAGGCTTTCTCTCCGTTCACCATAGCCAGTGCCCAGATCAAAGTACCATTGATCGACGGCCAGATGCCGGCGTTCGTCATGGTCCCGACGGCGCTGCCCAGCAGGTTGTCCTGTGCGAAGCCTTTGCTTTGCAGAAGGGCGCCGATGGGCGACGGCTTGCGCAGCAATTCGTCGATGACTTCAGCCAACATACGGCTCTGCTCAGACGTGGCGGCGCCTCCGATAATAGCCCAGGGTTGCGGCTCGAGCCATAGCTGGTCCTCACCGAGCCAACCGAGCTTTGCATCCAGCCAGGCGCGGCGGAACCATCGGCCGGCCCACTGCGCGCGAACCGCCTGCCGCTGGGCAGCAGCTTTGGCGCGTGCTTGCGCGGCCTTCTCTCGATCCCCGACGTAGGCAAGCAGCCGCGCATAGTAATCGAGGACGTAGCAAGCCATGGCCGCATTCAGGACGCTTTCCCCGTGCTCGCGGACTTCCGGAAGTTCCTGCGGAGGCACGGGACTCACGACCACGGCGTCATTCCAGTCTCCGTGCAAGAGGCGCATCAGCCCGTGCTCGCCCACGCCGATGCCTTCAACCAAATGAGTGTAGGAGCGTCCCAGACGCTCACCCACTGTTGCGTCGGTTGACTTCGCCTCGTGTTGCGGATAGGTCGGAATCTTCTCTTGTAAGAATGCCTTGTCGCGCGTGGCGAGCACGTATTCGCTGGCCAGCCAGAGCAGCCACAGCTCGAGGTCGCTGGGATGGAAGATGCTGGGCATCGGCACGCCGCGTCCCACAATGCCATAGGGAATCGAGCCATCCGGCTGAATTTCCTTCAGCGTGTAGCGCAGGACTTCCCGTACAATCTCCGGACGGTCGAAGACGAAGGGCAACGCGTGCTGAAGCGGATCGCGTGCCGCACCCTGAAATCCAAAAATGTACTGGTAGACGTGGCCCTGGGAAAGGACGTGCTCGCGGAAGAAACTGTCGTAAGTGAGATTGCTGCGGAGGTAATAGTTGTGCCAGGTTATTTCTCGCTCCACCCAAGGCTCGGAGGCGGCGCGGAACCGAAGCCCGTCCGCTTTCCAGCGGGCGCTGGACGCCGCCCAAAGCGATGACACTTCGGCCTGGTATTTCGTCACCAGCCCTCTAAGTTCGAATCCCTCCGGCAGGTATCCGTACATAAAGTAGATCGTCCGGGTTTCGCCAGGTCCCAGATCCAGAACGCGTTCCAGGAGCAAAGCGCTCTCCGGGCCCGTCGAGGTGAGGTCGTTGCCAAGCTTGTTGGCCAGCCGGGAAGGGTGCCCAACGCCACCCGAGCCGAAAAACGCTGTTCCGTTGGTCGAGAAGCCATCCGCGGGCGCATCCAGGGAAACGAGGAACGTTGGGGGAGGATTCAAATCGTCCATCGACGCGTCCGCCGCAAGCTCGGGCATAGGGGGCCCGAAGAAAGTCGTCGGATTGGTCTTCAGGTAAGCCTGAAGCCCGTGCCAGATTTGTTCTTCCTGCGGAGTCCGCCCCAGAAACTTCTGGCTCTCGCTCAATCCGGCGCCATTCTCGACGATCTGGAACTGGTGCGAAAATCGCTCGCAAAACTCGCGCCGCAACGCCGGGGCCTTAACCATTCCGCCAACCGCCGGCGCTTCCATAAGAGACCGGTAGGAGAACTGATAATTGTGGCAGCCCCAGTATTCGACCCAGCGGACCTTCGCCGGCTTATTGCCATGATTGGTAACAGCGACCTGAGAAATCAAAACCGGATCGTCGCCGAAGGGGGCGAAGATGACCTGGTCTACACCATATCCGCTCCCCGTGACAGTTTTCCTGAGGTAGCCGGCGCCGAAGATGCGCTGGTAGGAATCGCCGCCCCCGGGGTAGTAAGTGCTGAGCACGCGCACTCCGTCGGTGAGGTATCCGATGCCGGCGCCGTAGCGATGGTCCTTGGGCGAATAATCGTTGAGGAATTTCGGCGCGCCCTCGTCCTGCCGCACCTGGACATAGCCGTAGTTGGAGACCGCCGCCACCAGACGATCATTACCCACTTGATGCGTGTGGTCGGTGGGAGATCGCCACTCCGGATGGACGGGCGTCCGGGCCTTGGGGTCGGCCGCTTGATTGCAGGTGTAGCGATAGGCCGGCAGGCCGTGTTGATCGGTAATCCATTCGCCAAAGTAGCCTGAGCCGTACGGCTTCGCCACGTTGGCAGGCCCACCCTCCGACCGCGCTTGGCCGCTCCCGCTCGCGCCCGCCAACTGCAACGGGCGCATACCCGTTGATGCGCCCAGGCCAAGCAGCGTAACGAACTCACGACGATTGACCATGGCCGTATTCCTCTGCCGAAAGGGTACATCCTACTCCGAGCCATTTTCAATTGGCAAATTGCAAACGGCGGAGGTCGTTTGTTGCGCCTGCAAAGCGCAGACGGCGGCTCCGCTGCCGCACTCCGAGGCAATTCGCGCATTGCTCTGCAACGCGGCGACGGTCTTGGTGGTTGGCCGGAATTGTCGTACAATTGTTAAGGTAATCAGTTCAGCCAACACAATATCGGCAAAGAGGAGTAGCCATGTCAACCCGCCATTCGTCCGGTGAGATTCGCCTTGATGTGACTGCAGGCCGTGAGCAGGCGCAGGCAAGGCCAGACCCAGAGACTCCGTTTCGAGTAGCGATCCTGGGAGATTTTAGCGGCCGCGCGAACCGCGGTTTGCTCGAGACCGGGGACGCTCTCGCCAGCCGTCGTCCGATCATGGTCGACCGTGACAACTTCGATTCCGTGCTGGCCAAGCTCGCGCCTCGCCTGGATTTAACTCCGGGTGGAGAGGATGACCTCTGCATCCCACTAAAGTTCTCTGATCTGGACGATTTTCATCCTGACAAACTCTTCGAGCAGGTTAAGATCTTCCAAAAGCTGCGGGAGACGCGCCGGAAGCTCGGCGATTCGGCGACCTTCGCCCAGACCGCGGCGGAACTGACCTCGGCAGCGGCGCCGAGTGATGCGCCCCCACCGCAAGCCGCACCTGCGCAGGTGCAGGGGCCGGCGCCCTCGCCGCGAGCGTCTGCGCAGGACATACAAAGCCTGGTTTCGGGAAGTTTCCTGGATGAGATGGTGGAAGAAACCGAAAGCAAGGCACAACAAGATCAGTCAGCCAAGCGTCCGGACGAATGGAGTAGGTTGTTGCACAAGCTTGTCTCCCCTCATCTGGTGGCTAAAGCAGACCCTCGACAGGCGGAGCTGATTGCGGTGATCGACAGAGCCACCAGCGCGCAGATGGGAGCTTTACTGCACGCCCCTGCGTTTCAAGCCCTCGAAGCTGCATGGCGCGCGGTCTACTTTCTGGTGCGAAACGTGGAGACAGATATTCACCTCAAGTTGTTTCTGATCGACGTCTCGAAGCAGGAACTTGCCCAAGACTTGTTGACGTCCGGCGATTTGAGATCGACGGGAATGTACAGATTGCTGGTGGAAAGGACCGTCGGCACGCCGGGGGCGGATCCTTGGGCGGTGATTGCCGGAGATTTTACCTTCGGGCCCAGCTTGCAGGATAGCGAATTGCTGGCTCGAATCGGCAAAGTGGCCGCAAGCGCCGGCGCGCCCTTCATCGCGGGCGCGAGTCCGCGCCTCTTGGGCTGCGATTCCGCAGTAGGTTTGCCTGAAGTGCGGGAATGGAAACTGGCGATGTCCGGCGAGTCTGCCGCATCCTGGCAAAGGCTGAGGAGTTCTGCTGAAGCTCGCTTTGTGGGCCTGTCATTGCCGCGTTTTCTTTTGCGGCTGCCGTATGGAAAAGATACCGAGCCCATCGAGCGTTTCCAGTTCGAAGAAATGCCGGATCCCGGCGCCCATGAGAATTACCTGTGGGGCAATGCAGCCTTCGCCGCTGTCTTGTTGCTGGCGCAGTCTTTTGCAGAGCACGGCTGGGATCTACAGCCGGGCGCGCATTCGGAAATAGACGGGCTGCCCGTCTACATTTATAAGTCAAAGGGCGAAACGGAAACCCTGCCGTGCGCCGAGACTCCTTTGACGCAGACGGCGGCAGAAGAGATGATGGAACGGGGTTTCATGCCGCTTGCCTCGTTGAAAGATCAGCCGGCGGTGCGACTGGTTCGATTTCAGTCAATCGCTGACCCCATGAGCGCCTTGGCAGGACGCTGGGAATCTTGAGACGATGGCCGATAGACGGGCTTCGTCTTTCCACTCCGAGGGGATGGGAAGTGCAAGGATCCGAAGGCTATCATATATGTCAAATCCTGAGTTAAACCCTTACGACGAAGTTGCCTACCCATCGCTTCCTATTGCCCACACTCATCCTGACCGGCTGGCGACAGTCGGGATGCACTTCGGCATGCGACCGGCGCCGGTGGAGCGCTGCCGGGTACTGGAGTTGGGATGCTCGAGCGGCGCCAACTTGTTGGCCATGGCCGTGGGGTTGCCGGAAAGTGAGTTTGTGGGAGTCGACCTGGCAGGGAAACCGATTGCTCGCGGCAAGGCCATGGTAGAGGCTCTGGGGCTGAAGAATCTTACCCTGCGGCAGGCGGACTTGCTGGAGATGGCCCCGGACTACGGCAGGTTCGATTACATCATCGCCCACGGCCTTTATACCTGGGTTCCGGCGCCGGTTCGCGAGCAGATCCTGGCCATCTGCAAAGCCAGCCTGCAACCCCAGGGAATTGCTTATGTTAGTTACGACGCGTTTCCGGGAAGTTATTCCCGCATGATGGTGCGCGAGATGATGTTGTTCCACGTTCGAGATTTTCGCGACCCCCAGCAGCAACTCCAGCAGGCCGTGACCTTGCTGAAGCTACTGGCCAATTCGGGGAAAGAATCCGAGCCCTACACAAAAACACTCCGGGACGAGTCTGAGCGAATGTCCACGCGCTCCAAGGAAGGCCTTTACCATGACGAGTTATCGCGGGATTTCCAGCCGTTCTATTTCCACCAATTCATGGAGAATGCCCAACGCCATGGGCTGCAGTTTTTAGGTGAGACTGACTTTTTCGAGATGCACAGCGGAGGGCTGTCGCCGCAGGCGAAGGAAGTGCTCGACAAGATCTCCGACGACGTCATTTTGAGGGAGCAGTACCTGGACTTCATGTGCGGGCGGGCCTTCCGGAAAACGCTCCTTTGCCGCGACGATGTGCCGCTTGATCGCTCCGGGAAATCCGTTTCCGTGAGGTCCTTCTTCACGTCAACCCAAGCGCGCCCGAAAGCTCAGTTTCCGAACCTCGCTCCGGAAGCGAAGGAAACATTCTGCAGCGCCAGTGGCACCGAACTCACGACGTCGAACCTTCTGGCGCGCTCCCTGTTCTGGTATCTCATTAAGTCACGCCCGGAGCGAGTCCCGTTTGAAAAGCTAGCGAGAGAAGCCGAGTGCAGAGCGCGTCAGGAATTGGGCTTTGTTCCAAAACCAGACCAGGACATTGCCACAGAGGTTGCTGATTTCATCTGGCGCACTTACCTGGCAGGATTGCTCGAACTGCATGTTCACGTTCCCCCTTTTGCCACTCAGGTCAGCGATAGGCCGGTGGCTAGCCCGCTGGCTCGACTGGAGGCTCGGAACGGGAACGTGGTTACTACGCTGCACTGCCGAAGCCTGCATCTGAGCGATTCACTGCACAGAGGAGTGCTCATGCTGCTCGACGGCACACGCGACCACGCTGCTCTCCGCAGAGATCTGCCCGAGATATTCAAGTCCGGGAAGCTGACCATGGAGGAAGACGGAAAGCCAGTGGTCGACATGCAAGCTGTGGAGAAGAGGATTAACGCCGAAACGGAGGAAATTTTGCAGGATCTGGCACGCGCGGGAGTGCTGATGAAGTGATCTGCGGGGCGCGGGAGCCTGCTGCGCCGGTCAGACGCTATTCGCTGCCGCGAGGCGGGTAGGAGAGGAGGGCAATTTGGGGACACGAACCGAAGAGCTGAACAGTGCGCAGGCATTGCGATTGCAGCTCGAACCTTCACCTCATTTCGCTTGCTTGCACGATTTTCTGCGCAATTCAGACTTCTTTGAGCCGTCCATTTGCCGCCGAGTTGGCATGACCGGGCTCGGCGATTTTCTTTCCGGTGACCGCACGCGGATAACACTTTCGGGTGAATCTGACACGCTGGGAGTATTGATTCGTTTGTTTCTGCTTGGTGATTCGCTGGAGGTCAAGGTCCTGGAGTCCTCGCTCCCGGCAAGCGTGGTAGAAGCGATGAAAGAGTTAGGCCTGCTGATCCAAGGTCCAATGGATTTCGCCCCACCCCTTGCTCCCCTCCCCAACCGGGGAGGGGAAACAGGGGTGGGAGCGCCTACGACAATGTACGCTACCGTGGCGCTCTATCCGGTTGGGGGGTTGTTCATCGTTTCGGACCGCTGGACTTTGCCGCAGGGGAACCTCACGGAGTTGGCCGAAGATTTTGTTTTTTCCGCCATTACGCCCAACACTTCACAGTTCATTGCGACATTGCCGAAGGAGCCTTGTGACGCCCTTCTCGACCTCTGCTCCGGCACAGGCGTGGCGGCGCTCGACGCCGCAACGCGCGGGTGCCGCGCAACATGGGCTGTCGATATTACCAGGCGATCTACGGAAATGGCGCATTTCAACCGTCTGCTGAATGGAGTCCACAACGTCAACATCCTGCAAGGTGACCTCTATGAGCCTCTGGACGACCGCACCTTTGATCGGGTCGTCTCTCATCCGCCCTATATGCCCGTACTGAGCCGCGCCCAAGCCTTCTACGACGGAGGCGCAGATGGAGAACAGGTGACCCGGCGCATCGTCATGGGACTGCCCCGGCACCTGCGTCCCGGCGGACGCTTTTATTGTCTGGCGCAAGGATCGGACCGCGAAGGCGCACCTTTCGAGCAGCGTGTGAGGGCCTGGCTCGGCGAAGCGCAGTCGGAATTTGATGTTCTCGTCATCGTCCGGCAAGATCAAGCCCCTGCAGACACCGCATTGCAATTTGCTGTGAAGTCCAAAGGGGGTGGCGGGGCGGTCCGACAAATGAGAGAAACGCTAAGGGAACTCGGTGTGCAGAATATGAGCTACGGATGGCTGATCATACAGCGCCGGGACGATGTTCGTCCTGTCTTCACCGCCCGGCGGTCTGTTGGCCGCATATCGACCCGGGAAGAGGTCGAGTGGCTCTTGAAGTGGGAAACCGCTCTTGTGGAGCCCGGGTTCATCGAAAAACTCGCCGAGGCGCACCCTGTCGCCAGGCCTTCATTTGAGCTTCACACCGTCCACCGCATGAAGGGCGGAGATTTGCTTCCGGAGGAGTTCAGGCTGACGACGGAGTATCCTTTTAGCGTTGAATGCCGGGTGCAGCCTTGGGTGGGGTTCCTGCTTCCGCAATGCGACGGGAAGTCGTCGGTGCGGGAACTCCTAGAATTCTGCAAGCGGAACAATTTTGTCCATTTGGACACGCCTCTGCCGGAGTTCATCAAGCTGCTGACTGTTTTTATCTCCGGCGGCTTCCTTGAGGTGGAGGAGGCTCGATTGCCGGAGAGCGCCGCAGGCAGGTAGAGACAGCGTCGGAATGCAGGTACGCACTTTTTGCACCACTCGTCGTGCCCTAATCCGTCGTTATCGACGGATTAGGGCGTTAAGTTTTGGGTTGACAAGAACTCGCTGACGTGTTAACAATTAAGAAGTTCAGGAAAATCAGCAAAAAAAGAAATTCCAATAAAGGGGTGCCGAATGCCACAGAGCGTCCAGAAGAAGCTTGAGAGGGTACGTCCGCCGCGTGTCCACGTGACCTACGACGTGGAAACTGGTGGCGCGATAGAAATCAAAGAACTCCCGTTCGTGATGGGAGTTCTGGGTGATTTTTCAGGTCAGCCTACAGAACCTTTACCAAGGCTGAAGGACCGGAGGTTCGTCGAAGTAAACCCGGACAATTTTGACAGTGTTTTAGAGAGCATGAAGCCTCATCTGGCCTACGCGGTCGAGAATAAGCTCAGCGAGGATGCGGAAGCAGGACAGTTGAAGGTCAGTTTGGATTTCAAGAGTATGGACGACTTCTCGCCGGAGAATGTGGCCAAGCAGGTCAAACCTCTGCGCGAACTGCTTGATCTGCGCACCCGCCTTAATGACTTGAAAGGCACGCTGCAGACGAACGACAAGCTCGATCAAGTCCTGCTTGATGCCGTCAGCAACACTGACAAATTGAACCAGTTGAGAACGGAACTGGGTGGCAAGAAGGAAGGGGAAGAGAAGGAGGGATCCAATGGCTAATCAGGAAATGGCTAAGACGCCGGCAGCGGCGACCGAGCAAGTAGCGGAAAAGGGATTGCTGGACCAGATCGTTGAACAAGGTAAGGTCGGAACGGATGCGGCCACGCGAGAGCGGGGTAAGAGCCTGGTGAAGGAGTTTATCAACCAGGTGCTGGAAGGGCAGGTCACGATTTCGAAAGACACCGAGGCGATGATCAATGCCCGGGTCGCGCAAATCGACCACTTGGTTTCCATTCAACTCAATGAGATCCTGCACCATCCCCAGTTTCAAAAGCTGGAAGGAAGCTGGCGGGGCTTAAAGTACCTTCTCAGCCAAAGCGAGACCAGCCCGATGCTGAAGATACGCGTCATGAACGTATCGAAGAAGGATCTTCTGCGCGATCTGCAGCGCGCTGCGGAATTCGATCAAAGCGCCTTGTTCAAGAAGATATACGAAGAAGAGTTTGGAGTCTTCGGCGGAGATCCCTTTGCGGCGATCGTCGGCGACTACGAGTTCGGCAAGCATCCGGAGGACCTGGAGTTGCTGGAGAAGGTGTCGAACGTTGCAGCGGCTGCGCACGCACCATTCTTGACGGCTGCGGCCTCGCAACTCATGAATATGGAGAGCTTCACGCAACTGGACCAGCCGCGCGACATCGCGAAGATTTTTGATACCACGGAGTTCGCCAAATGGAAGGGTTTCCGGCAGAGTGACGATTCGCGGTACGTGGGGCTTTGTGTGCCGCACGTCTTGATGCGCCTGCCCTATGGCCGCGACACTGCCCCGGTGGATGCGTTCAATTACGAAGAGGGTGTGGACGGCACCGATCACTCCAAATACCTTTGGGGGAACGCCGCCTATGCCATGGGAGCGCGCTTGACGAACGCCTTCGCCCAGTACGGCTGGTGCGCAGCCATCCGAGGGGTCGAAGGCGGAGGCTTGGTGGAAGGCCTGCCCGCCCATACTTTCCGCACCGACGAAGGTGACGTGGCGTTGAAGTGCCCCACGGAAATTGCGATCACCGATCGCCGTGAGAAGGAACTGGCTGACCAGGGGTTGATTCCGTTGGTGCATTGCAAGGGGACGGACAAAGCAGCATTCTTCAGCGTGCAGTCTGCCAACAAGCCTAAACTGTACGACAGCGATGCGGCCAATGCCAACTCTCGGCTCTCCGCGCAGTTGCCCTACATCATGGCAACCTGCCGGTTCGCCCACTACTTGAAGGCGATGATGCGGGACAAGATCGGCAGTTTCACCACTCGCGAAGAGATTCAGAAGTTCCTGAACCGCTGGATTTCGCAATACATAACGACGGACGACTCCGCAACCCAGTCCGTGAAGGCCAAGTACCCGTTGCGGGATGCACGCGTTGACGTGGAAGAGGTGAAGGGCAAACCTGGCGTATACCGCGCCGTGTGCTTCCTTCGACCGCACTTCCAACTCGACGAGCTTACGGTTTCGCTACGGCTTGTTGCATCGCTGCCGCAGTCTGCCAATAAATAACAGCTTGGGGGCGGGTGGCGCGCAAGAGCCCGCCTCGTATTCTTTCAAATTCCAAATCTGACGAGGAGAAGAATATGGCGATTGAATACCATCTGGAAATCAAAGAAGCACCGGGCGAAAGCGCCTCCACGAAGCATAAGGGGACGATTGAACTGCTGTCGTGGAGTTGGGGCGCAAGCAACCCGACGACCATCGTGGGCGAGGGTATGAGCGCAGGAAAAGTTTCGATGTCCGATCTCAGTTTCACCAAGAGAGTGGACAAGTCAAGTCCCAAGCTGTTGACCCTTTGCGTCACCGGCGATCACGCAAAGGACGTGACCCTGTATTGCAGCAAGCAGACCGGCCAGAAGACTCCCGAAGACTTCCTGATCATCAAGTTGACGGAAGTCTACGTATCGAGCTTTCAATGCGGAGGCTCGACCGGCGAAGATACGGGGACGGAATCCCTTTCGGTCTCCTACGCTACCATCGATTACGATTACAAGGTGCAAGGGGCTGATGGCAAGCTGGTTTCCGGCGGTGAAGTCCAGTACGACCTCAGGAAGAGGGAGCAAACGAAGTAGGCTGTAGGATGGCCGACGGCGCTGACCCCGCCAAACGGGGTCAGCGCGATACTACTATGGAAAACGCGAATCACCTCTTTCAGGCTGGTAAACTCAAGGAGGCGATTGAGGCGTTGGGGGCGGAGTTGCGCAACACTCCTGAGGACACCCGGCGCCGTACATTCCTCTTTGAATTGCTCTGCTTCGCCGGTGAATACGATCGAGCAGAGAAACAACTGGACTTGCTGGCGGACGCCGGTCCCAATAGCGGCATGGGGGCATTGCTCTACCGCAGCGCCTTGCAGGCTGAGAGGACGCGGCAGGACCTGTTTCAGAAGAAGGAATACCCCAAGCCTGCCGGAGAAACCTCCCCAGGTGCAGAAACCGTCGCGGGTACGCTGAATGGAAAGCCCTTCCAGGCGATTGCGGACGGCGATCCTCGGATTGGGCCTCGCCTGGAGGTTTTTGCCGGCGGGAATTATCTCTGGATCAATTTTGCACACCTGGCCTCCGTCAAGATCGAGCCGCCGCGCCGGCTGCGCGACTTGCTGTGGACCCCGGCTGTAGTTCGCGCGGGCCCCGCTTTGAAGGGCACCGAGCTTGGCGAAGTCTTGTTACCTGCCTTGTCCCCCTTTGCCGGGCAGCATTCTGATGATGCTGTCCGCTTAGGCCGGATGACGGTTTGGGAAGAAGACGAGTCGGGTACGGCGGCGCCCATCGGCCAGAAGATGTTGCTGGTGGACGGCGAGGAATTTCCACTTCTCGAGGTCCGCCAACTGGAGTTCAATTTACCACAGGTTACGGTCTAGCTCAGAATGCCTCTTCCTGATAACCTACTCAACCCGATTCCAGGCGAAAAGCCCTGCGGCGAAGACCTGCGTTACGCTCCGGTTTACGATCAGATCAAGGAAGCACGGCGGGAAGAAGAGGGTTATGAGTCCGGGGAATGGATCAAACGGGCAGACTACCCCCTGGTCGTAAAGCTTTGCACGGAAGCTCTTGCCAACAAGACGAAAGACCTTCAAATTGCCGCATGGCTTACGGACGCTTTGCTGCACACAGAAGGTTTTGTTGGGCTAAAGCAAGGGCTGGACCTCCTTCACGGCTTTGTTGGCACTTTCTGGGACGGTTTATACCCTCAACTCGAAGATGGTGACGCAGAGCTGAGGGCGGCACCCCTCCAGTGGATTGGCACGAACCTTATCCTGCCTCTTCGAACTGCCCCCATTAACAAGGCCAAGCACGGCTTGCTGGATTATACCGAATCAAAAAAAGTCGGCTACGAAGAACAGGCCGACACCAGCGATAAGAAAGAGGCGCGAGCCAAACTGCTCGAGCAGGGGAAGGTTGCGCCGGAGGATTTCGATAAATCCTTCACCGAAACTCCCAAGGCCTTTTACCTCGCTGCTGAGGGCGCACTCGACGGCAGCATTGCAACCGTGGGGGCTTTAGATACTCTCTGTCAGGAGAAGTTTGGTGATGTCGCGCCGAGCTTCTCAGATCTGAAGAAAGGCCTGGAGACGGTCCGGCACAGTGTCCACCTGCTCCTTCAGAAGAAGCGAGAGACTGAGCCGGACCCCGTTGAACCCGGAGCGGAGGGTGCCGGGCCGCAGGGGGCCGAAGAGGGTACAGCGGGCGAGGGGACCGCGAGTGGCACAGCAACCGGCCGGGGGGCGCCCGGGGTGGCCGGTATCGTCATCCCTCTGGCAGACGGGGAGCCCGCCCAACGCCGGGATGCAATCGCCAATGTGGTTCGCGCTGCGGCGACCCTGCGGAAGCTGGACCCTTACAGCCCGGGGCCTTACCTGATGCTGCGGGGGTTACGGTGGGGCGAGCTTCGCGCCGCACTTCAGGCGCCGGATCTGACTTTGTTGGAGGGGCCGCCGACGGTGCTGCGGCAGCACGTCAAGCGGCTGGCGATTGAGGGAAAGTGGGAGGAGTTGCTGGAGGCGGCTGAAAACGCCATGTCGCTTCCCTGCAGCCGGGGTTGGCTGGATTTGCAGCGCTTCGTTGTGGATGCCTGTGTAGGTTTGGGAAAGAAGTATGACGGAATCGTTGTCGCGATTCGCTCGGAACTGAAGGCGCTCCTACGGGCTCTGCCGCAACTCCTGGAGATCAATCTGCTCGACGACACCCCGGCAGCCAACAGCGAGACCCGGGCGTGGTTGCAAGAGCTGGCGGCAGAGCCGGAGGCTCAGCCGGCGTCGGAGACGGCTGCTTCGGATGCTCCGGTGGCGGAGGCGCCGGTGGTACAGAATCACTCCGCCCCTGGATGGCACCGCAAGTTCGTTGACAGTTATGAACAGGCCCGCCAGGCGCTGAGCGCCGGACAAGCCCAGAAGGCCATCGACCTGATGCGTTGCGAGGTGGAAAGACAACTTTCGGGCAGGGGGCAGTTCTTCCGCAAATTGCAGCTTGCCGAGATCTGCATCGCGGCCGGCCAGGCCCAAATCGCTCAGCCTATTCTCGACGATTTGGTGGCGATTTTCGATAACAATCACGTGGAACAGTGGGAGGATAGGGCAGTTGTAGCCAAAGCCCTGGTGACGATTATTAAGAACAGCCAGCGGGTACAGGGAGACGAATCGGAGAAGTTCAGACTTTTCCAAACGGTGGTTCGCCTCGATCCTGTCCAGGCTATCTCCTGCCTTGAAACCTGATGCCGACAACCCAAAGGGAAGGCCCCGTCACGTTGTCGGTGATCGACCGACTCATCGATCCGGAGCCCGAGCGCAAACTGGAGCCCCCGCTGAGCAGGGCCCAATCCGTGCGTGACCTGAAGGCTTCCGTGCGTCGCGACCTGGAGTGGCTGCTGAACAGCCGCAAGACGATCGAAGAGTCCCCAGCCTCTCTCAAAGAAGTAGGACGGTCCGTTTACAACTACGGACTGCCGGATGTTACAAGTTTGTATCTACGGTCGCCCAAAGACCAGGCCTTCCTGCTCGAGTCAATCAAGGCGGTGGTCAGTTTTTTCGAGCCCAGGCTTCTCAACGTCAAGGTGAGGATGGAACCGGCGACGGACGATAAACGTGTCATCCGCTTTGCCATTGAGGGATTGTTGCGCATGGATCCGGCGCCGGAGCAAGTGTTGTTCGATACCATGCTGGAGCCGATGAGCGGACAATATCAGGTCAAGGGTTCGTAGCATGCGCGATGATCTTCTGGAATATTACGAGAGCGAACTGAGCTACCTGCGACAGATGGGAGCGGAGTTTGCCGAGAAGCATCCCAAAATAGCCGCACGCCTGCAATTGGAAGCCACCCGCTGCGACGACCCCCATATCGAGAGGCTGCTGGAGGGTTTTGCCTTCCTCGCTGCTCGGGTTCACCTGAAGATTGACGATGAGTTCCCCCAGATCACGGAAGGCCTGCTTAGCGTTATCTACCCACATTTCCTCAGGCCCATCCCTGCCATGACGATCGCGGAGTTTCGTCTGGACCCGGCGCAGGGCAAACTCACCTCGAGCCTGAAGATACCTCGCGGCTCGGTGCTTTATTCGCGGCCCGTCGAGGGCGTGCCCTGCAAATTCCGAACTTCCTACGATGTGACGCTCTGGCCCGTCGAGATCGCGGAGGCGAAGTGGTTGACGCCGGATAAGCTGAATCCTCCCTTGCGCGCCCCGGAGGCGGCCGCGGCCCTGCGAGTGGAGTTGCGCTGCCTTTCCGACCTCACCTTCGATAAACTCAATCTCACCTCGCTCCGATTCTACCTGCATGGCGAAGGGGACATCGTCCACACGCTTTACGAATTGCTGAGCAACAATTGCTATCAAGTAGTGCTCAGAGACCCTGCCAACCCGCGCAAGCCTCCCGTCACTTTGACCGAGAATCCCCTGCGCCCCATGGGCTTCACTGAAGACGAGTCCATGCTGCCGTACCCGCGCAGGTCGTTTGTGGGTTACCGGCTTCTCCAGGAGTACTTTTCGCTTCCGGAGAAATTCTTCTTCTTTGAGCTTAGCGCGCAGGAAGGGCTGGCGCGAGCCGCTCAGGGCGGCCGCGCTGAACTGATTTTCCTCGTCTCCCCTTTTGAAGCCAGCCACCGGCAACAGCGGTTGGAAGTGGGGATCAACGCGAAGACGCTCCGCCTGGCATGTTCGCCGGTAATTAACCTGTTTCCCCAAACCGCTGAGCCCATTCTCTTGACTCAGAACCGGTCGGAATATCCCATCGTGCCGGATGTACGGCGCAGGAATGCCACGGAAATATTCTCGGTTGACGAGGTCCTGAGTTCGAATCCCCAGACTCACGAGATTACTCACTACGAGCCGTTCTACGCTTACCGCCACAAGACTCTGAGGGACAAGAGTCAAACCTTCTGGCATACGACGCGCCGCCTCTCCCGCCGCAAAGGCGATGAAGGCACGGAAATGTTCCTGCACCTGGTTAATCTTGGCTCGCGCGACTCCCTGCCCGAGGCCGAGACCATCACCGCTCGCTGCACGTGCAGCAACCGCGACATCCTGGCGCGTTTGCCGTTTGGGAATGAGAGCGGCGACTTCGAAATCGAGGGCGTCGGCTCCATCAAAGGCGCGATAGCGCTCCGCAAACCCACCGCTACCCTCCGCCCGCCCCTGGGGAGGGGCGCGCTTTGGCGTCTTATTTCCCACTTGGCCCTGAATTACCTTTCGATCGCGGAGGAGGGCAAGGAGGCGTTCCAGGAAATCCTGCGGCTGTACAATTTTTCGGATTCGGTTGACCTCGAAAAGCAAGTGGCGGGAATCACGAATCTGCAAAGTCAACGTCACTTCGCGCGCATTATTTCAGACAATGGCATAACCTTCGCCCGCGGGACGCGAGTCCAGATGGAGTTTGACGAGGACGAGTTCGCGGGCGGGGGAGTGTTCCTGTTCGCCGCCGTGATCGAACGTTTCCTGGCGCTCTATGCAACGCTGAACAGTTTCAGCCAGCTTGTGGTCAAGACGCGCCAGCGCCGGGAGGTGTTGAAGGAATGGCCACCGCGAGCCGGCCAAGCGATCTTAATGTAACGAAGACGCCCCTCGAGGAGCGGTTCCGCAACGGGCCGCAACTCTTCGAGTTCTTCCAGGCCGTGCGCCTGCTCGAGCGGTTTCTACCTGACCGGGTCGAAGTGGGCAAGTTTGCTCCCCCATCGTCAGAGGTGGTCCGTTTTAAGGCGAATTCAACCCTGGTTTTTCCCGCCAGCGAGATTCAATCCATGAATTGGCGGGCGAAGGGCCCGGTCGAGATGATAGTCAACTTCATGGGGTTGACCGGCCCGCAGGGCGTACTGCCGACCGTCTACACCGTCTTCGCGGCGGAAAGGGCGCGGGCGGGGGATACCGCGGCCGTCGATTTCTTCGACACCTTCAACCACCGGATCATTTCGCATTTCTTTCAGGCCTGGGAAAAATACCGCTTTTGGATCGCTTACGAACGCGGTCAACGCGACGACTTCTCGCACCATGTGATGGACTTGATTGGTCTCGGAACCGCCGGCCTCCAGAATCGGCAGACGGTGCCCGACGACTGTTTGCTTTATTACTCGGGCTTACTGGCGCAGCATCCGCGCTCGGCATCAGCGCTGGAACAGATTCTGAGTGACTACTTTGATGTTCCGGTTGAGGTGGAACAGTTTGCGGGCGGTTGGTACGGCCTGGGAGAGAGCGATCAGTGCAGCTTCGAAGGGACAAATTCGTATTCCGAACAACTGGGCGTCGGCGCCGTGGTAGGTGATGAAGTCTGGGATCAAAGCGCGCGAGTGCGCATCAAAATCGGGCCCTTGTCACTGGAGCAATACGTGGAATTCCTGCCTACTGGCTCGGCTTTCAAACCCCTGCAGGAGCTGACACGCTTTTTTTCGAACGACGAGCTGGATTTTGAAGCTCAGCTTATCTTGAAGCAGGAAGAGGTCCCGCGCTGTGAACTGGGCGCCGAGCAGGGAATTGCACCACAATTGGGTTGGACCACTTGGGGCCGAACTCAAGAAATGTCGAGGGATGTGGCGGACACGATACTCCCGCTTTGGGAGTAGCGGCAGAATCCAAGAAAAGACCTACCACAGAGATCACCGAGCTCTCAGAGATAAGTCAACGGGATTCCTCTGTGTGCTCTGTGGTGATTTTGGCATCGCGGCAGAACCACGTCGCCTGAATCAGCGCGACGGTCTGATGTTCGCCGCCAGTCGGCGAGGCAAACTCGCCCCTACAACAGGGAGGGAATAGCATGGCGATAAATCTCAAGTCGTTGATCGGGAAACTTAATGACACCACCCGGAACGCGCTCGAATCGGCTGCCGGCCTGTGCGTGGCGCGGAGGCACTACGATGTCGAGGTCGAGCATTTTATGCTCAAGCTTCTGGACCAGACGGAGGGCGACTTCGCGCGCATCGCCAGCCACTTCGGCGTGGACAAGTCGCGCCTGACCGGTGAACTGAATCGAAGTCTCGACAAGCTCAAGACCGGCAATGCTCGCACACCTGCCATCAGCCCGCACGTAGTAAGGATGATGACGGAGGCATGGACCACCGGGTCGATTGACTTCAATGTCGGCGAGGTACGGACAGGTTTCACTATCCTTGCCCTGACGGGAACTGATGACCTGCGCCGCGAGATCCGTGAGGTAAGCAAGGAGTTTCAGAAGATCGACGGCGACGTTCTACGCAAGGACTTCGTCAAAATTGTGGAAGGCTCGGAAGAGGAAATGGCTCCCGTCGAGGCCGCTTCGGCGGGCGCTCCCGGCGCGCCGAGGCCCGCAGGCGCCGGCAAGACAGCCAATCTCGACCAGTTTACGGTCAACCTCACCGAGAACGCCAAGGCCGGCAAAATTGATCCGGTGCTCGGAAGAGATATGGAGATTCGCCAGATCATCGACATCCTGATGCGCCGCCGCCAGAACAACCCCATTCTTACTGGCGAGGCCGGGGTAGGGAAGACTGCGGTGGTGGAGGGATTTGCCGTCCGCGTGGCCAAAGGCGACGTACCACCGCCGCTTCGGAATGTTACGCTTCGCTCACTCGACCTGGCACTATTGCAGGCGGGGGCAGGCATCAAGGGCGAATTTGAGAATCGGCTGAAGGGCCTCATCGAGGAGGTCAAGGCTTCCCCCATTCCTATCATCCTCTTTATCGACGAAGCGCATACGATGATCGGGGCGGGAGGCCAGGCCGGCCAGAACGATGCAGCTAACCTGCTTAAACCCGCATTGGCGCGCGGCGAACTAAGGACGATCGCCGCTACAACCTGGTCCGAGTACAAGAAGTACTTTGAGAAGGACCCGGCGCTGGCGCGGCGTTTCCAGGTGGTCAAGGTGGAAGAGCCTATCGAAACGCAGTGCGCGGTGATGATGCGGGGCATCGTCCCGGCCCTCGAGAAACACCACAAGGTTCGCATCCTTGACGAAGGCCTGACCTCCGCCGTCAAGTTTTCGCATCGCTATCTGGCCGGCCGTCAGCTTCCCGACAAGGCAGTGAGCGTGTTGGATACCGCCTGTGCGCGCTTGGCGCTCGGTCAGAGCGCTACGCCTCCAGCGATTGAAGACGCCACCCGGCAACTGGACGATCTGGAAGTTCAGCAGCGAATTCTGGAACGTGAGGGAGCGCTGGGCGCAGATCACACCGAACGCCTGGAACAGATCGCAAAACAGAAGGTGGAGGTCGAGGCGCGTCTCAAAACCCTGAGCGAACGTTGGACGAAAGAACACGACCTGGTTTCGAAGATCCGCGAACTACGCGCCCAGCTCGAAGCGGCCGTTATCGGCGACGGCCACGGAGCGGCGGCTAAGCCCGCGCCGGAGGCTCCTGCCCAAGCTGCTGCGACGGCTGCAGCCGCTCCGGTCGGTGGCGGCGGCGCTCCTGCTGCCACGGGCGTTGCGACCGCCGCTGCGCCTGCGCCGGCCCCTAACGTGGAAGCGATGCGAGCAGAACTGGTGAAGCTGGATGCGGAACTGGCGGCCTTGCAGGGTGAAACGCCTATGATGCGGGTGGCAGTCGACGCCCAGATTGTGGGCGAGGTGATTTCCGCGTGGACGGGTATTCCTGTAGGCAAGATGCTTAAAGACGAGATCTCGACCGTCCTGACGCTTAGCGATCACCTCGGGAGGCGCGTGATTGGACAGACCCATGCTCTGGACATCATCGGCCAGCGGATTCAGACTTCGCGGGCCAGTTTGGATGATCCCAACCGGCCCATCGGAGTGTTCATGCTGATCGGGCCAAGCGGCGTGGGCAAGACGGAGACCGCTCTGGCCCTCGCCGATCTCCTTTACGGCGGCGAACACAATCTGATCACCATTAACATGTCCGAGTTTCAGGAGCCGCATACCGTTTCCACTCTAAAAGGCTCCCCCCCGGGATACGTCGGCTATGGGGAAGGAGGCGTGCTGACGGAAGCCGTCCGGCGCCGTCCCTATTCCGTGGTTCTGCTGGACGAAGTCGAGAAAGCCCATCCCGACGTTCTCGAGCTTTTCTACCAGGTTTTCGATAAAGGCATGATGGAAGATGGCGAGGGGCGCGAGATCGACTTCAAAAACACCATCATTATCCTGACCACCAACGCGCTGACGGATAAGATGATGAAGCTGTGCGCCGATCCGGGAACGATGCCTGGTGCCGAGCCGCTGGTGAAGGCGTTGAAGCCGGACCTGAATAAGACCTTCAAGCCGGCATTTCTGGGCCGCATGGTGATCATCCCCTACTATCCTGTCCGCGATGAAGCGCTGAAAAAGATCGTGGTCTTGAAGCTGGGCAAGATCCAACGGCGCATGCAGGAGAACCATAACATCCAGCTCACCTATGACCCCGTCCTGGTCGACACGGTGGCCAGCCGCTGTACCGAAGTCGAGAGCGGGGCGCGCAACGTAGACCATATTCTGACCAATACCCTGCTCCCCGATATCTCACGCCAGTTGTTGGGAAAGATGTCGGCAGGCGAGAAGCTAACGACCCTGCGCGTAAGCGTGGGGCCGGATGGGGCGTTTGTGTATAATTAGTCGAAAGTCAAAAGTCGAAAGTCGAGAGATCTAATCGCGTAGGGCGGACCTCCGATTCTGGAGTCCGCGCCTCTAAACGAGTCGAGGGTCAAGAGTCGACGGAGTCGAAATTCCTATCTGCCTGACTCTTGACTTTCGACTCTCGACTTTCAACTACTGAGGGAGCCATCCTATGCCCGAATTTACACAAGAAGGTGGGTTGTTTAAGATCGACACCCCGCTGGGTACGGATGTCCTCCTGTTACGAGGTTTTCAGGGCAGCGAGGGAATATCGCGCCCGTTCAGGTTCCAGCTCGACCTCCTTTCGGAGAATTCCTCCATCGCATTTTCGGACATCATCGGCAAGAACGTCACCATTTCTTTGCTACAAGAGGACGGATCCTACCGCTACATCAACGGCATCATCAACCGCTTTGCCCAGCACGCGACCGAAGAACAATTCACGGCCTACACTGCCGAAATGGTGCCTTGGCTCTGGCTGCTGACCCGGGGTGCGGATTGCCACGGGTTCGTGAACAAGAGCATCTCCGATATCATCACCTCGGTGTTCAGTGACCAGGGGTTCAACGACTTCGAGAATAAGCTCCAGAATTCCTACCCGACACGAGACTACGTCGTGCAGTATCGGGAATCGTGTTTTAATTTTGTTTCCCGCTTGATGGAACAGTACGGCATCTTCTATTTTTTCAAGCACGAGGAGCACCGGCACACGTTGGTGCTGGCGGATTCTCCAACCAGTCACGATACCTGTCCCGGCCGAAGCGAGATTATCTATGGCACCGTCTCGGGCGGGCATCACGAAGACCTCATCACATCGTGGCAACTCGAGCAGGAACTTCGCCCTGGAAAATACTTCCAGCAGGACTACAATTTCAAGACACCCTCCGCCAATTTAATGGCCACCGAGCCCACCATGTACGAGGTCGGCGGCAACACGAAGTACGAGGTTTACGATTACCCGGGAGAGCATTTGACCCAGGACGCCGGACAGGGGCTCTCTAAGATCCGCATGCAGGAGATCGAGGCCGGGCACCTTCTGGCTTCTGGAACGAGCACTTGCCGCATGTTTATCAGCGGCTACAAGTTTACTCTGCAAGCGCATCCTTCCGGCTCCATGAACAAGGACTACGTCCTGACGGAAATCCAGCACCACGGCGTCACCGACGCCTTCCGCACCTCGGGAAACGCAAAAGGCGAGTCTTACTCGAATGCTTTTACGTGTATTCCGGAGTCAATTCCGTTCCGCCCCGCCCGCGTCACCGTGCGGCCTCACGTTCATAGCCTCGCGTCCGCCGTCGTCATCGGCCCCAGTGGTGACGAAATTAACACGGATGAAAATGGCCGGATTCAGGTCATGTTCCAGTGGGACCAGCACCGGCACAGTACTGGCACCGCCTGGTGCCGCGTCTCCCAGATCTGGGCCGGAAAGAACTGGGGAGCGATCTTCCTTCCCCGCATTGGACAGGAAGTCTGGGTTGATTTCGAGGAAGGCGATCCCGACCACCCGATTATCGTTGGCTGTGTTTACAACTCGCAGCAAATGCCGCCCTGCAGCCTGCCCGATAAACAGAACATCAGTGGCTTCCGGTCCCGCAGCACCAAAGGTGGGGGTGAGCACGACTCCAACGTTCTGACCTTCGATGATACGATGGGTTCCGAAGTTTTCTACATGCGCGCCCAAAAGGACATGGCGGTGCGGGTCGAACACGATGACGACCAGCACGTCTACAACGACCAGACCGTTACGGTGGACCACGACCAGGATATTACGGTTAAGAACGACCGTACGATCCTCGTCAAGGAAGGCAACTATCAAACCACCGTTTCACAGAAACATCGCACTGCTTTCATCCACCAGGGAAACGACAATCTCACGATCAGCATGGGCAACCAATCCACCAAGCTTAACATGGGCGCCAGTTCTACCGAGGCGATGCAGTCCATCACACTCAAGGTAGGCCAAAACAGCATCGTCATTGACCAGACCGGTGTCACCATTAAAGGCACGATGATCACCATAGAAGGCCAGGCTATTACCCAGGTGAAAGGGGACGGTTTGCTGATCTTGAAGGGTGGATTGGTAATGATCAACTGACCTTAGGGAAGGAAGTTCGTACCATGGGCAGCACTGCGCCGGGAGTTAGACCAGTCGTCACAGTAAGAAACCTCTGCGAGCAAGCCAGGCTGGGAGAGGCTGCCAAGGCCTTGCTGAAGGACGAGCATACTTCCCGGCAGTTTCTCGAGTTATTAGTCGGGAAAGAACTTTTCCCGGATGCCACTCGCCTCCTCGCCTTCGTTCTTCCCAAACGGGAAGCCGTGGGGTGGGGTTGCCTCTGCGTCCGCCATAGTCTAGGGACGGAGGACGCCGCGCAGATTTCGAAGACGCAGGTGGCGGCGGAACGCTGGGTCTCGAATCCGGATGAGGGAAACCGCCAGGCTGCAAAAGCCGCGGTCGCTGAAGATGGGCCGGAGAGCCCCTCGGATCTGCTGGCCCTGGCGGCGTTTTACAGCGGCGGGAGTGTCGTAGCACCGCATCTGGAGCCTGTCCCTCCCCCGGATCACGTGACCGCGAAGTTGGTGGCCGGCGCGGTCATGATCATTGCGGTCCAGACCCAGCCGGAGAAAGCGGCTGAGAAGTATCGTGTCTTCCTGCAAAAAGGCATGGCCTTGATGGCCAGGATCAAAGCCGGGCCGAGCCAAAGTTAGTGAGGTAAACCATGGGAATGCCTGCTGCCCGAACGACGGACATGCATGTCTGTCCGATGCTGACTGTGCTTGTGCCCCACGTCGGCGGTCCCATCATTCCACCCTGCTGCCCCACCGTCCTGACCGGCAGCTTGCCCCAGGCCCGCGTCACCGACATGGCAACGTGTGTAGGTCCACCAGACGTCATCGTGCTGGGCTCATTCACCGTCCTGGTCGGCTCTCTGCCCGCCGCCCGGATGACGGACACCACGGCCCACGGCGGCAAAATCATCCTCGGGTGCTTTACCGTCCTGATCGGGTAGCCCGCCCGATTGCACGGGCATCGACAGCCGAAATAACCCCTCCCAGACAAGGTGTTTTCTGCACGAAATCCCTCATTTTACGAGAATTCTCATGGTTGTTCCGCCCGCCGAAATGTGATAGCATGTGCCCATCGAGGTGGGATTTCAATAACACGTAAGCATAGGTAGGACGCATCTGCACCAGAACGTGAGGGGACGCCTGATCTCAAGACTATGGGGATACTTCGTTGCGCTCAGGATGACCGTGGCTAGACAGCGGCTTTCGGTCATGGGAGGCAAGGAATGAGTTTCAAGATCGGCGATAAGCTTGGGGACTACGAGATCATCGGCATCTTAGGCGCCGGTGGCATGGGGAGGGTTTATAAGGTTAGAAACCAGATCTCCGACCGTGTCGATGCTATGAAAGTCCTGCTGCCTGATCTTGCCAACGCACCCGAACTCGCTGACCGTTTTGTTCGCGAAATCAAGGTCCTTGCCAGCTTGAATCATCCCAATATTGCCGGGCTTCACACCGCTTTTCGCCTGGAAAACCAACTTCTGATGATTATGGAGTTTGTGGAAGGGACAACCTTAGAGGACAAGCTGAAGGACGGCCCGTTTCCCGTCCCCGATGCGATTGACTACGCCTCCCAGGTGCTTTCCGCTCTCGGTTACGCGCATGCGCAAGGGGTCATCCATCGCGACATCAAGCCTGCCAACATCATGTTGACCCCACAGAGCATCGTCAAGTTGATGGACTTTGGAATTGCGAAATCCGCCACGGACCGCAAGCTGACGATGACCGGCACCACCATGGGTTCCCTTTACTACATGCCGCCCGAGCAAGTTCAGGGCCTCGCCCTCGACCTCCGCTCCGATCTCTATTCCTTTGGCGTCACTCTCTATGAGATGGTGACTGGATCCCGGCCGTTCAAAGGTCAAAGTGATTACGACTTGATGGTCGCCCACTTGCAGAAAACTCCTGCTCCCCCCATCGAGATTCTGCCCGAATTGCCCAAAGCGCTGAATGACATCATCATGACCGCGCTCGAAAAGGACCCGGCTCAGCGTTTCCAGTCGGCGGAGGCATTCCGCTTCGCATTGCAGTCTGTACGCGGTGCTGTGACGAGCTTGCCGGTCGCTCCGGCGCGAGCAGTTGAGCCAGACTTGGGCGGACAAGACGCCGGTTCGGGCGCAGCGCCTTCCGCCACTGCGGTCTTGGGCGCGCCATCCGGCCAGCCGTCCGAGGCGCAGCCTCAACCAACCACGCCCTACCCGAGCCCCGCCGTGCCGCCCGTTGCGCCCGCTGTGATTCCTCCTCCAACCACCTCCAGGAACAACCGCGCTGTTTTTATAATTCTTGGAGCGTTGGCGGTGGTTGCCTTACTTGCGGTGGGGGCAATGCAGTTGTCGCGCCTGCTGAAAGCGAGAGCACGAGCCAGTCAGGTTGCGCCGCCGGCGGAGGCGGCCGCGGAGAGTCCCAAGACACCCCCACAGCCGGCGAGCACCCAGAACACCAACGATGCCCCAACTTCAGGCCAGTTGCCTACCCCTTCCACGGACCAGCAGCCTGCTGCCGGGAGTGCGCAGCCCTCCGCGCCGTCACCCGCGAATTCGACGGCCGGCGCGGTGCCATCTTCCAGGGTTCCAACCTCGAAAAAGAGCAAGGTGCCCTCCCATGTTGAGGCCGCGAGCGATGCGGCGAGCAATACCGCTTTGCCGCCATCCCCACCGCAGAACGTGGCGCCGGCTACTACCGGCGGCCCACCGGCCAAGCTTTGGCTTGATCCCGCCGCCCGCCTTTTCATTGTGGTGAGTTCCATAGATATCAAGCCGGACGGGAGCTTTAAATTCCACGGAAAACTGCTTCTTCCGGTCCCACAGCCTGGACCCATTCCTCTCGACCGCGGTACGGAAGTCATCGGGGCCGGATTGATGAGTGGCGGCCAGACGTCGGTCGCCGTTACAGAAATTCTCGCAGGGGGGGCACGCTACAAACTGAAGGGGGGAAGTGGCGCAGTGAGGGCCGAGACACCGGGAGGTGAAGGCGGCGTACATCTTGATCGGAACCAACTGCTCGATATGTGGCCGACGGCTACTGCAGCCTATGAAAAGGTTTCCGACCAGAGCGCACAACCGTAGGCACAGAAATGAGCCAATCGGTGTTTCCGGTGCAGCATTAAAGGATTGTGTAACACCCAGGGGGGGTTGCTTCGGCCGATGAACTCGGCAATCAACGATACACACGACAAAGCAGTTATTTGGAGGTTAAACATGTCTGACAATCGAATTCCCAAGAAGCTGATAGTGCTTTTGACACTGATACTAACTTCTGCGCTCCTTTGGGGCGACCAGAAAAAGAATTCGTCTCCGCCGCCTAAACCTGCGCCTGCGAAACCCGCAGCGCGTCCGGCTGCGAACACAGCCAAGCCAGCGACGGGCGCCCGGCCTGCCGCCAACACCGGGGCCCGGCCTATGACGAACACGGGCGTTCGGCCCGCGACGAACACGGGCATGCGGCCGACCACCAACACGGGCGTTCGACCCACGACGAACACGGGCATGCGGCCGACCACCAACACGGGCGCACGGCCAACTACCAACACGGGCATGCGGCCGACCACCAACACGGGCGTTCGGCCCACGACGAACACGGGCATGCGGCCGGCGACGAACGCTGGGGCGCGGCCGGCGACCAATGCTGGAGCACATCCGGCGACCAACGCTGGAGCACGTCCGGCGACCAACGCTGGGGCGCGGCCGGCGACGGCAGGGGCGGGCGGTCATTCGACCGTGCCAACGCGCGCGGTGTCGAACGTTTCGCTCAAAGGTGGTGGCTCGGCGCAGGTAAGCCGTGCTCCTAACGGCAGAATAGCCGAGGTCCATGCCAACGGAATGACTATTCATCAGGGTCTTCACGGCGGAGCGCGAACGGTTGTCGCGGAGCGTAATGGCCGCACCATCTACGCCAACGGGCACGGTGGCGGTTACGTGCAGCGTCCTTACCTCACCCGCGGTGGCCGCAGCTACTATCAGCGGACTTACTGGGATCACGGTCATGCTTACGCGCGCGCCTATCGTGGCTACTACTACCATGGCGCGCGCTTCTATGGCTATGCTCCCGGCTACTACTACCATCCGGGCTTTTACGGTTGGGCCTACAACCCTTGGGTGTCGCCGGTTTACTACAGCCCGATGGCCTGGGGTTGGGCGGGGTCGCCTTGGTGGGGCGTCTATGGCGGATTCTTCACTCCCTATCCGGTATACGCCACGGCCGGACTCTGGCTTACGGATTACCTGATTGCGGCCAATCTGCAAGCTGCGTACCAGGCGCAGGCAGCGGCCAACGCGGCTGCGGCTCAACAGGTGGCGGCCAACGCTCCGCCCCCTGACCAAGGCGCGGCGGAGGCGAGTGCCCAGACTCCGCTCACGCCCGAAGTCAAACAGGCCATCGCGGACGAGGTGCAACGGCAACTTGCGGCCGAAAGGGCTGCGGCGGCTGCTCCGCAGGGAGCCGCGCCCGCGGCCGCACCCACTGCCGACCAGGTGCCGGACGCACTGAATCCGGCCGAGCGTGTTTTCGTGGTGTCATCCAGTCTCGACGTCGCGGTGCCCGCGTCCGGCCAGGAATGCAGCCTGACCGCGGGTGACGTCGTGATGCGCCTCTCGGACACGCCGGACGCCAATCAAACCGTCACGGCCAGCATCCAGAGCACCAAGAAGGCGGATTGCCCCACCGGGCAGACGGTGGCCATCAACGTCCAGGATTTGCAGGAAATGCACAATCAGTTCCAGGCGCAGCTCGATTCAGGACTGAAAACGCTGGCGGACAAGGGTGGCCAGGGCGGCTTGCCCAAACCTCCGGACACCGGGACGACGGCTGGAGAAGTTCCACCTCCGGCCGCTGACTCCAGCGCCGGGGATCAAGTTGCACAGCAGCAGCAGCAGGCTGATCAGACGGTGGCGCAGGTTTCACAGAACCAGTAGTGGTCCGGCGATCCCTTTTTCGCCGGCCAGGAGCCAGTCGGACCTGGCAACAGGTTCGCTGTTTGCATGCGGGGAGGGCCGGGCTCACAGATGCCCGGCTCTTTCCTGCTTGCGGTCGTCCGCGCGCTCGGCGTGAGTCTCCAGTGAGGGGCAGGACCACCAATCTCTGAAGGAGGACATAACCATGCGACAGAAACTCGGAACCCCCGTTTCAATTCTTTCTATGCTCGTCACGGCGCTCATTCCGTGCTCCCTTACTGCCGGTCAAGCGGCTGCTCCGCCCTCCTTGCAGGAGCAGCTTCAAGCACAGTACAAGGTCGTGAAAATGGGCTCTGACTCGAACGGTCCAACGGTGATCGAGGAAGGCACCGTGCTCGCCATCCAGAAGGGCGGAATCCTGGGCGTACCGTATGCGAACCCTAAAGGGTGTCCGGCCAAATATGAAAATGCCAACCTCAAACCTCCCAGCGGTTGGTGTACCCAGAGCCGGGGAGGAGGCGGAAAGATCGGCGGCTTCCTGAAAAACAAGATCCCCGGCTCCAGTAATGTGTCGGATTCCAAAACGAGCACAGCCGACACACGCTACTTCAAGAAGGGCGAAAAGGTGTACCCCTCGAACATCACAATCGACTTGAAGAACGAGAAGATCGCCTTTGGCGTAGTGGCGTGCGACACCTGCAACAAGACCGATCCGCCCACCTATTACAAGGCCGAGGTTGACTTCCAGTTTCCGTCCGGCTCCCTCGAGAAGGGCGATGTCAGCAAGATCGAGGACACCATCGCCGAGGTGTTCCAGCTCGACAGCGGTGGAGACGCGCAACAGAGCCAGGGGCAGCAGCAGGGCGGGCAAGATCAACAGGCAGCCCCGGGCCAGGGGCAGCAGCAGGGCGGGCAAGATCAACAGGCAGCCCCAGGCCAGGGGCAGGACCAGGCTCAAGCGCCAGCTGCCGCTCCTGCCGCTCCGGCTGGGCCCATGCTGACCAACGACGACATCGTCAAGCTGGTGAAAGCCAAGCTGCCGGAGAGCGTGATCATCAAGAAGATCAGCAATAGTAGTTGCGCCTTTGACACCGATCCCGACGCCCTCATCAAGTTGAAGCAAGCGGGCGTAAGCGAAGCCGTAATCGACGCCATGGTGGACAAGAAATAACGTCAGCTTGGAGTGCGCCGGCGGAACTGCTGCATTGGAATGGCACAACATCGGGAAGGCCGCCGCTCTCGAAGCTCCGCAGCCGCACTCCAAGCCTCAGCGTGTCCGGCTGCGAAATCGTCCCGTCCCTGGCACTGCCTCTGCGCCTCCCAGAATTCGATCTTTACACCTGCTTGCTTCCGGTTGCCGTTTGAGTTAATCTCGGAACTCCAAAGCGGCCGCCCGTCTCTCGCCGGGCGCCTTCCGGGAGCGCGCTAGCCCGGCGGCTAGCCAACGATCGACAAGGTAATCTCACATGGACTCTCCAGCGATTCTCAAAGGGCGGTATCAGATCAAGGAAATTCTGGGCCGGGGCGGGATGGGAGTAGTGTATAAGGCCTTTGATTCCGTCTTGCGGCGCGACGTCGCCATCAAGACCTTGCTGGACGTCTCCGATCCCGGCTCGCTCCAGCTTTTTCACCGTGAATATGAAGTCCTGGCCCACATCAATCATCCCAACATCGTCGAGATCATCGACATTGGCGAGTTCGAATTCGAAGGGGGCCTCAAACCTTTCTTCATCATGCCCATGCTGCCGGGAGTGTCTTTGGGCCAACTGATCAAGTCCGCCAGTCATCGTCTCACGGTGGAGCGGGCCGTCGACATCATCTCCCAGACTTGCCGTGGACTCCACGCCGCGCACGAGAAGGGCCTCGTCCACCGCGATATCAAGCCGTCAAACATTATCGTTCTGGAAGATGACGCGGTAAAGATTATTGATTTTGGAATGGCTCACACGGCGGACAGCCACTCGCGCACCGGCCTCAAAGGCACCTTGCTTTACATGGCTCCGGAACAAGCCGAAATGAAGGCTGCTTCCTCCTTGTCCGATATCTTCGCGCTGGGCGTGGTGGCCTTTGAAACTATGACGCGACGCCGCCCCTTCGAAGGCCCGACCGAGCATGACATCGTCCAAGCCATTCTCCATCACATCCCGCCCCCTGCCTCCGACCTCAACCCCATGGTGAGTCCGACCGTCGCCAGGGTCATTCACAAAGCCATGGCGAAGCAGCCCTACCATCGTTTTGCCACCGCGCGCGATTTTGGCGATACCTTGCAACGCGCCATGCGCAACGAGCCGATCGAGATCTTTGACCCGGCAAAAATCCGCCCGCGCCTGGAGCGAGCCAGGAAGGCTTTCGAGCAGGCCGACTATCAATTTGCCGCCGAGATCCTGGCGGAACTCGAGGCGGAAGGCCACATCGACCACGACATGGCGATGCTTCGCGTCAAAGTTGATCAGGCCGTGCGCCAGAAGCGCATTCAGCAGTTTCTGGAAAGCGCTAAGACCCGTATGGAAGGGCAGGAATACCCGCTAGCCTTGCAGAAGGTGCAGGAAGCCCTCGAACTTGATCCCTCCCACGCTGGTGCTCTGAGCCTGAAGAATGAAATCGAGGAAAAAAGGAGTGTGGGAAAGATCGAGGACTGGCTCAGTCTCGCCCGCCAGCACTTGGCCAACCATGCCTATGCCCACGCCCGGGAAGCGCTGAAGAACGCTCTGCAACTGAAACCCAAGGACAACCGCATCGGGCAGCTTCTCAACGAAGTCAACTGGCAGGAGCAGGAATACCAGCGGGTCCACGCTGAAAAGCACCAGCTCTACCAAGGGGCCGTCGACGCCTGGAGCCGCGGCGAAGTGAGCGCCGCCCTCAGCAAGTTGCAACAGGTCATGGCGCTTGACGAGCAGGCTCCTGATTCTTCCGTGCCCGAAAGGGCGGCCTCCTACCGATCGCTCTACAACCAGGTCCGTTCCGAGCACGACGCCATGAACAGCGCTTACGCGGAGGCTCGAAAACTGCTCGCGGAAGGCAAGTTCGCGGCCGGCCTCTCGGTTTGCGACCAGTATCTCTCCAAGTACCCAGGCCATGCCCTCTTTCAGGCTGTAAAGTTTGACATCGAGGAGAAGCAGCGGCAGGAGCTTTCCGCGCGCATTGCAGAGGTTGACCGCCGCGTCGAGGCTGAGCCGAACCTCGACAAGCGGGTTGACATCCTCAAAGAAGCCCTCGATCTCCATCCCCAGGAGCCGCACTTTGAACGCGCCCTGAGTTTGACGGGCGAAAAACGCGATTTGGTGAATTCCATTGTCGCCAAGGCGCGCCTGCACGAGGAGCGCAGCCAGTTCACTGACGCCTTGGCTCAATGGGAAATACTGCGGACCATTTACAGCCAATATCCTGGGTTGAGCTTCGAGATCGACCGCCTGGGCAAGCGGCGTGAGCAGCAAGCTCGCGTCGAAGCCAAATCGCGCTGGGTGAAACAGATTGACCAGCAGATGGGCGCTGGGGACTACGACCGCGCGATGAGTTTGCTGCGCCAGGCCGACGTGGAGTTTCCCGGCGATGCCGAGTTGACGGAACTCGAGAAGTTGATTCAGCAAGGCAAAGACCGCGTGGGCGAGGCCCTGCGCTTGCTTGCGGAGGGCCAGGAGAAGTTGGCCGCCGGGCAATTCCAGGAGGGCGTCGAGATGCTGCGAAAAGCCCATCGTCAGGATGAGCGCAGCTCAGTGGTCCAGCAGGCGCTCGTCGAGGCGCTGGTGGAACGCGCCCGGAACCTTCTGGACACGGATTGGCGCGCCGCCGAGCCGCTGATTCAGGAAGCCCTCGATCTCGATCCCGGCCACGGCCTTGCCAAGAGTCTTCGCACCCTCGCTCAGGACCACAAGAAAGAAGAATTCATTCAACTCTGTGTCACCCAGGCGCGGCGCGCCCAGGCCCAAGGCGACGTCAGCGGGGCTCTCACTCAAGTCAAAGATGCTCTGGCCAGTCATCCCGCAGATCCTCGCCTCTCGCAACTTTTCAACACTTTGTCCAAGGACTTCGAGGACACGCGTCACCGCCAATCCCGCCATCGCGACCTGGAAAAATTGCACCGCCTCAACAGCGAAGCCCAAAGGGTTGCGGAACCTGCCGTCCTGAAGACGCTGGCTAGAGAGATTCAGTCGCTCTCCGCCCCTTACCGCGGAGATTCCGAATTCGAGGCCGCTGTCGCCAGCGCCTCCCGCCGCGTTTCCACCCGCATCGAGGCGCTCGAGTCAATCGGGCCCATCCCTACGCCTGCGCTGGGCGGTGATGATCTAACGGTGAGTACAGTGCCTGGAGGGGTTTCCGGCGCGACGCCCCTCCCCACTCCCCCGGCTCCGCCCAAACCCCCGGTCTCGCCGGACAAGCCGGCTGCGGCGATGCCTTCTTCTGCAGGTCCCACCCCTGTCTCCGACCTCGGCAGGTCAACCGCGCCGGTTGAGGCCTCGCAAGCCCGATCCTGGCCTGCGGTCTCTCCAGCGCCGCGCGCTCCCGTGACGCCGCCGGCTGGCAAGAAAATGCTGTGGGTGGTTGTCGGCGTGGTCGTGCTGATAATCGCCGCACTCGCCGCACTGCTGGTGCGCCGCTTTCTGAAACAACCCCCGGCCCAGCAGGCGATGACCGTACCCACACCCGCTCCCGTGCCGGCTCCTCCCCCCTTGCCCCAATTGCCGGAGTTGCGGGTTTATACGGACCTGGAAAAGGGGAAACTGACCCTGGACGGAAACGAAGTGGGCGAACTCGAGGGAGGCCAGTTCAGTCTTGATAAACTTTCAGAGGGCCAGCACGCGCTTGAGATCGGCGATGGCACTTCCCAGGTGAAGATCTCCGTGGCCAGCGCCCCGGATTCAATGCCGCAGATTCAAGGCGCTCTCGAGACCCAAAACCTGAAGGCGATTGTTGTCACCAGTGGTCCACAGAACGGCCAGGTTCTGTCGAGCTATGGCCCCATCGCGGCTTCCTTGGACGGCAAAGACATCGGCTCGCTCAGCTCCACTCCCTTGCCGCTTTCCGGTCTCGCTTCAGGAACACATGACCTCGACGTGGGTACTGGGAATGACGAAAAGAAAATCAGCTTCCAGTTGAGCGCCACGCCTTCTCTGATGGTTTTTCTGAGCGCCGACCGCGACGTGGGCAACCTGCTCGTGGTCGCCGGCCAGGACGGCGCCACGGTTCTTTTGAACGGCAAGCCTTACCCGCGTCTTACCAAGCACGGGCAACTGGTAATCGCCGATCTCGCGCCCAAGCAGTATGCGGTCTCGGTGGTTAAAGACGGCTTTCAACAGGCGCCGGCCCAGAACGTCAATATTCTGAAAGGGCAGGCCTCGAAACTGATCTTTGCGCTCCAACCCGCTCCCTCGGCGGCTTCTTTGGTCATCGCTGGAGCCATGCCGCAGACCGACGTGCTGCTGGATGGCGCTTCTCTTGGCGCGGTTCAACAGGATGGCAGCTTTACCGCCTCCAATATCAAGCCGGGAGCGCACACCATCGGACTGCGGCGGGACCAGTTCAAGCCTAAGGACCTGCAAAGACAATTCGCGGCGGGCGGAAGCGTTCACCTGAGCGCCGCCGATGTCGCCATGGCGAGCGCGGCGCCCGCAGCCCCTGCCTTGCTCCCTCCCAAGCTGGTGGTCCAAACAGTGGCCGGCGCCCAGGTCATCATCGACGGCCAGCCCTCGGGCCAGACGGATTCAAAAGGACGCCTGGAAATTACCCCCCTGGCTCCGGGGGATCATTCGGTCGAAATCGTTTTGAAGCCTTATAACAACTTCAACCAGACCATGAACTTTTCGCCCGGGCACATCGTGAGCATTACCCCCAGGCTGCTCGCTTCCATGGCCGTCGAACATAAACACCTGGTCGGCGGCTGCAACGGCACGCTGCTCGTTGGAGATGGCAAAATTCAATTCCAGGCCAGCAACGGAAACGATTCGTTCAATCACTCCCTGAGCGCGGTGAAGAAAGTTGGCGCGGCGGATGGCGGAAAGGGATTCTTCGTCGAGATCACGGGCGCCAAGCGCTACACCTTCCACGCTGCCGACGCCGCCACCGACTTGCAGATCATCCAAAACGCACTGTCTAAGGTCCCCGGTGACAACTCCAGCGGCGACCGCCCTAGCCTGATCAAGAAGTAATGAGCGCGGCGCAGATCCTTTCCTTTTGCGCCCGCGGCTCAATACGCCCACTGTGCGAGGCAGCTTTCTCCCTGGGGGAGAGGGTGTCCCGCTGTCCCGATGCACTTCATCGGGAAGCGGGACGGGTGAGGGGTTGGTTCTGCGAGAAAGGATTTCAGGCATCGCTTCAGTTACATTTCTGGCTTCTTTCCTGAGAACGGTACCTGACACTGTTTCTCCCTGATACTGTTTCTCCCGGCGTCATGGGCCGATGCCAATTCCCATAGAAGGGCCGCCGAGGGGGCAAAATGCGTGCGCCTCGGAGCTACCCGCTGCGCCAGAGTACTTTTGTGTTATGGCATGGCGCACGGGGATAAGGGACGATAGAATCCTCGGCTCGTGCATTGGGCAGGAAAACCGGCCGAAATAGCCGGCTAGCTCCTTGGCAATTTCCCTTTGCATTTTTCCTAGACATTCAACTTAGCCAGCACGAGGCCGATATGGAAAGAAGTCGTGGCGTCCTCGATCCTGCCGAGAGGCTCGAATCGCTGCGGCGGCAGGAATTCACGGACTCACCGAAGGAGGAAGGCAGTGAAGAAAACATCGATCGCGTTGGCCGCTATTCTCATTGTTCTTACGATTGCTGGTTCACCGTGCGCTCTTCGCGCCAATACCTCGGACCGCGCCAAAAAAGACTTAACGAAACTCATCCTGGGCAAAGAAATGAAAGCCCTCATGCAGCTCCCCGCCACCAAGGAGGGGTTGAACGTCTACGTCAAGTCAGAGGCCAACAAACACCTCGACGCGCGCGGCATTGACATGGCGTCCTTGTCCAAGTACCTCAAATCCAAGGGCGTGGGCGTGGATGCCAACGACTGGGCCACCGCCACCGATATCAAGGTGGACAACGACCGTGTCGAAATCCACCTGGGGGGCGGCGGCGAGGGTCGGCGCGGCAGCAACCACGCCAACAAGGTTAGCCCGGGTTATAAACGCGCGGGTGGTTCGCGAATCAACTTCCGCTACGAACGTGAACTTACCGATGGCGATCTCGAGCCGCAGAACTTTCTGCGCGTGATGGCGCGGGTTCTCGACGTGAGCGAGATTCAGAACCAGGTTGTCGCCAAAGACTTTCCCACCGAGTTCCAGCAGGCTATCGCCGAGAACACGGTTAAGGAGGGAATGACCTACCAGATGGTGATCCTGGCCTTCGGCGACCCCGAGCAAAAGAAGATCAACGACACCACCGATGGCAGCTTGTTGGAAACTTGGTACTACTTGAAGGAAGGCCATCGCTGGGTGCTGACCTTCTCCAATGGCAAGGTAACAAAGGTCCAGGCGTATTAGAACAACGCGAGAACGCGTGTCAGGAACATGTGAAAAAATTGGTTTTACCGATTTCAGCACTACGCATTTTCAGTAAGTTACATGATCGATAAGGGGTCCAAATTCAATTTTTTCACATGTTCCAGGAACCGTTTCTCCTGGATACCTGCGCGCTTGCAACCCGCTACCTTACTTGGCGTTGTTCGCGGAGCACGGGGGCGAGGGCGCGGAGCGCTTGGTTCACGCGCCGGCCATCGGGGAAAACGTCCAGCACAGAGGGATCGATGACCACGACGTTGGCGCCCTCCCTGTATCTTGTCGCGGTCGCGCCGCGAACTGCTCGGCTGAAATCATACTCCGGCCGCATCGTGTCGCGATCGTGATCCCGACTTCGCCGGCTAGGTTTCTTCTTCATATCGGTTCCTTTCGGCTCGCGTTGCGCGTGTTGAAGCACGACAACCGGCCAAACGCAGAGCTAGCGCTCTGCGCCAGCCGGCGGAAGTGTGATCGAGCGCGAAGCCGTTCTGTTCGAGGAAGCGGACGACTGCGCGCGGCTTAACGGACGGCAGCTTCGGCATACTCGAGGTCCAACGTCGTGACTAGCGTCTCGTTGTCGGTTGGAATTGGCTCCTGGTGCTTTCTGAGGCTTTCGACATAATCGGCTGCGGCGTCCCTAGCCATCTTCTTGGCTTCGGCCAGTGTTCGGCCATAGGTGACACAGCCCGGCAGCGCAGGGACCCTGACAGTGAACCCGCCCTCCGGTTCGGGCCGGAGAACAACATTGAAATGGCAGTGTTCCTTTCTCATTTGACGATTCTACTCTAACTCAGCCATCCTGCGGGTCAAATGCGGCGGGTAGCGAGCGCAGACTCCCCGGTGCTTGGACTCTGCGAGTCTTTTCCAACATGCTGGTGTCCGCGCCAGCCCTCCAAAGACGCCGTTGGGGCACCCGAATACTCCACTACAGGGAAATTCCTTGGCAAACTACACCTGAGCTTATAGGCTAGAATCGGGCGTGCGCTCGCCCTAACAGACCGGGCGGTCAAATTGTGCCGCTCGCCCTGGCCAACCGAGAACGGCATGGCTGAGAGCTCAAAGCTGGTCGTTAAGAGATGTATTTTGGGGAACAAAGCGAGAATGTCTATGAAAACAAAGGATCGCTGGGGAAGGCGCCTGGTGCCCAAGCGTAGCGCCGACCTTCAGGTCAGCATGCAAGGAAGACACGGCCGAAGTGCCGACCTGAAGGTCAGCACTACGAAATTGAACGAACGCTCCGGGAATGTCTATGAAAATAAAGGATGAGGGTAATTAATCCGATGCGCCCTTGGCAAGGACCGCAGAGGAGGGCAAAACCCGCCCACCTATGCGCAAATTAACACCCAGACTGAGGGAACAAAGCGAGAATGTCTATGAAAACAAAGGATGAGGCCGGAAAAGTCGAGAAGTCAAGGAGTCGAGGAGTTGAAGAGTTGAGCGGCAGAAGGCAAGAGCCGACACAAAGTCCCGGTCACAGTCTAAGGAATGCCGGTTGGCTTCTCAACTCCTCAACTTCTCGACTCCTGGACTGCAGAATTGAGGGAACAAAGCGAGAATGTCTATGAAAACAAAGGATCGGCTACTTAGCGACGCTCGAGACGCACTGCAAAGACGACAGGTAGCCTTTCTGGAGAATAGGCGGTGCGCCCAGTGTATCGAGGTCGAACTGGACGGTGACCGGCTTGCCGCTGGGCGCCGTCACAGGCCTGCCGGCGGTGCGCAGCACCCACTCGATATTGTAGGTGGAACCGGTCTGCTGCCACTTGTCGGCCTCGGCAAAGAAGTGGAAGACTCCCCAGGCTCCCTCGTAGCTTGGCCAACCCAAATCGGACCCGCCGCTGATCTTCACGGTCAGCGTCACACCCTGCGCGGTCGTGCCCGGCCAGGTAAACTGTTTGAAGTCGGCATTGCCGCCGGCATAAGTGAGGGGCTGGCCATCGATGCTCATAGTAAGGCCGGCAACGGTTTCCGTGGGATGGGGGCGAAGCGAGTACTTGTAGTGGATTTGTCCCGGTCCACCCGAGTACAGAGCGCGCTGGAGATTCATCGCCCGGGTAAAGAAGTTGAGGAAGGACGGGTTCACCGGCTGAGTGCTCGAAGGGTTGGGGATGTACTCATTTCCCTGGGGAAGCAGCAGGCTCTTCAACGAGGCATTGTAAAACTGGGTCAGCGCGCCGCTCGAGGAATCGAAGACTTGGGCAACTTCCTGCGTGGTGGCGTCTTGTGTGGACTTGGCATTAAAGGGGAACTTGGCCGTCAGGGGGTTCAACTGCGCGCACAAGCCGGCGCCGCTCACCGGCCCCGGGCGCAGTGCTCCGGAGACATACGCAATGGGAGCCAGCAGCAGGTTTTGAACCGTGTCGTCGATATGCGCCTGCGGGTCAGGTTTGAATCCCTGGCCCATCTGCTTGGCGGTCTGTTGGGCCGTCATGGAAGGAGTCATGCACTGAGTCTTGGCGGCGTCCTTCTGCTCAGGAGGAGCGCTCTCGGCCTGAGCCAGGCAAGTCTGGATACCGACAAGACCAGTCATGTAGTTGGCATTCGGAGGGCCGATATATTGGTCCGAGCAATTGGGCGGAACGACCGCCTGAACGGGCTGAAAAGCCTTGGAGATGTCGGGCTGGTCGACGGAAGTGTTCTGCGCGGCGACGCAGAACAGCGCGAGCAGGGGAGACTGATTGCTGGAGGTCTTGACGAGTTTCTGCGCGGCGTCTCCGAGGCTATTGTAGTGAACTACATTGGCGCTCTTCAAAAAGGCCCGCCACTGGTTGATGAAATCCTGCTGGTATCGAACTTGCAGATCCTGAGCGAGTTTGCCGGTGTCCACGGTCTGGCCCGTCTTCGGGCCGAGCACCCACTCCTCGCCGCTAAGATACTTGGGCAGGTTCTTGAACTCGCCCTGCATGAAAGCAAAGCCGGCCTTCGTAAAGGCGCCCTCCACTTCCTTTCCGTCCACCACCACTTCCGCGGAGCCGGGGTACTTGCGGTTGAAGTTGAGGGAGGGGCTGGCTTTGGAAGCTTCCGCCAGCATGAAGCGGTAAGTGCGCTCGATGCCGGAGAATTGCGAAAGGTAATTGCGGGCGCGCGACACCGCCAGCGTATCGTTCTCGGAGGAATAGGGGTTCTCGTCCTTGAGTTGGTCGCTATAGAAATCGAACTGCTTCTGGGCCAACTGCAGTCGCGGCGTGTCGATGTCCCTGCCCGCCTGCCAGGCCTTCATGAGCACCGGTGAAAGGAACAGGCGAGTGCTCTTGTCGTGATTGGATGTGGTGATCAGATAAGCCTTCAGAGTATCGTAGGCCGGGCCGTATTGATCGTTTGGCCCCGGCGCGCCAGGCATGCCGGAAAGCGTCTGACGAAGGGCGCCCTGAGTTTGTGCGAAGAGGAGGGAATTGAAGTGTTGAAAGTAGATCTTCCGCACATCCGGATAGAGTTCGTTCCCCACATACAAGCCCCATCGCATGGCGAATGGCGCGCCATCCTGGTTGTACTGGGCCAGCGTCTCAACCGACTGGCGGAGGCTCTCGAGCTGGGTCAGCGCATCCACAGTGGGGAGTTGTTGCCCTGTGAGTTGCACGGTGGAGATGCCCTGCGCCGCGTTCACCACTTGCGATTCCAGGTCCTTGTTCTTGACGAAAGAGACGATGAATCCAATCATGACGATGAGCAGAAGGCCGATCGACGCCGCCAGCAGCACTCGTCGCCACAAGCTGGTCTTCGAGCTCGAGGCGCTTTCGGTCAGCGCGGAAGAATCCCTCAGCAGGACGTCGTTGAAGAGGTGGGGAAGGAAGGTCCACTGCGGAACCCGGCGGGTTTCACCGCCCTCCGCGACCACGGGGGCGTGCGCGGCTTGGGCGGCGATATTGCGGATATCGAAGATCCCTGTGGCGCGGATCGCTCCTTCGCCGGCCCCGGGTGTCATCGGCTGCTCTTTGATCAGCGCGGGCCCGGGAGCATTGATTACAACCGGGCGAACCCCGCTGAAGTAGAAGCCGCGCAGGAATGGTCCGGTCCTCAACTGGCTTGGCCGGCACAGGTCGACGAGCAACTGGACGAGCATTTGACGGAGTTTCCTGAACTCACGCGGAAACTCGTACACGGAGGGGCGCTTCGCCATGTCAAATTCGCGGGGAAGGTAGGTGAGTCTCTTGTCCGACAGGGAATAACCGAGTTCATCGAAGGCGGCGGAAACGCGAGCCGTTTCCTGCTCGGCGTACACTTCACCGGCGAAAGAAACCATAGGGAATGTCGCGCCCAGCACCTGAGTTGCTTCATCGTTGCTCAAATTACGGACGTAATCCTGGAAGAACTGAAGGCGGTCGGCGCGCGTGAAAAGTACGTAAACCGGCAGGCTGATCCCCAGGATGTGGGAAACCTCGCGCAGCCGCGTGCGCATCCGTTCCACGCTGGCGGCGATCGCCTCCGCCGCGCCGGGCTTCATGAAGGTCTCGCAGTCAACGCAAACCAGGGCCGCGCGCGGCGCCTGCGTTCCCTTGCCGAACACGGAGTGCAGACGTCCGGGAGCGAGCCTCTTGACGAACTTGGCCCATCGTGCAGGTTCGGAAAGGACCGGGCCGCCTGCCTCTGCGAGAATAAACTGGCGCGCGAACCAGAGGTTCGCAGCGCGGGTGGGAACGGGGACCTTTTCTTGCCCCGTATGCCCGGCCAGCAACTCTGCCTCGAGGCCGGAGTGCTGAACCACGCTGGTTTTTGCCGAGCCGCTCTCCCCCAGCAGGAAGAGCGCTGGAAGATTGCCGAGCCTGGCATGGCGTCCCAGCGACGAGGCCTGCAAGCGCGATTCGGCTTCCCGCATCAGGACGTCGATTTCAGCAACTCCGGAAGCCCCTTGAGCGGTTTCCGCCGCACGTTCTTTGTCTTGGGCTCTAAACCACCACACGATGGTAATGAACCCCGCAACGCCAATCACGGCCAGGACAATGCGCAGTATCCAAAGGTGGTTCCCCTGCAAATGCAGCCAGGAGGGGACAAACCAGGATAGAACCAGCCAAGCGATGAGGCCCAATGCTGCAAGCCAATACTTTAAGGTGTTTTTCACGGCAACCCTCTAGCGAGCGATGGTGGAGGCTGTGGAGTGCAATACGGATGCCCCTGACATCAAACTGACCTTGAAACCGGCAAACAAGAGCAGAGCCAAGACTAGAAACCCGAGCGCCCCAAAGGCCAACCGTCGCGCCCACGGGTCGTAGGCTTTGGTTCGCACCGCGTCCTGCGGGGGAGCCCAGTTCGGCGACAAAGGGCCGGGTCCGCCGCGAATTCGCTGCATCTTGTCCGCCATCGCGCTCAGAACCGGTCGAACGCCCTCTTGGCCGCTCAGGCTATATCGGCCCCGGTATCCCAGCTCCAGGCATAGGGCGAAGACCTCCAGCACATCGGCGACCTGTGGAGAATCGCCGCGAGCCAGAAGGCGGTCGATGCAGTGAAAGAAGATCTCTCCCGCTGTGTGACCGCCGAATAACTCTTCCTGCAAAGGCATCCGAGGCCAATCGGCGAAGACAGGATTACCCGAGTTGAGAATCGACTCGTCCAGGAAGGCCACGACGGCAAACGTGGCGAGACGAGCATCTTCCACAGGGTAGGCACTCGCCATGGCCGCAGCCTCGGCGGCACGAATCGCGGCCTTGATCTGATTTCGGAATACTCCTGCATCCGAGGCCACCTGGCGGTTGGAGCGGAAGCGGGTGATGGCCGTCAGCACCTCCTGGTAGATCAGGGCCAGATTCTCACGGCCTTGCGCCGGCGCGGGCCGGGGACTTTGCGGAAGCGCGGACTGGTTTCCACCCATGTTGGCAACCTCGTTGGTTATTCAGTTTCCAAGACCACCAGGAGTTCGACCTGCGGGTTGGGAATGTCTCCCGGAACATAAACCCCTACGCGCCGCGTTTGGGCAATGTGATCCCAGCAGGGGCCCGTCCTGCTGATGGCGAAGTATTGACTTTCCACGCGCGGCGAAATCGCGGCAGGAGGCACGGACATATGTGTCAGCTCCATGCCTGGCAGAGCCCTCTTAACCAATTGCGGCACAAACTGGGCCGAACAGACTTTGACCACTTGCGTCGTCCTGGTGATCAGTTCCGCGTCGCCGATCGCCGACTGAACGGCGAGGATCCAACGCGCCCGGTCCAAACACCGCTGATCGGTGACGTCGCCTTCGTAAAAGTAGTTGGCGACGGCGCGGAGCGGAATGGAAATGCAATTCGAGGGCGCCAGCAACTCGAGATGCGCCCGGATGTGCCGCTCGAGCTCGCCAAAGCACTGGTCAAGCGCAAGGTGATTGTAGAGAGGAAGATTCTGCGGATGGGAGTCCAGAGCGAAAGTACACAGCGCACCGCCCAACCGCAGCAGTTCCGTAAACAGCTCTGCCGGGTGCGCGCTGGGCGATACAAACATGTGGCGCAGCGGCCCCAGACTGGAGTTGACGGCGTGCAGGAACCAAAAGCGGCTGACTTCTTGAGCTGAAAGCCCCGTCCGAAACTTGCCGCGCCCCCGGCCATCCAGGGCGACCGTGGCGCTCTTCTCCTGAAGAATCTCAATCAAGCGGCGGGTCATCTTCATCAGCGTTTGACTGGCGTTGATCTGAAGGCAGGGCGGGATGAAGTTCTCATCGTAAATGTAGTTGCCCGATCCGTCCCTTTTGACGCGGCCGATCGGCAAGGTCTGCATTTCTCCCGCGTCTTCCGTTTCGAGGAGCAGACGAATGTTCTTTCGTCCCAGTTTCAGCGCCTTCTCATCGAGACCGGTATTATCATCGGGCAGGGTTTTTTCTTCTGCAACGTATCTTGTGCGCCCCTGGTCTTGCTCCACGGTAAGAGCGCAATTCGCTGCCCCGAGCTTGTGGGGCGGGACTGTCAGGAGCACCGTCAGTCTCTCGCTGGTGGGAGGAAACAGTTCGCTGATGCTGCGCGCCGCGGGAACCGGATCGCTCTCCGGGATGTTGAAGGTGAGCCCGTCCTGAAAAATGCCGCGCGCATGGACCAGCGCGACCGTCCCGTTCCGCAAAGCCTCTGCATCGAGTTCGAGACCGGCCAAGCCGTAAGGCTCAAACCACAAGTTGGAAATTTGAAAATGCGTGACTTCTTCAAAAAAACGCCCCTGCACTTGAAAGTGGTGCGGGCCGAGGTGCATGCCCTCCGACCAAACGACTTTGGAAAGTTGCTTCATGGATTTGATCCGATAGATCGGGGTAAGCTCAATCTATCATCTAACCCCTAACTTTTTCAACAGAATTCCGGTGGCGATTTCGTGATAGAATGCACTGAAAAGGCGAATGGTGGATCATCCATGGAATTTCAGGGACGTTACCAGATACTGGATCTGCTGAATGACGGTGAAGCGAAGACTTTCCGTGCGCGCCAGACTTCATCCGGCCGCGCCGTGCTTGTTCACCAGCTTTGGACAGAGCGAACCCCTCCCAATCAACCCGATCTAGCCTCGATGTTTTCCAGCTTTCTTCGCCGCGCCACTGCCGAGGAGATGAAGGTCTTGATTGACATGGGCGAAGACGCCGGCCGGGTTTTTGTCGTGACCCAGGATCTGCCCATCTTTCTCGATCTTCGGCAATGGCTGCAATCGGAGTCAGTGGCTCGGCAGGCAGCCCCGAGGCCGAGCACACCTAAACCCGCCCCCAGCGTTGCACCCGCGCCTGCCAAACCGGCCGTTCGGTTATCACCAGAGGCGAGTCGAGAAAGTGTGACCTCCCTGGAAGCAACGCAAGCCGTGATCACGCCGAAAGTCTTTGCGCCCCCAACTCCTCCGCCTCCGAAAGCGAAGGAGGAGGCCGGTGAGTTTACCAAGGTTTTCTTCGGCAAAGAAATGACGAAGCCGCCCGCGCCTGCGCCGGCGCCGAAAGCGAAGGAGGAGGCGGGCGAGTTCACGAAGGTCTTCTTCGGTAAGGATATGCCGGCGCCCGTTGCGCCTGCTCCGCCTGCACCTGGGAAGCTAACCGCACCACCCGTTGCGCCCCCGCCGGTGCCGAAAGCGAAGGAGGAGGCGGGCGAGTTCACCAGGGTCTTCTTCGGCAAGGATATGCCGGCGCCCGTTGCGCCTGCTCCACCTGCACCTGGGAAGCTAACCGC
>Ga0187864_10000436_pt1 | contig 46655 bp, 37 predicted proteins | sample June2016WEW_11_4_FD_132985 | JGI IMG/M metagenome (GOLD analysis project Ga0187864, IMG submission 132985) | Peatland microbial communities from SPRUCE experiment site at the Marcell Experimental Forest, Minnesota, USA - June2016WEW_11_40 | ecosystem: Environmental > Terrestrial > Soil >...
CAACTCAATCTATTCAGAACCTGTACCTTTAAGGATCTCTTCGAACCGCCTTCGCCAGCAGCAGATATAATGAGCGTTTCTAAACAGTTAACCTTAGCCCTGGCCTAGCCGGACAGAAATGACCAAAACCAGAAAAATTTTGAGAAGGCCGCCAGTTTAACATCTGCCGCAACTTAGTCAGAGCTGAAATTAGAGGTCATTGTCAACATCTACCTCTTCAACCTTGCACTTGCCAACCTTCTGAGTATTATGCTGCGGCTGGTCCCAGACCGGCTGCTGAAATCAGCGTCAATCCCCCTAGACCTTAGCGATGGAGCAGCCTCTTTAAGCGGGTTAGTCAGGGCATTCGGGGCTTTTGGCCAGTATTTGCTTCGCATGGTTTCCGGTTTAACCAATTTTTCCAGCTCTTCGAGCAGGTGCCCCTGGCCCGGGCCTTTCTGCGTGAAGCCCGGTTGGTTATTCTGAATGAGCCCACCAGTTGGATGGACGCCCTGGCAGAATATGAAGTTTTCAAGTCTTTCCGGGAAATCTTCGCCGGTCGCAAGGCCCTGCTCATCAGCCATCGCTTTTCCACGGTGAGATTGGCCGATTACATTTACGTTTTGTCGGAGGGGAGGGTTATCGAAAGCGGCACGCATGATGAGCTGGTGCACAAAGGGGCAAATATGCCACCTTGTTCGAAATCCAGGCCAGAAACTACCGCTAAATCTTGGCGCGATGGACAAGGCGGCTGACATCTGATATAATCATTCTCCAAAAGAATCACCGTGAAGGAGATTTTAACCGCGGCGCGCCAACTCCTCGCCAGTTAGAAGGGTGGGGCCGCGGTCCCGGAGGCTCGGAATGGCCGGCCAGACACCTTGAGCGGCCCGAGCCGAACCCGGAGGGTGACGTGACGAACTCGGGCCTTAACCCCATGTGGGGCATCATGCTGGGACTGGCGCTGCTGCTCTCCGCCTGCGCCGGCCCCTCCGGGGAAACTCCTTTGCCGCGGCTGGCGGACAAGGAACCCTCCCAAGGTCTGGTCCCCCCCGAATATCTCTGCCCCAAAGGCCCCCAAGAAGCCCCTGACCCGGTGCTGGCCAAGGAGATTGGGGAATTCCTGGAAAAAAGCGGCATACTGGGGGGAGTGCCCGCAACCGTGGCCGGCGACTTGCCCGTGGTCCTGAACGCCCCGGTGCGCACCTACCTGCACGCCTTTGCCAACTCCAAAAATTTTCAGGCCTCTCTATCCCGCTCCAGGCGCTATTTGCCCATGATGCGGCGGATCTTTAAAGAACACGGCTTGCCCCAGGATCTGGTCTGGGTGGCCCTGGTGGAGAGCGGCTTCAACCCCTGGGCCCGCTCACCCAAGGAGGCCGTGGGGATGTGGCAGTTTATCGAGGGCACGGCCCGGCGTTATGGCCTCCAGGTGAATGAGCAGGTGGATGAACGCCGGGACCCGGAAAAGTCCACCCGGGCTGCGGCACGATATTTGCTAGACCTGTATAAGCAATTCGGTTGCTGGTATCTGGCGGCGGCTGGCTACAACGCCGGGGAAAAGCGGGTGGAGGGGGTGGTGAACCGCCACGATACCCGGGATTTCTGGATCATGGCCCAGAAGAAGCTGCTGCCGCAGGAGACCTGCAATTACGTGCCGCAAATCATCGCCGCGGCGTTGATCGCCAAAAATCCCGGGCGGTATGGCCTGGAGGAATTTAAGCTTCAAGCTCCCCGCGCTGCCGCCAAGGTCAAGGTGCCGGGAGGGTTAAACTGGCGCTGGTTTGCCCATTCCCTGGAGGTGCCCGAGAAAGAATTTCTAGAGTTTAATCCGGAACTCCAGGGGGAGAGTCTCCCGGTCGGACCGAAAGAATACTGGCTGAAGGTGCCTGGAAACAAGAAACGAGAGGCCGACCGCCTAGCCCGCCTCTCCTGGCGACTGGAGAAAATGCCCAGCCTGGAAAATTCCGACTAAGGGATCCTAAAAATATAATTAGCGTCGCGTTTCGGGAATATCTTTAATATCTCTTGGCCCCAAACCTCCCCCTCCCTTGAGGGGAGGGGGTTGGGTGGAGGGTGATAACATTTGGAGATAACAGAACAAATAATCACCCCCACCCGGTGTCGCCCCCTCAAGGGGGAGGGAATAAAGGGGTTCTTTTTTTAAGGTTTTCCTGAAACATTACATTGGATATTAAATCAAGTATATATATAGAAATTATTATTGAATTTTTTAATATATTTTCAAAGAATGGTTAAAGGTTTAGTTTCAAGAAACGATTGGTCTGACATGCCTGCAACATACTGGAATTACATGTATTTTTTTGAAATAGGTGTAATTCAGAGGGCGTAAGCTATGCAATTATCCATAAGTCCAAACCACAGGGACTTTGGCGCTCCAGCCCTCCAGCTTAACGAGAATCCGGCCTGGTATGCAATCCATGTCCGACACCAGCATGAAGCCAAGGTGGAATTAGCCTTACAGCGAAAGGGGTTGGAGGTTTTCCTACCCAGAATCACCGTCCGCAGCCGCCGCCGGGACCGCAAACTTCTCATAGAAGTTCCCCTGTTCCCGGGCTATCTATTCGTGCACGGCATCCTGGACGACCAAAGGTATTACGAAATCATCAAGCAGAAAAGCGTGGTGCGGCTGTTGGGAGGCAAATCCGGGCTCGCCACCCCGGTGCCCACAGAGGTGGTAGCATCCATCCACGCCATAGTGGATAGCCACCAGCCCTATTATCCCTGGCCCTACCTGCAGAGCGATAAGAAGGTCTGCATCATGGAAGGGCCATTGGCCGGGACGGTGGGCGTCATCGTGAGAACCCTCGACAAGAAACGCCGCCTGGTAGTAGCGGTGAAGCTGTTCCAGCGATCGGTGGCGGTGGAACTGGAAGCAGAAGCCGTAGAGCTCTGGTCCTAACCCACACCGACCGGTAGCTCTGATTTTGCCGGATGACCCGAATTTCCTCCCTGAGCATACCCCACGCATTCCCATTTTAGACCAACAAGCGCAATGACCGGAAAGCTTGGCATAGTCAGTCTGATATTCGGCCTGTGGTTGATTCTCCCGGCAGCTTCGCCGGCAAAGGGGCCGGATGATGCGGTGGTTTCGGTGGTGGGTCTGGATGAACAGGGGAACCCCCGGCGTCAGGGCCTGGGCATCCTGCTGGGGAAAGATGGCAGGATTCTCACCAGCGCCAGCGTCCTGGCCGGCAGCCGGGGCGGCGTCGTCAAGACCTCGGACGGCACTCTGCATTTCATCCGGAAGGTCTTGTTATGGGATACCTTGCAGGATCTGGCGCTGGTGGAGGTAGACGCCGAAAGCCTGACCGCCGCTCCGGTGGAAATTTCGGGGGGCCTGCGCCCGCCCGAAAAGGTGCGGATCGCCAGTTCCAAAAAGGGGGGGGCCCGGCAGGAGGCCCAGGTGACTAAAACTCTGCCCCTTTCCCCCCGGCTGGTCCTGTTAAAAATGGAGCCCGATACCCTGGAGACGGAGTTGGGCGCGCCGATTCTCAACAGCAAGGGCGAACTGGTGGGCATGCTCCATGGATTTTCCGGAGCTCAGGAGAAAGGCGCCGGCTGCCAGTTTTATCTGCTGCGGGATCGTGCCCATTTGCCTCTGGTGAACCGCGGCAAGGAAGAAGTGACCAAATGGCCGGAGGAGCCCCTGGAGAACCAGGCTTCCCCGGTGCACCAGGCTTTTTGGGAAGGGGTCAGGGCCAGCCTGCGGCAGGAATGGCAGGGAGCCCTGGAGAAGTTTACCAAAGCCATCGCACCACCCGAGAATCTGCCGGAGGCTTATTATGGCAGGGGCATTGCCCGATACCACTTGGGTGATCTAACCGGGGCAGAGAAGGATTTATTAGAGGCTGAGCACCAGTTACCGGGATATGGTCTGGCCTTCCTGTGGTTGGGGAAGATCAGGGTGCGGCAGGGAAAGCGGGCCGAAGCCAGACAGGCCTTGGAACAGGCGGCGTCTGCCTCCCCTGATTTGCACGAAGCCTGGTTTCAACTGGGAAAAATGGCTTATCAGGATGGAAATCTGGCTCTGGCCAAGGAAGGCCTGGAGCGCGCTCTGGGGGATTCTACTTATACGGCGCAGTCCTGGTGGTACCTGGGCAACATCGCCCGCTCCCAGCATCGCCAGCAAGATGCCCTGGCCGCTTATAACGAGGCGATCAAGTTAAAGCCCGATTTTTATCGGGCTTATCTGGAGGCGGGCAAGATGCTGGTCGAGGACGAGGGACAGGCGAAAGAGGCGGTGGATTTGCTGCAAAACGCGGTGCGCCTGGAACCCCGCCAAGCCCCGGCCCGCTATTATCTGGCCCTGGCGTATCTCTTGTCCTGGAACCCGGCAGGGGCCTGGGAGCAGTATTTCGCTCTGCAGGAAATCTCCCCCGACCTGGCGGCCAGCCTGGCGCCGCTCTTGGAGAAAAAGTAATGAAGTGATTTAAAGGCTGGGGGATTTTTTGCTATCCTGGCTTTTTGGTTTGCAATTTTCAATAATTTGTGCTTATTTGCCAATAACCTAATTGACTAATTATGACCGGCAGGTTTCGATTCTAATATTTATCCTGCGGCAGGAGAGGAAGATTTTTCATGGAGATGTTCAGAAAGAACTTAAGGTAAAAATTTTCATCGGTTTAATAATCTTAGGACTGCCTTTACCCGCGGCGCGACCATCTAAGGGGATATTGCCGCCGGCTTACTAATGGCACAGGTTATCACCAACGGCTTGGCAGCGGGCCAGAGCATCGACGCAGTTATAAACCAGACCCTGGATGCCGGGGCGGATCCTTCCGCTTTAGAAAAGGCAGCCATCGCCCTAAATCTTGACCTGTCCCTGATTTTCAAAGCCTTGGACGATAAATGCTCGGCTGATACGAAGTTGGCTGGGACGTGCACCCCATGTACCCTGATGAAATGTGCGGTGGAGGCCGGCGTTGACCCGGTGACGGCTGCCAACGCCATGATGGCCGCAAGGGCCCAGCTGGAAGTGGTTCGGCAATACCTGGCCAGTTTAGGATATGCCGGTGCTGATTCCTATTCCTAGGGGGGGCGGCGGGGGTATAGTGGCTAGCCCTTCGGGTTCCCTTGCCAACCGAAGGCCGAAAATGAATGGAGGGGGAAAGCATGAAGAACTGCCGTGGGGGGGAGTGGCAATTCGGTGCTGCAATTCTGGCTACCTTAGTGTTTTTGTATACAGGGGTAGCCACCGGCGCCGAGGTTTCTTCGGGGGCGCCTTCTCCACAAACAGAAGAAGAAGTTCCTCAGAAACCTCCGGAAACCCCGCCTACGCCGGCGGCATTTCTGCCGAGTAGCAGCCTTTTTTGGGTTACACCTTATTTCCCTTTTATCTCGGGGACGGCGGGACCAAGTACCGGAATCTTGGCCCCGTATGGGAATTCCATGGCCACCGATTCGCTGGCCCGGGGTTCGCAGACCCATCGTCTGGGGCCGCTGGGGGTGACGCCCTATCTGGAATATGATGAGATCTATCGGACTAATATCTATGAAACTTCCAACGACAAAAAGTCTGATTTCGTCAATACCATCACTGACGGTATTCGGTTCGATTTACCCATAGAGGGGAAGCACCAGCTATCTTTTGGTTACCTCGGTAGCGCCTACCTTTACAGCCGTTATGAAAACCAGGATCATTATGATCAAAATTTTAATGCGGATGCGGCATTAAATTTTAACCGGATGGATATGCGGTTCGGGAGCGCCCTGAGGCTGGCCACCGAAGAGGAAAATGCCCAGATTGTCTCCCCGCGGCAATATACCCGGTTCACTCCCTATTACTCGGTGGGATACAAGTTTGCCGACGTCTGGAAGATTGAGGGGAATTATCAGTTTGATGACTTATCGTTCACCAAAAATGTGAATCAGATCGATAACTACACGGACAATCTCATGGGCTGGACCCTGTTTTATAAATTTTTACCCAAGACCTCCGCGTTCCTCCAATATTCGGTGGACTGGCGAACGCATCCTTATTACTCCATAAATGACAACGTGACCCATAATGCATCCTTAGGGTTGCAATGGGACCCCACGGCCAAAATAACCGGCTCGGTGAAGTTCGGCTACAACGTGGCCGACTATGATCATGACGTGCCAGGGCGCAATAATGCGCCCGGAGGCTTGGCGTTCTCAATGCAAACTATTTACAAGTACAGCCGTGATACAAATGTCTCGTTGGTGGCTCAGCGTTCTATCCAAGAGAACTCCGATTTTAACAATAACGGCTATACCAATACCGGGTTTATTCTGACCGGTAACCACATCTTTGATTACTTCAAGGTATCCTCTTATGCGGCCTTTGCCTACTATAATGACAATTATGTCGGCAGTTCCTTTAATCCCGGCACCGGTACCTACCAAGCCCGGATAGATAATACCATCTCCGCCGGGGCCGGCTTAAGCCGGCCGCTTACCAAGTGGCTCCGGCTCCGTCTGGACTATCTGTATAACAACAGAGGCTCCACTCTCACTGGACAATCTTACAATGAACATTTGGTTTCGCTTGGAGCCCAAGCTTCCTTTTAAGTTTTGAGGAATGTCTGGCTGCAGCATTTGGGAAATTCTGGAAAGATTAGAGGCAGAGCCGGATTATTCTCCCTATTGATGTTATTGGGGTTCACCTGCCTTTCCCTTTCTCAGGGAGCAGGCGCCGCCCACAACCTGATTCCCAACCCGGAATTTGAGGGCATCGTCAGGGAAACCGGCCTACCTTTAGGCTGGCAGCGGTCCTCCTTAAAAATCCCAGGCTTAGAACCCGGTTCAGTGTATCTCTGCCAGGTGGCAGATCATCCCGGCAGGTTCCTGGCTCTGCAGGGAGGCCAGGACCGCAATGGGCGGGTCTGGTGTCAGATTGATCACATCCGTCCTCATACCGACTATCTCCTGGAATTCAGCGCCTACCGTCCCAAGTTCGCGAACGGGGTTTACCTGGAAGTGGAGATTTTCGGACAACGTCATTTGATCAACCAGCATTTTACTTACGGCCGGGTGGAGCAGATATTCCTGCAGGTTAATTCCGGCGATACCAAGGGCGCCACCCACCTGGTAATGGCCAATCCGCATCGGGACGTCCTGGCTTTTGGGTCGCCTTCTCTGAAGTTGGTCAGCTTGGGAGAAGCCCAGGGGCTAACAGTTGAGCCGGGGCGACGGCCCAATTTTTTCCCGGTGGGGATTTACGATGCAAATCCGGAAGGTCTGCCTGAAATCCGAGCGGCCGGCTTTAATGCGGTGCAAAGCTATGATGCTGCTCCGGACCATATCCAAAGGATGGCAGCCGCCTGCCGCCGCCTGGGACTGAAATTCCTTCCCACCTTTTGCAGATACCAGCCCGAGATCAGCCGGGAGCTGGGTGGCCGGCCGGAGATCCTGGGTTTCTATATCGCGGACGAACCGGAAGGCCGGGGCGTGCCGCCCGCGGAATTGCAATCTCTGAAAGCCTCCTTGCAAAGGGATCATGCCGGGGCCCTTACGGCCGTGGCCCTGGTGCGGCCCCAGATGGTAGGGATGTACCGGCGAGCAACGGATATCTTTCTGTTGGATCCTTATCCGGTACCTAACCTGCCCCTGACCTGGCTATCTGAGGCTATAGAGGAAGCGGCACAATACGTGCCCCGGGAACGTCTCTGGGCCGTGATCCAGGCCTTTGGGGGCGACAAATGGCGGAAGGAGGACTGGCCGCGCCGCCCCACCTATCTGGAGATGCGTTGCCTTTCCTATTTAGCCCTGACGCACGGAGCCCACGGCTTGTTTTATTTCAGCTACCCCGAAGTCAGAAATGATCCTGCCACCTGGCAAGGCTTAAAACAGATCGTGCAAGAATTGCGGCAGTTGCGCACCTGGCTGGTGCTGCCTAACGAGCCGGCGACGTTGCGGGTGGAAATGACTTCCCCCTTTCAAGCCGATGCCCAGGGGCATCCGGCCGTGCACTTCTGCCAGAAACAGCGCCCGGGCGAACATCTGCTGATCCTGGTTAATGTCATTGATCAGCCGGTGAGTTGTTTCGTCCACGGGTTTTACGAAGAAACCCAATGGGTTACGGAGTTTGGCCAGCATAAGAAATCGGTAGTCCTGGATGGAAATATTCGAGAAGAAATGGGACCTTATGAGGTCCGACTCTACCATTACCGCCAGCCCGAATAGCTCCTTGAGTCTGGCGGCTTCCTTAAGGGGGCGCCGCCTGGTTTTGACGGTCTGTGGCAGCCTCCTGATCTTCGCCCCCCTGGCCTATGGCGCGGTCCATCCCTGGGCCTATTTTACCGTGGCCTTAACCGTCTCCGCCTTGTGCCTGGGACTCCTAACCTTTGGGCTAATCAAAATCTGGGCGGGGCCTAAAGAAAACCGCTTCGTGCCCTACCCGCCTTTATGGTGGCTGGCGGTGGGGTTGGGGATGCTGGTATTTCTGCAAGTCGTGCCCTGGCCCCAGGGGGTAATCCGCTGGCTGTCCCCTGCCGCTTGGGAGACCCGGACCCTGGGTAACGGCTTTGGTCTGGCTCCATATGTCTCTTTATCTTTAAATCCCTATGCCACCCTGCTGGAGACCCTGAAGCTGGGGCCGGCATTGATCCTGTTTTTCATCTTCATTTACACCGTCAACAGCCGGCGGCAGCTTAAGATTTTGGTGGGGCTTATCCTGGCGGTGGCTTTTTTTGAAGTATTGTACGGATTCTGGCAATTCCGCAGTCATCTCATTTGGGGGTGGCCCAACCCCTATACGGGCACCCGTCTTTGTGGAACTTTTATCAACAGCAACCACCTGGCCGCTTACTTGAACATGGCTATCCTCCTGGGGTTTGGACTCTTCCTGGACCAGGTGGAAACCATCAGACACTCGTCAAGTGACGCCGCCGAGTCTTCCGAGTCGGGCAGCATCCGGCGTCTTTCCCGGCCGGAACATACGGAGCCTAAATTTCGGGGGCTGCTCTTACTCTTCTTTTTACTCCTGCTGACGGGGGGGCTTATTTTCACCGGTTCCCGGGGAGGCATGATTTCCCTGGCGTTGGGATTTGCCCTGATAGCCGGGTTAACCTGGGGTAAGAAGTGGAAAAGGGGCCACCTTATTTTAATGTTGGTGTTCCTGGGCGCGGCTCTACTTTATAGCTTGTTCCTGGGAAGCGCCCCGTATCTGGCCCACCTTCAGGACTTGACCGACCGGGAACGGTATCAGGCGATGCTCGGGGCCATGCGGGTCTTCAAAGCATTCCCCTGGACGGGCTCGGGAATCGCCACTTTTGGGGAAATCTTCTACCGTTATGAGCCAGCGGAGCTCAGCGGCAAGTATTTTCTTTACACGCATAATGATTTATTGCAGCTGCTGGCCGAGACCGGGGTGGGGGGGGTCTTGCTGCTGGCGGTGGCCGGGGGTGCGTTTTATTCCACCCTGGTGGGCAAATGGCGGCGGCGGCGGGAATCGTTTCCCCGGAATTTGGGGCTGGGCGGGATAGCGGCCCTGGGAGCCGCAATCTTTCATGCGCTGGTGGAATTCCCCTTCCACATTCCCGCGGTGAGCCTTACTTTTGCGGCGGTCGCGGCGCTCACTTACCTCACCGTATTTTCTCAGCATCAGGGGAACTTCGATTTTTTTTCCTATCCCACCATCAGGTTCCCGGGGCCGGGAAGGCGCGCCCTCTGCGTTTTACTGGGCTTGATGGCCGTCCAAAGCATCTTTGCGTTTCAGGTGGGCAGATGCTGGTTGGCTGAGCACCTGGCCCCCATGGAGATAAATTCCACCTGCCTTGCACCCAAGCTAGCCGGGGAGGATTTCCGGCGGGCCTTGAAGGTCAATCCATATAATAGTAAGTACTATCTCGGCCTAGCAGAAACTTTGGAGAAGCAGGGGGCGGGGATTGGAGCAAGCCCGGAGGAAGTTGAAAAGTCGCTGCAAGCCGCCATTTTCCATGCTCCGAGCCACTGGAGTTATCGCCAGAAGCTAGCTGAATTTTATCTCTCGCACTATTCCGAGGCCCCGCGTCGCTATCTCCCCCTGGCCTTGAAAGAGTTGGCGGCAACGGTTACACTGTTTCCGGAGTCGGGGGAGCATAATTTGCGCTTGGCCATCGTCAGCGCCTGGGCCGAACGGTATTTTCCCGGACTGGTGCCTGTGGAATTACGGGGGCGCGACGAATATTATGCCCAGCAGGCGGTTCGGCTCCAACCCGATTTAGCCAAATTCTGGCCAAAGCGCTAAAAACGCCAACTGCAGCCAATGGGGCCGGTGCCTAAGAGCTATGGCTAACTGAATCATCAAAGTGCTGATAACCTCAGATCGATATTCCAAAATATAATGAAAAAAGGTGAGTTGACGCTAATGGTGCGAAGGATTCTCGCATTTTGGGCGATTACTTTTGTCCTCGGGCTGGTTGGGCTGGCTTGGGCCCAGGAGGATTACCGGCTGGGACCGGAGGATGAGATCCAAATTCGGGTGTGGAGCCACGATGATTTGACCCGAACGACCCGGGTAGGTTTAGACGGGAGGATCTCCTTTCCTTTTGTGGGGGAAGTGAAGGCCGGGGGGCTGACCATTTTGGGACTCCAAAAGGAGCTGGAAGGCGGGTTGGGCCCTAAATATATCATAGACCCCCATGTTTCCATCACTGTTCTGGAATATAAAAGTCAGAGATTCTTTGTGGTGGGCAATGTCCAAAAACCTGGGACTTATCCGTTGACTAAGCCCATCAAAATAGTGGAAGCGATTTCCCAGGCCGGGGGTGTCGCCTCTGGAACCGGGAGCCGGCCCTTAAGCGGAGCCGTGGCCATAATTATTCGGGCCCAACCGGGTGAAAAGGCGGATCAACCCAAGACGCTGGAGCAGACCCCAGCAGGGGCGAAAACTACCGTCTCTCTGACGGCGGCCCTGGCGGGGGACCCCACCCAAAACCTGGAGATCAAGAATGGGGATACGATATTCGTCCCCAACTTCGTCTATTACGTTACCGGAGAGGTTAAGACCCCGAACCGCTATCCTTATGATGAAAATATGACCGTCCTCATGGCCGTAACTACCGCCGGCGGCTTCACCGAAAAGGCTTCCCGTCGTGGCATTTATATAATCCGAGAGGCGGCCGGATTGAAGACCAAAGTAAAAGTTGACCTGGAGGATAAAGTCCACCCGGGAGACACAATTGTAGTGCCGGAATCCTGGTTCTGATAAGAGTTTATCAAGGATCCAGGTTTCGTCTCTAATCATGCAGAAATTAGGGAACTGCTCATGGAAGAAAAGATAATTCCCCACCACCACCAAGCTCTATCCAAACAAGATTTTATGCGGATGTTGGTCAAGAGACGCTGGGCAGTCTTGGCGGTATTTATCATTGTGGCCGGGACTGTGACGTTTCAGACCTTGACGATGGTTCCTATCTACCAGGCGACCGTACAAATTTTGATAGAGCGCCAGATTCCTCGGATGTTGCAAGAGCCAGGATCAGAGGCTTCTGAATCTTTCGGTGATGAGTTTTATCTGACCCAATACAAGTTGCTGGAGGGTCGCAGCCTGGTCAAGAAGGTGGTTGACAAGCTGAACCTTAAAAAGAATCCGCAGTATGCTGCTATGTTTAACTTCTCGCCCACCGACACCGACGAGATGAAACAGCTAGCCGAAGAAGGGTTAATGGCGTCTATTGCGCGCGGGATTAAAGTGACACCTGTTCGCGGGAGCAGCCTGGTAAATGTGAGCTTTTCTAATCCCGACCCCAAGTTTGCCGCCGCGCTGGTAAATTGTTTGGCCCAATGTTACATCGAGCAATCCCTGGACCTCCGGTTTGCCGCCTCCCAAGAAGCTACAACCTGGCTGAAGGGTAAGCTGACCGATGCCAGAAGCAAATTGGAAGAATCCGAAGCTAAACTCAATCAATATAAACGCGAACAAAATATTGTGACCGTTGAGGATAAAGAGAGCATTACCTCCGATAGGCTGGGGCAATTGAACAGGGATCTCATCGCGGCCCAGACTCATCGGATGGAGGTGGAAACCCGGTACAATGAAGTGATCCATGGCCACCCCATAGCCCAGGTTTTGGACAACCCCATGATTTCAGTCCTTAGGACCCAGGAGGCCAAACTGGTGGCAGAGCAATCCGAAGATGCCAAAAAATATGGGGAAGGCCACCCGCGTATGCTTCAGTTGTCCAATGAGCTGGGGGCCACGCGCGCCAAAATTAATACAGCAATGAGCCAGGTAAAGCAGACCATTATAAATGAATACAACATGGCCAAAGCACAAGAGGACAACCTGAAGGCGGCCTTAAATGTTACTAAAGTCGCCAGCCAGGATTTGGGCGACCGGGCGATTCAATACCGCGTGCTACTTCGGGATGTCGAAACCAACCGGGCCCTGTATGAGAATGTTCTGAAGACTCTGAAAACCATCTCGGCAACAGAAAATGTTCCGTCGACTAATATTCGGATCGTTGATCCCGCCACCGTCCCCCGAGCCCCCATAAGCCCGCGCACTTCGCGTAATCTCACTATGGGAATGGTAATGGGCTTGGGCTTGGGCCTGCTGCTGGCTTTTGGACTCGAAACGCTGGATACCACCCTAAAGATCCCGGAGGAACTGGAGAAATGGTTGGGTTTCCCCAACCTGGCCATGATCCCCCACGTGAGCTTTCCAGCGGGGCAAGAGGAAGATGCTTCCGCCGCACTTTTTGTGCACCATGGCCTTGAACCCATGGTGTCCGAATGCTACCGGGCCCTGCGTTCCAGCATCTTGTTCTCCATCCCGGGCCATGCTCCTCGCATTCTCCTGGTGACCAGTTCATTGCCTTCCGAAGGCAAAACTGTCACCACCGCGAACCTTGCCACTGTCATGGCCAAAGCCGAACCCCAGGTATTGGTGGTGGATGCGGACCTCCGCCGGCCCGCTCTGCATCGGCTATTTAATGTTTCCAAGGAGCCCGGGCTCAGCAGCTTCCTGGTGGGGGAGACTGATGAACTGCCTTTTGTGCCCACCCTTATTCCTAACTTATTTATTATACCTTCAGGTCCGGTTCCCCCCAACCCTTCGGAGCTTCTGGGTTCAACCCGTATGGAGGAGTTTCTCCGTCGGGCCCAGGAACAGTTCGGCCTCGTCATCCTGGATTCATCCCCCATCATGTCAGTGACCGACGCGGCCATTCTGTCCACTAAGGTGGAGGGGGTTCTCTTGGTGATTAAGGCCGAAGCGGTGCCTCGCAAAGCCGCCATGGATGCCGTAGGCCAATTGCAAGAGTTCAAGGCGCCCATTTTGGGTACGGTCTTGAACAATGTGCCCATCCACCGTGATGGGTATTACTATAATTACTATGTCTACCGTTACCGGTATTATAATTATTATGCGGACAAGGATTCCAGCAAAGGAAGCCGGACTCCGGTCAAGTCGGCGGGTCACCTTAGCCCTATGGCCTGGGTGAAAAAGCGACTCGATGAATTCAAAAATAAATTCTCATAACCTGATTACCCCAATCATTTGAGATTTAGCTTACTCAGGTTGTTGATCGTCCGGCGCGGTCCCACAGCTAACCTAGACGTGTAATCCAAATGAAACCATGACCTCCCCAGGCCAATCCCTTCCCGTTAAGCCGATTACGGTTATTGAGCCTGCCAGAGGCTTCATTCCCCTTAAATTACGGGGGATCTGGGACTACCGGGAATTGCTCTATTTCCTGACCTGGCGGGATATCAAGGTCCGCTATAAGCAGACGGTCTTGGGGGCTGCCTGGGCCATTATTCAGCCCTTTTTCACCATGGTGGTGTTCAGCCTGTTTTTCGGGAAGCTGGCCCGAATACCCTCGGAAGGCGTCCCTTATCCCATTTTTAGTTTTGCCGCCTTGGTCCCCTGGACCTTTTTCGCCTACGGCTTGAACCAATCTTCCAATAGCCTGGTAGCCAGCGCCAACCTCATTCAAAAAGTATATTTCCCCAGACTGGTTATTCCCATATCCAGCGTCATGTCCGGCGTGGTGGACTTCTTGCTGGCTTTTTTGGTGCTCCTGGGCATGATGTTATTTTATGGCATCCACCCCACCGTCAATATTCTCTGGCTGCCCCTCTTGCTCATGTTGGTCTTTGCAACCGCCTTGGGGGTGGGGTTATGGCTGTCAGCCTTGAACGTGGAATACCGGGACGTGCGCTACATGGTGCCGTTTATCACCCAATTCTGGTTATTTGCCACTCCCATTGCCTATCCCAGCAGTTTGCTTCCCGAACCCTGGCGCACCCTTTATGGCCTTAACCCCATGGTGGGCGTGGTGGAAGGGTTTCGCTGGGCCTTATTGGGCACCCGGACTGCTCCGGGGCCCATGATCATCGCCTCCGTTTTCGCCACCCTGGTTATCCTGGTGGGCGGCGCTTTTTATTTCCGGCGCATGGAAAAGACGTTTGCCGATGTGGTGTGAATTGAACTGCTTAAAAGAGGAAAGATGAGTTTCTGGCAACACACCAGGGTGGCAGTCCCCGGCGGCGCCGGGTTTATCGGCTCTTACCTGGTGGAGCAGCTGGCCTCGGATGGCGCCCGGGTGACGGTCATCGATAACCTGGAATCAGGCCGGCTCTCCAACCTGGAGCAGGTGAAAAACGACATCCGCTTTATCGAAGCCGATGTCACCGACCCGGAGCTTTGCCGGCGCCTTTTCCAGGGCCAAGATATTGTCCTGAACCTGGCGGCCCGGGCCCCCGGCCTCGGGTTCAGCCATGTGCACCATGACAACTTGCTGGCGCGCAACTTGCTCATCGGCACCGCGGTGCTGCAAGGCGCCCGGCAGGCAGAGGTGAAAAGATGCCTGGTGGTGAGTTCCTCCTGCATCTATCCCGATGATGCCCCCGTCCCGACTCCGGAGTTGCCCCTTTTTACCGGCGAGCCGGAGCGGGTCAACTCCGGCTATGGCTGGGCCAAACGTTACCTGGAGCTGCAAGCCCACTATTATGCGGCCAATTTTGGCATGGAGATCGCACTGGCCCGCCCTTTCAACGCCTATGGCGGCCGGGACCTGGCGCTGGGGGAGCGGGCCCACGTGATTCCGGCGTTGATCGAACGCCTCTTCTCAGAGGCCCCGCAATTGGTGGTGTGGGGCTGCGGCCGCCAGACCCGCAGCTTCATCCACGGCCGGGATGTGGCCACCGGCCTGCGTCTGCTCACCGAGCACTATGCCGTCTGCGATGCGGTGAATGTAGGCCATGACCGGGAAATCAGCATCAAAGACCTTGTAGAGATGCTGATGGACTTAAGCGGGATTCACAAAAAAATTATCTTCGATACTTCCCAGCCGGAGGGCTGCCTGCGCAAGAGCGCCGACATGACCAAGCTCCGCCGGGTCACCGGCGGCTTCGAGCCGCATACGGACCTCCGTTCCGGCCTCTCAGAGATGATAGAGGCCCAAAGAGCCTCAAAGCCTCAAAAGTAAAGTTCATGTCCGACACTACCGTCATCCGGGTAGAAAACCTCAGCAAGCTCTACTACATCGGCCAGAGCCAGGCTCGGTACCAGACTTTCCGGGAGGCCGTGGTCGATGGCCTGGCCTTACCGTGGCGTCTGGCTCAACGGGCCTTCCGTATTTCATATTCCGAACAGCAAACAGCCAATAATACCATCTGGGCTTTGAAAGACGTGGACCTGGAGGTGCGGCAGGGGGATATCCTGGGGGTCATTGGCCGGAATGGGGCCGGAAAGAGCACCCTGCTCAAGGTCCTGTCCCGGATCACGGAGCCCACCGCCGGCCGGGCGGAGCTACGGGGGCGGGTGGGGTCCCTGCTGGAGGTGGGCACCGGTTTCCACCCCGAACTCACCGGCCGGGAGAACATCTTTTTAAACGGCGCCATCCTGGGTATGACCTGGCGGGAGATCCAGCAAAAGTTCGACGAGATCGTGGAGTTCGCCGAGATCGGCAAGTTTATCGACACGCCCCTGAAACGCTACTCCACCGGGATGGGCACCCGCCTGGCCTTTTCCGTGGCGGCGCACCTGGAGCCGGAGATCCTGTTGGTGGACGAGGTGCTGGCGGTGGGTGACATCGGGTTCCGGAAAAAATGCCTGGGCAAAATGAAGGATGTGAGCCAGGAAGGGCGCACGATCCTCTTCGTCAGCCACGAAATGAACGCCATCCGCCGCCTGTGCCGGCGGGCCCTCTGGCTGGATGAGGGGCAGGTGCGGGCCTTGGGCGAGGTGCAAGATGTGGTCAGGCAATACGAGGGCACCTTCCTGGGGCAAAATAGTCATCAGGACTGCCGGGAGGATCGGGCCAATCCCCCGGCCTCCCGGAAATGTTTCGCTTGGGCCTCCCTGGCTTCCGCCGCCGGCGAACCGGCAAATGTCTTTAAGTTCGGGGACACCCTCCGCCTGACCCTGGGCCTGGCCGGCCAGACGGCCTCTAAATCTCATTTCGTGGAATGGTGGTTGAGCGAGGCCGCCCAGGGAAACCGGGTGGCCTGGGGGGCCAGCCACGCCCTCCTGGAAGAAGACGTGCCCGGAGATGCCCAGGAGATTGCCTTTATTATCGGCCCTCTGCCCCTGGCGGAAGGTAATTATTCCTTTTCCTTGGCCATGGGAGTACCCGCGGTCACCAACCTGGATAACTGGACGGATGCCATCAGCTTCGAGATCACCGGCTCTGATCCGCAAGGCACAGGTTATCACTATACCACGAGATATGCGCCCACGATAATTCCCTACCGAATCGAGGCAGCCAAACCATAATTAAAAGATTAAGCAGGAAAATAAAAGATGCAAATATTGGTTACGGGCGGCGCTGGCTTCATCGGGTCCCATGTTGCCGAGAACCTGGCAAACATGAGGCACCGGGTTACCGTCTTGGATGATTTGAGCGGCGGCAGCCTGGAGAATGTGCCCCAGGGGTGCGAATTCGTCAAAGGCGATATTGCCGACGACCGGATGGTCAATGACTTGTTTGAGTCCCATAAATTTGAGCTGGTCTATCACCTGGCCGCGTATGCCGCCGAGGGCCTCAGCCATTTTATCCGGCGCTACAATTACACCAATAACCTGATCGGCAGCGTGACCCTGCTCAATGCCGCCATCCGGCATGGGACCCGCCGCTTTGTGTTTGCCAGCTCCATTGCCGTCTATGGCACCGGCCAGCTGCCCATGAAGGAAGATATGATCCCTCACCCGGAAGACCCTTATGGCATTGCCAAGCGCGCCTTTGAGTTGGATCTGGCGGCTGCCGCGGAGATGTTCGGGATCGAATACGTGGTCTTCCGGCCGCACAACGTCTATGGGGAGAGGCAGAACATCGCCGACCCCTGCCGCAATGTGGTGGGCATCTTTATGAACCGGATCATGCGGGGGGAGCCCATGCCCGTCTTTGGAGACGGCAGGCAGACCCGGGCCTTTAGCTATATCGGCGACGTGGCTCCCATCATCGTCCGGGGCGGATTCGAAGCGAAGGCGCAAAACCGGATCTTTAACGTGGGGGCCGACGAACCGGTGGCGGTCATCGACCTGGCCCGCATGGTCGCCGAGATTTTGGGGGTTGAGCCTAAGGTGGTCCACCTGGCCCCCCGGCAGGAAGTTTTGCATGCTTTTTCCGATCACGCGGCGTTGCGGGAGGTCTTCGGCCAAGAGTGGCACACCCCGATTCGCCTGGGGCTGGAACGGATGGCTGCCTGGGCTCGCAGCAAAGGGCACCAGGACACTGCCCCGTTCGCGGCCATTGAGATTTTGAATAATCTCCCGGAAAGCTGGGCGCGATTGCTGGCGGTGGAGAAACCGCAATAATGTTGCTGAGTGGGGGTCCGCCTTGCCCCTGCAGCAATAGCATTCGATAAAATAAGTCATTTCAAGAGGTGATAATTGGCTCAAAATAATGCCAGCATAGATGTGGTGGTATGTCACTACAACAAGGACTGCTCCCCTGCCCTGCGGTATATGACTCTTCATTCAATGGCGTTTCTCTGCAAGAATCGACCTCCTGGCTTGCGAATCATGGTCGTGGATGGGAGCCCTGATGAAGATGCCGCATTGGCCCAAGGGCTGGCCGAGCTTAAGGTCGAGTACCTCCACCTGGGGAAGGAGCTCACCTTCCCTGAAACTTATAATGCCGGCATTAGAAAGACTGCAAACCCATTTATAGTACTTTTAGCTAATGATATCTTTATTGAAGCAGACCAAATAGTTAAGCTGGCTGCAGAAATCCATGGAGAAGTGGGATGTGCCATTCCTTATTTGAGTTTCTCTGATTATGGTACCCAGATAATCAGAAGAATCGTGGTCCCACCGAGATGTTACCCTTCCCAGATGACCCTTAATGTAAACGCTTTTTCTCGGGGCGCATTGGAAAGAATAGGTTTAATACCTGAACAGATGACAGGTGCCTTCAACGACGTTATCCTTTTCATAAAATTAAGAGAGGCAAATTATTCAATTATATTACGGAATGTTGGTTATGTCTTTCACATGGCTAAACAGACTCTAAGAACCGGTGCAACTACAGTAAGCCATGAAAAAGATGCACTTCTCTTTATGCAGGAATTTCCCGATTATTGGCGGAATGGAGCAATTCTTTTCCATAAGATAGCCCAGAGAAAAATTACCCGTTTTCTGTATAAGGCCCTTGTATCATTACCTGTATCACTGGTTAATAAATTTAACCTTCGGAGTTTGGTTTGGAGCATTGAACCATACATTTGTGCTGAGTCGGGAACTTATAGAGAAGGCATTATTAAAATCTTTAATCGTCAATGATTTAATGAGAAAATATGCTAATGCTGAAAGCCTTGTCTAGATCGATAGTTCCCAAGAAGTGGAGAGCGAATTTGCGGGCTTTTCAGTGGAGAATCGAATTAGTATGGGGCCCGAAGGGCGCAATAAGAGCCATTCCCCTTTATCGCAGGTTTCTTCAAGATCTAAGGTTCTACCGCTCCTTACCCGATGCAGAGCAGATTGAATCCATCGACCTTTGGCCTTGTTTATTCGATAAAACTGCCACCTCGCCTATCCCGCCTCACTATTTTTATCAATCCGCCTGGGCGGCGCGTCGGATTCTGCAAGCAAATCCCACTCATCATATCGATGTGGGGTCTCAATTAGATCTTTTGGCGCCACTCAGTGCTGTTTTGCCGATAACATCTATCGATATCCGCCCATTGATGGTATCTCTGCATAATTTACGAAGCGTCTCAGCTTCCTTGCTTGCCTTACCCTTCAAAGATAATTCGGTTACCTCTGTGAGTTGTCTGCATGTCATCGAGCATATTGGTCTTGGAAGGTACGGAGATGGGCTCGATCCTCTTGGTACCCAAAAAGCGGCGGATGAGCTATCTCGTATTCTTGCGATTAATGGAAATCTTTTTATTTCAACTCCCATTGGTCGGGAACGAGTATGTTTTAACGCCCATAGAGTTCATCGTCCGGATAATATTCTTAACTTTTTTAAAAATCAATCCTTAGTTGAATTTTCCTGCGAAGATGATTTAGGAAGATTTTTAGAAGATGCCAATCCATCAGATTACAAAACGGCTAATTATGCTTGTGGACTTTTTTTGGTTTAAAAAATAATCTATTGAAATTAATTGGTTATCAGGTCGAAACAGAAAATTCCTTGATTCATGGGTTTGATTCATGAAAATTAAAGATAATTGAAGCTGCTGATCAATTGGGAATTGGTAATACAAACCAATATTTTGGGCCTTTTTGATCACTGCTATCGCAGCTCCAGACGCCCCCTGAGGGCGTGTTATTAATGGAAGCATGAAAGGGGTTCCATCTTTATCCCCTCTCCCCCTCGAGGGGGAGAGGGCAAGGGTGAGGGGGAATTTAATCTCTTTTCCGCTCCCATTAATATCAATCGGCCCGCCAAAAACTGGCGGAATAAGCAAATAAGTCAATATCTGTTAAGGCAAATTTATGGCGTTTACATGTCCCATCGGGATCGTTACCTATTTAGGCAGGTTCAAGTCGTATTTTCAGCCCCTGGTCAGAAAACTTCATTTCCTTTTTCCGGATTACGAGAAAAATGTCTTCATCAACGCGCATTACGATACGGTTAAGCAGTTTCAATACCTCCGGGACGTGACCGCTTTTTTGGGTCACTATCCGGATTTTCGTTATGTAACCAATCTGCACCACCAGCCGCTGGCCCGGGGGTGGAACTGGCTGATGTTGATGTCCCGATGCGACCGGGTGTTGATACTTAATGATGACATTTCCTTTGACCTGGAATTTCGCCATAATCTTGAGAGCCTCCGTCCGGTGGACCAGGTTTTCATGCTCAACCGTTCCTGGGGTCATTTTGTGATTGACAAGCAGGTTATCCGCCGGGTTGGATGGTTCGATGAACGCTTTACCGGGGTGGGGGATGAGGACATCGATTACGTGCTGCGCCTGGGAATGACGGCGTTGCGGGAGGTCTTCGGCGAGCAGGCGAACACCCCTATTCGAACAGGCCTGGAGCGGATGTCCGCCTGGGCTCGCAGCAAAGGTCATCGGACCATCAGTCCCTTCACTGCCATTGAAGTTGAGCGAAATCTTCCCGAAAGCTGGGCCCGGTTAATTCCCGAGCCAAAACCCGAATGAAAAGCATAACGGCTGCCGGGTTTCCTTCCTCTCAATTATGATCCATGAGTGTCAGATGGATGTAGTAATCCCTAAGGCGATTCGCAAGGTGGTCAGAAAAATAGTCCCGGATGACTTAGTATATTTTGGGCGAATTTGCGATCTCAAGACGGTTCTTAAGATTTTAATCAAGTATAGATATTGTTTTCCACAGTTATTAATCGATTTAGCCAATATCTTGAAACGATCTCTCAACAGGACGGACATCAGCGATCACTTGATAACTTTATATTGTGAATCATTGATGGTAAGACCCAGGTTAATTGTGGAGCTTGGCGTGCGTGGCGGAGAAAGTACGTTTGTATTTGAACGCATTGCCAGGATCTGCCATTCTTCCCTGATAAGCGTTGATATTGATGAATGTTCTAATGTTTGCAATCTCAATGATTGGTCATTTGTCAGAAAGGACGACATCGAGTTTGCCGGGGAATTTAGAGATTGGAGTATAAATAAGGGGATTTGCCCTCAAATAGATATCCTCTTTATTGATACAAGCCATCTCTATGAACATACCTTACAAGAGATTAAGTTATACTTCCCATTCTTATCTCCAAAAGGCAAGGTATTCTTTCACGATACCAATTTAACCGGATGGGATAATTCCCGAGGAGTAATCCGAGCTATAGAAGATTATCTTGGTTGTCATCTCAATGAAAAAAGATATTTTATTGTGTTTAAAAAACCATTCCAAATTATACATTACCCATTTTGCCACGGCTTAACAATATTGGAGAAGGTAATTTATTGAATAATGTTGGGCAATATTTTCATAATAATCCCTCTATTATAACTAGATATACGTAATGATAGGAACTAGTTAATTAGTAAATATCTTGGTGATAACTATGAACAAATTTTCAATAGGCATTGTGACTTTTTTGGGGCGTTTCGAGGTATATTTCAAACATTTAATTCGCAAACTATATTTACTTTTTCCAGACTATGATATAGATGTCTTTCTTAATGGACATTATGATATTGTGAAGCAAGTTCAGTACCTAAGGGATGTGACTGATTTTTTAAGGAAATACCCTAACATTCGCTATGTGACCAATGTCGATCATCGATCAATAGCGCGCGGTTGGAACTGGCTTATTTTGATGTCTCGGTTCGATAGAGTATTGATTCTTAACGACGATATTACTATTAAACTAGCGTTCCGTCACAATCTTGAAAATCTGACTCATTTTCCAGATTTTTTTATTATAAATCGTTCCTGGAGTCACTTCGTAATAAGTAAAGGGATAATAAAGACTGTTGGCTGGTTTGACGAGCGCTTTGTGGGAATGGGCTGCGAGGATCATGATTATAGCTTTAGACTGGCAATGAAAGGAATCCCCATAGAGACAATCGATATTCATGGAATATCTAATCAGTCTGCGCCTCAGGAGGATTCCGGCTGGGCCGATATTTCGGATATTGATAAGATATTCGGAAGGCATAGCCAAGTAAATAGAGATTTTTTAAAGCAAAAATGGTTCTGGTCAGATTATGGGCCCGTCCCGGAGGAGGGCTCATTTAAGATATGGTATCCCGCCTATGATATGGAATGGATTGTCGCCCCCAATAAAGGCCTGGAAGAAATGCCTGAATTCTATCCCCTTTCCAGTCTTGACAATTCAGGCGGTCAGAAAGAGAGCAATAAATATTCATTACTTCGATTTTTATCGATAACTTGCAGCTATATCAATAGCATCTATTGGAGGGCAAGGCTCAGGCTTGGCATTGGGGCCTGGTTAAGGCAGATTCTTGGGCCGAGATGGGAGCGTTGGCGAACGAAAATATCTCGATGACCAATTTTAAGACATATTGATATGGCATTCGCAGGAATAAGCTGGAAGATAAACAATGGAATGTTCCTAAAACCCATACAAGAGCAACGCCTTTACCATGGTTTCCCTCATAATGTAGAATCAAGGGAATCAGTAACTTCCAGCCACCTAAAATAAAATCAAGATAATTTCATGTCTATTGAGTGTTCCATTGGCGTTGTAACTTATTTTGGACGGTTTGAGTCGTATTTTAAGCCGTTGATAAAGAAACTGAGCTTTCTTTTCCCAGACTATGATATTAATGTTTGGATTAATGGGCATCATGACACCGTTAAACAGGTAAAATACCTGAGGGAAGTAACCGCTTTCTTGCGAAACTATTGTAATATCCGCTACGTAACCAACCTGGAGCATCAGCCCCTGGCCCGTGGTTGGAACTGGCTTATTTTGATGTCCAGATGCGGCCACGTGCTGATTTTTAATGACGATGTTTCTGTTGATTGGGAGTTTCGCCACCGCCTGGAGCATCTGCATCGAGCCCCAAAAATTTTCACCCTTAACAACTCCTGGAGCCACTTTGTCATCAGCAAGAAGATAGTCAGAGCAGTGGGATGGTTCGATGAGCGCTTCCTGGGGATTGGCGACGAAGACGGCGACTACATGTGCCGGCTGGCCATGCAGGGCATTCCCCTGGGAAACATTGCGATTCATGGGCTGCATAACTTTATGGCGCCCCAGGATGATGCCGGCTGGGCTCCTCTCTCCGGCGCAATCCATGGCAAATACAGCCGCATAAACCGTGAGTTTTTGATGAAAAAATGGTGGCGCTCAGACTATGGACTGGTTCCGAAGAAAGGATCATTTAAGGTGCGATACCACGAGGCCGAATGGGACGTGGCCTTGAATACCGATCTGGAAGGGATGCCGGAATATTATCCCCTGGAATGCCTTCAGGCTTCAGAAAACGGCAAGCCAGGCAGAAGGTATTCTGTCGCCACCCTGCTGGCCCAAACCTGCAGTTGGGCCCACAGCCTCTATTGGAGATTGAGGTTGACGGCAGGGGGCTGGTTGCGGCGCTTTTTCGGACTCCGCTGGGATGAATAGATGGTCAGATTAGGCCGCAGAGGTTGAAGCTGGTATTTAACCGAAAAATTTGCTGATGACGATATGAATAATTGTGACTGCTGCCTGAAGGATTAAGTTATGCGTATTATTGCCCTGATGCCGGTGCGCAATGAGGAATGGATCCTGGAGCGCACTTTGCGCACCTTAGCTACTTTTTGCGACTGCATCATCGTGGCCGATCAACGCTCGACTGATGATACCAGGACTATTTTGGCAGGATTTGCTCCCAAGGTGCAGATGATCGAGAACCCTGAGGAGTTCTTCTGCACCAGGGTAAGATGGCGCTTACTGGACGCGGCCCGGGAATTCCAGGGCAATAATTTTATTTTATTGGCGGATGCGGATGAGATTTTCACCGCTAACCTTACCGATCAAAATGTTTTAAAGGAGCTGACTGATATCGTCCCCGGAACCGCAATTGAAGTTCCCTGGATCCAGCTATGGCGGAGCGCTTCTTTTTGGCGGCGCGATGACTCAATCTGGTCGAACAGGTGGCTATCCGCGGGTTTCCGCGATGATCGCTTGGTTAAATACGGACCCATAATCAACCCGATTGATCACAACGAGCGCATCCCTCTCTGCCGGGAGATAATCCGCTTCCATAAGGTAAAATTGCTGCATTTTCAATTTGTCCTTTTCGACCGGATGCGCTCCAAACAATGCTGGTACAGGGTCTCGGAAGTGATGGGATTCGGCGGCCTGAGCCGGGACAACGAGCTCAATTGCTATTACCAGGTGACCCGGGACGAGCGCCGGATGCATCTGGAGCCCGCCCCGGCGGAATGGACCGCGGGTTGGAAGGCCCGGGGCATTGACCTGGAAAACTTCGAGGAAGCGCCGCTCTATTGGTATGACGTGGAAGTGTTGCGCCACTTCAGAGAAAAAGGGGCGCCCTATTTTGCACCCATCGATATCTGGGATACGGATTGGGAGGCCAAGCGCCGGCTCGCCCAGGCAGAAGGATATGAGGGCATTCCTGATGAGGAGATTAGAGATCCCCGCACCCTGGAGCAACGACTTTATCATGCCTATTTGCATCGGTTCTTTCGCACCCCTCCCTGGCGCGATCCCCGGGAACTGGTCAGGATCCCGGAGGGTTGGGCCCGGGGGTTGGCCAGGTCCCTGGGACTGCGGCGTAGCCATTTGTAGCAGATCGGTCTTCTCAGGCCCCGGGAAGACGAAGAAGGAGGCGTTCGAAATTATTAAGCCTCAATAGTAAAATTAGAGAATTCTCTAAATAAGAAAATATTACATAATGCAAGATCATAAACTAAATGGGAGCGGCCTATTATATTATTTGCCACCAATTATTTTAATTTTGGAATTATTCTTCGTATTTTCCATTTAAGATTTGCCGATTTTCTGACGCCGGCTTTGGAATCATTACCCCAGTTGCTCCCCTTCCTGGGCGAAAGCATTGTCGTATATAAAGATATGTGACTGGCAGCATTGATCAAGCATAGTTACGCCCCTAACGTTACTTATAGGTAGCCCTCATCAATGAATTCCGGGGAGAAAATTCGGATTCTCGAGGCCGCCGACCAGCTGGGAATCGGCGGCACCGAACTCGCTTTGGAAAATTTCTGTAGAAATCTGGATAAATCCAGATTCGACATAACCGTAGCCGGTTTCAGGGAGGGTGGGGTGCGGGATGAGATTCTGCGCAACTTGGGGTTTGACGTAATCATTGCCAACACCGGTGCCGAAATTTGGCGGAACTTGCTGCAAAAAGCGGATGTGCTTCATTGGCATGGCTGCGGGATTTTAGAAGCCGACGTATTTGAACCGATCCGACAAGCCAAACCGGCTCTGGTTATTCAAACAAATGTTTTCGGTCTTTCTGATGATAGCGCCTATTACGACTTAGTTGATCTCGATTTATACATATCGGAAATGTGCCTGGTTAGAAGAGCCCGGGGATCCAATGACAATTTCGACCATCTGAAACATAAGTGTTCAGTCTTATATTACCCCGTTGATTTGGACAGACTCGAAAAAAATATGCCCTCCGCCCAGGATGTGGCAGCCTGCCGTAAGGAGCTGGGCCTGGGCAATTCCCCCACTGTGGGGCGCACCGGCCGGTCGGTGGATAAAATCCATCCGGTATCCTTTCACATGATGCGCAGATTAATCCGGTGGATTCCTGACGTGAAGTTTCTCCTGGTGGGCTATACCGATAAAATGCAAGAGCTTGCTGCACAATTGGGAATCCAGGACTATTTTGTATGGGTAGAGCCAACTGCCGACCTGAAAACTCTCTTGACTTATTATCGGAGCATGGATGTTTACCTGGGCACCAGCATTATGGGCGAAAGTTTCGGGATGAGTATCGCCGAGGCCATGGCTTGCCGTTTGCCCGTGGTGGCGGTCTCTACGCCCAATGCCGATAATGCTCAGATTGAACTGGTTGATAATGGCAAAACCGGCCTGGTAATACAAGCGTACCCTCGCCTCGTGGCGTTGGCTTGTAAGGAACTCTTGTTAAATGAAAAACCTAGAAGAGCAATGGGCGAAGCCGGCTTCAAGAAGGTGCAGATCTTTTCGGCGGATTTAGTCACTCGGGCCCTGGAGAATATTATCCTGCAAAAAATGGGCATGGTAAACCAAAAGCGAATAAAGAATCCTACGAATAATCTCCTGCCTGCCATGTGGGACCAGAATATGGAATCGGAGTACCAGCGTCGCCTTGCGGATGTCTATGCCAGGCCGCGATTCACCGACAAATTGGTGATGGGGATGCGCCATTATGGGGGGCGATTTAAAGCGAAGATATCCAGGACTTTTGGCTAGACCTTTCCGGCCCGGGCCCAAATTAGAGAGCAAATCGGCCTTCTCAGGGCCCGTGAAGACGGAAAAGCAGGCGTCGATTAATCCATGAAGCATCTTCCCAAAATTCTGGTCCTGGTTTCCTACCTGCCGGGAAGCCGGCATGGCGGGGGAGTGGTGCTCGATGAAATTCTCCAACGGTACCCCAAAGACGGCTACGTCTGCTTCAGCATCAATCCTTCTGACCGGAGGGAGCGGCCGATTGAACTGCCGGAATCGCTCCGAGGTATTCCCTGTGTAACCGGCGCCTTGGTGCCCCATCTCCAATGGCGCGGGTATAGGTTTTACCTCCCCTGGCTGCGTGCCTTGGCCTTTCGCGTTATTGCTCCGTTTTGCATCCGGCAGGCCATCGCTTTCGGGCGTGAGCACCGGGTGGAGGTGGTCTGGGCGGAATTACAGGGGGACGCGGTGGTGATCGCTCAGAAAGTGGCGGACGGCTTAGGGGTCCCTCTCGTGGGCACCGTATGGGATGATCCGGAGGGATGGCTGGCCGACGGTGGGTATGACCGGATATCCCGGCAATTCATATGGAAGCGATTCCGGGAAGCCCTGCGACGGGCCCGCCATTTAAGCACCGCAGGGGAGGCTATGCAGCAGGCCTATGAGGAGCTATACGGAGTCAAGAGCGTGATCCTCCGCCATGGATTTGAGGGCTCGCTCCTGCCCCTTGCGCCAACGAAATCTCAAAAAGATATTTTAATCGGCTTTGTGGGGAATGTATACGGCCATGAAGCTTTCCTGGCGTTTTTCTCGGCGCTGGCTCGCTTAAACTCTGAGGGGCAGGTGCCGCCCATAAAGCTCTTGGCCTTCGGCGGGGGGCGGTTGCCTCAGGTTCCCGGGGTGGAAATCGAATCTAGGGGTTGGCAACCGGCAGAAGTGATGCTGCGGCAGCTTGCCCAAACTGACTTCTGTTATCTGCCCTACTGGTTTGACCCCAGTAAGCGGCGGCATGCCGAGCTTTCGTTTCCCAATAAGTTCGAGACCTATTTGGCAGCCGGGAGGCCGGTTCTTTTCCATGGCCCGGAATACTCCGGCATTGCCGCAACCATCAAACAGTATCGGGTTGGCCTCTGCATGCACAGCCTGGCGCCGGAAGAAATCACCCGCACCGTCGAACGCCTGATCCTGGATCAACCCTTGCGGGAGTCCTTGAGCCAGGCCGCAGTTGCAGCTTTTCAGGCGGAGTTTAACGCCGACGTGATGATGAAAAACTTTTTGTCGCTGATCCAAGATCGACCTGATGAAGATGGATAAAAAGAAGTTCCTTTTTTGCAGTGACATTGCTTTATATCCCCCTCTTCTTCGGGTAGCCGAGATTATTGCGCATGAATTCGGTCTTTCGGGCCATGTCCTCACTCCGGACGAATCCTCCTACTCGCCGGTATACTTCCCTACAGGAGTTCCGACTGCTGACGTCACCAAGACTCTCAAGATTCACTCGCTGCCGGGCCGCCGGGGTAATGTATCAAGGCATGGCTTTGTAGTAGCGCGGCTGAAAAGGCTGTTAGCGGAGATCAAACCCGACTATATCTGGCTCTTTGCTGAGTTCTTCGACGGGATCGCCCACCAATTCCTGTGGCACTACCGGTTTAACCGGGGCCCTCGCATGGTTGCCTACGTCGCGGGCAATCATATGGAAGGGACTGTCCCCCTTTTTTCCGCCCGGTGGCCCTTGGTCAGCCGCACCCGTCTTAAACAGATGCTCCTCTGGCCCCGGCTGGATGGCGTGGCGGCCTGCGCCACCAAGGCAAGGGAGTGCGCCCGGCGTATCGGTTTGCCCGAAAGTGTACCAATTGTGGTCAACTACCTGCCGTGTTTTGGTCCGGAGGAGGCGGCAGTTGAGGGAATATCCTTGCCCTGGCCGCGGGATCGCGCGGTTATCATCGGGTTTGCCGGGTTGCTGAGCGAACAAAAGGGTTGGAAGGTGCTTTTGGAGGCGCTTTCGATTCTCCCCCAGGAGTACAAGGTGGTTATTGCGGGGGAGGGGGAGCAGCGGTCCGAGCTGGAGGCCTGGCTTAAAAGGCCCGGCTTGCAGGAAAGGCTCTATTATGCCGGCTTGCTGGCCAAGGAAAGTTTATTGGCTACCTACCCCTTGTTTGATATCTTTGTCTTACCCTCAATTTCCACTCCCTATTCCGTGGAGCAATTTGGAGTGGTCCTGGCCGAGGCCATGGCCTGCGGGGTGCCGGTTATCGGCTCTGACAGCGGTGCCATCCCTGAGACCATAGGGCAGGCCGGCTTGGTTGTGCCGGCAAGGGACTCAAAGGCTCTCGCCCAGGCTATTATCCGGATGAGCGAAGACCAAGAATTTCGCGCAAAAGTAATCCAAATGGGCTTGGAAAAATATCGAGATGTTTATTGTTGCCAAGTCTATGCCCGTTCCATTGCCAAGATGCTTGAGATAAATGATCTACCCTAAGTCTGAAAATAAGTTTTCAATTTAATTAGAGTATTTTAACTTTATTTCGAAGATGACGTCTTAGAGGATTTGGATAAGATAATGGATGAAATAACACTTCCTAAGAATAGTTTAATTTATATTATTCTACTTTCTTATAATGGTGAAACATGGCTTAAAAATTGCATTGAATCACTATTGATAAGCAATTATTCAAATTTTAGGATTCTCATGATAGATAATGCCTCAAGTGATGATAGTGTTGTTATAGTAAAGAAATGTTTTCCTAAAGTTGAGATTTTAGTCAATTTAGAAAACCGCGGCTTTGCCGCGGGAATGAACCTCGGGATAAAACATGCTTTTAGTTCCGGGGCTGATTACGTTTTTCTCATCAATCAGGACACCAAGGTCGATGTGACGTGCCTGCGAGAACTTGTCAATGTGGCATATTGTGACAAGCGAATAGGAGTTTTAGTACCTGTACAATTTAAATATGGAACGACCCGCCTTCACGCAGTGTTTGCAAGGTGGCTAAAATTGAATTTGGGATTTGATGGCGACCATCTAAATGGAACCGATGTTAAACCATTTTATGAAGTTAAGCATGCCTCAGGGGCGGCGATGCTGGTAAATCTCACCGCGATGAAAACAGTAGGTCTACTGGATCCAATATATTTCTCATATTTTGAGGAAAGTGATCTATGCCGGAGAATGAGGTTGCACGGTTTTAAAATTGGCCTCTGTCCACGCGCCATCTTTTGGCACGCTGAAGATGAAACTTCTCAATGGAAAAAATTGCTTTTAGGCCGGGGGCACCCAATTTTTTGGTTAAAAGATCCATTTAAGCCCCTCGCCGTCAATATCACCCGCGCGACGATAGTTTTAATGGAAGATTTTTTGAGAAATTTGCTTAAATTAGAAGTTAAATACCTCTGGTTTTTAAGTAAAGTATGCTTAGAATTAATGTTAAATTTTCAAAAAATCCGAAATAGAAGGCTCTCCGAGATTAAGGGGTATAATGGTTCTTGGCAAATTATAGATGAATATTTGAAGGATACGGAAAATTACTCTTGCTTTAGTTTAATAAATATTGTAATGAGCCTATAATAACGTTTACGATGACGTTAAAGTGGTTGTAATAGGGAATATTTATTAAATTTATCCTCATATTGTTTGTCAAATAAGTGACTTCTATATTCTTGGCTAATCTAAACATGAAATGAAAGTCATCCATTTCGGCAAATATTATCCACCTCATCGGGGGGGCATGGAGAGTTTTCTGGCCGCCCTCTGCCGGGGACTGATCAAGAGAGGGGTGGCATGTGAGGCTATTGTAGCTGCCGACGGCGAGCACCCCTCGGTTGCAGAAGACGCCGGAGTCCAGGTGCGCAGACTGCGCTCCTGGGGGACCTTCAGATCATTGCCCGTCTGTCCGGAGGCCATGAGCGCCCTGCGGGGATTGCGGGCGGATATCATCAATTTGCATCACCCCAACCCCATGGCCGACATCAGCTATTTGCTGGCTCACCCCGAAGCCCGTTTGGTAGTTACCTATCACAGCGACATCATCAGCCAGCCCTGGCTGAGCCGTCTGCATGCCCCTTTTCTCCATCAGATACTCAACAGGGCTGATGCCATTGTCGCGACCTCGGCGCACTACATTGATTCAAGCCCGATTTTGCAGAGATATCGGCACAAGATCAGGATTATTCCTTTGGGATTTGATCCACCTGATTTTGCGATGGATGAGTTTTTGGATAACCAGAGGGGAGATGAGCCCCAATACTTCTTTGTCGGGCGTCTGGTTCCCTATAAAGGGGTGCCGGTCCTGCTGGAAGCCTTACAATATACTGCCGGACGCCTGTTAATCGGGGGCACGGGGCCGTGGGAGAAAAACTTAAAACAGCAGGTAGCCCTGGCCAAGCTCCAGGACCGGGTGAAATTCCTGGGAAATATTAGCGAAGCAGAGAAGTTCCAACACCTCGCCGACTGCGATGTTTTCGTGCTTCCCAGTATTAACCGGGCGGAAGCTTTTGGGATAGTGCTGTTGGAAGCCATGGCCATGGGGCGGCCGGTGGTGGTGAGCGACCTGCCTACGGGGGTGCGCCTGCTGGTGCAAGATGGCGTCAACGGCTTCCGATTCCCTCCGGGAGAGGCCCAAGCTCTGGCCCGGGTTTTGCGCTATCTGGCGGATAATCCCGCCCAAACCAAGCGCCTGGGGGAATCGGGACGGCAACTGGTGCGGGAAGAATATACCGTGGATCGCATGGTTAATCGCTATTTTGACCTGTATGAAGAACTGCTCACTTCTAATCTGTCATAATAGCATAGTCACGAAGTCGAGCCGCCGAGATTGCATATAGTATTCCTAATAAGGAAACAAATATGCGCATTGCCGTTATCGGTCCCATATACCTTGATTCATTCGCCAAATGTATCGTCCATGCGTTACGGGACATGGGCCATGAAGTGTTGAGCATCGATCCGGATAGAGGGCTACTTGGGAATAAACGAAAATCAATAGAAATGGCATTGTTTAAAACCTATCCGGTCCTCGAATCATTTAAATGGAAAAGAGCGATTGTTGAAATCAAAAACTTTAAGCCTGAGATAATCCTGTCAGTATTGTGGGATATACCCCCTGCCATTTTAGCGGATCTTAAGAGAAGTCCGGAGCGAGAGCCGATAGCAACAGTGTGGTGTGCCGATGCCCTGACCCAGTTTTTCCGGCAATACGTGTTTGTAGCTCCCTGGGATTATCTATTTTTTAAAGACCATTACATCGTGGATTTTTTTAGGGAAAAGTTGCAACTGAATGCCCATCTTCTGCCATTAGCCTGCTATCCCAAGTGGCATCATAAAGTGGCGCTCACCGCGGAGGAACAAAGAATCTATGGATGCGAGATTACCACCGCGGGGGGCTTTTATCACTATCGGACCAAATTCTTTGAACATTTCATGCAATACCAGATGAAACTTTGGGGTCCGCCCCCGAGTAATTATATTAAAAGCCCGGTCTTAAAATGCGCCCAAGGGCGGTATGTGGGCGAACTGGAAAAGGCCAAGGCCTTTAACGGGGCCGCCATTGTGCTCAATAACATGCATTACGCGGAAATTATGGGCGTGAATCAACGGGTGTTTGATGCCTGTGGCTGCGGGGCTTTTCAAATCGTGGATGCCTCTCCGGTAATGGAGGACTACTTTATCCCGGGTAAGGAGTTGGTCTGCTTTAGCAATTTAAAAGAATTGCAGGAGCTTATCCCTTATTACCTTAACCGGCCCCAGGAGCGGGCCGAAATTGCCCAGGCCGGCTATCTAAGGGCCCACCGGGAACACACTTTCCAGCAGCGGCTGGAGAAAATGCTAAATGTAATATCTGGAAACCCCAAATCTTGAAATAACCATAGCGGCGATATTCTAAAACCTTTACGAGATCGTTGAGTAAAACTAATGTCGCTTACGAGTTTATTGAATTATTTCCAGTAATATATAAATATGAATAAGGATAACCATAACCATATAGGATTTATTCTTATATTAATATTTTTTCTAGTATTTCTCGAATTGATATCTTATTTATCGGCATTATATATTTCAACACGAGGCAAATTTTTATATATTCCGCAGATAAATGAAAGCTATAATACTTATATCTTGAGAGTGAACCAATATTATGGGTGGCCTTCCTCTTTTACCACACCCAAAGGAGCTGTATCCGATGAATTAATCAAAGGGTTTAGATTTGATGAATCAGGATCACGTGTTATCCCGGCATTTCCAGGCCCTCAAAAAGCTTGTGTCTCCTTATATGGGGATTCATTCGCCTATAGTGGCGGGGTTGATGATCAACATGCCTGGAGCAATGTCTTGTCTATTTTATTAGGGTGCAAGGTAGCTAATTTCGGGTTCACGGGTTATGGGACGGACCAGGCATATTTGAGATTTCATCATAATGATAATGACAACGCCAAAGTAGTGATTTTGAGTCATTTTTCGGAAAATATACAGAGAAATGTTAACCAGTTGAGAAATCTTCTTTTTCCATCACCTCAATTTATGATTAAGCCAAGGTTCATATTAGATGACGAGCGGCGACTCAAATTAATCCCTGTCCCATCGTTATCTGAAAAAGATTATTATGATTGTATTAAAAACCCGGAACTCTATCTTAAACATGATTTTTTCATTCCAGGAGGTAAGTCAGGGTTAATAAAAGCAAAATTCCCCTACACCTTAACCATCTTTAAAGTGACCAAGGCGTTAATATATGAGAGGTTTTTTCTGGGAATCCTCAATTATCAGAAACTGTATGATCCCCAACATCCATCTCAAGGATTACAAGTCACTATAGCCATTATGAAGCAGTTTTATGGGGAATGCCAGGAAAAAGGGAAATATCCACTGATTGTTATTATACCGGTCCATCACGATATTTTCCAATATTACAAAGATAACTATTGGAATTACCAACCGCTATTGGACGAATTGGAGAGAAACAAAATCGAGTATATCAATATAGGGCAGGGAATGGTTGACTATCTACAGGGGGGAGATCCATGGCGGCTATATTCGAAAGAAACTTTGCATTGTAACGAAGAGGGATATGAGCTTATCGCTAAGATTGTCTTTAGATATATAAAAGATCATAGGATAGATAAATTTATAAAAAGTAATTGATGGCTTTAAATGACACGCAACAAATCAAAGCTTGCCCTCCATTCCTGAATTTAGGCGAGAATTTAAAAGGGATTGCCATAAAAATGGCCGAATGGATTTTTCCCCGATGTAATTTATGTGGAGAATTAGAAGGGGAAGATATTCTTCTCTTAAGACACCCGGATGCTCCCGGAGGGATTGCGTCTATTCGCAGGTGCCGGCGGTGCGGGCTCCGGAGGTTGTGGCCGCGACCAGGAGATCAAGTCCTGCAGCGATCCTACTCCTCTGATTACGGAGCTTATATCGGCCGGCGCAGGTCTCCGGCCAAGCAGGCCGTCTGGGACCTGCTGCGTGACGGCGCCTCGGGAGCTCCCGGGCGTGGCCGCGCTTTGGCGCCCTTACGTCCCTTACTCCGGATCTTGGCCCATTGGGCCTTTGATACCAATGTGCCCCTGGATCGGGATCCCCTGCCGCGCATTCTCGATGTCGGATGCGGGTTCGGAGATCTTTTGCTTTATTGGCAGTCGCGGGGAGCCGATGCCCTGGGCGTCGATTTTGAGCAACGGGCCGTAGATGCGGCTAACAAACTTGGACTGCAGGTATTAAAGGGCGCCTTAGAAGAACAAGACCTTCCTCCGGAATCTTTTGATGTGCTAGTTTTCAGCCATAGCCTGGAGCACTTGCCTCATCCCCGCGAAACTCTCAAGTTAGCTGCCCGTCTGCTCCGTGGAGGCGGAACCATCCATATTACAGTACCTAATGGTGCGAGCGCCGGTCTGGTGTTGGAAAAGGACGCCTGGGAAGCGTTAAGGTTTCCGGTTCATTTTTGGTTTTTTGATGTGGAAACGCTGTCGGAAAGTTTAAAATTGGCTGGCTTCACGCAGTTCAAATTTCACACCCAAAATATATGGCGTGACCGGCTGGCATCTTTGCACCCTAATCTTCATCAAATACGGGCATGTTGGGAAATTGTGAAAATGAGTTGGACGAAAAATTATACCGGGGATTTAATTTCGGTTACAGCTAGACGAGCATGACTTATTTGCTTAAAATAATGAACGAATTTTAAGCAAGATATTTACTGAACAATAATGATTAGATATGTTGCTTTACAATAAATTAAAATATGGTTTTGTAACAGGCTGGGACAATGCTTGGCGCAATTTAAAGATAAGAGCCAAATACAGATTGATGAAATTACAGCGAATTGTATATCCCGATGTTTACTGCCTTCCCTTCTGGTTGGGAGGCAAGTGCCATTTCTTAGCTAACGGAATTAATATCGATCCAGATAAATACGATTTCATTTTTGCGGAGTTAAATGCAGGAGTTAATCAATTACGCTACCTGGCAAAACTGGTGGCTGCCGCTCCCCAGAAAATGGTAATAATCACCCCCACCCGGGAGATATTCGGAGCTAATGCCACCAAGATAGCCCAGGGCCTGGCCACCTGGATACTAGGAAGGGCCGGGCATGTTTGGGCTTATTCGGAGGCCTCGGCAAATTTTGCCGACGAGTGCGCCCAGGCTCCGGTGGCCAAGGTCATTCCCTGGCCCTTTGATTACGCGGAAACCCGGCGTCGCGGGCGCCCCAAGAGGAACCGCCACCCTGAGACCATCCGCATCTTGTTGGGAGTTCCCCTGCGGTTTGTGGGGATTGCGGCCAACGCTCCTCCATTTCTCGAACAATGCTTGGCCGAGGCCTTGGCGGCCCTACCGGCAGAGCTCAGAAATCGCTTCCAGTTCTATGGCATGGTTTACACCCAAAATGACGAGACCGCCTGGCGCCAAACCGGGTTTGGCAGCCGCATCGGCGCGATGTTGGAGCCCAGAAAAGATTATGTCCGGTTCCTAAGATTCTTAGGTAATTGCGATGCCGTGCTGACCCTTCCCAGGTTTGGCGTGTTAGGGCGCATCACCTTCATCGCCGCGGCCCTGGGCAAGCCGGGGATTTTCACGGAAAATGTGGAATTGAGCCGGCGCCTCTATCCCCATAGCCTGGTAGAGAGCGCCATTGATGAGCAACTCCGGGATAGGGTGCGGGATCTACTTTTTGGACTTCTGGATCTTGGACCCCTGGAGCCTTTTCTCCCGGATATCCCGGCGGCGCAGGAAGTGGGGGATTTTGCGGGCAATGCGGCCAAGGTTAGGGAGTTGCTTGCGGCAAAAGTTGGCGGCGTCTGCTGAATACCCTGTAAAAGTTTAACCGAGCCCGATTTATCAGGCATCTCAGGATAACTAAATGTGCGGCATCATAGGTTGGACAGGATTTTCAGGGACTAACCCTGCTTTGCGGCTCGATCTGCTGAGGCATCGCGGCCCTGACGACCAGGGGCAAGAGGTTTATCGCAGTCAGTCCCAAAGAGCCACCGCCGTTTTGGGCTCAACCCGCCTGGCTATCATCGATCTATCCCCCGCAGGGCACATGCCCATGGAATATCCGGGAGAGCCCCTGGCTATTGTGTTCAACGGCGAAATCTATAATTTCCAGGAACTGCGAGCCGAGCTGGAGAGCCAAGGAGAAAGATTTTTCAGCCGGACGGATACCGAGGTCATTCTCAGGGGCTACCGCCTTTGGGGAGATGGGGTGGTGGAGCGGCTGCAAGGGATGTTTGCCTTCGCCCTTTGGGATGGCAGAGGGGAGGGGCGGCTCCTGCTGGCCCGGGATCGCTTCGGCAAAAAGCCTCTATATTATCGGGAAGAAGCGGGTAAGGGAATCTGGTTTGCCTCTGAATTGAAGGCACTGCTGGTGGACGGCGGACCCAGAGAAATTGATCCCGGCAGCCTGGAGTACTACCTGGACCGGGGCTATCCTCCTTCGGACCGGGGCATGCTGCGGGGTTATCGCAAAGTCCTGCCGGGGCATTTATTGGTTTGGGAACGGGGCGAGCTGCGAGATCGGCCTTATTGGGACCTTCCCGACGCCAACCCTTCCTTGCGGGCTATTTCGAATGAAGAAGCCAAAGGGGAAATGCGGGCGCGTCTGACCGAAGCGGTAAGCAAACGGCTGGTCGCTGATGTTCCCATCGGGCTGCTCCTCTCGGGGGGGGTGGACTCGAGTTCGGTCTTGACGCTGATGTCCAAGTTTTTTCCCAATCCGGTGGCCTCTTATACGGCGTGCTTCGGAACCGTAAACTTGGACGAAGGTGAAAAGGCCAGGCAAACCGCGCTCCTGATGGGCTGCCGGCACCATGCCATCATGATCAGCCCCCGATCCGGCCGGCTGCTGCCTTTCATCGCCTCGCAGATGGACGAGCCCGTCGCCGATCCTTCGGCGATTGCCACCTATCTCATATGCCGCCGGGCTCGCGAGGACGTCACCGTGCTTTTGACCGGGGATGGCTCGGATGAATTGCTGCTGGGATACCCCAGATACAGGCTTCATGCCGCGGCTCAGGTTATGAGCCGGATCTTTCCGGTTGGGTTGCGCAGACCGTTGAGCCGACTGCTCCCCCCCTGGTCGCTGCTCGGACGCACCCTAAGCGCTCCGGAGGACCCCCTGCTCAGGGACCGTTATTGGCTCGATCACGGAAGGCCTGGGAGAGCAGCATTTTCCAGGTCGGCGCAGCGGCTCTCCAGAGAAGAAGTGGTACGCCAGGTCCTCAGGGAAGACGTCCAGACTTGGCTCGTGGAAGACATCCTGATGAAGGTGGATAAGATGTCCATGGCCACGGCCGTGGAAATCAGGGTGCCCTTTCTGGACCAGAACCTGGCGGATTGGATTGCCAGCCTGCCGGTTTCGGCTCGGATGTCCTGGCGGCGAGGCAAAAAAATATTATACGCCGCCATGGGCGGCCTGGTTCCCAAGCATATCTCCTGGTCAAAAAAGCAGCCCTTCCATTTACCCATCGATGATTGGTTCCAGAGCGAGTGGCGAATACTGGCCCAGGATATTCTTCTGGATAAAACCACCATTCAGAGAGGTTGGGTAGATGAGGGGCAAGTCAGGAATTTGCTGAAAGAGCATTTGGCCAGGAAAGCTAACCACGGAAGACGCTTATATCAACTTTTGATCCTGGAACTGTGGGCCAGATCCATTTTAGACCGGGGCGAATCCGAGCCGGGGCCGATAAATATAGATGACTGCGCCAGGGAATTGGCAACGGAGCGCCCGGTGCGACGAGTGGCAGTAATAGCCCCGGCCGGCATTGGGGATACCATGAGGCTGACGCCGGCGCTCCGCCAACTGGGCGGATCCGATGCCAATGTCTCGGTCACCCTGTATGTCGCTTCCGGGCGGGGAAGCGATGAAGTAATGGCAGGGGCGGCGCCGGTGGATAGGCACGTTATGATTGACTTCCAAGAAGAATCTATTGCCAAGATTTATAGACTGATCGCGGATCTTAGAAAAAACCCTCCGGAACAACTTATTTCCACCTGGTTTTCTAAAATTTCGGGTCTGGTCCATTTTTTTTGCGGGGTCAAACAACAAAGCGGCTGGGTACCACCCTGGTCTCTGGCCATGAAGATCAACAAGATTTTTTATAGTGGAACGGCCTTATATGACCCTTCCCAAAAAGATGACGGTATATACGATGCCTTAGCCTTCGGTAAAATCTTGGGCATCGATGTGTTGCAAAATTTGGCCCCCTTTATTGCTCCCCCCATTTGGGAGGAAAAGGCGCTGGCGCCAGCCAAACAGAAGGTCATGAGCTTACCCCGGCCGATTCTTGCCGTAAACGGAGTGGCGCAGGCGAGCATCCGGCAGAGGGAATATCCTTTGAAATTGATGGCCCAGGCCCTGACCGAACTGCTAACCCACAAAATTATTCGGACCATAGTGCTGCTGGGAGATGCCTATGCCCAGGAGAGTTATGAGCCCCTGCCTAGCTCACTGGGACCCGGCGTTTTGGACCTGAGCGGGGAACTCAGCCTGTCAGCCACCAGTGAGGTCATGCGGTTATGCGACGGCGTGTTATCCATCGACGGGGGCCTGCTGCATGTTGCCCTGGCCACCAACCTGCCGGTGGTCGCCCTTTATGGACCCACAGAACCCTATACCTCAGATCCAAGGGAAGAACCCGGACGCTATGTGAAGCTCTCCGCCTACGATGATTGCCGCTGTATTTGGGAGAACCACCGCGGTATTCGGGTAATACCCGGATGCCGGGAGCAAGCCATTTGTATGTCATCCATTTCTCCCAGCCGGATCGTAGAATCTGTTTCAACGTTGATGGCTAGTTCGGCTTCCTTGATGAAAGAGCGGCAGGACGTGGTGGCCAAGGCCCTGGAGGTTCCCATCCCTTGATTAGGGTCGCGATTCTCTCAGGGGCAGCCGAACCGGGCGGAGCAGAGCGCAGTCTTCTGACATTCCTAAAAGCATCTCAAGGGCATACCATCGAAGCGCTGGTACTGCTTCCCCGGCTAGGCAGTTTGGGAACCTTACTCACGGCGATGAACGTTTCCTGGCAGGTCATACCTATGCCCGCTGCTCTTCTCAGGCAATCCCGCCAAAACCGCGGAGCGTTGCTCTGGCCCACCATACAGCTAATTGTGCAGGCTCCGGCCTATCTCTACCATTTGGCTCTGGCTATCCGTAAATTGAATCCTGATGTCCTTTACACCAATGGCATCAAACCCCACATAATTGGGGCGTTGCTCCGGCCCTTGCTGCGGGTTCCCACTATCTGGCATCTGCGCGATAATTGGGGGGGGGCTCTGGTGGGTCGCCTGGCGGATCTTGGTCCCCACCGGATCATTGCCAATTCCCGAGCAACCGCGGCGTTTTTGCAAAAAGACATGAAACATCCGCACAAGGTCGTGGTGGTTCATAACGCCGTTGATGTGGCGGAATTTTCCCCCGAAGGCGACACTGTTCCCCTGGAAACCGCAGGTCCCAAGATTGGCTTGGTCGCGGCCCTGGCCAGGTTGAAGGGACATGCGCTTCTTCTCCAGGCGGCGGAAAGGATTCTCTCTGAATTTCCTTCTGCGACTTTCTACTTTATCGGGGGGTCCATTTACGACACTATGGCCGAAGTGGGCTATGAAGATGAGTTACGGCAAATGATTGCGGCGAAGAGCCTCGCTGAGCAAGTGGTCCTGACCGGCTTTCAGCCGCAGATGGCGCCGTGGTATCGGGCCATGGATGTCGTGGTCAATGCTTCGATCCGCCCGGAATCTTTTGGCCGGACGTTACTGGAAGCCATGGCCTGCGGCAAGGCCGTGGTGGGCCCCAAGGCCGGCGGCATTCCGGAGTTCGTCCAGCCCGGCAAAACCGGCCTGCTCTATGAAATGGGGAACGCCGGCGCGCTGGCCGAAGCAGTGCTCTCGCTGCTCCGGGAACCGGGCTGGCGCCAAAACTTAGGCGCAGCCGGTCGTGAGGCGGCGGTACGACGTTTCGCCCCAGAACCCCACGCCCAGGCCATCTCGCACATATTGTTGGAAGGCTCTCTTGGTGTTTTGACCAGGGGAATATTTTAATGAATGATGAGCGATGGAGGCCGATTAATTGGAGATAACTGGGGGTGTCCTTATTATCCTTGGGTTATTAATCATTCTCTGGGCGGCTTCACTGTGGCTCGCCAAAGACCCCAGATCTCAGCCCAGATTTAGTTGGAAGAGTGTCCTGTTATCACTTTTTGGCGTTGTCTGGATCGGCTTTGGCGCAGATTTTATTCTCCGGTTTCTGCTGTTAGCCTATGACCCGGATTATTTCCAGGCCACCACCTTTCCCCTCACGCTGCTTCCTCCTGAGGTGTTATCTGAAACATTTGCTTACCTTGCTCTCTTCTGGATATTTTTCTGTTTGGGGTTTCTAGGTTTGGCTTTCTGGACGACTAGCAAGCCCCCGAAAATATTGGCAGAAATGGAGCAGCTTGTATCGCTCGGGATGACTCCTTTGTTGGATGTGGTGGCCATAGTCACCACGTTTCTGACTATCATCCCCTATTTTGGCCTGGTCCCTAAAGCTCTGCTGGTTCCCTTGGGCCGCGTAGCTGAATTATGCGCCGTCCCTGCACTTATCGCCTGGATTTTATATTTTCGCGGTGAGAAGATCGGGACCAGACGTTTTATCTATCTCCTCCCCCTGGCACTAGGTTATTTGCTTTCCCCTTTTCGAGCGCATCTTGTCACTCTAATTCTTTGCATCCTAATCCCCGCGCTCCAATTTAGAAAGAATGTATCATTCTACAAGGTGTTTATCGGAATTTTTATTTTTTTCATAGTTTCTACCTACTTCAACAACATTTATCGAACTTATTTATGGGGGGAGTCCGCTAGGGACAGCGTGAACCAAACCTTCTCGGAGGAATGGGAAACCTGGAAAAGAAACCCGGGAATATCTCCCTGGGTACTGGTAGCAAACCGCTTTCATGGCTTCGATTCCATGGCTTTAACGGTGTATGCCGTTCCCGAAATCTTTCCCTATTCAGACCGAAATTTACTTTATGAATTTATGCTCACCAGCTTTGTGCCGCGATTATTTATGGACGTCAAACCCCTTCAAGCCAGGGGCCGGGAATTTTCCACCACTATCTGGGCTCTGGGTCTAACGGGGGTGGCAAAGCGCGAATCTGCCCCCATCGCCCCTTCCCTGCCCGGCGACCTTTACAGCATTCATGGGGTCCCAATTGTCATTCTAGGCGCGTTTATCTTTGGCCTGTTAATCGGACTTCTGGAAAATTGGTTGCGGGGCTCGACTGCCACGGTTAAATGTATAATGCTTCCAATATTTTGGGTGGGAATCGCGGAAAACGTAGAGCAAGACTTTATACTCGGATTAGGTACTATAATTCAATATTTAATTGTGTTCTTTATAGTTTTTGTCATCTTAAATCATTATATGGCACCCGCTCCCCAAACTAAAATGGGCAATAATGATACCAGTATAACTTTTTAATAGATAATTATTCTTTTATTTATCCATTAATAGAAGATTACATACTACTGAGTATATTAACAACAAATTACAGCCACTAGATATAATTATGATCAAATCTATAAGCAGGCGATTATTGATATGGAAAGGAGTATTGCTCTCAGGGGATATCCTATGTTATTTTTTCTCAGTTGTTTTAGCATTATATTTCAACTCCATTACTTCTAAAGATCCATTTGGTTTTCTTCTGCAATTTATTATTAACTTCCTTTTAGTGGCGACTACCTATTTTATTGTACTTTATATAGCAGATATGTACGATCAGCAAAGGGATTTTCGCCGTCCATTAAATAATGCTAAATTGGCTCTTTCTTGTTGGATTGGAACGGCTGCAGTTATGATAATTTTTTATTTCCCCTTTGGTTCTTTTGTAGGCCGTTACTTATTAATAATCCAGGCCTTGGCCTTTTCCTCCTTGATCTGCCTGTGGCGCTTTGCCTTCTCGACCATGGCCTTGCCTCACCGCCTGCAGATAAATATGTTAATCATTGGAGCGGGCAAATCTGGCAAGCGTCTGTTGAACGTTATCAGGAAACGGGAGGGCTGGGGGGTGTCACCCGTGGGGTTTATTGACGATGATCCCCCCAAAACGGGTACTATTGTTGATGGATTGCCGGTATTGGGAAATTCAAGCCATCTAGAGGAACTGCTGAAGAAATATGGAATTTCCTTAATGGCGGTGGCTATAACCCATGAAAAGTCCCCCCAGCTTATCAATTCTCTGATTAAAGCTTCGTGGAGCGGCTGTCGGCTCATAGATATGCCAACTCTTTATGAACTTTTAACCGGAATGATACCAACCTCGCATATATCAGAAAATTGGCTCTTTCAATGGAACCTGAATAATTCCAAGATTTATTATCGGCGGATTAAAAGGATTATGGATTTTATGGGGGCCATATTCTTCTCCCTTATATCTTTGCCCTTATTTGCCATGATCCCTTTATTGATAAAAATAGATAGTCCCGGGCCGATACTTTTCCGACAGCGGCGGCTGGGGCAGGGAGGCAGACCATTTAATATCTTAAAATATCGTACCATGGTCCAAGGTTCCGAGGCCAACGGCCCTCTCTGGACCAGCAATAATGATTCCCGCATCACCCGGATGGGTAAGATCCTCAGAAGGACCCGACTCGATGAACTGCCGCAATTAATTAACATTATCCGCGGAGAAATGAGTGTTATTGGACCTCGCCCCCTGGTACATAGCGACCTCAATAAAGAAATTCTTTATTACAATTACCGATTACTCGCTAAACCGGGACTTACAGGGTGGGCACAAGTCATGTTTCCAAATGGTCTAACCCCTGACACAAATTCAGAAAAGATAAAATACGATCTTTATTACATAAAAAATATGAGTTTAATTCTCGACCTAGCTATTATTCTTAAGACTGTAAGGATTGTTTTATTGGGAAGGGGTGTATAACACCTGCCCGTCTCTAACCCTGCTCTCAGCAGTTAGTTTTAAGCCGTACAGAGATTAGGCCGCAGGCTGTCCACCTCCGGCCCCAATTAAGGTAATGACCCCTGACCTGCCCCAGTAGTTGTACCAAATTTTAAGTTAGCATGGGGGTTATTAACGGAAGCATGAAAGGGGTTCCATCTTTATCCCCTCTCCCCCAATGGGGGACGACACCGGGTGAGGGGGAATTTAATCTCTTTTCCGCTCCCATTAATAAGTCAAGCCAGGGATCCTGGCGAAGCTGTGCTGCGCCAGGATCTCTGGGCATCACCTCGATGGCCTCGGGTGCGGCTGGCCGATAACCCAAGGCACTGTGAGGCCTTACCGTATTGTATTCCCGCTGCCAGCGCTCTATCAGGATCTGGGCCTCCTTCAGGGTATAGAAAATCTCCCCGTTGAGCTTTCCTCACTCCCAGTCAGACAAAATCTGTCAACGGGGCATTGGTATCAATGGAAATGCGCCTGGAACAGTGCTTGGGTAGTACATTCTCAGCCACGGCTACTTCTTTTCTGGGGCCAAGTCCTGTTTGATTTTTTGGCGGTGGATGGCCGGATAGTTTTTGAAAGGCCGGTACAGGGGGTCACCGATGAGGATCTGCATCCAGGACAAATTGGGAACGGTGAGGAAGTAAACCTCCAGCAAGGAGAGTTTCCCGGTCATGAGTAAGGGAAAAAACTGGTCCGGGAGGGGAAAGGATTGCAGGTAGGGTTCGGTCACCGGACCCAAGGTGGCGGCTACCCCTTCCTCCAGCAGGCGTTTGCACCACACGTTGCTGCCCGGCTTCTTGAGAGTGGTAGCCTCGGAGCTGGCCACGTGATAGCCCACCGCGCCTTTGTTCCATTTAAAAGCGGGCACATAGTTGGCCAGAGAATACCAACCGCAATAGAGGGCCGCATCGGGACAGGACCCCGGCGGAAAGACCTCCGGCTTCTTATCCAGCACGACCTTCATGTCGGAATATTGCTTTACCAGGTCATGGAGGTGGATGATATGCCGGTCGAACCAGACGTAGTTGCCGGGTTCTTCCTTGCCGGTAAGCCCCCGGGCATCGAGATAAATGACACCGGTTAAGCCCGTCTGCTCCACCTCCAGGGCGTCGTCCACCAGGCGCCGGGCGATTGCCGGCGTGGGACCGTCCAGACGGCCCACCATCACGGTCTTTTTTCGAACATCATTGATAAACGAGATGCGGTCGAATCCAATGTTGAATGGATTGGGAAGCCAGCCGTTTTTCTGATAGGGGCCGGCTATGATCAAGGTCAATTCACTGTCCACAGCCGCCACGGTCTGGGGCTTATCAAATATTTGCTTGGCCTCATACCAGAATTTAAGTTCCGCCAGCAGTCCATTGGCAGACCGGATGTCCGCGGCGGTCTCTTTGGCAGTGCTCGGCAGGATACCGCGAAACATCCGCTGTTCTATTTGCTCCAACGTGACGGCAGGCTTTTCCAGGAGTTCTCTCTGGCGCGGGCTTCGATGCCGGGCCGTTCGGGCCATCATGGCTCGGGCCTCCGGTGAGCTCCCCACCAGTTTAATCAAGAGAGTTGTAGTCTCGGATCGGATCTTCTCTGCCTCCGGAGTGGCCGGCAGCTTGCCGAGAAATTCCTGGGCCCGAATCAAAGTTTCCTGAGATTTTTTAAGGAATTCGGGCGTGGTCGCGGTCAGCGGCGGCGCTGGCGTCATCCCGCCGGTGAGTTGGTCCAGTTTATTGATGAGTTGCAGCGCCTGGACTTGATATTCTTCGACCTTGGCGTTTGCCATGGTCTTGAGCTCCATTTCGGGTGCGGTAAGTGGAGCGCCTCCCACCCTTAAAGGGATACCGTATATCAGCAAGATGGCCGGGGGATTACCCTTGGCTTTCAGCCGGTCCACCATCGCCTTGACCGGAGGGACTAATTTCCAGTCATAGTCATTGCGGGTCATATCCTCAGAAGAGGAGACATCGACTCCCACCAGGTTTTCGGGCGGCACCTTTCTTTTGTTGGCATAATAGGAGGCGACGGCCTGGCTCTCGGGCAGGTTGCGGTTGAAGACAATGACCAGGTCACGGGCCGATAAGGCCAGAGACACCGAAGGGATCAAGGACCATGCCAGCAGCATTAAAAATGCCATACAGCCGGGTTGGGCGAAGGGGCGCAGGACTTGAGTTTTCATCAATAGTTTCTGGTGCCTCTTGGTCTGTTGCGGGGTAATTTACGGCTATCAGGGAAATGGGACATAAGGATAACTTTCCCCGGCTTGCCGTCCATCGAAGCTCTTTTAGCCGAAAGAGCCCCGGGCCGGACTAGCTGCGGCCCAGACTGATGGCCAGCATTCTCATAACCATCTGAACCGGGATTATGCTCCAGTCCAGCTGCCCCTGGCCCAAAATGAAAGGTTATCGGCCCCTTTTAAGGGTTTTCCCAGACTGAATTCAACCGAGATTATGCGGCCGCCTTGGCCACCACGGTCAAAAAATGGTTTTGGGGTCTCCTTTGCCAGGGGAAAACCCCACAAAGCTTCTGTTCTTGACGCCGAATCTCCACTTTGACGGTACGGTAGCATATTTTTCGCTGAAAAAGTTTCTTTTCTTCAGATTTAGGGCGTACCTCTCCATTAGTCCGGTAGAATTTACCGCCTTGCCAACCATAGTTATTTGACATTACTACTGCAGTACGGAAAGCGGGGGGCTTTTCTGGAGAGTATCGTTCTGTGAAAGCTATTCGCACTCCAAACTGGCCCAAGGTAATATAAATGGGGATTAATGGTTTTAATCTACTCTTTCTTTAGAAGTCCGTGCCTGACAGCAGTGATTCAAGATATATATCAACTTATCAGCAATATATTTCCCCAATAAATCGTGACCGAAATCAGAAAAATGCCATAAATCTGAGAACGTAGTAGCTTTCTCATCGCTTAAAACATTTGAACAATCAATAAAATAGACATTATTTTCAACTAAGCTTTCCAACTCTTTTTTGATTAACTCATAATACTTGCTAAGCATGTCAACATCGCCAACATATTTTTGCTTCAAAAAATCTTGCTCATAAACTGTAATATTTTTTTCCCAAACCAAAAAAGGTTGCAGAACAAATACTATTTTTATTCCGTTACATTTACAAAGATTTTTAGCGACTTTCATATTTTCTAAATAATCAGAAGCTCGTTCTTCATAAGGAATATTCTTCCTGTACTCATGCAATTGCCTGACATTAATCTGGTTCACCAGGTCATTCAACCCATCCAAAAAGATAACTATATCTGGATGCAATTGAAGCCCCTTGTATAATAAAGCACTTACTTCCTGGGCACTAATCCATCCCCCACCCGCATAAACTGTCACCTTTACAGCTTTTTTTGCATCTTCGAGATATTGAAATAGTTTCACAAAGTAAGTCGTGCTAATTTCTGATGCACTCGCTCCTCCCGCAACACTGGCTCCTATTATGAGAATATGGCATGGTGCATCCTTTCTTCCAGCATGTTGCATCCCATGTTGATCTACCTCTACAAGGTTTTTGATTGATATTTTCGGTGTTTGCCAACCTAAAAATTGATTTTCTGTCTGGCGCCCTAGTCTATCTCCCCAATAGCCTTCTCGAGGCCCTTCTTTTGGAACAGGATACCCCCTCTCTATGTAACTATTCTCCCAAGCTTTTTTATAAACATCCTCCATAGATAGCTTCCCTTTATATGTTAAATATCTAAATTCTAAGCTATGGAAAAACCGGTCAATTGCGAAATATTCAGTGCTAAAACGATTAAAATAAATAACTCTTAAAATTACCTCCCCCAAAATTAGAAATAATACAAGCAAAATTACCGAAAATAAAACCTGTTTTAAATGAGATATATTTATTTTTTCCATCGAAATTCCTTTAATCCGAGATTATGTCGCATCCATAGCTGTTTTTGGTCGAGTAGCTCAGCCATTCGGCTTTTGCCCTCACAGATCCGGACGGGCGGCTTTCCCGCATCCGGCTCTTCCTGAAGGTAACCCGAGGTC
>Ga0187864_10000438_pt1 | contig 46581 bp, 41 predicted proteins | sample June2016WEW_11_4_FD_132985 | JGI IMG/M metagenome (GOLD analysis project Ga0187864, IMG submission 132985) | Peatland microbial communities from SPRUCE experiment site at the Marcell Experimental Forest, Minnesota, USA - June2016WEW_11_40 | ecosystem: Environmental > Terrestrial > Soil >...
CCGAGGGCAAGGCCCGGTCCAGCCTCAACGCCGTCCACCACGGCCTGCTCGCCCGCGACGCCGTCCTTCCCGAAGAGGATCGCGCCGCCCACCTCGACCTCCTCGCCGCCCTCGAAGAAGAATACCAGCCCGACGGCCCCACCCAGACCTTCCTCGTCCAGCAACTGGCCTCCGCCCAGTGGCGCCTCCAGCGTTTCGTCCGTATCGAAACCGGCTTCTTCGCCGCCCGCATGGAAAGGGTGAGGTCCAACGAGTACGAAGACCAACTCCAGCACGAGGCCGATGACGCCACCACCCCCGAAGAGAAGTACGAGGAAAACACCCGCCTCCTCGGCGTCCTGTTCCTCCAGCACTGCAACGGCGACTCCATCACCAAGCTCGCCCGCTACGGCTCTATGCTGAACCGCGAATACTACCGTGCCCTCAAAGCCCTGGAGCCCTCTCGCTGCCCCACGCCGCCGCCCCGGCCCATCGCCGAGCAACGGGCCCCCGTCAAAACGAACCCAATTTTCCCCGTGCCCGATCCCGCGCCCCTTGCTATAAAGGACCATATAGAGGACCATGGCCCCGTTGCACACGAGTCTCGATGCGGCCCGTCGCTGGCGGATCCGGTTTTTCCGCTGCAAGCCCGTCCTAGAGCCGCCTGAGCGGCCGCCGGAGGCGGCCTGATGCTCCCCTTCAAGCTCGTCTACCACCCCGGTTACGACCTGAACCTCGGCGAGCACGTCTTCCCCTCCCACAAATACCGCCTCATCCGCGAACGCCTCCTCGCCGATGCCTTCGCCACTCCCGAGGACTTCGTCCAGCCCGCCCCCGCCCCCGATGAGGACATCCTCGCGGTCCACAACCCCGATTGGGTCCACCGCCTCAAGACCGGCACGCTCACCTATTACGACATCCTCAAACTCGAGGTCCCCTACTCCAGGAAGATGGTCGAGGCCTTCTGGCTGGCCGCCGGCGGCGCCACGCTCGCCGCGCGCCTGGCCCTCGCCGAGGGCGTCGGGTTCAACCTCGGCGGCGGCTTCCACCACGCTTTCGCGGACCACGGCGAGGGATTCTGCGCCATCCACGACGTCGCCGTCGCTATCCGCCGCCTTCAGAAGGACGGCCTCATCCGCCGCGCCATGATCGTCGATTGCGACGTCCACCACGGCAACGGCACCGCCGCCATCTTCGCCGCCGATCCTTCCGTCTTCACCCTCTCGATCCACCAGCTCAACAACTACCCCACCGAGAAGCCGCCCTCCGATATCGACATCAACCTGGCCGACGAGACCGGCGACGACGAGTACCTGGAACGCCTGCGCGCCGCCCTCGTCCCCGCCCTCGCCGAGTTCCACCCCGACTTGCTGATGTACGTCTCCGGCGCCGACCCTTATTACCAGGACCAGCTCGGCGGCCTCTCGCTGACCATGGAGGGCCTCAGCGCCCGCGACCGCCTGGTCTTCTTTTGCGCCCTGATGCACCGCGTCCCCGTGGCCGTCGCGCTCGCCGGCGGATATGCCGTCGAGTTGGAAGACACCGTCGCCATCCACGCCAACACCGCCCGCGCCGCGAGCGAGGTTCTCAATCGGGTAGGCTGGAAGCGCGCATGACGGACTCCTACGACGAGATCGCCTACCCCGGCTTCCCGTTCCCCGAGACGCACCCCGACCGCCTCTCCGTCATCGGCCGCCTGCTCGGCATGGACCCCGCGCCCGCCCCGCGCTGCCGCGTCCTCGAGCTGGGCTGCGGCGATGGCGCCAACCTGATCCCGCTAGCGCTGGCGCTGCCCCAGAGCGACTTCGTCGGCATCGATCTCGCCGCCCAGCCCATCGCGCGCGGCCAGTCGCTCGCTCGCGAGCTCGGCCTGCGCAACATCCGCCTCGATCGGATGGACGTCCGCGACGTCGGCCCGGACTTCGGCGCTTTCGACTACGTTCTCGCCTGCGGCCTCTACTCCTGGGCGCCCGAAGACGCCCGCCGCCAGGTCCTGGCCATCGCCGGCGCGCACCTGCGCCCCCACGGGATCGCTTACGTCAGCTACTACGTCTACCCTGGCGCCCACCCGCGCAGGATGCTCCGCGAGATGATGCTGGCCCACGCGCGCACCGCCGAAACCCCGGACGAGCGCATCCGCATGGCGCGCGAGTTCCTCGACTCGCTCGCGGACTCGGCCCCTGCCGGCGAATACGGCGCGCTCCTCAAGGCCGAGGCGCGCCGCCTCCACGACCGTCCCACCGCGGCGCTCTACCACGATGAGCTGGGCGAGTTCTATCATCCGCTCTACTTCCGTGAGTTCATCGCCGAGGCCGCCGCGCACGGCCTCCAGTTCCTGGCCGAGGCGACGCTTTCCGACACCGCCACCGGCGACATCGAGCGCGAGCAGCACCTGGATTACCTCAAAGGCCGCTCCTTTCGCCAGACCCTCCTGTGCCGGAGCGATCTCGAGATCGATCGCTGCCTGCGGACCGCGGAGATCGCCCGCCTCTACGCCGCCTGCTCCGCGACGGCCACCGCCGCCGGCGCCGGGACCGAGTTCCGCACCCCGCGTAGCGGCCTGCGCACCGCGCACCCGGCGGCCATCGCGGTGCTGAACGCGCTGATCGAGGCCTGGCCGCGCGCCGTCGCTGTGCCGGAGCTGCCCGGCAACCCGCCCGAAGTCGAGGCCATCCTGATGAGCGCCTTCACCGCCGGGATGGTGAAGTTGTTCGCCGCGCCGCCCGCGCTCGCGGCCTCGCCCGGCGAGCGGCCCGTGGCCAGCCCGCTCGCCCGCATCCAGGCCCGCGCCGGCGACGCCGTCACCACCCTGCTGCACACCTCGGTCGAGCTTCGCGACCCCATCGGCCGCCGCCTGCTCGCCCTCCTCGACGGCACCCGCGACCGCGCCGCCCTCATCGCCGAGCTCCTCCCCCTAACCGGCTCCTCCCGCGAAACCCTAGCCCCCGCCCTGGACGAGAATCTGCTAGCCCTCGCCCGCCTCGGCCTCCTCCAGTAGGACAGGCCTCCGGCCTGTCTCCGGCCCGGCCGCGGTGTTTGTCGCATGAGGCGCAAAAAGCGGCGCGACAAGCATCAAATGGTGATAGACTTCCACCTATAAGGGAGGTGAATATCCCGTGTATGCAGTTGCAAAGCATCCCCCACCGTCACCGCGCCGGCCTCACCCCGATCCCCTTCCACCGCCGGACCCGATCGAGCCCACGCAGGCCCTGCCGATGCCAACCGCATAGAGTCCGGCGCCGCGGGGATTTTCACGTATACGGAGGCCATTATGGACGAGGAATCCTCAGCTTCGATCGATCGCGCTCGCCAGCTCCTCTTGGCGCTTGCCCTGAAGACCGAAGATAGTGCAGCCATTAGCGCGGCAATTGAGGCCAGCAAGTTCGTTGAGGAAGGTAAGAAGCTTCGCGCGGAGGCGGCCAAGCTCGATGAGGAGGTCAAGGTCGTCAAGAAGCAATCCTCGACGGACCGCATCGTCAAGGTCGCGCAGGCGATCACGCCCGTGGGCCTGCTCCTCACCGTCATGCTCCAGGCCTTTCAGATCTGGTCTACTCAAAGGTCGCAAGCGGAGGTAGAAGAGACAGCCTCGTGGCGGGATGGACTGAAAGCGTACATGGCTGCAAACCCCCGCTCGTCCGCCGCAAGCGCGGCCTTTTTTCAAAGCCATCTGAATTCAAAGAGCAACGGAGCGGTGGCCCGCCAGCTTCTCCTGCAGGAACTTCCGCATGTGTCGGTCTCACGATTCAAAGACCTGTTCTCGGCTCTGTTCCCCGATCAATCCCCGTCCGAAGTCGATGAAATCGTCGCTGTAGATCGCGAGCTTCTTGTTCTGACCAGTACCCCGGGCGCGCCGGAACGGGCTGGCCTGTCAACCTACGACGTCACTTACAACATTTCGCATCTGACCGATCAACTGGGAGGACGACTCCGCGCAAGATCCGGCGTGACGGAAGCCCTTGACTTAAGATGGACACAGTTTACGGACGGCGATTGGCGCCTGACTAACCTGCGGCGGGCGCGGCTGGATGGTACGGGCCTCTATAACATGAATCTCAAAGGAGCCAACTTATGCGAGGCGACGGCCGATGACATTTTCCGCGTGGACTACACGGCTTGGTGGGAAGCCGACGCCATTGCTCCCGCGCTGTTGAAACTCCTGGTTGCCAAGACAAACGACTCGGAACGCCGTTTGCTCCCCACGATTCCCAGTCCGAACCCCGGTCAGGCGAAGACATCGGCGACCCCCGGCACCGCAACCGGAACGACGCCGTCGCCGTCGCCCGTTCGTTGGCAGTTCAGCGATCAACAACTAGAGGCGTTTCATTCCGCCAGTCCCAAGGCGTGTCAACAATAGTCCCTACTCCACCGCGAGGCCGCTCTCCTTATACGCCCGCCATCCCCCATCGAGCGAAATCGCGTCGCTGTAGCCCATCTTCCGCAAATTGTCCGCAGCCAGCGCCGAGCGGAATCCGCCGCCGCAGTAGAGCACCATCTTCGTGTCGTGCCCGGGCACGCGCGTCTCGATGTCGCGCTCGATGACGCCCTTGCTCAGGTGCAGCGCGCCCGATGCGTGACCCGCCGCCCACTCGCTCTCCTCGCGCACATCCACCAGCAGGAACGGCTCGCCCGATTCCCTCAGCCGCCGCAGCCCCTCGATGTCGATCTGTTGGATCCGGCTCTTGGCGTCGTCGACGATCGCCAGAAAGCCCGGGCTATGATGTTTCGCCATCGCCTCCGCCCCCCTCAGTGCACCCGCCGGATGTTGGCGCCGGCGCGCGCCAGCTTCTCTTCGATCTTCTCGTAGCCGCGGTCGATGTGGTACACGCGGTCGATCGTGGTCTCGCCCTTCGCCACCAGCGCCGCCAGCACCAGGGACGCGCTGGCGCGCAGGTCCGAGGCCAGCACCGCCGCGCCGCTCAGCTCGCACGGTCCCGCCACGATGGCCCGGCCGCCCTCCACCCGGATGTTGGCGCCCATGCGCATCAACTCCGGCGCGTGCATGAAGCGGTTCTCGAAGATGGTCTCGGTGACGATCGAAATGCCGTGCGCCCGCGTCATCAGCGCCATGAACTGCGCCTGCAGGTCGGTGGCGAAGCCGGGATATTCCTCCGTGATCGCGTCCACCGATTTCAGCCCGTCCGAACGCACGCGCAACGCTCCCGGACCGGCGCTGGACACCTCGACCCCGGCCTCGCGCAGCTTCGCGATCAGCGCCGCCTGGTGCTCGGGCTCGCAATCGGTCACCACCAGGTCGCCGCCGGTGATGGCGCCGGCGATCAGGAACGTGCCGGCCTCGATGCGATCCGGGATGATGGTGTGCTCGGCGCCGTGCAGCCGTTCCACGCCGCGGATGCGGATCTTCGAGCTGCCCGCGCCCTCGACCGAGGCGCCCATCTTGTTCAGCAGATCCGCCAGGTCGCCGACCTCCGGCTCCCGCGCGCAGTTTTCGAGCAGCGTCTCTCCCTGGGCCAGCACCGCGGCCATCAGGAGGTCTTCGGTTCCGGTGACGCTGGGCCGGTCGAAGGTGAAAACGGCGCCGCGCAGCCCGTCCGGCGCTTCGGCCTCCACGTAGCCGGCCTCCTGGCGGATGCGCGCGCCCAGCCGCTCCAGCCCCGCCAGATGGTAGTTGATAGGCCGCGCGCCGATGGCGCACCCTCCCGGCAGCGAAACGCGCGCGCGCCCGGTGCGCGCCACCAGCGGCCCCAGCACCAGGCTCGATGCGCGCATGGTCTTGACGAGATCGTAAGGCGCCTCGGGCCGCGTGACGGGGTAGGCTTCAATGCGCAGCGGCCCGCCCTTCCTCTCGACGCGCACGCCGATGGCGTGCAGCAACTGCACCATGGTGGCGATGTCGCGCACCTTGGGAATGCGGTGCAGCGTGACCGGATCTTCCGTCAGCAGGCAGGCCGCCAGCGCCGGCAGCGCCGAGTTCTTCGCGCCGCCGGTCGAGACTTCCCCGTGCAGCGGCGCGCCGCCGCGAATGACGAACTTATCCATGTTTGAGCGCTTCCGAGACCCGGCCGCCGGTGGCCCGCAGCCGTTCTTCCGCCGCCTCGCGCGCGATGCCCAGCCGCCCCATCGCAATCGCAGTTTTCACTGTACCACCCGAGGCGTCGAGCAACGCCGCGGCGCGCTCGCAATCCACGCCCGCGGCCTCGGCGATAATGCGCACCGCCCGCTCGCGCAGCTTCGCGTTGGCCGGCTGCACATTCACCATCAGGTTGCCGTAGACGTGCCCGAGGCGGATCATCGCGGCCGTGCTCAGCATGTTCAGCACCAGTTTGGTCGCCGTGCCGGCCTTCATGCGCGTCGAGCCGGCAATGACTTCCGGCCCCGTCAGCGGCTCGATGGCGATCTCGACGGCCTGCGAAAGCTCCGAGCCGGGCGCGCAACTGATGCCGATGGTGAGCGCGCCCAGCTCGCGTGCCCGCGCCACCGCGCCGAGCACATAAGGCGTTCGGCCGCTGGCCGCGATGCCCACCAGAACGTCGCCGCCCGCGAATCCGCGCGCATCCAGGTCGCGCCCGCCGAGCGCGGGATCGTCCTCGCTCGCCTCCGTGGCCTGCGCCAGCGCCGCCTCGCCGCCCGCGATGATGCCCTGGACCAGCTCTGCCGTCACGCTGAACGTGGGCGGGCACTCGGCCGCGTCGAGAACCCCCAGCCGCCCGCTGGTTCCCGCGCCGATGTAGAACAGCCGGCCGCCCTTTTCGATCCACTCGACAATCCCCTCGACCGCCTGCGCGATGCGCGGTATCTCGCGCGCCACGGCCTCCGCCACCTTGCCGTCCTCGGCGTTGATGATGGCCAGCATCTGCGCGACCGGCAGCGCATCGATCCCCTCGGAAGCCGGATTGCGCCGTTCGGTCAGCAGGTCGTCGAACATCGCCTCCATCTTAGCGCCCGGCAGCCGCGCCAACGCTAGCGGACTGCTTCGCCCTCCGGCTCCGCAGCACGAAGTAGATCAGCCACGCCGCGGGAAGGAGCGGGGTCCAGATCCACCGGCCCAGCAGCGCCGGCTTGCGCCGTGAGGCTTCGACGAAATCCCGAAACGCGGAAACGTAGGCGCCCTGCTGGTAGTACGCCCAGCCGCGGCTGTAATAGGATTCGGCATCCGGACCGAGGCGCAGCGCCTGGTCGTAGTCCCGGATCGCCTGCTCGTATTCGCGCCGCTGGCCGTGGACCCACGCGCGGCTTCGATAAGACGCAGCGGCGCTGGGCTGAAGGCGGATGGCTTGGTCGAAGTCCGGCAGCGCCCGCGCGTAGTTCCTCTTGTAGATGTAGCACCAGCCACGCCAGTAGTAGCTGTCGGCATCCGGCCCTAGACGCAGCGCTTGCCCGTAATCCTGGATCGCCTCGTCGTACCGGCGGAGCCTGAAGTGGGCCGCCGCCAGGTTGCTGTAAGCTCCGGCGCGGTTGGGCTGAAGGCGGATCGCCTGCTCGAAATCCCCAATGGCCGCTTCGGAGTTACCCTTCTGCAGGTAACACCAGCCACGGCTCCGATACGTTTCGCCGTCCGGATTGAGGCGCAACGCCTCTCCGTAATCCTGAATCGCTTGGTCGTATTGGCCCCGCCTGATATGCACGGCTGCGCGGCCGACGTAACCCACGGCGAGGTTGGGGTCGAGGCGGATCGCCTGCTCGAAATCGAGCATCGCCCGATCGTAGTCGCCGGCGTCGCAACGGATGTGACCGCGCCCGTAGACCGGCAGGGCCGCCTTCGGATCGAGCCGGATGGCTTGCTCGCAGTCCGGCAAGGCCCGCGCGCCGTCGCGCTTGTCCAGATAGGCCAGGCAGCGGCCGTCGAATGCCCGCGCATCGTCCGGCTTGAGCCGGATCGCCTGGTCGAAGTCCCGAATCGCCAGGTCGTAGTCTCCCTTGGTCAGGTAGTCGATGCCCCGGTTCGTCGACGCATTGGCTAGATCGTCGCCCGCCGGCGACGCCCAGCAAACCGCGGCGCAGGCCAATGTCAGCAGGATTCTCTTCGCGGGCAGCATAGGCTCCGGGCCATGATACATCAGGCCCGGATCCACCGCTGGGCGGACAGCTACAATACCCTGTATGGAGAACGGCGCCCGCCGCCTTAAGGACCTGATCTCACGGCACCACTATCTGTCCGTATTCCTCTTCATTCTGCTTGCAAAGATTCTGTTCTGGAGCTGGTCTCTGGCAGTCAGCCACTGGTTTCCTCTCTCTCCGCGGACGTACTTCGGCGGCGGTCATCACTACCAAATCGACCCGCGGATCGCGGAGCACCGGGTTGACTTCTTCACGCTCTGGATCTACTGCGACGCGGACTGGTACCTCAGCATCGCCGAGCGCGGTTACCCGAATACCGACGAAATGAAGAAGGCCGCCGCGGCGCACGAGGCCGGGACGGGATTTCCGTACACCTTTGCTCCCGGCGACCCAGTCTCCAGGTACCGCAGGTACACAGAATGGGACAACGACGCCAAGTATGCCTTCTTTCCCCTCTTCCCTCTCTCGATTGCCCTGTTCCGCTTGATTCTGCCGCTTCACGTGGCCGCATTTGTGGCGACGAACGCGATCAGCGCTCTCGCCTTTCTGATGCTGTACGCCCTCACCTTCGCGTACTTCTCCGACAAGGGCCTCGCCTTCCGGTCATTGGTCTTACTCGTCTTCTATCCTTTCTCGGTGTTCTATCAGGCGTACTACAGCGAAGGCCTGTTCCTGCTGCTGGCGGTTCTGTCCTTCTACTGTTTGAAGAAAGGGCGGGTGAGTCTCTCGGTTCTTTGCGGCGCCCTGCTGGCGCTGACCAGGCCGACCGGTGTTGCGATCCTGGTTCCCTTGCTGGTCCTTGCGGTGAAACAGGGCCTGCCCGCACCGACCCGCGCGGCCAGGAGAGCGGAGAAGCTGAAGAGACAGACCACCGTCCAACTCGGCGCGATCGACTGGAGCAGGTTCCGAGCCGTGTGCCTGACGCCGCTGGGGCTCGCCCCTCTCCTGCTGTTCGATTACTTCAACACCGGGCATTGGAACTACTTCGCTCTGGCTCAGCGCCGGTGGGGCTTCGAGGGCTCGGCGTTTCTTGGAAACTTTCTGAATAACACTCTCGTGGCGGGGTCGCACTTTTTCAGGTTGAAGTTACTGAGCGATCATGACTGCCAGGTGGACTACACAATGATGTTGATCTCATTGGCCGTCATTGTGTTGAGTTACAAACGCCTGCCGTTGGAGCTATGGACTTTCAGCGCTTTGCAGTGGCTGGTGCCGCTTTTGCTCAAGGATCTGATGTCGTTCTCGAGGTTCGTGTCGATTTCGTTTCCGCTGTTCATTTACCTGGCCGGCATCAGGCGGCGGTTTGTATTCTGGGCGCTGCTGGGTTGCTTCCTGGCCGGTAGCCTTCTGATCGACGGCCGGATGGTCACCTGGCACTGGGTCGGGTAGAATGGCGGAGTGAGCTTCCAGGCCTCTTATGATCTGACCGCCAAGATCGTTTCGCTGCTGGCGCTCGTCGTGGCGTTCGTCGCCGCGCTGGCTTCGCGCAGCATCGTGATCGCCTTCCTCCTGTTCCTCGGCCTCTGCCTGGCGTATGCCTACTCGGCGCGCGAGTACGTCTGCGAGGGGCGGTCGGTCATCGTCAAGAGGCTGGTGGGGGACGTGACGATTCCCCTCGACGGACTGCGCGAAGCGCGCGCCGCGGCCAAGGACGACTTCTGCGGCTGCATGCGGCTCTGGGGGAACGGGGGGCTGTTCGGATACTACGGGTTGTTCCGGACGACGAAGCTCGGGAAATGCACCTGGTACGTGACCAACCGCAAGAACGCCGTGGTGCTCGTCGCGGAATCGAAGACGGTCCTGCTCAGCCCGGACGACGCGAGCGGCTTCCTGGGGGCCATCGGCGCCTTCGTGGCCGCGGCGCCCGTCACGAATCAAGCGCCGCTGGTCGCCGGGTCCGGCGCCGGCCGCTTGATTGGAATGATCGCCGGCGGCGTGATCGGGGCCGCGGCGCTGGCGTTCGCTCTGTTCTGCGTTCTGTACTCGCCGGGCGCTCCGCGCACCACCTTGGACTCCCAAAGCCTGGAGATTCACGACCTGTTCTATCCCGTGACCGTGCGAGCGGCGGACGTGGACGTGGAGCGCATCCGGGTGGTGGACTTCGCCATGGACGCGGACTGGCGGCCCACGGCACGCACCAACGGGTTTGCCAACGGCCACTACCGCTCGGGCTGGTTCCGCGTCGCCAACGGGGAAAAGGTGCGGATGTACCGCGCGGACGGCACGCGGCTGGTCCTTCTGCCGCCCCGGGACAGCGGCGCCGCGGTCCTGGTCGAGGTTCAGGATCCGGAGCGCTTCGCCGCAGAGTTGCGGCGGCTGTGGTCACGGCCATGACTCTGCCAAAACGATTCCCGGAGTGCCTGGTCGCCTGCTGCCCGACATACCCAACGCCGCCTGGCCTCGCCTAGCCTTGCGCGTGAGTAACTTCGGACGGCACGGCTGACGCCATAGAGAGCAGAATGGCGCACTTCGGCAGCTACGTGCTCACGGCCGCAGCGCTGGCTTCGCTACCGTGTCAGTGCCTTGCCGGCGCCTGCGGCTCGGCGCAATGGCAGGAGGGTAGCATCACCATCAAGCTTCCCGGACCGCCGGTGCTCCCGCCCGGCGCTCTGCGCCACCTTCGGTTTAGTCCCAATGGGCAATACGTCCTGGCGCAGGACAGCAGCCGGGTCACAGTGCTGACCGTGGACCCGTTTGCGGTGCTCTTTGGCGCCCCTGCCCAGAACGCCAGCTTGGCCGAGTTCAGCCCGGACTCGCGGGAGGTGTTGTTCGTCAGCTCCGTGACGCAGGTGGAATCGGGTAAGCTCGTCCTCGCCAGCTCAGCGCCGCGTGTGGAGCGCTGGAGCATCGGGGAGCGCAAGCGCGTCGGGTTCACGGAAATCCACTCTCGACCGTGTGGAACGCTGCAACTGTCTCCGGACGGCCGTGTTTTGGGTTGCGTGGACTTCGAGGGCACGCTCACGTTCAGCGACGTCGGTTCCCCCAAGGCCATATTCGAAAAGAAGGGCCTCTGCCGTCCGTTCGTGGAGTGGTTTCCCTTCAACGGAGGATGGGGGCCTGTTCCCCGCCCGATTGTGTCCGGCGACCCCGGATCCGCCGGGATCGAGTTCTCACCGGACGGCCGTCTCGCCCTTGCTACGCACGGTGCAGCGTGCGAGAGCTCCCCTGTCTTCGGCTGGGATTGTGTCACCCGAAAGGCGATCAAACTAGGCGGAGAGCTGAGACAAACCTATCCTGCGGGGACCTTCGTGTTCGTCGCCGCGAACCGGGCGCTGATTTTGGGAGGGAACCGGGTGCGCAAGGGCGTCTACACCTGCACAGTGGTGTCCGTTCCCTCAGGAAGGGTACTTTTGAGGCCAGCGCTCCCGGCGCGGTGGGATATGCAGGTATACCGGGCGGCCGATCCCAACTTCGTCATTTACCGCCCTTTCGGGAAATTCCTGACGGCTGCCGCCGAGTATTCCACCGGGCGGATCATCACCAGCGGGAGCTTTGCCCTGGATGTGTTCGGGAACCACTACGTAACGGAACGCACGAACGGAGAACTGGGGTTGTATGAGAGGGGCAAGGCGGGCGCTGTGGCCGTGGTTAGCCTCGCACATGAGTAACGCCGGGCGGCACGGCGAGCGCCATGTAGAGTAGAGTGGCGCACTTCGGCAGCTACGTGCTCACGGCGGCAGTTCTGGCTTCGCTACCGTGTCAGCGCCTTGCCTGGGCCCAAGGCTCGCCGCAGTGGCCGCCGAATAGCGTCACCATCAAGCTTCCCGGACCGCCGGTGCTCCCGCCCGGCGCTTTGCGCCACCTTCGGTTTAGTCCCAATGGGCAATACGTCCTGGCGCAGGACAGCAGCCGGGTCACAGTGCTGACGGTTCAGCCGTTCATGGTTATCTTCGGCGCCCCAGCCGAGAACGCCAGCTTAGCCGAGTTCAGCCCGGACTCACGGGAGGTGTTGTTCGTCAGCTCCGTGACGCACGCGGAATCGGACAAGCTCGTGCTCGCCAGCTCGGAGCCGCGCGTGGAGCGCCGGAACATCGCGGAGCGCAAACGTGTCGCGTTCACGGAAGTCCACTCTCAGCCCTGTGGGACGCTGGAACTGTCGCCAGACGGCCGCATCCTGGCCTGCGTTGACTTCGAAGGCACGCTCACCCTCATCAACGTCGGCTCCTCCAAGACCATATTCGAGAAGAAAGGCTTCTGCCGTCCGTTTGTGTCGTGGTTCCCTTTTAACGGCGGCTGGGGGCCGGTTCCGCGCCCGAATGTGTCTGGCGACCTCGGATCCGCTGGGATCGCGTTTTCGCCCGACGGACGATTCGTTTTGGTTGTGCCGGGCTTCGCTGTAGGTTCTGCGGTGGCCTGGGATCTCGTAGCCGAACACACCGTTAGGCTGGAGGGGATGCTGAAACTACACTTTTCGCACGACCACTTCGCTTTGGTCGCACCCGGCAAGGTGGTGATCCAGAGGACGAAGCTTACTGGCGTATGGGGACCGAAGGGTACCCTGACCAACACCGTGGTGGCGTTTCCTTCGGGGGTCCCGCTGGCGTCCGCAACCCTGCCTGGAGGCGATTTGTATCGAGCGGCGGATCCAGAATTCGTCCTCTTGCGTCCCAACGCGCAGCCGCGTCCGGTTGATGCAGTGGAACTCCGCACGGGACAGGCGATCACCAGCGCGGCCGCCGCTCTGGATGTGTTTGGGAACCATTACGTGACGGAGCGTGCAAACGGAGAGCTGGGGTTGTATGAGAGGGGCAAGGCGGGCGCTGTGGCCGTGGTAAGGCTGACCGCCCTGCCGCGGAATCCTTGAAGCGCATCGACCTCTGTTGGGATGGCCAGGTGGTGTGGCGCACCTTCATCAGGGTTGCCGAGTAGCGCGGGGGTCGGCCAGGCTCCGACTATGGGCCTGCAACAAGTCGTTCAACGAGACCAGCCCCAGAAGCCGCCGCGCGCTGTCGCGCTCCGAGGGACCGACTGCGTGTCAGCGGCCGAGGAGCGTGCGGAGCGCGTCGAGAAGCGCCGGCCCCGCGGTCTCCAGTTCCGCCCGGTGCTGGACCGAGAGAGCCTCGAGAATCCGCTCGCCTTCGGGAGTCAATTCGATCCTCACCTGGCGGCGGTCTCGTTCCGAGCGGCGGCGGGAGAGAAGTTGCCGGCCCTCCAGCCGGTCGATCAGCTCGACGACGCTGTGGTGCCTGGTCTGAAGGCGCGCGGCCAGTTCCCCCACCGTGGGCTCAATCCCCTGCGGCAGGCCCTTGATCGCCAGCAGCAGTTGGTGCTGCTGCGGTTCCAGCCCCACTTCTCGGGCCGCGGCCTCGCTGAAGATCAGGAACTTGCGGATCTAGAATCGGAACTCGGCGAGCGCGCGGTAGTTGACGGTTTTCTCAGTCTCAGTACCGTTCACATCAATCTATATCGAAGCACGATATAGGGGCTACCGCGACGCGGCCACGGCGATGCGCGCGGCCGGTTTGGAAGCGCGCACAGGAGCCTCGTTTGTACGGATGGGGAGCACCACGACGGGCGCCTTGGTCCCCACGGGCCGCTTCTCCCAGGGCACGGGATAGGAGCGGAGACACACGGAACATCGATAGTGGCCGTTAACGGGCCACATCGGCGACGGGTGCATCAGCCTGCACCACAGGTCTGTCAAGCGGGACCCCAGCACTTTCATAACGTCTACCAGGTCTTATCGACACGCCCCTCTGTAGGTTGGATTCGATTTCGGCCTCCCGGGTTGCGGAAAAATGCAGTGAGGCCGCCTGGGCCGAGCCCGTGCGCGAGGCTCTCCAAACCATTTTCGCGCGCCAATGTTTCCAAACACTTGCGTTGGGGGGGCGCTTCCTGACGGCCGCGGCTCGGACAGCGTGCGCCGCGGGTACAATTGAATCCATATGACAACCAGCGAGCTTGCCGCGGTGCTGGGGTGCGAGGTGGCGGGAGACGCCAGTCTCGAAATCACCGGCGTCGCCCCGATGGAGCAGGCGGGCCCCCACGAGCTGACCTTCCTGGCCAACCCAAAATACGCGCACAAGGTGAAGCACAGCCGCGCGGGCGCCATCCTGATCGCCGAGCCGGTGCGGGAAGGGCCGATCACGAGCCTGGTCTCGGAGAACCCGTATCTCGATTTTGCGCGCGCCCTGGAGCTCTTCTACCAGCCGCCGCGGCCGGCGCCGGGCATTCACCCTCTGGCCTGGATTGCGCCCACGGCTTCGATCGGGGAGAACGCCGCCATCGGCGCTTTTGCGGTGGTGGGCGAACGGGTTTTGATCGGCCGGAACGCAGTCCTGCACCCGCACGTGGTCATCTACGAGGGTGCCCGGATCGGCGACGATTTCTATGCCCACTCGCACGCCGCCGTCCGCGAATTCTGCCAGATCGGGAACCGCGTCACGCTGGGCAACGGCGTGGTGGTCGGCGGGGACGGCTACGGATTTGCGCAGCGGGCGGATGGCTCGCATTACAAGATCCCGCAGTCGGGCCCCACGGTGATCGAGGACGACGTGGAGATCCAATCGCTCTCCTCGATCGACCGCGCGACCGTCGGCGAGACCAGGGTGAAGAGAGGCGCGAAGATCGACAGCCTGGTGCAGGTGGGCCACGCCTGCGTGGTGGGGGAGGACAACATCGTCTGCGCGCAGGTCGGTCTGGCGGGCAGCACGGTGCTGGGGAAGAAGGTAGTGCTGGCCGGCCAGGTGGGCGTCTCCGGCCATCTCACGATCCACGACAACGCTGTGGTCTACGCACAGAGCGGCATCGGCGGCGATGTGGAGGCGGGCGGCGTGGTATCGGGCTCGCCGGCCTTCGACGCGCGCGAATGGCGCCGCGCGGTGACGGCGTTCCCCAAGCTGGGGGATCTGGTGAAGACGGTGCGGCAGCTCGCGAAGAGGGTCGAGCAGCTCGAAAAATCCGGGGAGAAGATCGATGCGTGACCGGTCCCAGCCCAATTCCCAGGTGCGGGTGGCGTACAAGAACGAGGAATTCCTCGACAGCGCGGAAGCCCGCGCGATCCGCATCCTGTCCGAGTACCTCGAACCGCTGGCGCACTTCCGGCGCGAGCAGATCCGCGACACGGTGGTCTTTTTCGGCTCGGCGCGCATCCACCCGCCGGAGAGCCCGATCGCGCGCTACTACGAAGAGGCGCGGACGCTGGCGCGGCTGCTCACCGAGTGGGGCGAAGAGATCCAGAACAGCAGCCACCGGTTCGTGGTTTGCAGCGGCGGCGGGCCGGGCATCATGGAAGCGGCCAACCGCGGCGCGGCCGAGGCCGGGGGCAAGAGCATCGGCCTGAACATCGGGCTGCCCTTCGAGCAGTTCCCGAACCCTTACATCTCGAAGGAGCTCTGTTTTGAGTTCCATTACTTTTTCATGCGCAAATTCTGGTTCGCCTACCTGGCCAAGGCGCTGGTGGTTTTTCCGGGCGGCTTCGGCACGCTGGACGAGATGACGGAGCTGCTCACGCTGTGCCAGACCGGCAAGCTGGACAAGAAGATGGTCATTCTGCTGTACGGCAGCGAGTACTGGAAAGAGATCGTCAACTTCGACGCGCTGGTGAAATACGGCACCATCGCCAAAGAGGACCTGGACCTGTTCCAGTACGCCGACGATCCCGAAACCGCGCTGAAGATTCTCAAAGAGGGCCTGACACAGCTCTATCTGCGGCCCGAGGAGCCGTTGCCGGAGTCCGAACAGCATACCCCGGCGATCGCCAAGTCGGTGGTGCGAACGGCGGAGAACGAGTAGGACCGCCTGCCCACGCCCCGGCCCCGCCTGCATCGGCCCGCCCGCTCTGGTAACTTGTTGCATGGTGGGAACGAGAGCAGAGAACGCCGAGTGGTCGCCTACGTCGTGCGCGCTGGGAGCGGTTCCTCCTGCAGGGCGGCGATTGCGCGGAGAGCTTCGACCACTGCGACCCCAACACCATCGCCGACAAGCTCAAAATCCTGTTGCAGCCATCCGATCCAAGGGTGCAGCGTAAGCGTCCTAACGGTGAACCCCGAGGTTTGGGCCTCGCATGCCCACAGCGCGTCGGAGGCTGCCGGAAGGTCACTTGTAGCTGCCCAAATACGGCATCAAGGATTTGATGTGTTCTGCCACCAGGTCTAACATTGCCGAAGGATCTTTGCTATTCTCGGCAATCGAATCGAAGCCGAAATACGCATCGCAATACAGGCACTTGTTCGGCTCGCGATGGGACGCCGCACAAGTTGAGCATATGAACGCTGCACAGTTTTTGCAGAAAAGCATCACGCTCGGATTCGTGTCAAGACAGATCCCCGCATTCATTCGCCTCATCATGGCTGCTTTCGCTTTTTCGACGTCTGCAATGTGCCGGCCGGTTGTCTTACACGATCTGCATTTATACGACGGCGATTTACAGAGTACGTCAATTGCTTTCCTTCTTTTCCCGCAACGCTTACATCTTAGGCCGGCCCACTTGTGTCCAAAGATACATGCCAATCCCATCCTAAGAGGTATCGACGGGAGTTTTGCTGCTTGGACGTTCCTCGTGTCGCTGTCAGCGGAAACCTTGGGGTGCTCGCCGGGCTTCGCCGTCGCCTGGAGTTGTCTCGCGACAGGCACCCGAGGGGCGACGGCGACGTTCTTCGAAAGCTCGGCGCGCTTGAAGGGAAACTCCTGATAGCTCGCTGTGGCAAGCTGCCCCTTCTCCCAAAAGAAAAACCCGCCCACGCACGGTTTGACCGCCTGAGGTCGGACCAGGAGGAACACGTGGTTCGGGTCGGAGAAGAACTCCTTGGCCACAGCCTGGTCCTCTTCGTCCAGAACGAGTCCCCGGCGCGTGTGGCTGCGGAAAAAGCCAGCGACGGAGACGCCGCCAGCGCCGGCGATTCGCTCGATCGCCTGCTTCACGCGCGCCTTATCCGCGCCCGACAGCGCGTAGAGAGCCCCGCACGAGTAGTCGCACTCCACCGGTTCGAATCGCTCAACGATCACGGTCGGCTGGCTGCCCGCTATGACGCGTCCCCCCAGGACGCCGCCGATCTCCGATCCGCGCCTGTTGGCGGCCCTGAAGCTCTCCAATGACTCGCGCTCCAGGCGATCCACCAAGTCCAGGCTGAGGAGGATCGTTATCGGTTTGCCCGCGACCTCCCAACGATAGAACGAGGCGGCCCAATTCTGGTCTCCTGTCGGCTCGCCTGGATTGGTCACATTCGCCATAACGGCTACGCTCCGTCCCGCATTCTACAACGAAAATGGACCTCACGAACTCCGCTCGAGTAGGGCTCCGACCTGTCAGTGGCAGGCAAGACCGCCTGCCCACGCCCCGGCCCCGCCTGCATCGGCCCGCCCGCTCTGGTAACTTGTTGCATGGTGGGAACGAGAGCAGAGAACGCCGAGTGGTCGCCGACGTCCTGGAAGGCCAGGCCCGCGGCACAGCAGCCGGTGTACCGCTCGGAAGCCGAGGTCGCCGAGGTGGTCTCGCAGATCTCGAAGCTGCCTCCGCTCGTGACATCTTGGGAAATCGGAGCGCTGCAGAAGCAACTGGCGGAAGCGGCGCGCGGGGAGCGGTTCCTGCTCCAGGGCGGCGATTGCGCGGAGAGCTTCGACCACTGCGACTCCAACACCATCGCCAACAAGCTCAAGATCCTGCTGCAGATGACGCTGGTGCTGGTCCACGGCGGCCAGAAGCCCGTCGTCCGCGTGGGCCGGTTCGCGGGCCAGTACGCCAAGCCGCGCTCGGAGGACCTCGAAACCCGGAACGGCGTCACGCTGGCCAGCTATCGAGGCGACCTGGTGAACCGGCCGGAGTTCACCGCGGCCGGCCGGGAGCCCGATCCGCAACTGATGCTGCGCGGCTACGAGCGCGCAGCGCTCACCTTGAACTTCATCCGCGCCCTGGTGAGCGGCGGCTTCGTGGACCCGCACCGCCTGGAATACTGGGACCTCGATTTCGTCAAGCACTCGCCCATGGCCGAGGAGTACCACCGCACGGCGCGCAGCATTGGCGACGCGCTGCGGTTCATGGAGGAACTGGTCGGCTCTCACCCGGGCGAGTTGCGGTGGATTGATTTCTTTACCAGCCACGAGGCCATTCACCTGCCCTACGAGCAGGCGCAGACGCGGCGCGTGCCGCGGCGCGAAGGCTGGTACAACCTCTCCACGCATTTCCCCTGGATCGGTATGCGGACCGCCGATCCGGATGGCGCACACGTCGAATACTTCCGCGGCATCCGCAACCCGATCGCCATCAAGGTCGGCCCCGCGATGACCGCGGAGACTCTGAAGCGCCTGGTCGGCATCCTGCACCCGGACGATGAGCCCGGACGGCTGACGCTGATCCACCGCTTCGGAAACCAGTCGATCGGCGCCTGCCTGCCGCCGCTGATCGAGGCGGTGGAGGCGACGGGCAAAACGGTGCTGTGGGTGTCCGATCCGATGCACGGGAACACGCGCATGACCGCCGACGGGATCAAGACCCGCCATTTCGACGATATCTTGGGCGAGCTCGATCAGGCCTTCGACATCCACGCGGAGTACGGCGGCTGCCTGGGCGGCATCCATATCGAGCTGACGGGCGAAGACGTCACCGAGTGTACGGGCGGGGCGCGCGGCCTCGAGGAGGGCGATTTGAAACGCGCCTATGAGTCCTCGCTCGATCCGCGGCTCAATTACGAACAGGCGATCGAGCTGGCCATGTTTGTGGGCCGCGAGATCCGGGCTTTTGGGAGGCCTTGAGGCGATGAGAATGTTCTGGTTGGTGGCGCTCGCGTTCGCGGCGCTGCCCGCGCTAGCCGCCGAGCCCGCTATTACCGGCCGGTGGAAAACCGTGGACGACAAAACGGGCAAGCCGAAGGGGATCGTACTCATCTACGAGCAGAATGGCGAGTTCTTCGGCAAGATCGAATCCAGCATCGACCCGAAGGATGCCAATAAGATCTGCGACCTGTGCAAGGACGAGCGCAAGAACAAGCCCGTGACCGGCATGGTGGTCATGCGCCACATGAAGCGCGACGGCGACGAGTACGGCGGCGGGGACATTCTCGATCCGGACAACGGAAAAGTTTACCGTTGCAAAGCCAAGCTCGCGGAGGGCGGCAAGAAGCTGATCGTGCGCGGGTACATCGGCATCTCGCTGCTCGGGCGATCACAGACGTGGACGCGGGAGCCGTAGGACGAGCTTCAGCTTGTCCGGACAGGCCGGAGGCCTGTCCCACGGCCCCCTTCACGGAGCGCGAGACCATTCACCTCACGCCAGCTTCCCCAACCGCTCCTCGAAGACGCGGCGGAAGCCCTCGTCGGTGATGGAGTCGAGGTTGATGCGCACGTTGGCCAAGGAGCCGGCCAGGGCGGCGCGGGCCAGGGCGCGCGCGGTCTCCAGGTCTGACGAAAAGCGCGCCGGCGCCTCGCGCTGGAGGGCGGCGAGACGCTGGTCGAGTGCGAAGGCGCGCTCGACGACTTCCATCGGAACCGTGGCGGCCTGGTGCAGCGCTGCTTCGACGTGCGGGGCGCGCTCGGCCTTGGGAATGCGGTAGGCGGCCATCACGCGGTCGAACGCCTGCGTGTCGCGCTCCACGGCCTCGGCAAGGAACTTGCGGTCGGCTTCGAACTCATGACCCTCCTTCTTGGCGAGCGCCGCCACCATCGCTCCCAGCGCCGCGGCCATCGCGCCCGCGGCGGCCGATGCGCTGCCGCCTCCGGGCGTGGCCGCAGGCGCCGCTAGCGCGTCGAGGAACTCATCCAGCCCGCTGGCCGCCGCTTCGGCCAGCCGGTTCTCGAGCACCACCGCGGGGCGGAAGTTCTCCACGCGCAGAAAGTGCTCGGCCGCCATTTCGAGCGCCCGCTTCGGGATCAGCCCGACGATCTCGCTGCCCACCACCGCGACGCCACAGCGCTCCGCCTCGGCGCGGACCGTCTCGAAAACGCGGTGGATGGGCGTCTGCTCGAAATCGGTCAGGTTCATCGAGACCTGCGCCAGGTTGCGCGAAGTGAGCGGAACGCCCATCGCTTTCACGTAACGGAATCCGCCCGACGAGTATCGAATCGCCCGGGCGATGCGCTTGGCGACGGCGACGTCCGGCGTGCCCAGGTTGATGTTGTACGCGATCAGGAACTTGCGCGCGCCCACCACGGTTGCGCCGGCGGTGGGGTGCAGGCGCGGCTCGCCGACGTCGGGGGCGCGTTCGGGATTCGCGGCCACTTCGTCGCGCAGTCCCTCGAACTGGCCGCGGCGGATGTTCTCGAGGTTGACGCGGTCCGGCCTGCGCGCGGCCGCCTCGTAAAAATAGACCGGAACCTGGTAGCGCCGCCAGATCTCCTCGCCCACCCGCACGGCGATGCGGACGCACTCCTCGATGGTCACGCCCTCGATGGGCACGAACGGCACCACGTCGGCCGCGCCGATGCGCGGGTGAACGCCGGAATGGTGGTTGAGGTCGATCGTCTCGACGGCCTTGCCGACGGCGCGCACGGCCGCTTCGCTCACCGCTTCCGGCGGGCCGGCGAAGGTCAGCACGGAGCGGTTGTGGTCGGCGTCGAGCTCGCGATCGAGGAAGACCACCCCGGCAACGGAGCGCACGGCTTCGATCAGGGCGTCCACTTTGGCGGCGTCCCGTCCTTCCGAGAAATTCGGCACGCACTCGATCAGTCTTCGGGCCATTCCACGTCTCCTTCCCGGTAGAGCACCTTGCCGCGCTTGATCGTCATGGCGACAAGGTTCACTCCGAAATGATACGGGATTTCGCGGTAGTCGGGGACGTTGTACATGACCAGGTCCGCGTCCTTCCCGGCCTCCAGGCTGCCGCAGTGGGCAGCCGAGCGGATGGCGTGAGCGCCGTTGACGGTGGCGGCGGCGAAGGCTTCGGCGGGCGTCATACGCATCTGGGAGCAGGCCAGCGCGAGGATCATCTGCATGCTGTACGTCGGGCTGGTGCCGGGGTTGAAGTCGGTGGCGAGCGCCACGGCCACACCGGCGTCGATCATCTTGCGGGCCGGGGCGTAACGCTCAAGGCCCAGATGGAAGACAGCGCCGGGGAGCAGTGTGCCCAAGGTGCTCGAGCCCGCCAGCGCGCGGATTTCCTCGTCGCAAGCGTGGTCCAGGTGATCGGCGCTGGCGGCGCCCAGTTCGGCCGCGAGCGCCACCGCGCCGCTCCAAGAGAACTGGCCGGCGTGAATCTTCAAGTCGAAACCCAGCGCGCGGGCCGCTTCCAGGTAGCGCCGCGCCTGCGCCACGGTGAATGCACCCTCGTCGCAATACACGTCGGCGAAGCGGGCCAGGTTGCGGCGGCGGAGCTTGGGCATCAGGTAGGTGCACACCCAGTCGAGGTAGGCGTCCTCGCGGCCGCGCCACTCGGGCGGGACGACGTGCGCGCCGAGATAGGTCGGGACCAGGTCCAGCGGTCTGCCGTCCAGCGCGCGGATGGCGCGCAGCGTCTTGCGCTCCCCGGTTTCATCCAGGCCGTAGCCGGATTTCGCTTCGAGGGTGGTGGTGCCGTGGCGGATGAAACCGCCCAGGCTGCGGCGGGCTTGCAGGATCAGCTTGCGGATGGGCGTCTCGCGCACGGCCCGGACGCTGCTGAGAATCCCGCCTCCCGCCGCGGCGATTTCCGCGTAGCTCGAGCCCGCCAGGCGCATGTCGTAATCGGCGAGCCGCGGCGGCCCGCACACCAGGTGCGTGTGGCTGTCCACGAAACCGGGCGCGACGATCTTGCCGCTGGCGTCGATCTCGATCGCGTCGCGGGCGGCGCTGAGGTTCTCGACGCGCCGGCTGGGGCCGAGCGTGGCGATGGTACCGCCCTCGATGAGAACCGCGCCGTCCTGGATGATTCCGAGCTCGCGGAGGGCTGCACCGCGCCGGGGGCCCGCGGAGCCGCGCAACGTGATCAGTTGCCTGGCTCCCCGCACGAGGACCGGATTATTGTTGCCCATTTCGAAGAATTAAAGACCGCCGAACAGCTATTGTTGCACCGGAACGCGTAATCCGGCGCATTTTGCGAAGTCGATTGCGTCCTGGTACCCGGCGTCGGCATGGCGTAGTACGCCTAGTCCTGGGTCGCACGTCATCACGCGTTCCAGGCAGCGCGCGGCGAGCGGCGTGCCGTCGGCGACGGTCACCTGGCCGGCGTGCAGCGAGTAGCCGATGCCCACGCCTCCGCCGTTGTGAAACGAGACCCAGCTCGCGCCGGCGGCGGTGTTGAGCAGGGCGTTCAAGATCGGCCAGTCGGCGATGGCGTCGCTGCCATCCCGCATTCCTTCGGTCTCGCGGTACGGGGAGGCCACGGAGCCGCAATCGAGGTGATCGCGGCCTATTACGATGGGCGCCTTCAATTCCCCGCTCGCCACCATGCGGTTCAGCTCCAGCGCAAACTGGGCTCGCTCGCCATAGCCCAGCCAGCAGATGCGCGCCGGGAGGCCCTGGAAGCGCACGTGCTTGCGGGCCAGCGCGATCCAGCGCGTGAGCGTTTCGCTCGATGGAAACAGGCGGCACACCGCCGCGTCGGTCGCCGCGATGTCCTCCGGATCGCCCGAGAGAGCCACCCACCTGAACGGCCCGCGGCCCTCGGCGAACATGGGCCGGATATACTCGGGCACGAAGCCGGGGATGTCGAAAGCCTCGGCGACGCCGCGATCGGCGGCCATGCGCCGGATGTTGTTGCCGTAGTCGAAGGCGATGGCGCCCAGCCGTTGCAAGTCGAGCATGGCGCGGACGTGCACGGCGATCGAGTCCATGGCGCGCTCGACGTACTGGCCCGGATCGCGCGCGCGCAGCTCGGCGGCGGCCTCCACGGTGTAGCCCGCCGGAATGTAGCCGTTGAGCGGGTCGTGGGCGCTGGTCTGGTCCGTCAGAAGATCGGGCACGATGCCGCGGCGCACCATTTCGGGTAGCACCTCGGCGCAGTTGCCGGCCAGGCCGACCGAGACCGCCTGCTTCTGGTGGACCGCGTTGCGGAGGATGCGCACGGCCTCATCGAGGCTGTTCACCATAATGTCGCAGTAGCCGGTCTTGAGGCGGCGCTTGATGCGCTCGGGGTCGGCTTCGACGCACAGGAACGCCGCGCCGTTCAGCGTCGCCGCCAACGGCTGCGCGCCGCCCATCCCGCCCATGCCGCCGGTTACCACCAGCTTGCCCGCCAGCGTGCCGCCGAAGTGCTTGCGCGCGGCGGCGGCGAAGGTCTCGTAGGTGCCTTGCAGGATGCCCTGGGTGCCGATGTAGATCCAGCTTCCGGCCGTCATCTGGCCATACATGATGAGGCCGAGCCTCTCGAGGGCGCGGAATTGGTCCCAGTTGGACCAGTGGCCCACCAGGTTCGAGTTGGCGATCAGCACGCGGGGCGCTTCCTCGTGGGTGCGGAAGACGCCGACCGGCTTGCCGGACTGCACCAGCAACGTCTCGTCGTTTTCCAGGCGCCGCAGCTCGCGCACGATGGCGTGGAAGGACGGCCAGTCGCGGGCGGCTTTACCGGCGCCGCCGTAGACCACCAGATCCTGCGGCCGCTCAGCGACCTCGGGATCGAGGTTGTTCATCAACATGCGCAGAGCCGCTTCCTGCCGCCAGCCCTTGCATTCGAGCGCGGTGCCGCGCGGTGCGCGGATGACGTCTTGCATGACTTCAATCTAGCACCGGGGGAACAGGGTACTCATTCCTCCGCGAGGCCGTCCATCCATTCCGGCGACTTCCCGTGCGAGTGACGGCTGTCATCGATCCGGCGTCCCGTCTCAATGTCACGAAGCTCGCAATACGGAGGGGAAGTACCGGGGTGAAGAGAATTCTCGCAGTAGGCGACCTGGCTTCCCCCGGCGACGAACTGCCAATTCCAGATCACGGGTTCACCCGAGAAGCGCCGTAGCGGCTTGCCGGGCCGGTAGATAACAAGCGTCTGCGCGATCGGATACGCGGCACTCGGAGTGTAGTACTCAACCAGCCAGCCGGCCGCGCGATTGTCGTCACTGACTTGCGGGTCGGCGCAGGACGCCTGGTAGTCTTCCTTTGGCGGACGGAACGTGGTGCCATCGCTGTGGGTGATGAGCACGACACCCTCGTCGGGATCGGAGATATCGATGTCGGCTATGGACAGGGGCTTGGGACGCCGGGCTGCGGCTCTCGCGGAAACCGGCTTGGTGTCCCGCGGCCGGGCTTCCAAGACGACATCTCCGGCCTCGACGTCCTTGTCGTGCACGAACGGCGTCCCCTTCACGGCCACTATGAACCCCGGCTTGGAGACCTCGACCCAGTGATTTCCGGGCTCTACGCCTGGGAACGTGAAGCGGCCATCCGCGGCGGTCTGTGCGGGGCTCTGGTCGGAGGGGCCAAGCGACCCGAGGACCACCCTCGCCCCGGCGATTGCGACGCCGGATTTGCTCACGACCCTGCCGGAAACCCGAAAGGTGTCGGGCTCATCGGCGCTGGGCTGGCAACGGAGGGGGATGACGACAACAACGGCGAGAACGATGACGTCCTGCAGCCGGCTGAACATGCAAAGGAATTCTACCTCATCCGGCGCTGTATCCGGGGCATACGCGTCGCCGCTTCCTGCCACTCCACGTTCGCCTGGGACTGCGCGGCCCCGAATCTGCCGCGCACACCCGGTTTCCTTCCTTAGGAACCCTGCGTCTCCGATGGTCCCCATCTGCTACCATTCGGGCATAGGGGCTTTCCCGTTCATGATCGACAAGATCGTCTCTCACTACCACGTACTCGGAAAGCTGGGCGATGGCGGAATGGGTGTGGTCTACCTGGCCGAGGACACCCGCCTCAACCGCCGCGTCGCCATCAAGTTTCTGCCCGACGACTGGTCCCTGACCCCGCAAGCCCGGGAGCGCTTCGAGCGCGAGGCCCGCGCCGCCGCCGCGCTCAACCACCCCAACATCTGCACCATCTACGAGGTCGGAGAGCACGAAGGCCGGCCCTTCATCGTTATGGAGCTGCTCGAAGGCCGCACGCTGGCCGACCGCATCGCCGGCCATCCGCTGCGCACCGCGGAGCTGCTCGAACTGGCCATCCAGATCGCCGACGCTCTCGACGCCGCCCACTCGAAGGGCATTGTCCATCGCGACATCAAGCCCGCCAACATCTTCGTCACCGGCCGCGGCCAGGCCAAGATTCTCGATTTCGGTCTCGCCAAGTCGGGCGCCGGCCGCACTGTCGCCGCCGGTGCGACCGCCCTGGAGACGGAGGGCCCCGGCTACCTTCTTACCAGCCCCGGCTCTACCATGGGCACCGTCGCCTACATGTCCCCGGAGCAGGCCCTGGGCGAGGAACTCGACGCGCGCACCGACCTGTTCAGCTTCGGCGTCGTTCTCTACGAGATGGCCACCGGCCAGCGCGCCTTCGCCGGCACAACTTCAGCCGCGGTATTCGACGGTATCCTGCACAAAGCTCCGGTCCCGCCCGTCCGCCTCAATCCGGATCTACCCGCCGAGCTCGAACGCGTGATCAACAAGGCTCTAGAGAAGGACCGCGATCTGCGCTACCAGGTCGCTTCGGAGATGCGCGCCGACCTGAAGCGGCTGCGGCGCGAATCCGAGTCCGGGCGCTCGGCGGCCGTTCCGGTGGCCGCCTCCGCCGCGTCTCAGCCGCCGGTCGAGGCGCCCGCCGCCTCGATGCGGCGCGCGCGACGATTCCGGCGCAGAGGGTGGCCGGTGGTCGGATTGGCGTTCGTGGCGATGGCCCTGTTCAGGCCTACGGCGCCGCCGCCCAAAGTCGCTGGCATGGTCCAACTGACCAACGACGGCCGCACGAAGATCGCCGCTCTCACCGGCCTCCCCGATCCCATGGTGACCGATGGCTCCAGGATCTACTTCGAGGAACTCATGGCCGGCCTCAGCATGACGCTCCAACAGGTCTCCATGGAGGGCGGAGAGCCGGCGCCCGTGCCGCTCCCCTTCTCCCGCTGGGGTCTCGTCGGGATTGCCCTGGACCGCCCCGAACTTCTAGTTCTGGGACATACCGGGCCGCTCGCTCAGGTGGCGACAGGCTTGCCGGTCTGGGCGGTGCCCGTTCCCGCCGGTCAACCGCGCCGCATCGGCAATCTGCTCGCGGTGGACGCGGCCTGGTCGCCGGATGGAACCCAGATTCTTGTCTCCCGCCAGGGCGAGCTCTATCGTGCTTCGAGCGACGGAAGCAATCTCACCAGGATTGCTGCCGTGAACGGGTGGCCCCTGTGGCCCCGCTGGTCACCCGATTCCAAGACCATCCGCTTCACCGTCCGCGACGAGCGGCTCAATACCTCCAGCCTCTGGGAGGCCGCGCCCGATGGGACCCACCTCCATCCCCTGCTCCCCGGCTGGAACAATCCGCACTCGGAATGTTGCGGAAGCTGGACGCCGGACGGGGAGGTTTTCGTTTTCCAGGCGACTCGTAACGGCATACCCAACATCTGGGCCACGCGCGAGAAGGCGCCCTTCTGGCGCACGGCCAACCGCGAGCCCGTCCAGTTGACCCTCGGCCAGTTGAGCGGCCAGGCGCCGGTCGTGAGCCGCGACGGCAAGAAGGTGTTCTTTATTGGATCGCTGCCGCGCGCCGAGGTTCTGCGCCTCGATCCGAAAAGCCGCCAGGGGGTGCCGTTCCTGCCGGGACTCTCCGCCGAGGGCGTCGCCTTCTCGCGGGACGGCCAGTCGCTGGCCTACGCCTCCTACCCCGAACGCACCCTGTGGCGCGTGTCCGCCGATGGCTCCAACCGCCGCCAGTTGACCTTCCCCCCCATGCTGTGCGCGCTGCCGCGCTGGTCTCCCGACGGCAAAACCATCGCCTTCAGCGGCCAGATGCCCGGCCAGCCCTGGCAAGCGTACCTCATCTCCGCGGAGACCGGCAGCCCGGAAGCGCTCCTGCCCGGAGCGGGCGAGAGCCTCGACCCGACCTGGTCGCCCGACGGGAACTCGATCGCTTTCGGCTGGACCGCCGAGTCCGCCCGCCAAAGCAAGCTGGAGGCCCTCCACATCATCGACCTGAAGACCCGCCAGGTGGCGAGCGTCCCGGACTCCGCCGGGTTGTTCTCGCCGCGCTGGTCGCCCGACGGCCGTTACATTATGGCCATGACCGGCGACTACCGGAAACTCGTGCTCTATAACCGCGCCAGCGGCAAGTGGGAGGACTTGCTTACCGTCCGCTCCGGCTATCCCGACTGGTCCAAAGATGGCAAGTACGTCTACTTCTCCGACCCCTTCGCCAAGGACGCACCCTTCTATCGCGTGCGCGTAAGCGACCGCAAGCTCGAGCGCCTGGTGAATCTCTCCGACTACGGCAAGCTCGCCCAGGGCCGCTTCGGCTGGTGGACCGGCCTCGGCCCCGACGATTCCCTGCTGGCCACCCGCGATATCAGCGTCCAGGAGATCTACTCGCTGGACTGGCAGGGGCAGTAAGCCACTCTACTCCGCCTTGGCGATGTCGCGGTGCATCGCCTTGACCTTTTGCGGCCGGAGGTAGATGCGCCGGCCGGCGATGCATCAACGCTCAAGTCCAGGGCACTGCGGATGTTAACATAGTAAACCTGCGATGTCCCAAATCACCGCCAGAGCGGCAAAGGACCAGCGCTGCGATCCGCGGACGGCTTCCAGGGACAAACAACCCGTTACAGCCGCTCTGTTGTACGGCATTCAACTGCTGCTGATTCTGGCGCTGGTACTTGCAGCAAACCGCCAGGGACTGCTGACGAAGGAGGAGGCATCCAGCGCATTCGTCAATCCAACTTTTCTCGAGCTGCGGTTGCAGCATCACGTGTATGCAACTAACTTTTATGCATATGCTTTCTTTCTGTGGGCGAGTCGCTTAGTGCAGATATTGTTTTTCGGCCGCTTCGCCAAGGCGGCGATTATGGCCTTTCTGACTCCGCTCGTGTACCTTTATCTGAGGCGCCGGTTTGCATTTCCGGGAGCACGGGCGTTCGTGGCTGCGATCGCGATCGGGCTGCTTCCCGGGGTCATTTGTTTCTCCTGGCTCGGAGTGGATTTCGGACTGGAAACGACCCTGGGGTTTCTGGCGCTATGGCTCGCTCTGTTTGAATGTCCGTGGCTTGCTGTCGCAAGCTGCCTCGCCGCAGCTCTCGCCGCCGGCAGTTATGGCTCCGGGTTCGCCTTCTTGCCGGCCGTGCTGATCCATCACTTGCCGCGGCTGCGAAAGCCGACGCTGCGAGGCGCCGTAATCGCAGGAAGCGTCCTGGCTGCCGCAGCGCTGGTCTTCCCTGCGTTCTGGTGGACGAATGTCCAAAGCCTGTGGGCCGGCGGAGGAGGCCGTCCACTGGCCGCAGGCGCCGCCGGCCGTCTTGCCGGCTTGCTCCGGGAACTCATTGTGCACGGCGGGAGTTACTACTTTTTCGGCGACGGCGCGCCTGCCCTCGGCGGAATCGCGGTGGGAATGGCCGCTCTATCGGGCATAGCTGTCATGAGTTTTCGCGACCCGTCCAGATCCTGGCCCCTGTTGGTTGTTTCGGCGAGCGCAGTGGGAATCTATGCGCTGGCGGGAAATGTGACCGGTGTCCGGCGCGCGATTCCTCTGGTTGTTTCGCTGGCCATATTCGCGGCTCTTTTGCTCAACATCGTGCCGGGCCGGGGATCCTATTGGCGAGCGATCGCGTTTTACGGTCCGATGTCGATTCTTATCGCGTTCGAAGCCGCCCACTACAACAGCGTTCGGAGCGACCTCGCCACGTCCAGGCTTTCGCTTCCGCGCGATTTCGAATTTCGAATTCCGCCGGGAAAGAGCATGGCGGGGGAGATCGCTTCGCTGGCCGACGGGTCCCAGAAATTACCCGGTGATCTGGAGGGCTATGAGCCGGACCGGACACTCTGTATTCTGTACCGGCTGACACAGCCGACCCCCATCGTCAGCGCTAGCGAAATCGTTGCCCGTTGCGACCGGCATGGCTGGTCCATTCCCAGCGGCAGTTCCAGATTCTCACGGTTGCGAAAGGGGCGATGAGCGGCGTCCCTCGGCGAACGATCGTGTTGGTCGCGGTCGCTCTTGCGGTCTGGACCGGGCTCGCGGTCAGTTTAGCGGCCAGCAATGCACCCTGGTCCAACGAGGCCTGGTGCGCCATTCCGGCGGTCAACCTTGCCACGCATGGGTATATGGGAACAACGGTGCTTGTGTCGAAAGGGAGTTGGCTGGTGGGGATCGAGCGTCACACGTATTGGATCATGCCCCTGCATCCTTTGGTTCAGGCCGCATGGTACAAGCTGGTGGGGTTCAGCCTCTTCCGGCAGCGTCTGTTATCCGTGCTTTTCGGTGCGCTGGCTCTGCTCGCGTGGTTCGTCATCGTGCTGCGGCTCTCGGGAAGGTATTACGCCGCGTTCATTGCCTGTCTGGCCGCCGGTTTCGAGCGCAACTTCCTGAATGCGGCAGCGAACGGACGGATGGACATGATGGCGGCGGCGCTGGGCGCGTCCGCGATCGCCTCGTTTTTGCAGCTTCGGCGCCGGTCGATCCGGGCAGCGCTGGTGGTGAGCCATTCGCTTGCCGCGGCCTCGATCTTCACCCATCCCTGCGGGGTGCTGTTCGCAGCGGCGCTGGTGGTCACGATGCTGTACAGCGAGCGGCCGCGCCTGCGGCTTGCCGATGCCGCGATTGCCTGCACGCCGTATTTGGTCGGCGCGGGCTTATGGGGCCTGTACATCGCTCAGGCGCCCGCGGATTTCAAGTCTCAGTTCTTCGGAAACGTGTCGGGCTTCGCCGGCGAGTACCTGCAGCGGGAACGCTTCAGCGGCATAACTGCGCCGTGCCGTGCGCTCTGGCTGGAACTGAAGCTGCGATACCTGCTTCCGTTTGGATTCGGCGCTTTGAATACCATAAGTGGCGCCGGTTCGGCGGTCTGGTTGTCCCTCTGCGCATGCGCCGCATTCGCCGCGGTGCTCAACAGGAAGTTGCGGAGCCAGTCCGGAGTGCGCATTTTGGCGGCCTGCGGCCTGACTGTGTTTCTGCTCATGGCGCTCTTCGAGGGAATCAAATTCCAGCACTATTTGGTGTACTCGCTTCCCTTTCTTGCAGCGCTCGCGGCGATGGCCGGCGGCGAATTGTGGCAGCGGGGCCATATGCGCCTGGCGCTCTGTGCCGTCTTGACGATAGCGATTGGGTTTCAGACCTCGCGCGTACTCCAGCACTTCATACGGAATTCTTTGCGTTCCGAGTTCCTGCCGGCCGCCAGGTGGGTCCAAGCAAGGCTTGAGCCTGAGGACCGCGTCATCGCACCGGCGGAACTCGGCTATGTCCTGGGCTTCGACGGCTCAATCGCCGATGACGTGCGTCTCGGCTTCTACACGGGCCTAAGGCCTCGATTCATCGTGACATCGGAGTGGTACCGCCATTGGGCCGGCAACTCCGCGCAGCGCGAGCCCGCCGCGTACAATCATATTCGCAATACCCTCAGTGGCGAGTACCGGTGCGTTCTGGCCAAGGGCGAGTACATAGTGTATGAAAAACGAGATGAAATCGCCACCGGCCGCTAGCCGCGGCACGAGCCGCAATGAAGCGATCGATTTCTTCCGCGGCCTCGGATTGTGGATCGTACTCGTCGATCATCTTCAGCCAAACGTCTGGTCTCATTTCTCGTTAGCTCAGTTCGGGTTCAGCGATTTTGCCGAGATCTTCGTGTTTCTATCCGGCTATGTCAATGCCGGGATGTACGAGCGCGCGCTCCATGCCGGCGGTATCGCCGCCGCGGTGAGGAAGCTCCGGAGCAGGGCCGCAAGGCTTTACATGGCCCACATCGCAACGATGGCCGCCAGCTTCGCCATCTTCGGAGCTTGCGCGTCGCGCGGTCTCCGTCTGGACGAGCCGGTCCTCTACGTCTGGATGGGAGACCCCGCGCGATATCTCGCACGAACTCTGTTTCTTCTCTACAGTCCGCGCTTGTATTCACTTCTTCCTCTGTATATCGTCCTCGCCCCATTTACCCTGGCCGCGGTCGTCGCCCTGCGCCGGTGGCCGGTATGGGCTCTGGCGAGTTCCTTCGCGCTATGGTGCATCGCGCTGTCTCGATCGGCCGATTTTCCTTTCATGGTTACGCACGAAGCGTGGTTCTTTAACCCAGTCGCCTGGCAATTCCTGTTCGTGATCGGCGCAGCCTCGAAAATGTACTGGCCCGGATTGAGGCGGGCGGCGGAGTCGCGGACACTCCAAAGGCTCGCCATCGCCGTCGTTCTGGCCTCGTTCTTATTGAAGACCGCGATCCTGATCGGCCCGCTGCGACGATGGCTGTTCGGGCTCACGCCGTTGTTCGCCCGCCTACTCGCTCACGATGCCGGCAAGGGCCATCTGGCCCCCTTCCGGCTCGTACATTTTCTCAGTCTGCTGATCCTGATTGTCGCAATCCCGTGCAACTGGCGAAAGTGGCTCGAATCGCGAGTGGCCCGTCTTGCGATCGCCGGTGGCCGCGACTCGCTGTTCATTTACTCGGTTACGCTGGTGATGACAGCGGCATTGAATCTGTTCCTCAAGCGCTGGGACGGCGGCCCCCTTCTGCAGTTCGCCTGTACCGCTCTGGGTCTGAGTGTCCTATGCGGACTTGCCTACTGGCGCGACAAAGTGCCCGCGAACTTCGATCTACAACCGGAACAGTCGCGAAAATGACCAGCGGCGTTGGGGGAGCCACTGGCTTTCCAGCCATTCCTCGGCACGCAACGGCCACGACAGCAGCCCCGGAACACGGGGAGCCTTGCCGTGCCCATTCGCAAGGCCGACTCCGTGCGGACCCTCGGCATAGATATGCAGCTCGGCCGGAACTCCCGCTCTTCGAAGCGCCGCGTAGAACAGGACACTGTTCTCGGGAGGCACTGCGGCGTCCTGCCCCGTGTGGAACAGAAAGGTTGGAGGCGTATCGGGGCCGACGTGGAGTTCGTTGGACAGTTCATCGACGAGCGTGGGATCCGGATTCGGGCCGAGGAGATTATGGACCGATTCCGGATGCGTCCACGGAGCCCGAAGAGTCACAATCGGGTAGGCCAGGATGGCGAAATTGGGACGGCTGGACACACGGTCCACCGGATCGGGCGCACTGGGGTTACCTCCCTGGAAATGTGTGATGACCGTCGAAGCGAGATGTCCGCCGGCGGAAAAGCCGATGATGCCGACGCGGTCTGGCCGGATTCCGAACTCTGCAGCGTGGCAGCGCACGTATCGAATCGCTCGTTGGGCGTCGAATAGTGGGGCCGGATAACGGTAACGGGGAGCGATGCGATACTTCAGCACGAAGCCGGCCACGCCGAACGAATTCAACCACCGCGCGATGTCGTCGCCTTCGTACGACGACATAAGCAGTTTGTAGGCGCCTCCCGGACAGATCACCATGCCGGCTCCACTGGCCTGCCATCGCAGGGGCAGGAAAACCGAAAGAGTGGGTGTGTCGGCATCCGCTCTTCCGAGGCTCCCGGGCGCATCGCCGGTCCATAGCTTTTCGACCACCGGAGCCGTAACACCACTCCGCGCGACGTGAATGGAGAGGAGCGCGACAGCGGCTACGGCGACGATTAGGCAAAAAGCAGTTCTGAGGATTACCATCTGCCTCGCACCGGACCATTGCTACTGCCCCCATGCACAGAATGGATCCGGGTCCTTCTAATTGTCGGCGTTATCGGACATTCCGTCAATGTTGTCTTGGTTTCGCTCGCCTCGATGCTCGACATCGTTCGCGGAGGTCAGAAGCCTGTTGGCATTCCGGAGCCGCGCGGCGCGGACTACGAGCCGAGAGCGTACCGCCCAGTCGGCCCCCGGCGAGCGCCGTGGGGGCGCGCGGTCCAAAAAAGGAGCGCCCCAGGGTTGAAGACGCTCCCTACCCCGCCTTAACGATGTCCCTGTGCGCGCCCTTGACCTTGAACCCCGCGCGCAGCAACCGCCGCCGAACTTCGTCGGCGATCATCACCGAGCGGTGCTGGCCGCCGGTGCAGCCGAAGGCGATGGTCAGATAGCTCTTGCCTTCGCGGATATAGTGCGGCAAAAGGTAAATGAGCAGGTCGGTGATGCGGTCGATGAACTCCACGCTCTGCGGGAAGGAGCGGATGTAGCGCGCCACCGAGGGATGGCGGCCGCTGAGCTTCTTGAACTGGTGGATGTAGTTCGGGTTGGGCAGGAAGCGTACGTCGAAGACCAGGTCGCTATCGGCCGGCACGCCGTGCCGGTAGCCGAAGCTGGTGACGTAGATCATGATCTTCGACTGGTCGCGCCCGCCGCCGAAGGTCTCGCCCATCAGCTCGCGCAGCTCGTGCACGTTGAACTTCGAGGTGTTGACGATGTGATCGGCCAGCGCGCGGATGGGCGCCAGCATCTGCCGTTCCCGCTTGACGCTGCGCAGCACGGAGCGGCCGGTGCCGAGCGGGTGCGGCCGCCGCGTCTCGCTGAAGCGCCGCACCAGTGTGGCGTCGTCGGCCTCCAGAAACACCAGCCGCGTGGGGATCTGGCGCCGTATGCGGGCGTACATCTGCGGGAAGCGCTGCACGCCCGAGCCTTCGCGGATGTCGAACACCAGCGCGGCGCGCTGCACCTGGGGCGAGCTCTTCACCAGCTCGGCGAACTTGGGCAGCAGGCCGACCGGCAGATTGTCGACGGAGTAATAGCCCAGGTCCTCCAGGCCCTTGAGGACCGTCGCCTTGCCCGAACCGCTCAGACCCGTAACGATTACCAGCTCCGGCGGTTTGGACCGGCCACTCGGCGTCTTCTTTGGTGTCTTCACGCTTCGATCAGATCGAAATTGCCGTCCCGCCTGCGAATGAGCACTCTCACGCGGTCATTCTCGGCATCGCGGTAGACGACGTAATCGCGCCCGTCGATCTCGAGCATCGCCTCTTCGAGCGTCATGGGCTTGCGCCGCTGGTGGTGGTCGGCGCGGAACACCTGCGGCCCGGAATCGCCCTCGGTTTCCGGTTCGGGCTTCGGCTTCGCGCCGCCTTTGGCCGCCGGCGCCGCCTCGGCCTCGGGCTCTTCCTTCGGGCCGCGCTTGGTGTCGCGCCACTTCTCCCGCAGCTTGAGGATCTGCTTCTCCATCTTCTCGATGGCGGTGGAGATGGCGGTGAAGGCGTCGGCCGCGCTCTCCTCGCCAAACAAGCGGTGGTCGTGATACTGGATGGTGATCTCGGCCCGCTTCAGGTGGCGCTGCTCCGCCAGGATGACGTGGGCCTCGCGCTCTCCGCTGGGGGCGTCCAAAAGTTTGGCGAGTTTGGCGAATTTCGCTTCGATTTTTCCGTTTTCGGCTGGAGTCAACGCTTCCTTGCCAGTGTATGTGATCTTCATTGCGTCCCTCCAATTCCCGGTCAGGCGCGAACGCGCCTCTGATGCGTGGATGGAATCTTCATGTCTTCCCGGTACTTCGCGACGGTGCGCCGCGTCACCTGGATGCCCGCCGACTGCAAGCGGGCGGTGATCTGCTCGTCGGTCAGCGGATGCGCCGTGTCCTCGCCCTCGATCATCTTCTTCACCATGCGCTTGACGATCAGCAGCGGTGTCGCGGCGCCCACCGGCCCCTGCACCGCTTCCGAGAAGAAATAGCGCAGCTCGAAAACCCCTTGCGGCGTGTGGGCGTACTTGTTCGCCACCGCGCGGCTGACGGTGGAGGGATGAACGCCGATCTCTTCGGCGATCTCCTTGATCATCATCGGCTTGAGCTGGTCGATGCCGCGGTCGAGGAAATCCGTCTGCCGCCGCACTATGGACTGGCACACGCGCAGAATGGTCTGCTTGCGCTGCTCGATGTTCTTCATGAGCTGGAGCGCCGATGCGTAGCGCTCCTTGACGTAGTTGCGGACTTCCTTGCTCGGCTCGTGGTTGCGGTCGAGCATGCGCCGGTAGTTGGCGTTCAGGCGCAACTGCGGCAGGTCCTCGTCGTTGAGCTGGATGAGGTACTGGTCGCCGTCCTTGAATATATGGACGTCGGGCTCGACCTGGCGCGCGCCCTGCCCGGAGTACTTCAGCCCGGGGCGCGGGTTCAGGTGGTGGATGACGTGCTCGGCCGTCTGGATGTGCTCGAGCGGCCGTCCCAGCAGGCGCGCCAGCTCGCGGTATTGCTTCAACTCGACCAGCTTGAGGTGATCGGCGACGATCTGCCAGGCCACGCTGCCGCGGCCGTTGCGGCTCTCGATCTGGAGCAGCAGGCACTCGCGGACGTCGCGCGCGCCCACTCCGGCGGGATCGAGTCTCTGGACTTCCCGAAGCGCCGCCTCCACGTTCTCTATGGTATGGTCGCCGCTCGAGGCAATCTCCTCGAGCGTGGCGGTCAGGTAGCCGGCCTCGTCCAGGTTGCCGATGATCGAATCGGCGGCGTCGCGGATGTCGTCCGCCAGCGGCACCATGCTCAACTGCGAGCGCAGGTACTCGCCCAGCGTAATGGGCGCGGAAAGGAAGGTCTCGAAGGACGGCTTGTCCACCTGCTCGGAAGACGGGCTACGGTGTCCCGGGTCGAGGTAGTCGTCGAAGAAGGAACCGAAATCGATCTCCTCGAACGGGTCCGTGGCCGCTTTGGGCTCGACGGTTTCCGCGGTCTCGGTTGCTTCGACTGTCTCGGCGGCGACTGGCGCGGCTTCGGCCGTACTCGCAACCGGTTCGGGCGCTTCCGCGTCCCCTTCCGGCGGCTCGGTGGCCACGTAGCCATCCCCGTCGGCGGCCTCGAGGAACGACTTGTCGGCCGGGTCCGTTACCCTCTCGTCGGCTTCGAGCAGTTGCTGGACCTCTTCCGGGCTGAGATCCTCGCCGGACTCGTCGCCCGCCTCTTCGAGGACCGGGTTCTGGGCGACCTCCTGGGAGAGCATCTCGCGCAGTTCCAGACGGTTCAGTTGCAATACCGTGACCATCTGAACCAGCCCAGGCGTGAGGATCTGTTTCTGCGCAACCCGTAACTGCAATCTGGGTGACAGCAAGCTCATCTGGCCCTTATCATAACAAAGGATCGTCAACCTCTGGCCAGAGGCACTAGAATCAATGGCTTGGGATAACTCGGGTTCTACCTGAGTTCCCTCCGAACAGGCCCCCCACATCGAACTCAGGTCCAAAACCGGGCCGGACGCAGGAGGATCGGCCCGCCGGTGGCGCTCCTCCGCTGTGGGCTGCCGCCCACCGTTCCGACGGCAAACTGAAGTTCGCCGCAGCACGATAGGGCGCGCGCCAAGCGGCGAGCCTGCTTCGAATCTCGTCTCCTCCCGGCGGCACTAAGACGGCTCCCGGAGGAAGGAACGCGTCTCGATCCCGCCGACTCGATCCGGCACCGATGGCGGCTGGATTGTATACTGATGAGGCGCGGAGGAGATAACAGATGCCGAAGACGTGCCCGACCTGTAACGGTTCCCGAAAGGTCCTGCGCCACGCAAGCCGGGCGTGGTGGCAGTTAGTCTTGCTGCGTCCATCGACCGTGGATGAGTTGTGCGGGCAATGCGGTGGAATCGGCGTTGTCAAAGGCTCCCCGGAGGAGGAACTGGAGTTTGACCGGCAGCGTCAACACCACCTCGAGGAGCAGCGGCGCAAGGCGGCCGCAGAGCGCCCGGCAATGTCTCGCAAGACGGCATCGGCACCGCTGCCGTCGAATTCGGAACAGGAGAAGCGAGTCAGCGGTGTCTGCGACATCTGCAACCGGCCAACCGCGACCAGTTCCGGGGCCAGTGTGTTCAAGAACCAGGATATGAAGCGAGCTACGGAACGCGGGTTCAACGGCTTGGCGATTGGCCCGAACGCCAGGATGCTTGCGTTCGTAGGAATCGCCACCGACGAGACAATTGGGCAATGGAAACGAAAAGTCATGCTCGATACGACCGATTGGCTCCTCTGTCCCGAATGCCAGAAGGAAATACGGAAATACACCTGACGACGGACGCTGGCCGGGGGATCAGCCCTTGTGCGGGGGAATGACGTAGACGTAGATCTTGTGCGCCCGCCCGGAGACCACGACTTCGTCCACGCGGTCCGGCCTCCAGCCGCGAATCTTGAAGTCGTGCGACACCACGCGCGCGCCGGGGTGGAGCGACCTCTCGAACAGAGGCTTCAGCTTGTCGTTGGCCTCGGTCAGCAGGTAGACGGTGACCACGTCGGCGGGCCGCAGATCCGCCCGCAGCAGGTCGCCCTGGATGATCGTTACACGGTTCTCGAGCCCCAGCCTCTTGGCCTGCTCGCGCCCCTGCTTGACCAGCGGGTCCGACAGCTCCACGCCCACGGCCTTGGCTCGAAACTCGCGCGCCGCCGTGAAGAGGATGCGGCCATCTCCGCAACCCAGGTCGTAGACCGTCTCGCCCGGCTTCAAGTCCGCGATCTCCAGCATCCGCTCGACGACCGTCTGCGGCGAAGGCACGTAGGGCGCCAGCCGCTCGGCCTGCTGGGCGAAAGCCGGAGCCAGCAAAACCACAACTGCCAGGATCGGAATCCAGCAACGATTGCGCATAACCTTTAATGTGACGCCAGGCTGGCAGCGTTCCGAACGTCGCGGGACTTCACGATCTTGGCCACCATGTCCGCCATGGCCGCCCCCAGATCTCTCGGCCGGGTGATCGTGAACTCGTAACCTCGAAAGAACTTCACTGCTCGCCCTATCGCGTCCCTCCATGGCACGTCCTGCGGGTGCAGGTTGTAATTCAAGTAAAAGACCGGATACTCCACCTCGCCCACCCCCTTCAACGTATCTCGCGGGACGTTCTCGTCCACGAGAGCCTTCGGGCCGGCGAAAATCAGGGCGTCCGGGTGGTCATCTTTCCCCACTACCTGTTGGATGAGGTCAGAGAGGAAATCCGTTTCCCCATTCTTATTCTCCAGGCGCTTTAAGTCAACGGTGCCCAGCTTCAAGGTCCGCAGCGCCCGCCCCAGAGAAGGAAAGTCAATCCCCGGGCCGTAGGGCTGGCTATAGAGGACCCTTTGCTCCTGAAGATTGAAGGCAATGACGGAGAACCTCCCTATTCGCGGCTCCCGGTCGATACCCCGCAAGATGGACACCAGCGTGGCGATCTCCTCGGGAGGAAATGCAGCCGAATGTTCGCGTTGCGGGGCGAAGTGGACCAGCACTTTGACGCTCAGCGGCGGCTGATCCTTGCCCCGCTCTATTGATGGCTCCTCTTTAAACTCCTCGATCTCGGCCGCTTCCGCCGTTCCCGGGGCCAGGATCACGCTCAAAGGCTTGTCCTTGGCTCCGAGCTCAGCTTCGAGGTCCCAATAGGAGGAGCAGATCCGATCCGAGCGGTCCCGCATCAACCAGTCCACGTGATACCGTCCCACCCCGAGATCGAACAAGCCTTCGAGGTAGGCGTTCCCCGGTGCGTCCTCCGCGATCGGGGGGACATGGATGCGCTGCGAAAAGTAGAAACGGTGCTCCTTCCCGCTCTCCGGCGTCACTCGAAAGATCATGGTCAACTGGTTCTCATCGCCAGCCAGCTCCTTGAGCGGGACACTCACTTCATAGCCGGAATGGAAACGGAGATCGAAGCCGACGGCAGGTTTGACAGGGTCCACCGAGCAGGGCAGATCCGTGCGGGGGTCCGGGGTCTCGAGCACCGACCAATCCGTCGGCAGCATCATCACGCCGCCCCCCGGCCCCATGGCGGCAATCGGCGTTTGCGCTCTTATACTCAGGCAGTTAACGAGCAGTAGTCCGGCGGCGGCGAAACCCGCGAGCCGAACCTCTCCCTTCGTCACGCCCATGCGCCTCTCACCCGAAGCCGTTCTTTGTCTATTCTATCTCCGGTTGGCTCCGGCGCAAGGCCGATTCCGGCCGCTCCCTGACAGTCGCGCTTCAGTGCTTTTGGCCCGCACCGGCCGGCGCCGAACCGCGACCGTCAGGGAGCGGATTGCGTGGGCTCTCCAATAGCGCATCGAAACATGATACATTTCAAGGCATCATGGCTTCCAGAAGCGTCAACAAGGTCATTTTGATCGGGCATTTGGGTAAGGATGCCGAAACCAAGTTCACCCCCAGCGGCGTCGCCAGGACCCTCTTCACCCTCGCCACGAACCGGCGCTGGAAGGACCAGCAGACCGGGGAATGGAAAGAAGAGACCGACTGGCACAACATCGTCATGTGGCGTCAGGAGAACGTCGCCAACTACCTCACGAAGGGAAAGCAGATCTTCGTCGAAGGCCGCCTCCAGACACGCAACTACGACGACAAGGACGGCCGCAAGGTCTATATCACCGAGGTTGTGGCCGACGACGTGGTCCTGTTAGGCGGTCGTGGCGAAGGCGGCGGCGACGTGCCGCAAACCGCCTTACCCCGCGGCCCGCAGCGCGTTTCGACCCCGCCCGCGCCTGCGGCGGCCCCGGCGGCCGACGAATCGCCCGACGCCGGCGGCGTGACCGACGACGACGTGCCGTTCTGAAACCCGGTTTCTAGGGCGTCGCCGTCACCTGCAGAACGCGCTTCTCCGCGGCGGAGAATAAGGCAGGCGGACCGTGCGCCGCTTGCCTCGAATTCGCCGGCAACTCGGCGGTCGTTAGCGGGAACCACTCGATCCAGAATGCGCACCCGACGCCCGCCATTCTATCTCTCGCCGGCGCGGCAATCGGGCCGGCGCAACCCCGCTGCACACAGAGCCCCGCCGGTAATCGCTGGCGGACTATAATGTACGACTACATCCTAAACCGGGAGAACTTCGCGTGAAACAAGCGGGCATTTTGCCGCTCCTCCTATTGTCTTCCGCCGCGCTGGCCGCTCAGGCGCCGCAGCAGAAGAGCGCGCAGGCCGATGCCGCCGCCGTGCAGGGCTTCGATCGGGAGCCACGGATCGCCGTGCTGATCGGGGCCGGCTACTACCCGCATGGGAGCGGCCTGGCCGGCTTGCGCTCGCCGTCGCGGGACGTACCGAGACTGGCCGGGGAACTGGCGCGGCAGGGTTACAGGGTCGTCGCGCTCGAGGAGGAGGAAGCGACCCGCGGCGCGGTGCTCGAAGCCCTCAAGAGCGCCGCCGCGATGGTGGAGCCCGGCAAGGGAACCGTCGTGTTCTTCTTTGTAGGGCACGGCTACTCCGTCCAGGGCGTGAACTACCTCGCGGCCTTCGATTCCTCCGCAGCCAGCCTGGCGGCCACCGGACTGAAGCTGGCCACGGTCGAGGAACTGCTCAATTCCACCAAGGCCGCCCGCCGGGTGCTCCTCGTCGATGCCGCGCGCGCCAGTCAGCGCCAGCGAACGTTCGAGCAGTTGCCGGTCGCCCCGGGTGTGCGGGCCCTGTTCTCCACGGGGCCGGGGCGGGCCAGCTTCGAAGGCGCGGGCGATGCCGGCGTGTTCGCCGCAGCGCTCGTCCGCGGGCTGCAGGGCGAGGCCGCCGGGCCGGATGGCGTCGTCACTTTTCGCCGCCTGGCCGCCTGTGTCCGCGATGCCGTGAAGGCCGACGGAACCAAGCGCAACGAGCCGCAGGTCCCCTATGCGGCGGGCGAGGCTGCCGCCGATGTCGTGCTCGGGCGGAAAGACGGACTGCCCGGCGCCCTCACTCCGGCCGCCCAGGCCGCGCTCGCTCGCGGCAAGGAACTGGACAAGGCCCGCGACTACGCCGGCGCCGCGCTGCTCTATCGCGAGGCCGCCGAGGCCGGGAGCACGGAAGCCATGATCCGGTTCGGCTTGTTCTACGCCAGGGCCGCTGGGGTCCCCCGCGATTACGCCGAGGCGATGAAATGGTATCGCAAGGCCGCGGATCTCGGCCACGGCGGCGCGATGGACGCCATCGGCGATCTCTACGCGAAAGGTCTGGGGGTCGCCCAGGACTACAATGAAGCTCTGCGCTGGTACCGCCTGGCCGCCGCCCAAGGCAATTTCACCGGCTTCGACGAAGCGGGCGGCCTCTACATCAACGGCCACATCGTCCCGCAGGACGACGCCGCGGGCGCACGATGGTTCCGCAAGGGGGCCGACGCCGGCAGCCGGAACTCCATGGACGACCTCGCCTGGTGCTACGAGAACGGCCGCGGCGTCCCCAAGGATTACGCCGAGGCCATGCAGTGGTACCGGCAGGCCGCCACTCTCGGCCATCGCCCCGCCATGGATTCGATCGGCGACATGTACGCCTTCGGCCGCGGCGTGGAGCGCGACTACGTCCAGGCTGCCGATTGGTACCGCCGCTCCGCCGAGGCCGGCTACGCGCAAGGGATGGGCGATCTGGGCCAGCTCTATGCCCTGGGCAACGGCGTGCCCAAGGACTATGCGAAAGCCGCGGAGTGGTACGGCAAGGCGGCTGCGGCCGGGCACGCCGACTCCATGAAACGCCTGGCCGCCCTCTATCGGGACGGCCACGGGGTGGCGCAGGACGCCGCCGTGGCGGCCGGGTGGTTTCGCAAGGCTGCCGACGCCGGGAGCAAATGCGCCATGGAGAACCTCGGCTTCCTGTACCGCGACGGCCAGGGCGTTCCCCACAACGACGCCATCGCGCTGGAGTGGTATCGCAAGGCCGCCGACGCGGGCTGCCTGGATGCCATGAACGACGTGGGCTGGGCGTACCAGCAGGGCCTGGGAGTCAAGGTCGATACCGCCGAAGCCCTGAAGTGGTTTCGCAAGGGGGCCGAAGCCGGTGTGGAAGTGGCCATGAACAACGTCGGCTGGTCCTACCTGAACGGTTATGGTGTCGCGGTGGACTACGCCGAAGCGCTCAAGTGGTTCCACAAGGCGGCCGAGGCCGGCGAGAGCACGGGGATGAACAACATCGGCTGGTCCTACCAGAACGGCTATGGCGTGGCGGTGGATTACGCCGAAGCGCGCAAGTGGTATCTCAAAGCGGCCGACGCGGGCAACGCCATCGCGCTGGATAACCTGGGTCTGCTCTACCAGAAGGGCCGGGGCGCACCGCCCGACAACGCCGAAGCGCTCAAGTGGTACCGCAAGGCGGCCGCCGCCGGCAACACCGACGCGCAGAACTCGATCGGATGGTTCTACGAGAAGGGGATGTCGGTGGCCCCCGACCGCGCCGAAGCCCTGGCGTGGTACCGCAAGGCCGCCGCCGGCGGTGACGCCACGGCAAAACAGAATCTGGAGCGGTTGGAGCGGGCGGCGAGCGAACAGCCCCAACTCGCACCTGAGCCGGCCGCGCCACCGGTGAGTCCGGAAGTTGCCGACGCCGTCGCGAAGCTGATCGCGAAACCTCCCCAGGCGCAATTCGCCGACGTGGCCAAGGTGACGGATCAGGCCACGCTGGCGGCCATCGCCAGGGCGGCCGCTCAAGGGTCCGGTTTGGGAGAGGCCGCCGTCGCACGTGTCTCCGATCAGGCATTGCTGGCAAGCATCGTCAAGACGAGCGGCGACTGGAACGTCCGGCATGCAGCGCTCGAGCGGATGAAGGACCAGCCCCTGCTGGCCAGCCTAGCCAGGCAGGCCCGCGATGCGATCGGTGCGGCCGTTATCGTCGGGCAGATTACGGATCGGGCCATCCTGGAGTCGCTGGCGCGAACGGGCGAAAACGGCGACCTTCGGGCCAACGCCGCGGAACGCATAACTGACCAGGCCGTCCTGGAGGCCGTCGTCACCAGCGACCCTTACGAACAGGCGCGCCTGTCGGCGACCATAAACCTGACCAGCCAGCGGGTTCTGGCGCAAGTGGCGCGTAGCGGCACGCAACGGTTGCGCGCGGCTGCCCTGGAAAAGCTGACCGATCCCGCCGTCCTGGCTCAGATCGCGGAGGACGATCCCTCGCCGGAGCTGCGCCGCAGCGCCATCCTGAAAGTCACGGACGCCCCGGTGCTATTGCGCATCGCCAAGAACGAACCGGACCAGACGACGTTCCTCACCGTCCTCGTAAATCTGAAGGACCGGCAGTCGCTGATCGACGTGGCGCGAACGGCCAAGTACAAAAGCACGCGGGCGATCGTGAGCGCGCGCCTGACGTCCTCCTGGCGCCGCGACCTGGAATTCCTATCGAGCCACTGCACCTTTGAGCAGAGCATGGCCCGCTGCGAAGTGAGCGTCAAGAACAAGAGCGAGACGCTGGCTTACAGCGGGTTCACTTTCCTGCCCGCGGGCGCGATACTGCGGGCCGATCCGGAGATGCTGCCCGGCCTGGGGGGCACGGCCGAACCGGGCCGGACATCCACGATCCAAGGGCTGATGAGCCTCCTCTTGAGGCAGTTCCTGGAGGGGTATTCGAATCCTATCGACGTCCGGTACGCCATACCGGTGCTGCCGCAGCAGGCGACCGACCTGAGCGCGGGCGGCGAAGCCGGCCCCTACGTGCCGGGGCCGCACCGTCCGCCGGAGGTTGCGGCGCAGCACACCGTGCGCACGACCACGAGTTCCGACGTCCTCGCCCGGATCGTGGGCGTGACCACCGAGATCACGATCGACGCCTGGGATCCGGACTTCGATCCGCTGACTTTCGTGTGGACGGCCACGAACGGCTCCATCGCCGGGAACGGCCCGACGGCCGTCTGGCAGCGCGTGATCGAGAAGGACCGCCTCGTCCCGGGCACCGTCACCGTCACCGTGAGCGACGGCCGCGGCGGGGAGACGAAGGCCACCTTCGACATGAAGTAGCGCCGCCTTCGCTAGCCCAGCAGCTCCAGCGCGCCCTGCAACTGGTCGCGGGCGTGCAAATCGCCCAGACGCGTCGTGACCGCGATCCCCAGCCGGTAAAACTCGCGGGCCTCTTCCAGGCGCCCCAGGCGCTCCAGGGCCTGCCCGCCCTGATAATACGCCGCGGCGTACTCGGGATGCGCGTCCACGAGGGTCTTGTACTCGGCGGCCGACGCGGCGAACTCGCCGGCGCGCGCGTACTCCATGGCCAGCCCGTAGCGGGCGAACGTGTCGGAAGGATTCTGCCGGACCAGGTCCTTAAGCGTTTCCAGACGGTTCATTGGCGGGCCTCTATGCTAATATACCTGCCATGGCGTGCCCGTATTTCTTCCCCACCGAGAGGCTTGCCGAATCGGCCTGGCCGAAGCATCCCCGCCTGCCGCTGGGCGACCCCTACGGCGGGATCTGCCGTGCGGATCCGATGCGGGAACGGTTGCCCGCCACGGAGACGCTGCGCGAATGCTGCAACGTCGGCCGAGCCAGCCGGCGCTGTTCGCACTTCCCTAAAAAAGATGGCGGCCCGGACGCCATTCGCTACAGCGTGGCCAGCGATGCCGCGGACGCGATTCGGATCTTCTACGTCGCCGAGCGCGACCACCGTTCCATCGACGACGGCACGCTCGAGTTCGACATGGCAGACGGCCTGTTCCGGGATAGCCCGGCCGGCGAAACCCTCGAGAAGCAGGCCCGCGCTTATGTCGAAAGCTACCTGCGGCGTAAGGACGAGCCCGAGGAAAAGTCCCGCAGTCCGCACCGGAGGTGAGACCTTCCGTGAGCACCCCATCGAATCCCGAGCCCGCGCCGCTGGCCGGGCGGCCGGTGCGCGAATCTGCGTCAGAGTATTCTGAACTCGCGCTGCCGAACGACGCCAATTCCTTTGGCTTCCTGCTCGGCGGGCGCGTGATGCACCTAGTCGATCTGGCCGGCGCTCTGGCCGCCATGCGCCACACGCGCTGCCCCGTCGTCACCGCCTCGGTGGATCACATGACGTTCCTGCACCCCATCCACATCGGGCAGCTCGTCATCCTGAAGTCCTCCGTGAACCGGGTGTTCCGCACGTCCATGGAGGTAGGGGTGAAGGTCTTCGTCGAGGACCTGGCTACCGGCGAGCGCAAGCACACCTCGTCCGCCTACCTGACTTTCGTCACCATGGATGCTGCCGGGAAACGAGTCCTCATCCCGGCGGTGATTCCCGAAACGGAAGACGAGAAGCGGCGCTACGAGGAAGCCAGCCGGCGCAGGGCGTATCGCCTGGAACTGCGCAACCGCGGACGCGCGGGCGGCTAGGCCTTATACATGTACTTGATGCAGGGTTTGTAGAGCAGGATGTTCGGACCGTTGTCGCGGTGAATCTTCAGGCAGCTCTTGTCGTACCACTCGATGGTGCCCTCGATCGTCTCCCCGTCCTCCAGGACGATGACCATGGGCGTCTTCGCCTGCATCTGTTTCACGTAGTAGAAATTCTCCGCGTTGGTCTGCTCCGGAGGCGAGGTCTTCTTGAGGTTGGGAGCGCTGCTGTTCGGGCGCCGGTTGGGGGCCGGCTGCTCTTTCACTTCTACCAGAGCCGGGCGGATGAGTCTGCGGTTGGCGGGCTCCATGGAAAGCCACTCCTTGATGAATTAAACTTAAGCACACGTCGCACGGCTCGAAGCAAGGGAGAGCCAAGCGGTAAGCCGGAACTTAGACTAGAGATATCACATCGCTCGCAATGCCGCAAGCGTTTTTGGGCGGCCGACGCGGCAGAGCAGGCCGGATGGCCTGCCCTGTCAGGAAGCCGCGAAGACCGGAGGACTCAGGCGCGCCGGGCTTTGCGGCGGCGCCAGACTGCGAAGGCGACCGGCAGGAGGGCCGTGCTCATTAGCAGGAAGGACGAGGGCTCCGGGTCCACGTCAATCTGCATCGGCAGACCTGCCCGTCTCAATTCGGCCCGGTTTTTTGTCGTCATCGCGGAGTCGCCGAAGCCTCGTTGGATTGCGCGCTGGTTCCCCAGTCGTTGAGGTTCGCCACCTTGTAGTAATATATCGTCCCCCTAGTCACGCCGGTGTCGGTGTACCTGTTATTTTGCCATCCGGTGGTCGTGCCGATCACAACATTGCCTTCGCCGCCCGAGGTGGTGCTGCGGTACATGACGTAGGACGTCGCGATGACGTTGCGGCCCCAGCTTAGACTGACCTGTGCGCTGCCCGCTGTGGCCGTAAGGCCGGTCGGTGCCAGCGGCGCCCCGTAGATCTGCGTCGTGGCCGAAGCCTCATTGGATGGCAGACTGAATCCGCTTGCGTTAAGCGCCTGCACCTTGTAGTAGTACGTCGTCCCGACTGGGTACGCCGTCCCGACGGACAGATTCCACCCGCAGGGCCCACCCAAATAGTTGCGGCTCGAGGGGCGTCACGGAGGCCGGACCGGCCGATAGCGCGATCGACGGTACGAGGGCGACCTGTGCGGATGCCGTCTTGGTTTTGTCGGCCGCGCTGGTGGCGGTTACGGTGACGGTTTGCGGAGAGGCGATGGTGGCGGGCGCGGTATAGTCTCCCCATTGGTCGACAGTGCCGGCTCCGGCCGGGCTGACCGACCAGTTCACCGTCGGGTTCACGGCATTCACCACCGTGGCGATGAAATACGCGGGGGAGCCTGCGCTCAAGGTCGCCGCAGTGGGGGTAATGCTGATCGACACGGGCGGAAGGAGCTGGACGTCAGCGGAGCCGGACTCGGTCGGATCGGCCACGCTGGTAGCGGTGACCACGACCCTCGTCGCCGAATCGACCGAAGACGGCGCCGTGTACAACCCAGTCCCGTCGATGCTGCCCAGCCCAGGGTGGATGGACCACGTGACGGTGGGATCGGTCCCGGGCGACATGGCGATTTGAGCATAGAATTGCTTTGTTTTCGACGGGTTGACGGTGACTGCCGTTGGCAAGACCCTCACGGGTTGCGGAACCGTCACGGGGACCGTGGTGGAAACGCCGGCATTCGTGATCGTGATGTTGGCGGTACCGGGACCGACGGCGGTCACGAAGCCGGTGCCGGGCACATAGCCACTGGTGCCGCTCACGCTGGCCACGGCGGGGCTGTCGGAGGAGTAAGTCGTGAGGCTGGAATAGATGAGATCGACCCTGGAACCATCCGAATAGATCCCGTCCACCAGCAACTGCAACTTGGCGCCTATATAAGGGAGGTACAGATCAGGTACGTCGTTCGTAATCTGCACCGGC
>Ga0187864_10000443_pt1 | contig 46353 bp, 38 predicted proteins | sample June2016WEW_11_4_FD_132985 | JGI IMG/M metagenome (GOLD analysis project Ga0187864, IMG submission 132985) | Peatland microbial communities from SPRUCE experiment site at the Marcell Experimental Forest, Minnesota, USA - June2016WEW_11_40 | ecosystem: Environmental > Terrestrial > Soil >...
ACCGAGAAAACCGCCAAAGAAGATGGCTGAAGGTCCGATAAGCGGAATCGAAAAGGAGGTCCAGGGTCTGGAGAAAACGGTTAAGGAACTGGACGAGCACGTAGGTGAGTTGACGAAAGAGATCCGGAAGTTCGAGGAGAAATAGGGTATGGGTTGCAGCTCAGCTCATGCCGGAAGACATCACCCCAAACCAGGATTTCGGGCGGCCGCACTCATCCGGACCGTGCGTTCCGCGCCCTATGTTCCATACTCGATATTATGATCGTAGGCATGACTGTTCCCCAAAAACACCTGAACAGACCACTACGAAGCAGCCCAAGAGGATACAACCTATCGTGGAAGCTATTTCAAGAGAGCGTCAATCCGTTGTCTTAATTCCGATTTGGTCAATTCCCCTACACGGCGCTCCACCAGTTTACCCGCCCTGTCGACGAGAATGATCGTAGGCACGGCTTGGACGACGTAGAGTGAAATAATCTCGCCCGAGGCGTCATGTCCGACCGAAAACGTGAGCTTGTACTTTTTCACAAAGGCGCGGGCAGTTGGTTCTTGGTCTTGGATAACATTCACCCCGACAATCGCTAGGCCTTGCTTGTAGTATTGCTTGTATACTGCCTCCAATACGGGAGCCTCCCGTAGACAGTGAGTTCACCCCGAACTCCAGAAAATTATTACGACCAACTTCCCCAGAAAATCCTTCAGCGCAACCTTTTGCCCGCCGAACAGAGTCAGGTCGAATTCGGGCGCCGGCTTGCCGACCATTGGCACCGCCGGGTGCCCCTCAATTTGCACGGTGCTCTCGACCGGCAGAATGAGGTAGCAAAGGCTGAATACCCCAGCCATTGCCGCAAAACCCGTAATGATTTCTCTTTCTCCCTGGAGAAGCCTGAGCAGACCCAGCGTAACAATGAATCCGAAAACAGTGAGGCAGAAAATGCAGGGCCTGTATATCCTGAACGCCTGAAAGCCCGTGAAATAACCTTCGCAAGCGAGAGACACGATAAGGATGAGATTGATATACTCCCCGAATGCAGTCTTGTTGAAATACGAGCTCATGATGGTAAGTGCGATCAGCAGTGAGAAAATCAAAAAGCCGATAAGCAGGATGGAAATGTCTCCAAACCTCGCATAGCGCGCCACCAGCTTGCATCCAACGGCAGAGCATATGCTTTTCCTGAAATATCGGAGGACCATCTCTGTCAAAACAAAAAGCGTTCCAACTATGCTGACGATTAAGAATAGTTTGTCGACTAATGTTTGCAGGTCTTGCATTGCCGAATTCCTGCCCCTCCTTGATCTACCGCCCATATTTTATGCTGATCAAATTTACAGCATAATATGACGAGGCTACGAACGAGAGCCAACATACGGATTGTTGACTTTTTCCGTACCTATGGTGCTTTTCGGCGCACTACCATAATTGTGGCCGGGAAGCACCACGGTCGAATCGGGTAGTGTAAAGAGCTTGTTGCGGATGGAAGAGGCAAGCACCTCATGGGAACCGCCTCCCAGGTCTGTTCTGCCGACACCTCCCACAAACAGCGTGTCGCCGGTGAAGACGAGACCGTGACCGTAAAGGCAGATGGCCCCGGGGGAGTGACCCGGGGTATGAATGACCGACAGGCTTACCTCTCCCACGGTTATCACGTCGCCTTCCTTTACGGTCTTGCCCGCAGGAGGAGAGGCTTTCGCTCCAAACATGTTCAGCATCTGCTGGGATTGGTGAGTAAGCGCATAGGCTTCTTTCTCATGAATCACGATCGTCGCGTTGGTCAAATCCTGCATACGCTTGTTACCCAGTATATGGTCCACATGGGAATGCGTGTTGACAATGTATTTTATCTTCAGGCCCTTTTTGTTCGCCTCCCGGAGAATCCGATCCTCATCACCCGCGGGGTCTATCACGAGCGCTTCCTTTGTCTTCTCGCATCCCACGAGGTAGGCGTACACTGCCATCCGTCCCACTTCCATTTGCTTTACTATCACGTGCGCTCCCATCTCAATTCAAGGTTACTATTTTTTAGTATAGTTATGCAACCCCGGAGCGGCATTGCAGTTGCAGCCGTCAGCAGTCAGCTTTCAGGGGATGGAGCGTGGCCCGTTCTCTCGACTGTTTCGGCCACGGTCTCATTCCTGGTGGCCCTGACTTTTCATTTCTGGGACTAGGCGATTACCGTGTGTAGTGAAATCCAAGCGAAATCTGAAAATGCAGTAGTACAGGAAGCTCTGGCTCTCCCCTTCCCCCTCACCCTCCTTTGAACATTATCAGCGGCAATCTTTGGAAATCGTTGCCCATGCGGAATTCACACCCTTTGCAGGGTGTATCAGGCGCGACGGCTTACATCGTCGAGGCCCCTGGGAAGCACTGACGGGAGAGATTCCCCTCGAGCATATCGCGGGAACGACCGGGAGCGCCATGAAGGGCGAAACGGCCCGAAGGGTCAAGGCAAAGGCATTGGGGAATCCCGGCTTGGATTGGAGCGTGTGGCGCCCTTCCCTATCGGTCACATCATAATAGGACTAATAGGACGTATTGGACCAATAAAAAATTCCTCGGAATAACGGCAATAGGCTTGACACGGAATCCATCCGGTGGCGTCGGGAACGTAGCTCCATTAGCCCTGGACCCCGGCTTCCGCCCCCGGATTCAGCGACCCGCTACGCGGGTACGAACCTGAGAAGAAATCGTTTGGGGACCCTTTGCCGTCATACCGGCGAAAGCCGGTATCCAGTCTTTTCAGTAGGTTATAAAGGGCCTGGACCCCGGCGTCCGCCGGGGTGACGACAAAAAGACAATTATTTCACACGGTCTACCCCGCCGGGGCAGGCTCGGTGACGGAGAGAAGGACTGTTACACTGGACCTGATCAGGCATCCACAAAGGGCCTGCATGTCCCGCCTGCGCGGGATTAAGGCTCGCTTCGCTCTGCCGGCTTCCGCCGGAATGACGGCGTGCAGGACAATTACGAGGCGATTAATAGCTACGCCGCAGCCTCGCAGGCTGAGAGTCGGCCAGGCGTTTCTCACCCACCTAAATTCCGGCATCGATCATGGTGGTACTCGATGCCGGATCGGGTGGACGACGGCATGGAGGAATCGATGAGATTTGGATGTCCTGCGAGGATCGTTGAGCGGAGCCGTACTGTACGTACGGCGTAGCCTCACGACCGGAGCAGGGCGCCAAAGATCGCGATTCCTCCAGGCCGTCGGCCGTCCCGACAGAAGAAGAACAGAAGAACAGGGCCTTGCGCCGCTTAGGCTACCTTGCCCGCCAGTTCGCTTATCGTTTTTGATCCGCTGCACCAAAGACCGACAAGCAGCTCCTCCCTGAGTCTCCCGACCTCACGGACCACTTTTTCCGCCGATTGCCCGGACCATTTCAGGAATGGGAGCGCCATCGACGTGAGGGTCGCGCCGAGGGCGAGGGCCTTGGCCATATCGATTCCCGTCCTGATGCCTCCCCCGCCGATAAGGTGCTGCCCCTCCCTCAGCCATGTGCGGCCGCGGATGATCGCATCTCTCGTACACGTGCCAAGGTCCTCATAGACCGCATAATCTTTGCCCTGGATGAGACCTTCGATCTTCGGCCAGCTCGTGCCGCCCAGACCCGCGACATCTATCCCCGCGATGCTTCTTGTCGCCGCCCAGCGAACGATAGATTCAGGCAGGCCGGCCCCGACCTCCTTGAGGAATACCGGATAAGGGAAATCGTCAATTATGGCTGCCAGCGCGTCAAGGGCGCCGCTGAAATCGCTCCGCCCATCGGACTGAAGGATCTCGTGCAGCGGGTTCACGTACAGGATGAGTCCATCCGCGCCGATAGATTCGACCGCCTCCACAAGGTAGTCCCTGCCCCTCCGCGCGTGGACCAGACCAAGATTGGCCAGCAGTGGAATGGTAGGCGCAAACTCCCTCACCAGGTACGATTCGGCCCCCGCCCTTTTCTCCAGCATGGGCCGCTCCGACCCCACGGCCATGGCTATTCGGCAGTGCTCGGCGGCTGTTGCAAGGTTTCTGTTGATGCCGGCCGACCGGCGGCCGCCGCCCGTGATAGGGGCGATAAGGAGCGGGATCGAAAGTGTCCGGCCGAGGAATTGAACACTGGTGTCTATGTCGCTCTTTGCAAAGTCCGGCACATCGAAGGTGAGGCTCAGGCTTTCAAGACCCGTGGGGAGATTCGACTCCACCTCGCGGGTAAGACATATTTCTATATGGATGTCCTTTATGGCGCTGTAGCCCACGGCGCCTGCCTCCACCCGCTACTCCCGCCCGTCGAGCCCGACCAGCCTTCGTCCGGCCCGATACACGTCCCGAAGAGCGCTCTCGTGCCCGCAGATCGCCCCCTTCTTATCTATGCCGAGATAGCTGACCGTTTCGTGTTCCCCCACGCTGATGGTCCTGAAAAAAGCCTTTGCCGTTGCCTCGCCGCACTGGACGCCGATCTCCTTTTTCATCCCCCCCACAAGCAGAAGCAGCCCCTTTCTCCCGTTCTCACCCTCGGGGATAGGCTGTTTCAACACATATTTCTCACACCAGAAGGCCTGGCATCTGTCTATCATGGTCTTTGTCTGCGCTGAAAGACCGAAAAAGAAAATGGGAGAGGCAAGGATAAACCGGTCGGATGCGCGGATCGCGTCAGCTATCAACGCCATGTCGTCCGTCCGGACGCACCGCCCTGTCCCCTCGCAGCCTCCGCAGTCCTGACAGGGCCTGATGTTCATCTCGTTCAACGTGAACTTTGCCACATCAAAACCGGCCTCTTCGATGGGCCGAATTGTCTCGGCCAGGAGTATCTCGATGTTTCCCCCGGCCCTCGGCGAGCCGTTGAATGCGGCTACTTTCATGTGACCTCCGTCATCTCCATGACTCAACCTCCATTTTACCCGATAGAGAACCATTTTCTCAAGACTATAAGATAAGCGCCCGCATTGATCTCTGCAAGGCAGGCCCCCGGTCGCACCCCTATTGCGCAATAGCCTTCAATATTGGTATGATGAACACGTTATCGATCCGGGCGGAGGTTTCCCCTTGTAACCTTTTCGCTCGCCCGTGCGACTTATGTAGCGACGACCGCATTATCGATCCGGGCAGAGGTTTTCCCGGTCTTTTTTACGTGAGATCTTGTCGAAGGGAGTGTATATGTACCGGAAAGTCAGGTCGGCCTGCTCCGAACCACAGCTTCAGCCGCATCACACGAGGCTGCGGACAGCCGAAGATGGAGTACAGGGGCCCCCCCTTGCAAAAAGGAGGAACCAGGGGCGATATACCATGACCGGATGTCTCATGGCCGCTCTCCTTCTCTGCCCCCTCCTGCCGTCGGCGGTTTTGGGACAGGCTATTGCTCCGGGAGAAGTGCTCACCCTCCCGCACGCCATCGAGATCGCCCTCAAGAACCAGCCAACCGTCATGGCCGGCGCCTATACGGTAAAGGCCAATGAGGCCCTTATCGGCCAGGCACGATCGGTCTACTACCCGCAGGTGACCGCAACCCCTGTCTTCAGCAGGGTCTCTCCGCCTTCAACGACGAGCCACGGTCCCACGATTACCACTTCTACGGGAGCGAACACGGCCAGCGGCGGCGGCGTAGGCCCCTATGATCTCTATACGGGCACCGCGAGCGCGAGCCAAATGATCTACGATTTCGGAAGAACGTCGAGTCAGGTGAAGATCAACACCCTGACCGCGCAGTCCTCCCGTCACACCCTGACGGCCACGGAGAATACCGTTGTCCTCAACGTGAAGCAAGCCTATTACAACGCCCTTCAAGCCAACCGCAACCTGGACACGGCCAAGGAGGCCGTCAAGCAACTCCAGGAGCACCTCAACGAGGCACGCGCTCTCTTCCAGGTCGGGAAAAACACAAAGTTCGATATAACCCAGGCCGAGGTGAACCTGAGCAATGCCCAGCTCACCCTGATACAGGCGGACAACCAGGTGAATCTTACCCGTTTGACCCTCAGCAGCGCCATGGCCGTTCCCGATGCGCCCGCGTATCGCCTCGAGGACTTGCTCCTCTACACGCAGTTCGACCTTTCCCTCGAAGAGGCGCTTAAAACCGCCTATGAACACAGGCCCGACCTGAAGTCACTGGTAAAACAGAGGCAAGCGGCGGAACAGTCCGTCACGCTGGCCCGGGAGGGATATCTCCCGCAGCTCAACGCCAATGCCAACTACTATTACACGGGCACGGATTTTCCTCTTCAAAAGGGCTGGAGCTACGGGATCAACCTCTCCATCCCCGTTTTCAACGGCTTTCTCACCCGCTACCAGGTGCAGCAGGCACAGGCAAATCTCGGCGTTGCCGAGCAGAACGAGCGCAACCTTCGCCTTACCATAATCACGCAGGTCCGGACGGACTACCTGACCCTCCGCACCGCAGCGCAAAGCATCACGACTGCCGCGGACGCGGTGAGGCAGGGGAAGGACAACGTGGAGCTCGCCGCCGGCCAGTACCAGTATGGAGTGGGGATAGCCCTCAATGTAATAGACGCCATAGTGACCCTGGGCAACGCCGAGGTCGCCTACACGCTAGCCCTCGCGACCTACAAGAATGCCCAGGCGTCCATAGAGAACGACATAGGAACAAGATGATGAAAAAGGTACTGATCGCGTTGGGAATAGTGGTGCTCATCGGGATGGGCACAATCGTCTACGTGAGGGGCAGGGAGAACGGACCCAAATTCAAGACAATGCCGGTTGCCAGGGGTAATTTGAGGTCGACGGTGACGGCGACGGGCACCCTGAACGCCGTCACCACCGTCCTCGTCGGCACCCAGGTCTCGGGCATGATCAAAAAGCTCCACGCCGACTTCAACTCCCCGGTGAAAAAGGGGCAGATCGTCGCCGAGATAGACCCCGCGACCTTCGAGGCAGCGGTTGACAACGCGAGAGAGAACCTGGCCCAGCAATGGGCAACGGTCGAGAAGGACAAGGCAAACCTGGCCGACGCCACAAGGATCAGGGACCGGGACAGGAAGCTCTTTGCCAAAGGCTACATCGACGAGGCCGATTACACCGCCGCAGAAACAGTGCACGACGCTGATGAGGCACAGCTCGCGGCCGACACCCATAACGCAAAGCAAATAGAAGCCGCCCTCCATACCGCGAAAATCAACCTCGACTACACAAAGATCCCCTGCCCCGTCGACGGCGTGGTAGTTTCGCGGAATGTCGACGTCGGCCAGACGGTGGCCTCGAGCTTCACCACGCCCACGCTCTTTACCATAGCCCAGGACCTGACGAAGATGCAGATCGACACCAATGTCGACGAAGCCGATATCGGCCGGGTGAAAGTCCCGCAGGATGTGGAATTCACCGTCGATGCCTATCCCGACCGCACCTTTCACGGAACGGTGAAGCAGATACGGATAGCCCCCATCGTCGTGCAGAACGTGGTAACCTATGACGTGGTCATCACGGTGGACAATACCGACCTGAAACTCTTGCCCGGCATGACCGCGAACGTCTCCATCGTCGTCGCGAGCAAGGAAGGGGTCCTCAAAGTGCCCAACGCCGCCCTCCGGTTCAAGCCCACCGAGAAGGACGGGGTCAACCTCCAGGCGGCGCCGGCCGAAAAGGTCGCCGGACGGCCGCCGGCACCATCCGCAGGAGTTGGAGAAGGCGCGGCGACTCCGGGCGGCAAGACGGTAGGCCGCCCAAGCGGTGCGAGAAGCTATAGCGTCTGGATAATGCAAAAAAGCGCGCCTCAACGGGTCCCGATTACCATAGGCATCAGCGACGGCACGTTCAGCGAGGTCACGTCAGGAGATGTGCGGGAGGGCCAGGAAGTGATCGTCGAATCCTCGTCCAGGCCCCTCAAGACCGGCGGCGCCGGCGGCAGCCAGTCTATCCCGAGGTTCATCAGGTAATGAAGCTGATCGAGGCCAGAGAAGTCTCAAAGATCTACCCCCTGGGCGAGATCGAGCTGAAGGCGCTCGACGAGGTCTCCGTCACCATCGAGGAAGGGGAGTTTCTCGCGATCATGGGACCTTCGGGGTCGGGCAAGTCCACCTTCATGAATATCGTCGGTTGTCTCGATGTCCCCACGGCGGGGCAGTATCTCCTCGAAAGTATCGATACAGGGGGGCTCGGGAGGGACGAGCTGGCCCATATCAGGAACCGGAAGATCGGCTTCGTCTTCCAGGGATTCAACCTGCTGTCCAGGACCTCAGCCCTCGAGAACGTGGAACTCCCCATGCTCTACGACGGGGTCCCGGCCAGGGAGAGAAAGGAGAAGGCCTTCACCGCGCTTAAGATCGTGGGGCTGGAGGGAAGGGGAAAACACCACCCCAACCAGTTATCGGGCGGACAGCAGCAGCGGGTTGCCATAGCCAGGGCCATCGTGAACCAGGCGCCTATAATCCTGGCCGACGAGCCCACGGGGAACCTCGATACCCACACGAGCAGGGAGATCATGGAGCTCTTCCAAAGGCTGAACGGAGAATCTGGCATCACGGTGATACTGGTGACCCACGAGGCCGACATAGCCGCGTACAGCAGGCGCACCATACGCTTCCTCGACGGCCGCCTCGTGAGCGACCGCCTGACTGCGGACGAGCGAAGGGGAAGCGAAACCGGGGTGGGCTCATGATCAGCATCCCCTGGACCGCCCGGATAGCACTCCGGGCCCTGAGGGTGAATAAGATGCGTTCGGCCCTCACCATGCTGGGCATCATCATCGGGGTGGGGGCGGTGATCGCCATGCTCGCGGTCGGCACGGGGGCAAGCCGCCAGCTCGCGGAGCAGATGGCGACCATGGGGAGCAACCTCCTCATCATCCTGCCGGGCAGCCAGACTTCGGGGGGAGTCAGGACGGGCTTCGGCAGCCAGACGACCCTTACCCTCGGGGATGCGGAGGCCATCCAGAGAGAGTGCCCGGCAGTACAGGATGTGGCGCCGATCCACAATGGAACCGCCCAGATTGTCTACGGGAATCTGAATTGGTCAACGAACGTTATGGGAACGACAGGGGGCATGAACGCCGTCAGGGACTGGCCCGTCGGCGCCGGTCGACCCATCACCGACGAGGACGTGAGAAGCTCGACGAAAGTCGCCCTCCTCGGCCAGACCGTGGTCGACAACCTTTTCGGCGGCATCGATCCCCTCGACCAGATCGTGAGGATCAAGAAGATCCCCTTCAGGGTGGTAGGAGTGATGGCGGTCAAGGGACAATCGGTCATGGGTCAGGATCAGGACGACACGGTCTTTGTGCCCGTGACCACGGCCCAGAAAAAGCTCTTTGGCACGGCCTTCGCGGGCATGATCAGGCAGATCATGGTGAAGGCGAAAAGCGCCCAGGACCTCGATCCGGCCGAAAAGCAGGTCACGGAGCTGGTCAGGCAGAGGCACCACATAGGCGCGAAAAAAGACGATGATTTTTCCTTGCGGAACCTGACCCAGATGATGCAGGCGGCGGAGCAGCAGACAAAGGTGATGACCCTCCTCCTCGGCGCGATCGCATCGGTCTCGCTCCTGGTGGGCGGCATAGGGATCATGAACATCATGCTTGTGTCAGTGACGGAGCGGACGCGGGAAATCGGCATAAGAATGGCGATCGGGGCCAAGACGTGGGATATCCGGCTCCAGTTCATCATGGAGGCGGTCATCCTCTCCCTCATCGGGGGCTTAATGGGTCTCGCGGCCGGCATCACCAGCTCAGAGGTGATCTCAGCGGTCGCCGGCTGGCCAACGGTTGTTTCGCCTTTTTCTGCCATGCTCGCCTTTGCCTTCTCAGGGGTCGTGGGGATATTTTTCGGCTTCTACCCCGCCTACAAGGCGTCCCTGCTCAATCCAATCGACGCCCTTCGCTATGAATGACGTCCGGTCATCCGTCTTTTTGCGCGGATCGCCGCATTTTTAGGGCGCCGGGCGGGAACGCGGCCGTGTCGCTGTTGTCTTCTTTTATGAGACAATTCTTGCGTCGCAAGACATTGTCTCTTTTTTTGAGACACTTGTTGCGGCGCGGCAGCTTCTCTCGCAGGGTACTACAGCCGCGCAAAACACCTGCATGCCGCGTGAGAAGCCTCAACAAGGGTAAGAGCAGAGACTGGCATGCTTCTTGTACGATCTGAAACAGCGAACGAACAGTTCCGCAATTTTAAGATTACGCAAGGAGGTAATTCACATGCCCAGGGGAACGGTGAAGTGGTTTAATGATTCGAGAGGTTTTGGATTTATCAACGGAGAGGATGGCCAGGTCGTATTCGTGCACTATACCGCCATACAGGAGAACGGGTTCAAGTCGCTCACGGAAGGTCAGACGGTCAGCTTCGAAGTCATCGAAGGACCCAAGGGCATGCAGGCAGCCAACGTGGTTAAGCTCTAATAACGCATAAGCCTATTAAAACAGGCCCTCCATGGCGGGGGCCTGTTTTTTTATATACAGCGAAACCATACCACTCCATCGAGCACTTGAGGTATACTATCGCGAGGAGGCGGGTATGAGCCGTGACTACGACGATGATGAAAGACCCTCGTGGCGGGAGATAGACAAAAAGAGGGACAGGAGCAGTCACGTCGGCGGGGAGAAGCAGGAGCGGAAGGAACCGGCTGCGGATAGATGGAACACCGGGCGGCACAAGAAGGCCCTCGAAAAACTCTTCATGGGGGAGAAGGGTACTCTCGAGCATGAAAAGCTCTACAAGAAGATCCACACGTCCTACGGCGCTCCGGCCTTCCCGGAAAGCGTCAGGAACTACGTGGCAAAGTACGGGCCCCCCGACGATGTCTCCACCCTGCTGCTCACCCTCGACGCAAAGGACGTTCCTCTCATGCTCCTCATTATGGAGAAGCTGGCGCAGGTCTATACCAAGGCATCCAACAGGGAAAAGGAGGACATCCGGAGGAAGCTGTCGATCCTCTCTCTCACCGACAGGTCGCCGGACATAAAGGAAAGGGCCTCCGAGATTGCCGATACGATCAAATCATACCCCTGACGGGGTCGTGTGCCTTATCCGCTCCCTTTATTTATATTGACTCTAAATTTTGACCCGTGATAAAGTGCAAATCACGTACAGGTGAATTAAAAAAGACTTTCCACATGGGGGAATCTACGATGGAGACTGTCTACGTACATATCGGGGAAATGCTCGCGAGAAACGGAAGGATGTATCCCAACGACCTTGCCCTCGTCGAGCGTATACCGGCCAGCGGCAAGCGCTCGCAGATCACGTGGAAAGAATTTGACGATCGGGCCGACAAAGTCTCAAATGTCCTCTTCGAAAAGGGTATCAGGAAAGGGGATAAGGTCGTCCATTTTATGAACAACTCCATCGACTGGCTCGCTGCCTACTTCGGGATCGTGAGGACCGGGGCCTGGGTAGTGCCCCTCAACTTCCGTTTCACCGCCGAAGATGTGAAGTATTGCGCGGATGTGGCAGAGCCCAGGCTGATGGTCTTCGACCAGGAATTCGCGCCCCGTATCGATGCGGTGAAAGATCAGCTTTCTGTCAAGGACTATATCTGCCTGGGAAACGAACGTCCCGCCTACGCGGAGAGTTTTTCGGCCCTGGTCGACCAGGCGCCGGCGAGCCCCCTCCCGACCGCGATCACTTTCGACGACCCCTGCGGTCTCTATTTTACCTCAGGTACCACGGGACAGCCCAAGCCGATCCTCCTTACCCACAGGAATATGGTATCCGCCGCCATCTCGGAGAACGTGCACCACCACCAGACAAAAAAGGACAACTTTATCCTTATACCCCCGCTCTACCATACGGGGGCGAAGATGCATTGGTTCGGCAGTCTCATCGTGGGTGGGCCGGCGGCAATCCTGAAGGGTACCTCGCCCGAATGGGTGCTCGAAGCGGTGAGCGAGGAGGGAGGGACTGTAGTATTTCTCCTCGTGCCCTGGGCGCAGGATATATTAGTGAAGCTCGACAGCGGGGAACTGAAACTGAAGGATTATAAGCTCGACCAGTGGCGGCTCATGCACATAGGCGCCCAGCCTGTCCCGCCCAGCCTGATCATGCACTGGAAAAAATATTTCCCCGAAATGGAGTACGACACAACCTTCGGCCTCAGCGAATCGACGGGGCCGGGCTGCGTCCATCTCGGCATAGAGAACAGCCATAAAATCGGGGCAATAGGGAGACCGGGGTTCAACTGGGAAACCCGCGTCGTTGATGACCAGGGCAACGACGTGGCGCAAGGAGCACCCGGAGAGCTTATCGTGAGGGGTGACGGTGTCATGAGGGAGTACTACAAGAATCCTGAAGCCACCTCCAAGGCCCTGCGGGACGGCTGGCTCTATACCGGCGATATGGTCAGGGCCGACGAGGACAATTTTATCTGGATCGTGGATAGGAAGAAGGACGTGATCATCACGGGAGGAGAGAATGTCTTCCCCGTGGAAATAGAAGATTTCCTGCATACGCACCCGTTGGTAAGAGATGCGGCGGTCATCGGTCTCCCGGACGAACGACTGGGTGAGATCGTCGTCGCCGTCGTGGAAGCCGCGCCCGGCAAGGAGCTGACCGTCCAGGAAGTGCTCGCGTTCTGCGAGCCCCTCCCCCGGTACAAGAGGCCCAGGAAGATTTTTCTGGACCACGTGCCCCGGAATCCTACCGGCAAGATCGAAAAACCGAAGCTGAGAAAGCAGTACAGTGGAAAAGAAGAGGCGTTCAAGATCTGACGTCCTTGTTCGAGCAGAACGATTGACGAATACCGAGTTGCATTCAAAGGTAGAGTATTCTTCTCCGTTGGAACAGTCCATAAGGTACCGGTTCAAGGACCGCGAGCTGCTCGCCCAGGCGATCACGCACTCTTCTTTCTTCAACGACAAAAAGGGGATGGGGAAATCGGAGAACGAAAAGCTGGAGTTCCTGGGGGACGCCATCCTCAACACCGTCACCAGCATCCTCCTGTTCCGGAAATACGGGAAAAAAAACGAGGGTTTTCTGAGCAATGCCAGGTCTTGCCTGGTAAACAGGGTCATGCTGACGGAAGTGGCCCGCACCATCAAGCTGGACGAGCATATGTCCTACGGAAATGGGAAGGGATACCTCCCGCAGGATTCAAAGGTCCTCTCGAATATGCTGGAAGCCCTCATCGGGGCCGTCTACCTCGACGGCGGGTTCAGGGTGATTTTCCGTGTGATCGGGCGCCTGTTTCAGCCTTACTTCGATGAAGCGAAACTCCAGGAGAAAAATCCCAAGAACGCGCTTCAGGAGTATTCGCAGAAAAAATGGGGTATTCTCCCGAAATACCGGCTCACAAGGAAGACGAAAGAGGGCTTCAGCATTTACGTTTACGTGGGCAAAGAGATGAAGGCAAAGGGCGTAGGCAAGAATAAGCGGGAGGCCGAGCAGAAGGCTGCCAGTCTCCTGTTAGAACAGATTGCAGCTTCATGATCGTGCCGCTCTTTCTGCCCCACTACGGGTGCGGGCAGCGCTGTACCTATTGTAACCAGGACCATATTACCAATAGCGAAAAAGGGGGCAGGATAGAGGACCGCGTTGCCCGGCTGCTCGCCCCCCGGTCAACCCCCGTCGAAGTAGCCCTGTACGGGGGAAACATGCTCGGACTCGACCGGACGCGGCTTGAGGGGCTCCTCCGCCTGTTCGAGCCCTACCGGGACAGGGTCGCCGGCTTGCGCATATCGACAAAGCCCGTAGTCCCCGGCATGGACGTCATAGGTCTCCTCAAAAAATACCGCGTGAGGACAATCGAGCTTGGCATACCGACCTTTAACGACGATATCCTTGCCGCGCTAAAAAGGGGGCATACCGCAGATGACCTCTTCAAAACCTATCGCATGTTGCGCGAGGAGGGGTTCGAGACGGGCCTCCAGGTGATGGTGGGCCTTCCCGGCGAGACACCGCGGGATATACGGAAGACCGCTAGGGCCGTCACCTCCCTCGCCCCGGCGTTCATCAGGATCTACCCCCTCCTCGTACTTCAGGATACAGAGCTTTACCGGGACTTCAAAAGCGGTCGTTTTTCGCCGGATACCATCGAAAGCGCCGTTGCAAAATCGGTCTTCATCTCCATCACCGCATGGAATCACCGGATCAGGACGATAAAGATGGGCCTCACGGAAAACGACGTGCTGAAGGAAAAGATCGCCGCCGGTCCCTTTCACCCCGCCTTCGGCTATCTCGTGAAATCGGAGGCCTTTTATCTCGCTCTCCTGCAAAACTGCGCCGCATCGGCCATCCGGGGCGCCATTCGCGTGGCTGTGCACCCCAGGGACGTGGCCCACCTCACCGGTCATAAGGGTTCCAACCTTGCGAGAGCCAACGCATCGGGTATCTTTCCGACATGGGAGGAGGACAGGACATTGGAAGAGGGCCATTTTGTCATCGAGTCGGGCGGCAAAAGGGTGCAGGGGAGCCTGGCTGACGCTCTTGCCATGATTCCCTTTTGAGACCCGACACGCCTTCGTAGACGATCTCCCCTTCCGCACACCTCCCGGCCACCGCCCGGAACAGCCGCTTCCCATCAAAGGGAAAAGGGCGCGTCAGCTTCAGGAAGAACCTTATCCTGTCGGCTGCGGCTATCCTTGCGGGCAGCGAGTTGTTGAGCTGTACGAGCATCCGCGCCAGGTCCCCCTCGACAGGCGCGAAAAAAGCGATATCCTCCACGTCGAGGAGCCTGAATCCATCGGCCAGCACAAAGACGTTGCAGCCTTTCAGGTCTTTCTGAACAACGCCCATCTTCAAAAGTCCCGCAAGGAACCGCGCGAACCCGTCGATGAAAGCCAGGCGCCGGGAAAGGTCCATGGCGTCGTAGCGTCTGTCGAGGAACCTGTCCAGCTCTTCCCCGTGCTGCCTGAGGTCTTCCATGGCAACATAGCCGTCTCTGAGCAGGGACGGCATCTCGACAAAAAAAGGACGCGGCACGATATCGACGGTTACGTATTCAAGGGCTGCCCAGGTCTCCCAGGCCCTTGCCAACCTGCGCCTCCCCGCGTAAATCTTCCTTATGTGGTCGCTCCACCGCTCAAGGCGCACCTTCCTGTCCTTCTTGATCAGCTCCCTGAACCGGCCGCAGGCCCCGCTCTCCCTACCCCTTACATAGACCCTGCGCCCCTTTGCGACCAATTTTGACGTGGTTGAAAAAGCTCTTTTCTTTTTACTGTCGATCCACTTCTTCCACTGCGCCCGCAAGGCTGCTTCGACGGCCTGCCTCAATCCGGACCCGCCGTAACGCTCAAAGAACCGCCGTCTGGCGTCCTCCGTCATCTCATTGTAGATCATCGTGAGGGCCTGGGTGAGGTTTGCCGCCTCATCCTTCAGACTGAAGCGGCCCTGTTTTACCTGCGCCTTATGGAGATCGATAAGATAGAGCATCTCACCCTTTACAAGGATGTTGTCGAGATGCAGGTCATTATGCCTGATGCCGCACACCGCAAGCTGCCTCAGGAAAAGCGCAAGGGCGTCGACCATCGGCTCTCGCTGCAAAGTCCCGTCAAAAACCGATTTGAAAGTCCGCCCCTCGATCAGTTCCTGGATGATGAAAGAGCCTCCCCTCCCTATCCCGTACCCCATCGGGACGGGGGTCGCAACGGAGGCCGATAAAATCCGCTTCCCCAGCGTATACTCCTTCTTGCCTCTGGGCATAACCCGGTTTCTTATGCAGCCCCCTACCCCCCGCTCCAGAAAAAATTTTACGAACACCTTCCCGTCGCCGCAGTTCGTGATCGCGTAGCTCCTGCGCGTCTCTTCCTCCTCGACAACGTCCTCCACCAATGCGTCAAGCCCTTCATGCTCGTCGAGGAACCAGGAAATGCCGTTTTTCCGCACCCTCTTCATGGCCTTAGGTTACCAAATCCGGCGCGCAAATTAAAGTGGCGCCGTCTGATGGCAGCAGTTCTCGGTGAACCCCGTTTGCGCCTGCGCACACGTTCAGTTCTCGGGAGTTCTCTGTCCGTCCGGGGGGATTCCCTGCCTTTATGTGTGGTTTCTGCGGTTTTGTAAGCTCATTATCGTGTGAAGAACGGCAAGAATGGCCACCGAGGGCGCACCCCTCCTTAGGGTTATTCCGATAATAGTGGCCATAAGGGCGCAAGAGGACGCCGTGCTTTTAGGTAAACCGGCGGGGATCGAGCATCCTTTCAAAGTAGTTGTCGATGTCGGGGAATATGAGGATATGGAGACATGCCTTCAGGTGGTCCCACTGGCAGCTCAGGCTTTCTCGTCTCTCTCACCCGGGAGGCGAATTTTTATTCTCCCGTCAACTATGTCTCGATTAACCTCCCTTCTGGCCGTCGCTACAGCTTCTCAAATATGTGTATCGTCATGGCGGCTTCCTCGACTCCGACCGCTCCGCCTCCATTTTCCGTCATCCCGAGGCGTGCACCCTCCACCTGTCGTTTCTCTGCCTCTCCCCTGAGTTGCATAACAATCTCGAAAATCTGACCGATACCTGTCGCTCCAAGAGGGTGTCCTTTCGAGACAAGTCCTCCGCTCGTGTTCACGGGGATCTTCCCGCCAAGGGAAGTGGCGCCGCTTCTGGCCATCGCTGCTGCATCTTCCCACCCGCTGAAACCGAGCGCCGCGAGCTGGATCAGTTCTCCCAATGAGGTGGCATCGTGCACTTCAAGAACATCGATGTCCTCGGGTCCCACACTGGCTATTTCATACGCCTGTCTTCCCAGCCTGGCAGAGATATAGTCGGACCCGAAGCCCGGAGGTCTGTCTGCTCCCGTTCCAAGGACAGAGGCGAGTACTTTCACCGGACGAACCCCCTCCAGCCGTTTCAAGAATTCCCCCGAACAGAGAATGGCTGCCGTTCCCCCATCTCCAATGGGGGAACACATGGGTGCTGTCAATGGATAGATGACAGGTCTGGCGGCCATGATCTCTTCGACGGTCATGGGTTTTCTGAACTGAGCATATGGATTGTGGATGCTGTGGTTGTGATTCTTCGAGGCAACCACGGCCAAGTCTTCTTGTGTTGTCCCAAAGGCTTCTATATGGGAACGACAGATACTGGCATACATGTCCAGGGCGAAACTCCTCGGCATGTCCTCCCCGCCTTTGTGACCTCCAAATCGTCTGGCTTCCTCGCTCCATCGCACGCGAAGCTCCTCAAGGATTTCCATGTCCATGCCCACGTCGTAGTTCCTGAACATCCGTTCCGTATCTTCCATGTACAGTTTTTCCGCCCCCACGGCCAGTGCAACCTCGTGGTGGCCTCCTGATACTGATTGCCAGGCCAGGTGAAACGCCGTGGAGCCGGTGGCGCACGCATTCTCACAGTTGACAATCGGAATACTATCAATACCGAAGGCTCGTAGCGCCACTTCACCCCTCACCATTTCCTGCCCCGTCACCAAACCCTGCATCGCGTTGCCGAAGTAGACACAGGCTATGTCCTTCTTGTCCAGGCAGGCGTCGGCAAGGGCGGCTGATACGGCTTCGGCAGCCAGCGACTTTACATTACGATCCAGGAACTTCCCGAAACGGGTATGGCCGACGCCAAGGACATACACTTCTCTCATTATGAACTCCTTTCAAGTGATAGGTTGTTTGTTGTCAAGATCGTTTTGTGTGCTTTTTTGACTATTAGCACTACTAGTGTTGTTCACATCAGGATTCACATAAAAAGAAGATTCCGACACCAGATTGGGATCAAATGCGCTCTTTATCTTCTTCATCCAGATATGATAATTCAAACATTTCGGCCCGGCGATCTCATGAATGGACCCTTCAAAACTGCTGTGGCTGCATCCCGCGAATGCACCTATGTCAATGTTTTTCTCGAGCCATAAACTGTCAATAAGAGACATGACCTCAGCCGCTGCTCTGGTCGAATCAGGATCAGCAGGATCATATCGAACAACAAGCTCTTCGTGGCCGCCGAAAGCGCTGTCCTCATATCCGGTCACCCAAGCAGAGTCAGCATCGTCCAAAATCTTGCCCTCCTTTGCGAACTTGTCCTTCAACCCGTATGCCAGTTCGTTCGCTTTCTGCAGCACCTTGAGTGCCTCATCTGCATTCGCCCCAGTTATAAAAGCTCCTGTAGAACGAAATGTCCCCTTGACGCCTCCCTGCCCCGTGAACGCATGGACGAACCTGGCACTTTGCGCCCGGCTGTCTTCAGGGAATATCTCGCCTTCCGTTCTTCTTAAAATCTCTTGCAAGCACGCCTCACGGTATTCCATTTCCCTGGGGGAGCTTGCATCTAGGACAACGGATAAGGAATGAGCGAATTTGTTCTGGAAGTAACCACCTCTCCACACTTCCTCGACCTCCTTGTTCGACGCGGTCATCCCCGCAGCCATGGTAAATGGCCCTCGCCTGCTACAGGCATAGGATATGGCCTCTTCACTTGTCAGATAGAGCGCCTCAAATAATTGGTCGCGAGAAGGAAAAACGACAGTGTAGACCCTGAAGCTGGCTGGTATCTCTGCCCTGTATGATGGAGGTTTCCCTGTTGTCTCTATCTGAGGCGGGCCATACCAGGGGACAAGCTTTATTGCCGCTTTAGTAATTACCCCCAGACCACCGGCAGGTCCGCTATAACCTCTCATCACGCCCCTCAGGCTTGGCCCGGGACCGTCTCCAGTAAACCAACCGGCTCCCGTTGCGAGCGAACCTAACCGCAATATCTCCCCATCAGGTAGGACCCATTCAACACTTAAGGGGGTACGACCGCCAAACCCTGCACTTATTTGCGCTGAACTCAAGCCACAAAAGGAGGTGGCGCTGGCAACGATCGACGTGCTGGGACCGGCCGGATTGTAAGACCGAAGTCCTCTCTTGATTGTTTCGGTGATCAGCTCACAGCTTGAGACATAGGGCTCGACCACGGCATACATATTCCTCTCATCTATTTCCAGAATCTTGTTCATTCGCCTCAGATCAATTGACAGAAAACCCGTTCTGGAAGAAAAAGCGGCGGATACAAAACCGGTGGAGTGGGCCTTGAATTCTATCCCGTATCTGTTACAAACCTTCACTATGCCTTGAACTTCCTCCGTGCTTCCCGGTAAAATAACTGCATGCGGTCGCGGCGCAAAGTTATCGCCAAAGATCACATCGTTGCCCCAGACAAAGCAGTAACCGTCAAGCACTGCCGGCTCCTCGGTCAAATATTCCGGCCTTACTACATCCTCCAACGCACGATAAGCCTCCCTCGCTAAAGCCATTTCTTGGATTCCTCCTTCGCCCTCGTTGTCTTTAAACCGCCCTCTGTACCAACTCCACTATGTCATAGACCTTAATCCTCACATCTCCCCCTCTCGCAGCATCGAGGAAATTCCGTTCACACCATGGACACGCCGTCACTACTGCTTCTGCACCAGTCGCCTCTGCTTCATCCATCCTTTGATGAGCAGTCCAGATAGCAAAGTCGGGATAGGCTTCCTTTACCCCGCCGCCTGCACCGCAACACCAGCCATATTCTCTAATTCGGCACATCTCGACCAGGTTTAAACCGGGAATCCTCCTGAGCAAATCTCGTGGGATGTCATAGATTCCATTTGCACCACGCCTGAACTCCTTCGGTGGATCATGTACGATAAGCTGGCCCATGACCTTTTTTTCTACTCCATCCCAATGTATCCAGGGCTCCGCCAAACGAGCAAGGTGGCATGGGTCGTGGTAAGTTACTGTCACCGGAACCTTCGTGGTGAGCTTAAGCCTGCCTTCTCCTATCAGGAGATTGAGGTATTCTGTAATGTGGTATACTTTTATGTTCAGTTTGCTGCCGATTTTATCATAGAGAACCTTGAACGCTTGATAGCAGTGAGCACAGGAGGTGACTACCGTCTTCACCCCTGCCGTATCCCATGCATTGGCATTACGCTCCGCATATTCGCCCAGTTCCTTTTGGTATCCCCACTCGTAAGCTCGCCCTCCACAGCATACTTCTGCCTTCCCCATAATTCCAACGTCGACCCCGGCGCTCCTCAGCAGCATTACTGCCCTCTGTGCCGCAGGCCAAAGACCCTCATCGAAGCTGAGTCGGCAACCGGCATGATATACGACTTCTGCTCTTTCCTTTGCAAGTTCCTTTACCTCAAGCCCTTCAGCCCACTTGCCTCGCTCAGTCTTCGATCCATCCATCATGTTGTCCTGTTTGTTCAAGCTATCAATTATGGCAGCGTGGGTGGGAACGACCTGGTTATCCTCAACGCACCTGGCTCTGAGCGCCAGCATTGTCTCCAGGGGCTCCAGATCCCTCTGGTTTTTACACGAAACGTCGCAGCCGCCATCCATCTGGCACTGATAGATCATGTCCAATAATCTTTTTGAATAATCAACCCTGCCGCGGAGCAAGGATAGTCCGGCAACCATCCTGCCTCCCGCAGACCAACCATGAAAATTATATCGCCCTATGCTTGGACAAACTGTAGCGAATCTGCGGTTCGTCATTTTCATATGAGGCACCCACTTGCAGTATGAGCACCGACAACACCTCACCATATCCGATTTGTAATCTTGTAGCGCCATTCCTATGATCCTCCTAGAAACAAATTTTCCCCGGATTCATGATATGGTTCGGGTCAAATATGTCCTTAACCTTTTTCAGGGCAATGATTGTTTCAGCAGAGCCGCCGTAGGCAATATCGGCCCAGCAACCATAGGGCCTAGAAAAGAAGGCTCCCATGTGAGACAAGATCTTGCTGCTATCGGCGACAAAGCGTTTTACCCTGTCCGTTTCTACCGGACTTTGTGGGTCATAGCTAAATGTAAATTCACAATGGCAATTAGTGCCCTGCACTGTCGGCTGAACATAAATGCCGATATCCGCCGCGGGGTATCGGTAGGCTCCCGCCAGGTTGTACACTTTTCCGGCAAACTCCGAACTTCGATCAAGGGTGGTCAGGAAGAAAAGATCCTGGCATCCGCCCTTGAATCGGAGCTTCCAGTACGGCTCTGCTGACGGTTCGGACAATGCTGTCGACACATCCTCGGCCCGCGCTCTCGGAACCACCGTCATTGGCTCAAGTCCAAACATCTGAGCAACCTCAATAAATTCAGCCTCTTGATATGCCGCCTTTTGCTGAGGTAATAGTCCGGCTCCTTCGATAGAAAAAACGACAACCCACGGTGCTAAGGACTCACGCAACACTCCAATATGCTCGTAGTCCTTCGCAAGAATACCGGCCAGGTTATGGGCATTGAGGATCAGGCAATCGCTGCCCAGCTTTTTCCACATAAGCCGGTAGACAAAATCGATCAGGCGATCAAGATTCTCAGACGGCACGAGGAAAGTTTTTTTAACGTCAGGGAGCCGCCTGCATTTTATCGTTGCCCATGTTGCAATGCCCAGAGTTCCTTGCGCCCCCTGGATCAGCTTGACAAAATCGACCTGCCCCGGCCCCATTGCCCTGACTTGAGCCCGGCCGACTTCCCATTGTTCCTCTATTGTGCCTGGGCCGGCAGCAGAACCGGTTCGGAACAGATCACCGCTTCCATAGATTACTTCGAGGCAGAGCAATGGGTCTTGTGCTTCCCAATGATGCCGTGGTGTAGTTATCGGCTCCCTCTCCAGGAAGCTTGCCAGCGCCGATTTTGACTTGCGGGGCACCAAGGGCAAGAAAGGCGCCAACCCTTCTTTCCTCAGTTCATCAACGAGTTGACCGAACGTCACTCCCGGCTCAATCATGGCGACCCTGTTTCGGTTGTCAATCCTTATGATCTTCTTCATGGCAGCCAAATCTACTATAACAGCCCCCCCTACGCCGGCTACGGTGTCGCCTCGAAAGCGAGGCGGGCCGGAACTTACTGGCACAAGGGGTGTGTGGGTAGAATTGGCCCACTTGACTATTGCTTGCACTTCTTCCACATTTTCAGGCTTGACTACGCAACAAGGGCGTATTGGATGTACAAAACTATAATCTCTGGAATATGTTTCCAGACTCTGGGAATCATCAAAGAATCGGTGGGGTCCGACAATATGCCTTAAAGTCTGAAGCGATGCCATCTCACCTAGTGCTGCGTCAGTCATTCCGACCTCCAATTCAGGTATTCCACGAAAACCCATCATCACGTTTGGCGAGGACAAATTCTCTGCCCCACGGAACAATCAAGACGCCATCGTCATGTGACAACCGACAGAGAGCCATTGAACTTATGATTGCCCAAAAAGATTGCCGCTTTATCCAGGAAATCGGCTGTGGCCTGTCGCAAATACGCGTCCGACAGAGAGATACTCGTCCGAGTAAAATCGTCGGCTTCATTGCTTACTTCGGTCGAAATAGATATGGGAACGGCCCCCAGGAAATGCTTGGGATAGTCAGACTCTATCATCTCTCTGATTGTTTCTTCGTTTACCGGATTAGTTGAAGCATTCCTCAAGCTTATGACAATTGACGCCGCACCGGATTCAAGTAGGAGCCTTACGACTTCCCTCACCTGGCCAACATCCGGCGCCATAAGTCTCTCTCCATTAACACTCACTTGCTCTCGCACGCCCATAACCATCTCAGGATCAACTAAATGGCCTACCACGGGGCCTTTCTTCCCCTTCTCAAAATAGGCACTATTCTCGAACCCGTCCGTGACAATAAGGCCGACCCTCAACCGCGTTCCCTCGACGAGGGCATCGTGGCAAACAGCGGGCGTAGAAATGCGCACCGCATCCAAATTCCCAATGAAACCGGCTGTACTTGAAATACCCCATCGCTTGGCGCCCTCGCTGATACAATCCACAAAACATTCCATCAAGTTATGAGGTGTAGTCTTTACTTTAACGCCTTCCCTTCTGCCTGCATCATCCCTGAAAAAGCCCTCACTAAACGCTATACCTACTTCAATCGCCAAATCGAGCTTCATTGCGCCTCCGTGGTCAGTTATTTTGTCCACGCTGAAGTGACTTCATACACTGTTTACGTCCATTCAGCATAAAGTTCATACTCTCGTGATTTTTCTGGTCTGCTTACCCTCGGGCCACGAGCCGAAGTACTTTATGGCCTGCTCCGGCGGTCTTCTCTTGAGCCATTCTTTCTCAAACTCATCATAAGACTTTCCCCGTTCTTTTCTCTGTTCTCGCTCCTTCTGCCGCTCCTGCTCAGTCCTTTCATAATCGACAATAAGTTTTTCACGGTCGTAGACTACCTTGAATACGTTCTCGGCCGCCCAGTGAGAGACGATCTCATTCCTTACGTCCTCGACAACGCTATCGGGTTCACGTAACAACACGTCCCCGTAGCCCGCCCCTCCGGCATTCATATGAACGACAATATCGCCGCGTTTCACCTTGTGGTACTCCCTCGTATTATGGGTAATTACATAATCGCCTTTGATTTTTCTCCGTTCCAGTAGATCGACTGTGCTTGACGGTATATCAGGGTCTTTTTTCGCCAAGCGTTCTAAGACATCCGTATCATGGACCTCAATGCCCAGTTTTCCCGTCCCGGGATAGCCGCCAAAGAGTCCCTGGCACGCCCGTATGTGCGTCTCTCTGCCGCCGCTAAAGAACGATATTTCCGGTACGCCAAAACAGACATAAGCCGCTTCTACGCCTGACCCACCTCGGATTCTCCCAAAGCCGCAGCTGTCCTTGCGATGTTTTTGATACAGGTGCAGGAGGGGCATCTCCGACTCCGTTACCTCGGCATCATACCCCCTGGAAGCGGGCGTAAAAGCTGTTGCATTACTGTTGCACCCGTCGAGTTCGTACCTGGCGCCCAACCCTTCGGTATTGAACACGTAGCTCAACATATCAGAAACACGGATGCCGTCTTGCGTTATACCGGAGATGTTCATAGAAGAGCCCGCACCGGTGGGGGCAATAATCTGGTCTCTCTGTTCACTGTCGAAAAGGATTTTTGCAAAGATCTCGTGAAAGGCAGCGAGCAGAATAAAAGTAAGTGAAGTGCCTCGAGACGTCGGAGCCATCGGACCGGCGTTGAATATGCACCCTTGCGGAATGTGCCATCTGAACTGGGAATAGGCTGCGGTACCGATCGGCAGGTCGTGAAACGCGTACTGTAATATGTAAGATGCCGTGCCCCCGACTGCTACGTGCGGAAAGGTCAAGTAGGAACCGGCGTCATGCTCCGGCGATGTTCCCGTAAAATCGAATGTCACCGTATTCCCCTCTTTTCTGGCTGTCACGAAGCATCTGAGCAAGCTCTCCTCCAAGCCGACGTGATCCAGGAATGCGACGGCCCGATATACGCCGTCATTCCAGCTCTCGACCCGCTTCCTTGCCACTTCCTCACCCAGGTTAATCATTCTCCGCATCAAACCCTTTGTAAACAGGTTTCCTTTTTCTGCGGCAAACTCCTTTATTTTTGATTCCAGACGATTACATCCGGCTACCCTTGCCCTTATATCATTGATGGCTTCACGGGGAGCCCTCATCATGTAGTTCAAGAAGAGCTCCAGCATGTCGTCTCTAAGAGAGTAGTTTTCTCCGATCTTAACCGGAGGCAGCCTCATACCCTCATAGAATCTGTTCTTGGCGCTGAGCGGCATCCCTCCCGGGGTAACTGCTCCGGTTTCAGCAGTATGTACAGAGGAGAGCGCCCATCCTAACAGCTCTCCGTTACTGAAGATCGGCATGATCGCTGTCTGATCAGGGGGGTGCACCCCGCCGTAGAGCGGCTCATTGCAATAATAGACATCCCCCTCTCGGGGTTTTACGTTGGAGGCAGGGTTTTTCACATAGTTTTCTACGATCCATTTCAACACCACCTGTGGCCATATAGCGTGCAACAGGACGCCTGTGCTGCAGTTGACCAGGTCGCCGTTTGCCGTGTAGAGACCCACCACGCAATCGCCCGATCGTATCATCATGCCGATGCCTATTCTTTCCATCACGATGTACGCTTCCGAGAGCAACTGATTAATTTTTTCACCGTAGATCTCGAGATCGCCTTCTTCCAGTAACTTCATGCCCTCCAGCTCTTCCTCGTCAGGAGCTTCGACTTGTATCCACTTAATCATCGTATCGAAATCCGGCCGCATTCATTCCTCCTGGTTTCATAGATTGGCCTGTCCGGCCACAACACCTGTTCCGGATCTAGACCATTTTTTCAATCTGCAGGCACAAGAACTTGTCTACTCTCAATTTCGCTCCCGGATCGAGGACCAGGCTCGTGCTTTTCATCTCGATAATCGCGGGACCCTCTACTATGTTTCCCGGTTGAAGGTATGCTTGGTCGACAATCGGGGTTTTTTGGAACCCCTTGTACTCTTCCCAGTACACCATCCTTTCTCCTTTCCACGCGGCTTTAGAAAGACCCTCACCGCAGAGAGGATACGTGGGAAGCTTAATCTTGGGTCTCCGTAAGATGCTGTGCAGATTAAAGCTTTGGAGCTCAATCCCACCTTCGGGATACATTGCAAGAGGCGTATAAAGCTCCTTAAACTCCTTCAAAAACATATCGCATACCGCTTTCACATCCTCTTCATTTTGCAGCAGCATGCGGGGCGAATTCATCTTAATCGCGTTGACTTGTCCGCCAAACTTCATTTCCAATTCAAGCCTGAACGCCAGATCATCTACAGAGAACCCCTCAGTCTTCGCATCCAGGACGGCCCTGTGCTGCAGACTTTTGACCACTTCATTGAAACTGTCGTAGTCTTCGAGGAATCCTCCACCTTCCGGCCTGAGCATTACTATTTTCTTTGACTGTCCATATATATGAACGATATCCATCCCCGCTGAGCCAAGGGCGCAAAAAGCAGCGGAGAAAGGAAAAACCATGATTGTTTCCAATCTGCTGTTGAATCCGTACCCACAACAGTGGGTCGGTCCTGCACCGCCCGCAGCGAATAGAACAAAATCCCTCGGGTCATGGCCTCGAAGAGAAGTCTCCTTGACGATTATGCTTGCCATGTTGTAGTCAACAACTTTCTTAATCAGCCTTGCGGCCTCAACGACATCGGCACCCATCGGATCCGCTATCTTGCCCTTTACCGCGTTCTCGCTAAGTTCTTTGCTGAGTCTTATCCTCCCGCCGTAGAAGTAATCAGGATCTATGTAACCCAATATGATATCGGCATCGGTAACCGTCGGCTCAGTTCCCTTGCCGTACGCAGCCGGCCCCGGCACGGACCCTGCGCTCCTTGGCCCCACCTCCAGCCGGTCATTGAGCAGAGGATTGAGCCAGGCAATAGAACCGCCGCCGGCGCCGATAGATCGCACCCAGAGCATGGTCATGTCTACCCACCAATCCTCCACGACGGGCTTGATCTCATAAAAACGAGGATTCCCCTGTACAACTAGGGAAAGATCAAAGCTCGTGCCTCCCATATCACTCACTACCACGTTGTTATATCCAAGCTCTTGCCCCAAATAGGACCCCGCCATCAGACCGGCAATCGGTCCGGCGCCATAGGTTTGAAGGGGTGTGGTGCGGTAGACGGGCGCCATGCCGCCTGTGCAGTGAATTGCGAAGAGAGTGTTCTTGTAGCCGCTTTTCCTCGTTTCACCAGCGAGGTCCATCATGCCTGCCTGGATCGGCTTATGGAGGTAAGCGTTGAGGATAGTGGTCGTAGTGCGGGTGTATTCGCCGCCTTTCGGACAGACGTCAGATGATAGTATCACGGGCAGCATGGAACCCAGGGACGATCTTGAAAACACCTTTCGAACAAGCTCCTGTATCCGTTTCTCGTGCACGGGGTTCAAATATGAAAACATCAGACTGACTACCAGTCCTCGGACGCCTTTTTTGACCAGGTAGTTGATCTTCTCAGTCAAATCGTCTTCATCAAGAGGCCTGATAACCCTTCCTTTGTAATCCACACGTTCCTTCGCCCCAATCGTGAGATCTCGCGGGATGAGGGGTTTTGGTTTTTCGACGGTTGCGGGGTTTCGCATTTCTCGAACGGTCATTTTGTCGGCCCAACTGGAGCCTTTGCCTATTATCACCAAGTCCTCAAATCCCTCGGTTGTGATCAGGCCCAGCTTTGGACCGATCTTCTGGATGAGCGCATTAGTGGCATAGGTGGTTGAGAACCTGAAAGTTTCAGTATTCTCAAGTAGTTGTTCGAGAGTAAGACCCAACTCCTCAGCCGCGACCCGGATGGCCTCCATGCAACCCTCCGAGAGCCGATGAGGAGTAGTTGGGGCCTTTCCGTAGATGCTCTTCCCGTCCAGGACGATAAACGCATCAGTAAACGTGCCCCCTGTATCTATATCGATGTGAGCCTTCAACTTATCTACCCTCCTTGGTCTTCTTTTTTAGCGCCTCTATGTCGATCTCGATGTCATAGGTAATCGGATGGCCTATTGGAAGCATTTCATTCTCGATCATTGTCCCGCATCCGGGACAGTAGAATTCTATGATGCTTGTCCACTCCCGATTAAGAGCAAAACTGTATTCGCCCTCGACCACAGGCCGGTAGATCTCCCCGGGGTCCCTTTCATAAACCACGCATCCTTTCTTGTAGTTTTCCCGCGCGGAAACCAATTCCCTTGCGCAGTGATGACAGCGCCACACGTCCTTTTCCAGATCTATGTCCAGATTCTCTGTAATGCGTCTCATGGCAAGTTCACACCTCCGTATAGGTAGCAGTTCTTTCTCATGTTGAGATACTCACCTAATATTTCGCTCTTTTCTCAGTGCGGCAGCATTTTGGCCAAGTGTTCTGTCAATGCAGCAGCGAATTGAGGGTCTTCGAGATTGCAGTCCATCTCCTCAATCACAATCTCCGGGTTCAGATGTCTTCTCAGTTCCTCAACAAACACTCTATCCTCTTCGGGAGCATAGAGTAGGGAGCCTTCTCTGTTACTCGATCCCCAGCCCTTCAAAGGCACCAGAAACCTCACCGGTCCTTTTGCCCTGTTCAGTTTCTCGGCATAAGCCCTTGCCCCGATCGCCAATTCCTCCGCGTTGTACCTGGTGGCCCAACGTAACTCATCAATTTTTTCGACCTTTTCCCGTGAGGCATACTTTTCCGAGTGTTTTCGAGTCGGTCCGCATCCCGTAATATTTATTCCGCAAGGTGTAAGAACCAACGGAATACCTCTTTTGCCCGCCGCTTCCAGGCTTTCCTTCCCCCCTGCCCGGTTACCGTCGAAAATCTCCTCTATTACACCATTCGCGACTATACCCATAACGCCGTCAAACAGCCCCTCGGCTATCAGTTTCTCCAGGGCGCGATCGCTGATCCCCTGAGAGTGGAACGAATAGACAGTAAACCCCCTGGCTTCCAGCCCCTCTCTCACACGCCTGGCGCACTGTTCGGAAAAGCCGTCCTGCGTCATGGCAATGGACCCCTTTGGAAGCCGGAATCCAACCACTGCACCCGCTTCCTCCGCCATCCCGCATATGGCGCCCGCAGCCCTTGCCAGGACGCTTTTCACCAGAGCATTCAATCCCGCCATTTCCACAATGGACTGCATTATGACAACATCCTTAGGACCAAACAGACCGCTTACATATACAGGCTGCACAGCTGGGCAAACGATCATTTTTGGTATGCCGAAGGGAACTGCGTTCATTACCGATGAGGCAAACAACGCCATGGTAACGCCGCCTGGGGCGATGATTCCGTCCACCATCCCCGAAGAGTACAACTTCTTTACCTGTTCAGCGGCTCCCCTTTGCATGACTTGCGTTATCGTATACCTATCTTCCGATATCCTGATTTGTTCGAGACTCATTCCTCCAATTCTGGCAATCTCCTCCGGCGTGATATCGGCTTTGAAAAGGGGGACGCCTCTCATGCTGATGTCGATGACGGTGGTACTGCACTTCTTTCTCTCCAGACACTGCTTCAAGAACAGTATTTGTTCGCCTTTTGTATCAAGGGCGCCGATCACTACTATGTTTCTTGCGGCCATTCTCCCACCTCAGACTTATTACGAACCCAAAATGTGGACGGTCCCGACATTTCCATCCACTCTTATGCGCTGGCCCGTAGTAATCCTCGCAGTACCCTGGAAAGTATTCAACACCACGGGTATCCCAAATTCCCGTCCGATGATGGCGGTATGGGAAAGGGTTCCTCCCCTATCGGCAACAACCCCCTTGATGATACCGAAAACGGGGGTCCATGAAGGATTGGAAGCGGGGCAGACGATAATCTCGCCCGGCTGTACCTCTTGTAACTCCGCGTAGGACCTCACAACCCTCGCCACCCCTTCAACAACGCCGGGGGAACCGCATAGACCATAGAGATCAGCCTGCAGCTCCGGTCTTACCACCGGCAATTCACCCACCACCACCTTGATGCCGACGGGATCCTTCGCGGGCATCATATCGAGTGCAAAGGCTTCTTCAATTGAACTTCGATTCGTGATAACAGGCGGTAGTGGCTGCGTCCTCCATTCCGCCCACATGGCATTTCGGGCCCTGGTGATAGAGCGCATGTCCAGCCTGTCCGGGCGTATTATGACCCGCTCGATTTCGTCGAAATTGAGCATCATAATATCCTCGGGTTTGTCAATCGATCCGGCCCGTGCAAGCCTCTTCCCTATCTCCAGGTATGCCCGGCGCAACAGGGCATGGATGTAGAGTTCGCAGTACACGTCGTGTTCCTCGCTGTAGGACGAGCACTTCTGAGCTAATCCTATCAAGGATCCGAATACCTCTTTTTCATCCGGCTGCAATCGGGCCAGCATCGCTGCTACTGCGCTCTCCCTTTTTGCAGCCAGGTCCTTCCTTACATCGTCCAAAGCAAAGGAAGTGTCTTTCATAATGAATTGCCTCACAGTTCCCAAGGGTAGGCTGGGGTCTTCCAGCCAATAGGGTTCCGTAAAATCGGTCAAAGAGAGCATTCTCCATCCTTCCACCCGGAGAAACTCCGAAAACTTCTTGACCCAGTCCTTCCCTCTGCTTGTCTCTTCAAGCTTCGGGATGACGGCCTTTGGCTCGTTCTCCCTGAAGGTGTCGGCCAGACCCATTTCAGAAGCAAGGCGGCCAAATTCCCATAGCTGTCTATCAACCTGATACAGCTTATTGTCGAAACCCCTCATCATATCTACGAAGTCCGGGCTCTGATCGTTTATGTGGAAGCGTTCTTTCAACAGGTCCTCGAGGATTATCCAGCCATGATAAGAGGCATAGAAACCCTCGAAGTGGATTTCCAGCACCCTTTGATATGCGCGCGCCAGATCATAGTGGTGGTGATACAGGTCAATATTTGAGGCCTGCTCCACATCAAGATCTTTAAGCTTCGAATAAATGCTGAGTAATTCTTCCTTCCTGGTCCCCCAAAGTTCGTCAAAATTCTCTATCCAGGGCTTCAGGGCCGCCCTGAATTTTACCTCTCGCGCCCTTATCTCTTCTTTGTCGGAAACTATATGAGGGTGCCCATAGTCTCCGTCTCTCTTCAGCCTCAACTCGAATCCCTTAAAAGTGGGGATACTTAGCGTCTCGGCCACTTGCCTGAATCCGTTGCAGCAGTATTTGATCCAAAACCAGAGACTCAGCGGCGTCTGACCCCTATGGATCTCGTCCAGGAACCAGGAAGACGCATCGGCCATATCGATCTCTTCGTTAAAGTCGTATCCAGGTACAATATTCCAGAGTTTTTGTTCTTCTTCCCCTTTCATTTCTCCCCCTCTTTTTTGATAATGGTTCCCATTCCCGGAATCGCTCAGCGCTCGTAGAATCTCTCAAGAATCAGGTCGATAACCCGGTCGGAAACGGTTTCCGATTTCTTCACGGCTATTTTTGCCGGCCGGCTTTGTAACAAGAAGACACTTTGGTGCAGAGGAAGATCCGGCTTGATAGCCCACTCCACATCCTGGGGACAGCCAAACCTTTCTTCGAGGGTTTTAGCAATTGTTGCAACCTCTTGTATCTCCCCATCGTCCAGACAAGGCGTTAAACGCATGTCGGGAGGCACGTCTTCATAGTCGACCCCCTTTTTCTTGTTGATTACCCGCCTCGCCTTGTTGCCTACTAATCTTTCCTTTATCTCCAACGTGCGCTTGTCGACCACGTACTTATCCACGTTTTCTGTCCCGCTCACAACACTTTCCCCCAGCCCCCAATTCGCTTCGATGACTATCTTTGACGTGTTGCCGCTAACCGGGTCCGCAGTGAAGCCGACGCCTGCAGACCGGGCATCTATCATCTCGCAGACAGCAACACCCAACATATCCCCATCCACCGGTATTTGTTTGCTGACGCGAAAGGCGATGGCCCTGGGGGTAAACGCACTTGCCCAGACCCTTTTGACCTTATCCAACAGCTCCTGACCGCCGTTCACATTCAGATAAGTCTCAAACATGCCCGGTCTGCTCACAGTGCCCGCTGACCTGACCGAGACAGGTGCATCGCGAGTTTCTAACCTGTTGCACAGATTCCCGTAGTATGAGGTTATTTCTTCCTCCATACCCTTCGGCATTGTTCGAGCCTCTATGATGTCTCGGATGGCTTCGCTTGCCTCTTCAAATTGCTTGAGGGCTTTGAGCTCTCCCAGCCGGCTTATATAATGATGCATCTCCTCAACAGCCCCGGTTTCTTCTATGAACCTCTTGTACGCTTCTATGGAGATAGCGAACCCGGAAGGAACGGGAAATCCCATTCGGGACATAGCGCCCAGGTTCGCGCACTTCTTACCCACCGCATCGGTGTGCTCCTCCCCGATCTCTTCAAACCAGAAAAGCAGCTTTCGTGAGCTCGTACACATGAGCATGCCTCCCTATTTCTTCGCGCGATGCCTAATACCGCTTTTCAATCAGCTTGGCTTTCTTCGTTGGATCTTTCGGCAGCGTGTTCGGTGGAACGAGTGTGACGGCCGGGCGTATCTTTAGCCGCGCCGATACGGCCTCCTCGATCTCGGTTTTTAGACCATCGAGGTCTCTTTCCATTACGTCAGGACCATGCTCGATGGTGATCTTGAGGGGCGGCACCACCCGTGGAGGCCGTTCGTCGAGAACGATCCTCATTTCAGAGGTGACTCTTGGATAGAACCCATCGATCACGCCCTTGATCGCTATCGGATAGACGTTGACACCCTTCACGATAAGGAGGTCATCGGCCCTGCCCAGATATCGCATGCGCAGCCCCGGCATTCCGCAGACACACGGTTCGTTGATAACCTCGATGATGTCCGCAGAGGCATAGCGGAATGCAGGCGCAGCCTCCCATTCAAGGGCGGTGAGCACCCACTCGCCGGTTGCGCGGGGTCCGCTCATGTCGACCGGCTTCTTTGTCTCGGGATCCACGAGGTCCATAAAGAGATAGTCCTCTCCGACCATATGCATGCCCTGGTAGGGCTCGACGTCGCAGGAGATGCCGAAGAGCCCCCAGATCCCGCCGGTGCAATCGTAGAGCTTTGCGCCATAGGCATCCTGTATCTTCTTTCGCGTCTCGGGTATGCCGGCGCCCGGCTCGGCGGCTCCATGTATCGTCTGCAAGCCGAGTTCCTTAACCTCTATTCCCGCTATCTCGGGTGCCTTTCGAATCAGGTACTCCGCGAATGACGGAGTCACCATCATGTGCTTCGGCCTGGTCAATTGGGCAAACTGGAGAAAGCGCTCGGTTCCCCCCTCTGCGCCTACGGGAATGCCCAGGGCGCCCATGTACTGGAGGCACCGGAGCGGGCTGATGCCCGCGAGCCACATGCTGAGCCCGAAGCCGTGGATGACGCCGTCCCCAGGTCTCACCCCTTCCCGCCAGAAGGCCCTGGCCCCCACCTCGTTCTGGACGTTGATGTCGTGTTCCGTAAATGCTTCAAAGACGGGCATGCCCGTCGTACCGGAGGTAGTGCTGATGGCCCGCACGTTCTGAAGGGGTGTGCAGAGGTATTCGCCGAAGGGGTGACCTTGCTCCTGCCGCGTCCGCTCCTGGGTCAGACGATCCCTCTCCTTATCGAGAAAGGTCGGCAGTTGCCGGAATTCTTCGATGTCCTTGATGCCGTCGGGATGGATGCCGAGGGCTTGAAACTGCTGCCTGTAGAATGCCGAATGGTAGTAGATATAGCGCATCTGCTTCCGAAGCTTTTTCCACTGAAGCTCCCTCAACTCTTCTCTCGGCAGGGTCTCGATTGCCTCATTCCAGAATCTGCGTTCCACTTGTTGCCCTCCTTTCAGGATGCTTCAAATTCCATTATCTTGCTTGGGGCTTCGGCGTTGCAAAGATTTCCAAAGCCATTCAACCACTTTACTTGAACCGGACAAAAGACGTAAATAGGCAAAAAACCTATTTTAACGGCCGGTTATTCACTTCGCGCCGTCGATACGGCAAACACGAGACACAGGCAAGATCAGACGGCCGGCGTCACCTTGGACCTGAACCTCCTGAAAAGATGGTCGTCGTGCGTTGGCTTTCTAAGCATCCGTGCCACCTTCCTCGGGGCCGTTTCCACATAGAACAGAGAGACGACTACGACGACGAGACCGGCCATGGTCGCCATCAGGATGGGCGCGTAGAGACCGAACTTGTCGGCAAGGAAGCCGGCAAGCGCGGGCAGGGCAGCCGCGCCGAGTATTTCACCGATTGCCGTCGGAACACCGACGGCCGTCCCTGCGAACTCGGGCGGCACTGCCTCCATTGGCAAGGGGCCCATGAAGAGAGGAAACATGCCGCCCCCGAACATGGCCCAGAAAAAGAAAAGAACCGCAAGGGCAGCCATAGAAGAGCGAACGGGCGCTGCAAGGATCCCCAGCCCCAGGAGGCAGCAGAGAAACCCCGAGATCATGATGGCGGGCTTACGACCTATGCTGTCCGACACGCGACTCACGCCCACCATACCGATGAATCCGCCGAGGCCGGAGGCGGATATGACCAGGCCGACCGCGTCCATGCTCAGGTTGTGCACCTTGGTGAGGAAAAGCGCCGAGAATCCCGTGTATATCCAAAGCCATGCCATACACGGTATGCTGTTAACGGTGGAGACAACGACGTTCTTGTACTTGAGGACATCCCTCAGCTTCGCCTTGTGCCCTTCTTGCGTGACAACCTGTTTCTGTCCCGCCTTACGCAACCTGATGCGTTCTACGACCGAGGCAGGCTCACGCATAACAAACGCGCAAACTACGCCAAGAATGAACGATGGGATGGATATGATGTAGAACACAGGACGCCACGAGCCGAATGCCCCCATGAGCTTCACCGCGATGATAGGTCCCAGGACGGTGCCGATAACCATCGCACCGGCCGAGGGAAAGGAGACGAACATCGCCCTCTTCTCCGCCGGGGCTTCTTCGCCCAGTGATGCATTGGCCGGGCCCCAGGGACCGCCCTCGAAAAACCCGAGAGCCCCCCGAACCCAGAGCATTTGGCCCAGGCTGTGCACCGTACCGGTAAACCACGAGAAAACGGAAGCCACCATGGTGCAGCAGACGATTACTTTCCTGCGGCCGTGATTGTCGCCGATGGTTGCCCAGATAATTGTGCCAAAGGCCCAGACAAACCCGGTAATCGAGAAGACCAGGCCCACCTTCGTATAAGAAAAATTCATATCCTTCTGGATCTCTGGCATAATAATAGCGATCACGATCCTCTGATAGGTGCTGAATCCCCAGATCAAGCCAAGCAGTATTGCGAGTTTCTGATAATACTTCATCGGCCTCCCCCTTTTTTTTGCCTGATCGCCTCCATGTCCCCTTGGTTTCGCGTTATTCAGCGCTTTTCACAAAACGTACGATTCCCGGTCCCATTATGCTGGAGCCCACAATTACCGCCTTAACCCGATCTTGCGTTGTCTTCCTTTGAGTCTCGGCGCTGCGAAGGCCGCTGCCGGTTTAACCAGATTACTTGAACGGGGCAAAGAGTGTAAATAGGCAAAAAACCTATTTTTCGACCCTATAGTCGTGCTGCTATTATCCTCAATCGGTTGGATTTGCGGAAAGTGGTTCTATCACCACATGCTGCGCGGAACCGCCGGGCAGGAAATTGTTAGATCTTGGGTAGCTCGATTACACCCTTAGAAATTGCATACTTGATGAGTTCTGCCTGGCCCTTCGCGCAGAGCTTTCGCTTGATATTCTCTTTGTGGCACCCCACTGTTTTCACGCTGATGCAGAGCGCATCGGCAATCTCCCTGTTGGGGTGTCCTTCAGCAACTAGCTGGAGAATCTCTTTCTCCCGGAGCGACAGGGTTGTCTCCGACTCATCGTTCACAGTATCATAGTTCTCCACGGTCATCTCTGAAATGGCAGGACTGAGGAAGACTTCTCCATGGCGTACTGCTTCAATGGCAGCAAAAAGATCACTCGCCCCGGATTTCTTGAGAACGTAACCGACTGCGCCGGCCTTCATTACATGGCGAACCGTTTCCATATCTTCGTGCATGGTCAGGACGAGCACTTTGATTCTTGGAAACTGCCTTGCGATCTCACTCAGGCTCACAAGACCGTTGAGACCCGGCATGGAGATATCCATGAGAACGAGGTCAGGTCTGAGCTCACCCGTTTTTCGGATGGCTTCTCTCCCATCCGAGGCCTCCCCGACTACCTCCACGTCATCCCTGGACTCGAACAGCAATCGGATCCCCTGCCTGACAATGGCATGGTCCTCAGCGAGAAGGACGCGTATCTTTCTCGTATATTCCTCCCTGAGCCTCGCCAAAAGAAGGCGAAGCAAGCTCGATGGTAATTCTGACCCCGCCGCCCCGAGCAGATACTATCGAAAACGTGCCGCCGAAAGCCGAAATGCGTTCTCTCATCCCGAAGATCCCCAGACCAGCCCTGCCCATGGGGTGACTGGTCAACGTGGCCTCGACATCAAAACCTCTTCCATCGTCTTCGATCACGATCCTCAACATATCCCGATTGCAGCTCAACAGAATAAGGACGTGTTCCGCTTTTGCATGTTTAAAAATATTTGTAAGCGCCTCTTGAGCAACCCTGTAGACAAGAGTCTCCAAGGCTGGTGAGAGGCGTTCCGATAGGCCTTCTACCTGTAGTTCTACTTTTATCCCCGATCGCTCTTGAAACTCCCTTGAGTACCACGTGAGGGCCGGCACAAGACCGAGATTGTCAAGTACGTACGGTCTCAGGTCTGAGGAGATTCTGTGGATGTCATCAATTGTTTTGGCGACAAGTACCTTAATATCCTCGCACGTTTTCGAAACGCTGCTGCTTGCCGGCAGTTCCTGGTGTCTCAACAAGAGATCCACACTGAGGCGTATTGCCGTCAGCGACTGGCCCATTTCATCGTGAAGCTCATGGGCGATTCTCTTTCTCTCCTCTTCCTGAACTCGTATGATCTGGTCGGAAAGTCTCCGGAGTCTTTTTGTATATTCTCTTCTCTCCGTTATATCCCTCAGAACAACGAGAGCCGCCTTCTTGTTTTTGTACTCCATGCGCCCGGCTATCACCTCCAGGTATCCTATCCTTCCGTCCTTGCCGACATGCCTTGTCTCAATGGTTATGGGTTCTCCTTCACCCCCGACCAACTTAGTGTACCGCTCGTGAATAAGGTCTTTGCTTTCCGGCGCTACAAAATCAAGGTAGTGCATGCCCAGCAGGTCAGCCTCATCGAATCCGGTTATGCTTGAAAAAGCCCTGTTGGAGAAGACGATTTTTTCATCCTGAATGATAAGGATTCCATTGTTGACATTCCGTACCGATACAGAATACTTTTCTTCAGACTCTCGCAGTGCGCGTATGTTTTCTTCAAGTCTCTCGGCCATGTGGTTGAAGGCCCGGACGAGCGAATCAAGTTCAGCCGTCCCCTGCGCACCGGGGATCCGGTGCCCTAAATCACCCGCTGCAATCGCCTGTGCCGCACCCACGACCCTATTCAGTGCTGAAGTTACGTGATTCGACAGGGCTACGCCAAAAGAGAAAATAGCGAGGATTGTTATGACCCCGACGACAACCAGGAAGAAACTGATCGTTCGATCATAATACTCACTACCGGCGGCAATGAGGCACGCCATTAGGATAATGGTGAGGTAACTGAGAACTATCTTGGCTCGTAACGTCACGTTAGCTCGATTCAACCAGGAAACGGCGATGAGCGGAGATGAGGTCATATGCTTTCTTCGCGTCGCGGGGAGGGGCCGGCATCATGATGCATTGGGTCGGCAGGAGTGAGGTGAAGGCGATCTCGGTTATCTCAAACAAGGCTTCAACGTCGCGCTGACGGAACCTTGAGGGCCACGGTAGCTTTGCCGCTAGGGGATCGGAGATCATTCTTTGTCCCTAGCGAACCTGTGAGGACCATCTGGCGAAATGCATTTCGCCAGATGGCATGGATCCGCGCTATGCTTCCTTACCCGGGCCGACACACTTTTCTTCGAATTCCTTCCAGAATTCAGCATCGGCCTTCCGCCAGTATGGTCCCCAGCCCTCGTTGAAGAGCCCTTCAACCTGTTTGAGGATACGCCTCCAGGGAATCCTTTGCCTCTGAAAGCCCCACCCACATGCGGCGCCGGCACACTTATCTTGGCCCCCGATAGCAAGAAAAGATGCTGCAACTCGACGATATCGCTGTGTACACCCGGAGTGGAATGTGGCGTACGACGAACGTACCGTCATCCTCCAGCCAGGCATCGGCGACATGACCCTCCAACTGGCAATGCTGGACTCTGCCAAAGGAGGACCTGTTCTCGACAATTATTTCAGTCTTTTCAAATCCTTTCTCGACATCTCCCTTGAGGTAATGCCGCCTGTGGAATACGTTCGGCAGTTCGAGTCCCCTGCTCACATTGGCCAAGGCAGGCAGCGCGAAGTACATGCTTCTGTTTGGATGAATAACAGCGGGTGGGTTTTCCGTCATGGATTCCTCGACGTCGAAAACCGCGGGCAACTCTTCATAATCAACCTTTATCAGGTTCCAGGGGCAATGTCAAGGCTTATGTTGCAATATGTTGCAATAACTGAAGTTTCCTGAGTTTTGGGCGGGAATATCACTACTCTCAGCATTTCGGGTTTATTCAGTTTTCCAACTATCTGGAATTATTACACCACCTTTTTTGATTCAAAATGCAGGGCGGTTCAGATGATCTTAAGCAAGAAATCTCGATATTCCTGGCTCACATCAATTCCCGCCCCAAAAACTCAGGAAACTCCAGTTACTAAGCAGGTCATTAATAGTCTCACACGTGACGCTCGCAACACACCTTCTTAAGATGCTTCTTCACAGACTCTCATGTGGCTTTACTTATGACCCCCTTAGTATGTTGCAATGACAGAAAAAACGCAGAGGTTCTGGAAGAATAGATTCCTCTCGCTTCCAGACGGCATTCTTCACTCGCCCGAGAAGCCTGTGTGCGTTGAGTAAGTGAAATTCCTATGAATCTTTCCAGGATTTACGCGGCGGGGCGCCTCAGCATGCGGGTCGCGACATCTCCGAACGTGCCGTCGTCTGATACGACCCCGACCGAAAAAAAGACATAGACATGGAGAGCAGCTTGTCCCACCGGCCGGTTGACAACACCCTTCTGCCGTGCCTAGGATATAACAGGAGTCCACATCCTGTCCACGCATCGTCGTTAAGAAACGTGGCAGCGATGGAACGGAAAAAAAAGAGCCGGCGTAGCTTCTCAAGCCCTTATGTTTTCACGCGGGCTTCCGATAATACCTGGGAGAACGGGACGCAATACGGCTTACAAAGGATGGCCGTCTGTTCTTATACACAAGGGAGGTACCGGTATGATAGGGCGCATAAGCCACCACGACAGAGGGAATCTCATGGTTCGACGGGTCGGATTCACGTCTTTTGCAGCCGCTTTGCTCGCCTTTGTTTTCACGTTCAGTCTTGCATCCTATCTACAAGCTGCTGCTACACCGGGGCAGCGCCTCATCAGGCAGGCGCTTGACGAGAACCATCGGGTCACGCTCAAGGGCAACGTGCGTCCCGAAGCGAGCGCGACGAACGATCGTGGCCTGGCGGCCGACGCGTTTCAGATGGAGCACATGCTCCTCCAGTTGCAGCGCTCTCCTGAGCAGGAACAGGCGGTCAAGGAGTTTATCGACCAACTCTACGACCCTGCCTCACCGAACTTCCACCGATGGCTCACCGCACAAGAATTCGGAGAGACCTTCGGTTCGGCGGAGGGAGACCTCAACACGATCACCGCCTGGCTCCGGAAACACGGTTTTCGGGTCAACGTGGTCTATCCCAGCGGCATGGTGATTGATTTCTCCGGCTCCGCAGGTCAGGTGCGCGAGGCTTTCGGGACTGAGATTCATCACCTTGAGGTAAATGGTGTGGAGCACATCGCCAATATGAGCGACCCTCAGATTCCGGCCGCCCTGGGGCCGGCAGTGGCGGGCGTCGTCTCCCTGCATGACTTCCTGCCCCGCACGATGCACAAGCTGCATAACAACTACACTTTTACTTACCGTGGAGACACCTATGAGGCGGTGACGCCTGCGGACCTGGCCACCATTTACAACATAAATCCACTCTTCAAGTCAGGTTACTCCGGCCAGGGGCAAACCATCGTGGTGATCGAAGACACCAACGTCTACAGCACGTCGGACTGGACGACGTTCCGTAAGACCTTCGGCCTTTCGGGCTACACCTCAGGCACCTTCACCCAGCTCCAGCCGGCGCCTCCCAGCGGCGCCAACAACTGCAGCTATCCAGGCGTCAACGGCGACGACGGTGAGGCGATCCTGGATGCGGAGTGGGCCAGCGCCGCCGCGCCGAGCGCGGCCATCGAGCTGGCATCCTGCGCGAGTACGCGCACCACCTTCGGCGGTCTGATTGCCCTCCAGAACCTCGTGAACAAGGGGACGCCGCCCGCCATCGTGAGCATCAGTTACGGAGAGTGTGAGGCGGCAAACGGCGCATCTGCCAACGCGGTATACAGCGCTGCGTATCAGCAGGCTGCGGCAGAGGGGGTCTCCGTTTTCGTTTCCGCGGGCGATGAAGGCGCGGCCGGTTGCGATGCCGGCGCCATGTCCGCAACCCACGGCATCGGCGTCAGCGGGTTAGCCTCCACTCCCTACAACGTGGCGGTGGGCGGCACGGACTTCGGCGATACCTACGCCGGCACCAACAGCACCTACTGGACCACAGCCAACACCTCCACCTACGGTTCGGCACGATCGTACATACCCGAAATCCCATGGAACGACTCCTGCGCCAGTGTGCTGATCGCGAGCTACCTGGGGTTCCCCACCACCTATGGCTCTAGCGGCTTTTGCAATAGTCGCACGGGCGAGGAATTCCTGGATGTTGTGTCCGGCAGCGGGGGCCCGAGCGGCTGCGCGACCGGAGCGCCGTCCACCAAAGGCGTCGTCGGCGGGACCTGCAAGGGATACCACAAGCCCACGTGGCAGTCAGTCGTCGGCAACCCGAGCGACGGCGTGCGCGACATTCCGGACGTCTCGCTCTTCGCCGCGAACGGCGTCTGGGGCCACTACTACGTATTTTGCTGGTCTGATACACGCAATGGCGGGGCGCCCTGCACCGGCGCTCCCAGCAGTTGGTCCGGCGCGGGCGGAACGTCGTTCTCGTCGCCCATCATGGCCGGCATCCAGGCGCTGGTCAACCAGCGCACCGGCATGCGCCAGGGCAATCCCAATCCCGTCTATTACAGTATAGCCGCCGGCGAATACGGCGCGACAGGCTCCACCTCCTGCAACTCCACAAATAAGAGCGGCGCGGCAGGCTCTTGCACTTTCTATGACGTGACCATGGGCGACATGGACGTGAACTGCACGGGCTCCCACAATTGCTACCTGCCTTCCGGCAGGAACGGCGTGCTTTCCACCTCCGGCAGCTCGTACTCGAAAGCATACGGCGCAACCACCGGCTGGGACTTCGCCACGGGAATAGGTACCGTCAACGCGCAGAACCTGGTGAATAGCCCGCTCTGGCCGTAGTGCGCTCCAGCGCCTGACCGGTAGTAAATCGGTCAGGCGGCCGTGTCAAGACTTTTGTGCCGGCGCGAAGGCCAGGTACACCTCCGGTTCATCTTCTCATACATAAATTTGATAGGCGTGCTTTGTTGTACGTCGATGCGTCGCGACCACAGGCCGGGCACCAGCTCCGTAGTGCCCGGCCGGGTGGCACGACAAAGGCAGGCGCAAAACGTGCCCGGCCGGCCCCACTTTATCGCGACGCTTGCAATCAGCCGGAAATCCATCTTATAATTGTGGCGCGCCTAAGGAGGCATTGCATGATCGAAGGACACATTTACAAGGTCTTCGATGAGGAACTGAGGGAACTGAAGGAAAAGATCCTGTTCGAGGGGTCCCTTGTCGAGAAGGCTGTGCGCAACGCGATCAAGGCTTTGCAGAGCAGAGATTCCGAGCTTGCGAGGCGCGTGATCGAAGATGATGACCTGATCAATACGAAGGAGGTCGAGATAGAGGAGTTCTGCATCAAGCTCCTTGCCTTGAGACAGCCCGCGGCAAAAGATCTCCGTTTTATTACCACTGCGGTAAAGATCAATTACGATCTGGAGCGCATGGGAGATATGGCGGTCAACGTGTGTGAAAGGGTGCTCGACCTTAATCTGGAGCCGCAGCTCAAGCCGTATATCGACCTGCCGGAAATGGCTGAAATTGCCCAGATGATGGTGAAGGAATCCCTCGAGGCCTTTGTAAGGGAGGACGTACATCTGGCGTGGAAAGTGACGAACGATGACGAAAAGGTGGACCAGCTTACGGAGCAGATATTCCGGGAGCTGCTGACTTACATGTCGGAAGACCTGAAAGCCATATCCCGGTCCACGAGGCTGCTCTTTATCGCCAAATATCTTGAAAGACTGGCCGACCATGCGGTCAGTATCGCCGAGCTGGTCATCTTCCTCGTGGAAGGCAAAATAATACGGCACCGTAAGTATTCTGAAAAAATATAGTATGAGAATTACGATTACCGGCCTGCTGCTGCTCTCGGTCACGCCGTTTCTGCTCGGCTGCGGCAACTATACCCGGAATGGCTCCGAAAGCCGCAAATCCACGGTGACTATCGCGGGGTCTACGTCGGTTATGCCCTTCAGCGAAAAGCTCGCGGAACATTTCAAGATAGAGGACCCCGGGATCACGGTCGATGTTCAGGGCGGAGGCTCTTCAGCGGGCATCCAGGCATGTCTAAACAGAACCGTCGATATAGGCATGTCGTCAAGAGAATTGAAAGGGGACGAAAAACGTCTTGATGAGCTCATCATCTGTCATGATGGTATAGCCATTGTGGTTCATCCGCAAAATCCTATAAAAGATATAACCCTGGAACAGATACGGGCCATCTACGGCGGACGCTTGCGGAACTGGAAGCAGCTCGGCTGGATAGACAGGAACATAGACGCCGTGACCAGGGAAGAGGGCTCGGGGACAAGAGGCGCCTTTGAGGAGCTCGTCATGGCCGGGACAGATATCCACGACAGCACCATGGTGCAGGATTCGAACGGGTCCGTAAAGGAAGTCGTTGCCACCGACCCTTACGCCATTGGCTTCATCTCCCTCGGGGTGGTCGATGCGAAGGTAAAGGCCCTGCAGGTGGAGGGCGTGGCGCCGAACGTGGAAAACATAAAGACGCAGAGGTACCGCATGGTAAGGCCGTTTCTCTATCTTACGATGGGAGAGCCGGAAGGTGCGGCACGTCTCTTCATTACCTACGTGCTCTCGAAGGACGGGCAGATGATATTGAAAAAAGAGGGTCTCGTTCCCATTAATGAATAGAAGATTAGCCAACAAAGAGAACGCGATAAGACTTGTGCTCCTGTTGTTCGCCCTCTCGTCCCTCCTCTTCCTCTTCATCATCTTCATCTTTATCCTGAGCGAGGGAGTGCCGCTTTTTGCCAAGGTGGGCGTGAAGAACATCACGATGGGCACCAGGTGGGCGCCCACAAAGGGGTTCTTCGGCATATTCCCCATGATCGTCTCCTCTTTTATGGTCACCCTCGGCGCCCTCGTTTTGGGTGCTCCCCTGGCCCTCGGCTGCTCCACGTACCTCTCGGAATATGCGGGGAAAAAGACCAAGATGGTTCTCAAGCCGTCTCTCGAGCTCCTGGCCGGAATCCCGTCCGTGGTTTACGGGTTCCTCGGCGTGGTCTACATCGTGCCTCTCATTCGCGAGTATCTGGGGGGCTCGGGTTTCTCGATCCTTGCCACCTCCCTCGTTCTCGGGATCATGATCCTGCCCACGATCACGAGCATTTCCTTCGATGCCCTGATGAGCGTGCCTGCCGCCTTTCGCGAGGGGTCTCTGGCCATGGGCGCAACCAAATGGCAAACGGTCTACAAGGTCGTCCTGCCGGCGGCGAGGTCCGGTATCCTCGCGAGCTTCATATTGGGCATGGGGAGGGCCATCGGAGAGACCATGGCCGTCATCATGGTCGCGGGCAATGCACTCAAGATCCCGACGAGCCTCCTCGACCCTTTGAGGACCTTGACGAGCAATATAGCCCTAGAGCTGGCTTATGCGACAGGGGACCACCGGAGGGCCCTCTTTTCCACGGGCGTCGTCCTGCTCGTTATTATCATGAGTCTCAACCTCGTCGCCAACTTCTGGGTGAAGAGGAGGGTCGACAAATGAGGATAAATCCCCGGCTTATCGACAAGCTGATGCGCGGCGGCCTTACCTTTCAGGCCCTCTTCACGGTCGCCATCCTCGTCGCCATCGTCCTCATCATATTCGTCAAGGGGTTCCCTTATGTCACGACGGAATTCATCTTCTCCTATCCCGAAGACATGGGCAGGCTCGGCGGCATCTTTCCTTTTCTCGTCAGCACGTTGTTCTTAGGCGTTCTCTCCATCGCCTTTGCCACACCCCTCGGGATCGGCACTGCCATATATCTCACCGAATATACGAAAGAATCGAGCCTTACGCGCTGTATCCGCTTCGGCGTCGAGTCGCTTGCGGGCATACCTTCCATCATCTACGGCCTTTTCGGTTTCATCTTCTTCGTCATAAAGCTGAGGATGGGCTGGTCCCTCCTCTCCGGCACCCTTACCATCGCTATAATGGTCCTGCCCACCATCATCAGGACAAGCGAGGAGGCCATCAAGGCGGTGCCGAATAACCTGAGGACGGTCAGTTTCTCCTTAGGCGCAACCAAGTGGGAGACGGTGACGCGCGTCATCATCCCCTCGGCGGCCCCCGGCATTCTTACGGGCATCATGCTGAGCATAGGCAGGGCGGTAAGTGAAACGGCAGCCGTCATCTTCACGATGGGCAGCTCCCTCAGGCTGCCTGCGAGCATCATGGACTCGGGCAGAACCATGGCGGTGCACTTCTACATCCTCGCCAGGGAAGGCATCTCCCTGGAAAAGGCCTACGCAACCGCCCTTGTCCTGATCTTCTCAATTCTCGTCATCAACATTCTGGCATACTACATCATGCACAGAATGATCGCAAGGTTCTCCTGATGCACCGCACGAAGATACGGGTCAGGAATCTCAGGCTCTGCTTCGGGAAAAAAGAGGTGCTGAACGGCATCGACCTCGACATCTATGAAAACCGCGTGATGGGGCTGATGGGGCCTTCAGCGAGCGGGAAGTCCTCCTTCATCTCGGTGATCAACGGCATGATCAACTTCGAGGACCACGCCTGCTTTAAGGGACAGGTCCATATCGACGGGTTCGGCGAGCTCTCCGAGAAAACCGACCACGTCGCGCTCAGGAAGAGGGTGGGGACCGTCTTCGCCACCCCCATTCCCCTGCCCCGCTCCATTTTTGAGAACGTCGCCTTTGGATCGAGGCTGAAAGGCGTGAAGAAGCGGTCAGAGCTGAACGCCCTCGTCGCAGAAAGTCTCAAAAAGGCGTTTCTCTGGGATGAGGTGAAAAACAGGCTATCGGAATCGGCCCTGAAGCTGTCGGGCGGCCAGCAGCAAAGACTCTGCCTTGCCCGCACGCTTGCGCTGAAACCCGACGTGATCCTCCTCGACGAGCCCTGTTCCGGCCTTGATCCCATCTCTACCGCAAAAATCGAAGAGGCCCTCTCGGAGCTCAAAAGGGACCATACAATTATCCTCGTCTCAAACAACACGAAGCAGATCGCAAGGGCATCCGACTTCGTCGCCTTTTTTTATATGGGAAAGCTCATCGAGTTCGGTCCCACCGTAAAGGTCTTTACCAACCCTGAGCAGAAGCTGACCGAAGACTATGTCCTGGGGAAATTCGGATGAGAGAGAGCATTTCAGTGGACGGACGGACAGTGCTGCGCACGGAAGATGTCAACCTCTATTACGGCCCTTTCCACGCCCTGCAGCACATCGATTTCCAGGTCTACAGGAATTCGATTACGTCTCTCATCGGCCCGTCAGGATGCGGGAAGTCGACCCTCCTGCGCTGCTTCAACCGGATGAACGACCTCGTGGAGGGCGTGAGGATAGACGGCCGTATCCTGATCGATAATGCGCCTTTGGAAACTTTCGACATCATCGATCTGAGGCGGAGGGTCGGGATGGTCTTCCAAAGGCCCAACCCGTTCCCTTTCTCGGTACATGGGAACATGATTTACGGCCTGGCCATCCACGGAATAAAAAAGAAGCGGCACCAGGAGATCGTGGAACGATGTCTCCGGGCAGTCGGCCTCTGGGAAGATCTCAAAGACAAGATGAAACAACCCGCCCTCCTTCTGTCCGACGAAACCAAGCAGAGGCTCTGCATAGCGAGGCTCCTTACCATAGAGCCGGAGATCATCCTCCTCGACGAGCCCTGCTCCGCCCTCGACCCTATTGCGACGATGCGCGTCGAGGAGCTGATGATCGAGCTGAAGAGGGATTACACGATCCTCATCGTCACCCACAACATGCAGCAGGCTGCCCGTGTATCCGATTATACGGGGTTCATGCTCCTCGGCGAGCTGTTGGAATTCGGCACGACCGAGGAGGTCTTCACCTCGCCCACGCACGAGAAGACGGAGGAGTATATTACGGGCCGCTTCGGCTAGGGGTGGGGAGGGCGGCCGGGTTAATTTCGCGCCTTTCGCCTGTCTCATCGGCGCCGCGAGTCCTCACATACACAACAGTATGCTCCGGCTCGCGGCCCCTCGATCACGGCGAAATCCATCGAAATTTCCTCCGGCCGGGGGAGGGAACTTACCAAGTGCACGTGCAAAGAGTGGCTAACGGATCGCTATCGAAAATTGAAGATTCCGCTTCAAATAGCGCGTATTTCTGATCTAGTTGGCCGAGCCCTTACCGCCCCTTTAGACTTCATATTGCCTTTTGTTCTATTGAGGGGGTAAAATGTCGGGAATGGAAACAAACCATGACGCGTCGCAGGTGAAACATGGACTTTAAGGTCAAAGGCATGTCTTACGGTCTCCTGCTATCGCATACCTTCCCCGGTCTCTTGTTTGAGGTAGAGGCAATTCTCGCATTTAGGTTTTTCACAAAATTAGACATGTCCATCTACTCACTTCTTTTTGCCGACGGTGCCGGAACATATTCCACGCTACGGCTCGTGTTGACTCTGGCGGGAATGTTCATAGTTGCGACCCTTCTAGGCATTGTGATCGACGGACTGCATCATTGGATTTATGAGCGCAAAGAAGACTACGAGATATACAAGCATGTTAAGGGCTTATCCGTAAATAGGAGCAACTTTCCTCCAGCAGATAATTGCAGCGGCGAGATGAAGAAGAGCTTCGTAGCTTTCAGACAGCTTCTCATATCTGACCAGAAGTTTTCGGAATCGG
>Ga0187864_10000444_pt1 | contig 46227 bp, 47 predicted proteins | sample June2016WEW_11_4_FD_132985 | JGI IMG/M metagenome (GOLD analysis project Ga0187864, IMG submission 132985) | Peatland microbial communities from SPRUCE experiment site at the Marcell Experimental Forest, Minnesota, USA - June2016WEW_11_40 | ecosystem: Environmental > Terrestrial > Soil >...
CGTCCTTCAGGGGGACAGTTATCGCCTGAAGGATCGGGGACAGGAGGTGGTCGTTCTAGATCCGCACTGATCGCGCAGTTTTCGACCGGCGATTACCGCGCAGTTTTGGACCGGCGTTGACACATCTGCCCACCAGTCGGGAGGCGAGAGGCAGCAGCGGAATGGGCAGGATCGCAGATGTGCCCTGGGTAGCAGTCTTCTCGCGGGATAGCGGGGGCTCAGCAAGAGAGGGCTACTACCTTGTCTATCTTTTCGCCACAGACGGCAGCAGGCTCTACCTCTCGTTGAACCAAGGCACCGAGAACGTTCACGGCGGAACTGCTGCCATGCTCAAGCGCGCCCTAGATCTTCGAGATGCGGCTGGGGATCAGCAAGGCTTGCTCACCGAAATAGACCTCGCTTCAACCAACCAGCGCCCGAAGCGCTACGAGGAAGGAAACGCCTTTGCCTTCTGCTACGAGAACGGGAACTTGCCCTGGGACGTCGAACTGCTCTCGAATCTCGACCGGCTGATCGCAATCATCAGCCGTGTGGAGCAGACCGGGCTGCAGTTCGATCCGGAGCTGGAGCCGCTTCATTTGCTCTTCAAGTGGAACACCTCGCGAGAGTCCAACACGATCAGCCGCCACAAGCAGATCGCCGACGAAAAGGGATCGGTCTGGTGGGGTCGATTTGGCACTGCCGCGTCGCCGGGCATGGGCGCCGGGCATCTTGCTGATATCCGTCACCAACTCGAGGAGGAGGTTCCTACCTACGCCTTCCTCTACCGCCGGGGCGAGATCTGGCGAGCGACCCTTCTTGAGATCAGCAACGACGCGAGCGCTGTTGACTCGGAGCGACTCCCGACTTACTACCGTGCTGACGAGTGCAACCTCTTCGCTCGCCTTTCTGACTTCGTTCAGCTTTCGGGCGACTGGGCAGACGATCACCTAGTGCCAGCTGCAAACGGGGACCCGGAGAGACTTGCAGGAAGCCTGTCGAACCAGACGACGCCGCTGTTTGTCTATGAACGGTTCAATCCCAGTTCGCCAGGGGTCTCTGCACAGTATCCGCCTCCGAGCCACCAAGGAGTGGCCTCTCCTCCTGCTGAGCCACCCCCGCTGACGATCGACTGGCTTCGCGACCTGACGGGTTGGAGCGAGGAACGACTGGAAGAGCTCATCCGCTCCCTTCAAGACGCGAGTCCCCAGATCATCCTGGCCGGACCTCCCGGGACGGGAAAGACGTACATCGCGATGTGCCTTGCCCGCTACCTCACCGACGACCGGTCGCTCGCCCACGAGCTCGTTCAATTCCATCCCAGCTACGGCTACGAGGAGTTCGTCGAGGGACTCCGTCCCGTTGTCGAACATGGCGGAGTTCAGTTCAAGCGAGTCGATGGTGTGATCAAGAAGATGGCCGAGGAGATCGCTCAGTCTGGCGAACGCCGAGTTCTCGTGATCGACGAAATGAACCGTGCGAACCTGCCGCGAGTCTTCGGAGAGCTGATGTACCTGCTCGAATACCGCGACGAGCCCATCGACTTGATGTACTCATCCGACTTCTCGCTCCCGCCGAGCCTGATGATCATCGGCACGATGAACACCGCTGATCGCAGCATTCGGAGCATTGACGTGGCGTTGCGAAGGCGGTTCGATGTGTTCGAGTGCCCGCCAGAGGCGTCCATCCTCGAGTGGTACTTCAGAACGCACGTCAACGAGATCCCCGACTTGATCGAGGGCTTCGAACGGCTGAACGCCGACCTAGCGGAGCAGTTAGATCGTCATCACCTCGTCGGCCACAGCTTCTTCATGGAAGATCCGTTGAACGCCCAGGCCCTCCGACGGATCTGGGATCGTCAGATCTTCCCCCTGCTCGAGGAGTACTTCTTCGATCAGCCGGACCTCGTGTCCGGGTTCAGCCTGGAGAAGTACTGGCCTCAGGCCTGACGATGCGAACCGAGTCCGTGACCGAGTCGCACGCGGCCGATTTGGAACTCAGCGCACTTGAAGCTCGTGCCCTTGAGATAGCTGGGAAGCGACTTGCATCCACCAGGACCTGGTGGGGAGCCGACGAGCACACCATAGGAGACGATCGAACAGTCATTCGCTGCAAACAAGGTGCCCCTGGACACTACGCAGTCTTGATCCGGGACGCAGTTGGGGTCATAGCGATCGGTGATCTACAGATCATCGTTCAGCCAAAAATCGGCTCCGAGCATCTCTTCTACCTGCTCGCAGCGTCGAAGGAGATCCCTCGGCTCGATGTGGATGCTGGCGAACTTGCCTCGAGTGCCAATCTCTGGGATCTGGTCGCTCTTTGGTTCATCGATGCCCTGGAAGGAGTGCTTCGTCGCGACCTCGTTCGCGACTACCGGGAGGAAGCCGCACAGCTCAGTGCCGTGCGAGGGCGGGTTGTGCCGCTCGCTACGGCTCGGACCTATTACGCCGGGAGCCTCAAGCCAACCTGCGCCTATGAGGAGTTCGACAACGACAACTCTCTGAACCGAGTCCTGAAGGCCGCCGCAGCCTCGGTTGCTCGCAGCCGGTTGTTGGAGGCTGGTCTCCGGAGACGAGCTATTGGCGCGCTCGCCCAGATGGCTGACGTCGCCGATCTGCGGGTTGGTGACTTGGAAGCCTCTCCTGAACTACGGACCGCCTACTACCGAGACGCCTGGAGGCTCGCGTGCCAGGTGCTGAAGGGTCAAGGCATCGAGCTGCTGTCGGGGGAGATGCCTGCGTGGACCTTCTTGATCCGGACACCGCTTCTTGTTGAGGTCGGCATACGCAATCTCCTGAGAGAAGCTCTGGCCGAGCGTTGCCACCTCGACAACAAGAGCCGCCAGTTAGTCGGGGCACCCATCAGGCTCAATCCTGATCTTGTCTTTGACCACGGAGCCTTGGTCGGCGATGTGAAGTACAAGATCTTCGAGCACTGGAATCAAAGCGACCTCTACCAGGCGGTTGCCTTCGCGACTGGCTATCGAGCCTCTGGCGCACTTGTGATCTCGTTCCTGACTGACTCGCAGCAGACCCAACTCCCTGAACTGATCGTTGGTGACCTCTCGGTGACGCCCCTCACTTGGATGGCTTCGAGCGAGACCTCTCCCCGGCAGGCGCTCGAAATGCTCCTAGAGCAGGTCGAGCATTGGTTGGAGGAACGACTCCCAACTGATGATGACGTGGTTCGCCCGATGACCGCCTAGGACTCGTTCGACTCGTTTTCAGGTTGCGAAATGCGTCGGCCAGCACCCCGAGAACGATGCTGAGGCCCTTGACGGCGAATCTGGATCTTCGGAAATAGGCGGGATGCAGTCACGGTGACCGGTCTCGTGCTCGCGACGGTTACCTGCCCCGGAACGGCACTTCGGGGGCATAGCCTGGCTCTATGACGTTGTTGCTCGGGATGAGCAAACCGGAGGGCATCTATCTTTGTGCCGATTACCGCGTCATCAACTCAGTGACCGGCCAAGTGCTCGACGACGCGGCAACGAAATGCCTAACGATCCATTACCCACCGTTTCCGGGCGGAACCAAGGCGCTGCTAGCCTTCACGGGAATCGCTGTGTTGCCCGACGGTACGCCGACGATGACTTGGATACGTGAGACGTTGCGCGGCGAGGCCGAGTATCCCGATCAATCGCTGACTCATTTACGGTTTCGACTGAATCGGGACTATGCGCGCCTTCGGCAGCCTCTTATTATCAACATTCTGGCACTTCATGAGAATCGGCGGTTCTTTGGCGGCATCAGCAACTTGTGGCTCAATACCGCCCGAAACTCACTCAAGGTCATACCTGAGTTTCTGTATGAGATGCGGGAGATTGAGGCCTCCTTCTTCTTTGCGAACGGTGGCGCCGCTGCGAAGGCCATGGCCGACGAGAAACTTGCAAAGTTACGGTCTCTTCTCGACACCGTTCCACGCGCGGTGCTGGATCACATGCGGCTGATGGCAATCATCAATCGTCGCGTCGCTGCGAGGGAATCGTCAGTCAGCTCCTTTTGCAAGGTTTCCTTTATTAACGGCGACGAGCGGTTTTCGCCAACGTCTCATGCCTTCACCGAACGGGGTGAAACTGTCCCGTTCGAGATGCCCTTTATCCTTGGGGGACTTGATCTAACCGAGATGACCAAGCAGTTCGCCAACAGATTCGAGATTCTACGACAGGGAGGTGAACCACCACCGGGCCCCGACGCGGAGGAAATCAATAGACAAACTCGTCGCCGTCCTTAGCGAAGTCACGTTGCCGAATGCCCCTAATCGCCGGATCGGTGCGGCAGTACGGCACATCGGGGACGCGCCCCGGGAAGGAGAGCTTTCGATTGAGTGCAGGTCCAGAGACCCCCCGAAGATATCCACCCGATGATGATTGCGCCGCAATTCTTGTTGCAGCGGATCGCACCTGCTGTGTTTGTCGGGTTGGCGGCAAGACAGTCCAGCTTCACCACATAGACGATGATCGGTCAAATGCCGACCCAGCGAATTTCGCCGTTCTTTGCCTCGACTGCCATAACGAAACGCAGCGACGCGGCGGTTTCGGACGTCCACTCAATGCCGCCCAAGTCCGCCGATACCGTGACGAGTGGAATGATGCTGTCGCAGATCGACTTCAGATAGCAGCCAGGCAAAGTGCCCGGGGTGAGATCGTACTTGGGGCACCGTTGATGAGAGCGGATGATGTCATCGATCGCATTCTCGTAGAGGCTGAGCGTTCTCCACGAATTGGCCTCAGATTGATCGATGCCGAACTCGAACAAGAGACCAGACGCCTGCTGGCCGGCTCAGGCTGGGGTGGCGGACGCCGCGACTGGTCACTCGCTGAAGCGATCGGCCGTCTCTTTGAACTCGGAGTCGTGTCGAAGTCAGTTCATCTTTCGCTGAATGTTCTCGAGTCCACGCGGAAAGCACTCGACGCGGGAGAGTTGGTGAGCAAGGAGGATGTTCTGGCCGCTTTCGACGTGGGCATCATGACTTATCGTGCTCTGTCAGCGATACCGCGCGAACGCCATTATGTTCTGGACGCTCAGATCCCCGTGTTTCGTGACGCGGACGGTGGTCAGCCGCTTCCAGGGGTGTTTGCTGTGCGCATCCGCAGCGTTGGCCCTCTACCGAGGTCGCCACACGAGGCCGTCTTCCTGACGCGCCAAAGCGATTACGTCGTTGGTGCGGAAGTCACTTGGCTCTGGGATTCGGAGGTGTTGGGCCCCGCGTGGTACTTGGACCTGGCGTCCGGTAAGTACTTGCAGGCACACTCGCTTGCCTTTGCCGGTGTTCCGTTGGATTTGATTGCTTAGGTGGAACCTCCGGCACCGGTGGAAAGGCACCCCAAACGTCGCGACGAGCATGCCGGTCTGTACGGGATATTGAGCGAGCTCTCAGCACGTTCTGAGTTCAGAAGCTGCTGCTACAACCCGGAGGCACAATCGGGGAAGAGCCACGGACGACGCGAAGAAGGGGGAGAGGGCATGGAAGCAGAACCCGATGAGCACGATCTTGAGGTTGAACAGCTTCGCGACCTAGTTCGTCAGCTCCCACAAGCTGGCTCGATCGACGATGCAATTGGGCTCATCAACGGGGTGCCAGCGTCTGCCCGAGCCACGGACGACGTGTTGCTCGAGGTCCTTGCGAGTCTTTGGGATCACTTCCAGATTGTTGAGCTTCCAACGGTTGACCTACCGCCACAGGTTGAGCTCACAGCCGCATCATGGCTCTCGATCGTCTACCGTCAATCGGCCTCGACCGGCCAGCTTGTCCACACGGGATGGAGCGACGGAGCAGTGGCAACCGCTCGCGTCGCGTTCGAGCACGCGATCTACTTGTCGCTGATTGCGGACGGCCGGGACGCGGTAGCCCTTCTCGATTCGCTTGAGGGCAAGTTTCTGACGCAGACGAAGAGCCTCGTTGCGATGTTGCCGGACTCGGATGAACTCACGGCGATGTGGGACGACATGCTCACCGATCTTGACGTGCCGAAGGATCGGCGCTGGGTACGAGAGGTTGAGAAAGTGACAACTCGCCTCGCAACCGGCGAGGTGCTTTACGCGTTCTACCGCATGCTCTCGGGTGAACTCCACCCCGGTCTTGGAAGTATTGGGCCGTACATGCTGAGGGAGATGGTCGAACGACGGCCCGCGGTGCCTCCGCGACCTATCGCCAGCGTGCACGCGATGGAAGTCGCGGTGGGATCGTGTGTTTTCGCGGGCTGGGCTATTGACGAACTCTTCGACGCGCCACTCTTCGCGCCAGTGGTGAACCCAGTCGCCGAAAAGTTCAACTACGTGAGACTGACACGAATCGAAGACTGACTACTCGACTGGGTTGGTAGCAAGGGGTCGCCGACCTCAACGATGGCACCTGCCCCCAACCGCCGGGTAGGTGGGGTACCTTCTGACCCCGAAGAGTCGAGTGCTTGCTGTCGCGAGCGGCGCCCCGCTCATTTCCGAAGAGCCGAGAATCTATTGCTTGAGGGCGTTTCCCCGAGAGCGCTCGATGGAGTAGCGCTCCGCGTTCGATTCCATCTTCGCGGCGAGCGCATCGCTAAGCGACACGCCGAGCACGTCCGCGAGGCGCAGAAGATAGCCAAAGACATCGGCAAGCTCCTCTTCGACATGCTTCCGCGTGGCTGAATCGGCCATGGCAGCTGAACACTCTTCGGGTTCGAGCCACTGGAAGATCTCCGCTAGCTCCCCCAGCTCACCCGTCAGCGCCATGATCAGGTTCTTCGACGTATGGAACCGCTCCCACTCCCGATCTGCAGCGAACTTCCTTAGGGCATCGGTCAGTTCGGGAATCGACCGTTCCTTACTCATGGGATCAGTTGGTGTTCGGATGGGCGGAGCGCACAAGCGCCTTCTCCAACTCTCCGAAGACGATGTCGAGGTCGGCCGTGATGTCCATGGCCTGGGCGAGGTGGTTCTGCTGTCCGGCCGTGAGGGGAGGGCCAGTGCCGTCGCTCATTGCCTCGAGCGCGCTGAGGAGGGAACGGAGGAGGTCGATCGTGCTGGCGTGCAGTTCGAGGGCAAACAGTGGATCGTCCACGTTCACCGAGGCTAGCTGGGCAAGCTGCTTGTCCGCCGGGGCGGGTCGCCGAGGCTAACGAGGTTTATCGCCAGGACCGTACAACAACCTGGGGCGACACCGGATCGAAGGAAACGAAATAGTCCGACTTGCGTCGTGGCTCGAAGCCGACCAAGTCCACTCCGAGAGGCATTCTGCTTCGCGCTCAATCTGCGGCGGGCGGACGTTTCGGCGCTCGCCATCACCTATCGCCCAAGACAAACGCCTAACCATCCTCTGAGCGTTCCAAGCGCCTTTCCACGAAACGACCGGGTCAATCCGATCATTTCCGGGAGGCGTCCCTCAAAGACCAGCCATCCGACTGCAGAGCCGAAGAGTCGTCGGTTCCGTTCCCTCTCCTCTGGACTGAGGGTGTCATCTGTCATTGTCGCTTGCCGATTTCGTCCTCGCCCTTCACCCAAGCGCTTCTCCGAAGATGAGCCCGGCGACGGTGGCCGCGGCTTCGGCTTGCCAGCCGGGCGTGGCGTGCGCGTAGACATCGAGTGTGAAGCCGACCTTGGCGTGACCAAGGCGCTCACTGACGATCTTGGGGTTGACCCCGGCCCGAAGGGCGAGGGTGGCCCAGGTGTGGCGCAGATCGTGGAATCGGATCACCGGCTGTCCGGAGCGGCGCACCGCGGCGTCGAAGGCGTCGGCGACTTGGTGGGGGTGTAGGCCGGTCCCGTCTTCGCGGGTGAACACGTACCCGCTTTCGGTCCAGGTCCCGGCCCACGCAATACGCTCCCGAAGTTGCCGCATCCGCCAGCGGCGCAACGCGGCGATCGTCTCGTTATCGAGGTCGACTGTTCGGACCCCCTTGCGGCTCTTGGGGGTGGCCTCGACGATCTCGTAGCCCACCGAGGTGCGGGAGCGGCGTACCGCGAGCCTGGCCGTTTCGAGGTCGACGTCGTCCCACCGCAGTCCGAGCAGCTCGCCTCGGCGCATGGCAGTCGTGGCCGCGGTGACGAATAGCTCGTGGAGGCGGTGGTCGCGGGTCGAGTCGAGGAAGGCTCCGAGCTGGTCGGCAGACCAGGTACACATTTCGACGTGGCCACGGGTGGGCTTCTCCTCTAGGTCGTCGGCCGGGTTTCGGGCGAGCCGTCGACCCCGCACGGCCGCCTCAAGGGCCGCGTGCAACGCCCTGTGCGTGTGCTCGATGCTTGTCTCGGACAGGCCGCCGCGGCCGTCACGTCTGCCATTGGTACGTAGCTGGGCGTAGCACCGGGCGATGAGTGCCGGCCGCAGCTCGGAGAGGCGCACGTCGCCGAGGTGCGGAATGAGCCGGTGTTCGACGATGTCGTGATACGAACGGAAGGTTCCGGCCTTGAGGCGGGGCTTGACCAGCTCCAACCAATCCCGCAGGAAGACGGCGACAGTCATCTTGGACGGTTCGATCTGATCGCCCTTGTCGTACAACGCCAGGCTCTCGACCAGGGCGGCCTCCGCCGCTTTCTTGGTTCGGCGCGTTCCGGTGACGAATGCACGCTTCCCGTTGCGGGTCACCTCGTGCTGGAACGACCAGCTCTCGCCTCGGTGCCGAATGCTCCCCTTCATCGCCTTCTCCTCGCTTGTCGCTCGCCAGGAGCGAGCAGTCCCCGCCGTCGTGCTTCTTTGATCCACCCATGAATGCGGCTGATCGGGACCGAGTTGGCCTCGGCGATGACGGCCGCCGGTCGAGGAGTGTTGACCGCGAGCCCGGCGAAGATGCGAGCCACCTCCCGATAGAAGCTGTCGGGCTTGGGCTGGCCTTCGGGTATTCGCAGCTTCAAGTTCCTCACCCTGCTATGGAGCACCACAAGTTTGCCGTTGCTCACGCCAATAGCGACTTGCCCGGCAGCGAACTGCTCCTTGACACCCAGGTCGGCAATTGCTTTGAGCATTTCCTCCTCATATGCCCGAGCCTCCGGTGACGTCCCCCAGCGAGCCTGCTTGTCCGCTTCAGCTCTCAGCGGGGCGTCGATCTCGGCGACCTCGGCTTCGCTCAACGCCCCACGGCTCGTGATCTCTTTCGTCACGGCCTCACGTCCCGGACCGTTCGCCCATGCTTCTACCCGGCCGAGCGGAAACGCCCGTAATGCGCCGGTCGTGACTCCGGGAAACCTGGCGAACACCAACTCCGCGATCGCGATCCGGCCTGTCGCTGACTCGGTGAAGCGGACCATCACCGTCAGGAATGAGGGTTCGACGAAGTCGACCCGGCACCATCCCGCTTTCCTCACCTGAATCCGCTCTACCATCGGCTTCAAGCGTAGCGCATTTGCCACCTTTGTGCCGAATAGAGCAGATCCAGCATCTGAGAGCGCGCTACTTGTATTGAGCAGGGCTGCCGCGTATTGTGTTGTATGGCCATGTCTGAGTCCGCTCTCCCAGAGCTAGTCGCCGATCTGGTGGGTCGGGTCCGGAAGGCAAAACTTCCGCCTGCTCCCAGGCGTCGCCGGATTCGTGAGGCAGCCGGCGTGTCGATGCGCGAGGTGGCACGAACGCTCAAGGTCGACGTGATGACTGTGAGTCGGTGGGAGAACGGGGCCACGCCACGGCCGGAGCACGCGATCGCCTACCGCTTGCTCCTCGACGCGTTGGAGGAGGTCGAGTCGTGAACATCGGCGATCTCGCGGACCTGCCACCGACGCTGAGCACCGAGCAGGCGGCAGAGGTGTACGGGTGCTCTGTCGATCACCTCTGGGCGCTGGTCCGGTCCGGCGACGCGCCGGTCATTCCACTCCACCTAGGTCGCAAGCTCGTGTGGCCGACCGCCTTGGTGCTCCGTTCGATCGGGCTGAGAACCGAACGCGAGACGCTGTGATGCTCGCCGTACTGCGCGGGTCCGAAGCCGACACTTCGCGAATCAAGGTCGAGGAATGGGAGCGCGCGATCAGGGTCCCCAACGTTCAGCTCGAGTCGCTGGCGCGCATTCTCCGTATCCACCCAGTGAGCGCGCCATGACCGCCCTGGACCGCCTCGAAGCAGCCCTCGCCAGCCACGGCTGCGACCCGCAACGGCGTGGAGATCATATCGACGCGCTGTGCCCCATCCACGACGATCACGATCCCAGTCTCGACATTGACCTTGGCAAAGACGGCCGTGCTCTCATCATCTGCCGCGTCGGATGTGACGCGGCAGAGATCATCGCCGCCCTCGGTCTGACGTTCGCGGATCTGTTCGACGATGAGCCAAGGAACGAAGCCGGGAAGTGGGAACTCCTCGCGTCGTATCCGTACCGCGACGCCGATGGGGTAGTGATCGCCGAGAAACGCAAGTGGCGACTTTCCAGCGGAGAGCGCAAGTTCTCCTGGCACCATCCGGACGGACGCGGAGGATGGAGCAAGAGGCGCGGAACAAAGGACTGTCCCTTGTTCAACCTTCCCGCAGTGGAGAACGCCAACTCGGACTTACCGGTGTACGTGTGCGAGGGAGAGTCCGATGCCACGAGACTCATGAACCTCGGGTTCATCGCGACGTGTAATCCCGATGGCGCTGGTCCCGGCAAGTGGAAGCCTGAGTACAGCGAAACGCTCCGCGGACGCGACGTCATTGTCGTCACTGACCGTGACAGGGCTGGCTATGCACATGCTCGAGCCGTCGTCGCGTCGCTCATCGGCAGAGCCCGGCGGGTGCGATTGGTTGAACCGGTGGAGGGCAAGGACGTTTCTGATCACCTTGCCGCGGATCGCTTGCCCGATGAGCTGCTGGTGCTTTCCGACACCGGGGACGCGACGATCGCACGGTGCGGCGAAAAGGAAGGATCGGTTCCGGGATCGCCGCCTGATGCACCTCGGCTCGAAGAATCCGGTGCGCGCCGGTCGCAGGCATCCCGGATCGTCGACCTCGCGTTGGCCCACTATCGGGTTGGCCAGGACCTCGACGGTCATGCCTTCGCGGTCGAAAAGAACGGTCCGAATCTCGCCCTCTCGCTCGGGAGACGAGGCCGTCTTCGTGCAGAGCTCGCTCACGCCTTCTTTCTCGCCGAGGACAGGGCGGCATCGGGTCAGGCGCTGACCGACGCGCTCGCTGTCTTGGAAGGTCGCGCGATGCGGGAACTGCGCGAGCCGATTGCGCTTCGCGTCGCTCGGGCTGGTGACGCCATCGTGCTTGACCTCGGTGACGAGACCGGTCGCGTCGTCCTCATCCACCGCGGGTCGTGGGAGGTCGTCGAGCGGTCGCCCGTCATCTTCCGCAGGAAAGAGCTCACCGGTTCGCTGCCAGAGCCCTCCCAGATCGGAGGCCTCGATCCCCTGCGTGAGCTCGTGAACGTGACTGATGAGACCTGGCCACTGCTCCTCGGCGCGCTCGTGGCGATGTTTATCCCGGACATTCCCCACCCGATCGTTGCCCTCCTCGGCGAGCAGGGCTCCGCCAAGTCGACGACGGCGAGCCTCGTCGTGCGAACCGTGGATCCGGGTCCGGCCCCGCTCCGGACCGCTCCCAGGGATCCGAAGGATTGGGCCGTCGCCACGTCCGCCTCATGGACCGTCGCCCTCGACAACGTCTCGAGCATCCCGAACTGGTTTTCCGACGCGATGTGCAAAACAGTGACCGGCGACGGATTCGTTGTCCGCTCGTTATACACCGACGACGACGTCTCGGTGCTCTCCTATCGACGTTGTCTCTTGCTCACGAGCATCGACCCTGGCGCGCTACGCGGCGACCTCTCAGAGCGGGTGCTCTTGATCAACTGCGAACGCATCCCGCCCGAACGTCGACGGCTCGACCGCGAGGTTGAAGAGCATTTCCAGGCGGTGCATGGGGCGATCTTGGGTGGCCTCCTCGATCTCGTAGCCAGCGTGCTTGAGACGCTGCCCACGATTCAACTTGACGACATGCCACGCATGGCCGACTTCGCGCTGCTCCTCGCTGCCCTCGACCAGGTGACCGGCTCGAGCTCACTGAGGCGATACCGGGAGATGACCGGCGCGATGGTCCGAAATGCCCTCGATGACGACGAAGTCGGCCAGGCAGTCCTCGACTTCGCGTCCAAGCGCGGGAACTGGGAAGGCACCGCCGGCGAGCTTCTCGCATCAATCACACCGAAGCGGGCTTCGATGTACTGGCCAGCGACGCCCCGGGCACTCTCGGGACATCTCCGCCGCTTGGCACCTTCGCTCCGTGCGGTTGGCGTCGAGTTCACGGAAGAAAGCCGAACCGCCAAGCGGCGTCTCATCGCACTCACCAAGGTGCCGCACCACGACGAGGCGACGGACTCACCGTCATCACCGTCATCACCGTCATCACCGTCATCACCGTCACAAAGCGCAGTTCACGAGCGTCGTGACGACGACGCAGATGTCTTGAGGTGTGACGGTCGTGACGATGATCTGCCAACGATGGGGAAGCGCGTCACGAGCGTGCCGGCCGCTGAGCAGGCAAATCGCCTCGACGATGACGCGATGACGATGATGACGGTCGATCTCCACACAGATGACGATGCCGGGTCATCGCACCTCGGTGAAGATTCGGTCGCGACCGGCGCTGCTCCGGATGGGGCTGTCTCCCACGATGAGCGGGAAGCGTTCGATGGCTACGACACCCGCGCAGCGGCTCAGAAGGCTTGTCTGTGGTCTGCCGACGAAGGCTCCCTGAATCCTGACGACACGACCGAGGATGACCGGCCGCCTGAATCTTGCGTGCACTGCGGGAGAAATACCTGGCGTCGAGCGCGCGACGGGAGGCCGATGCACCGCGTCTGCGAGGACGTGGCACCATGACCGGCTCGATCTGCCCGGAGTGCCAGGCCGCGATCCGGACCGCCACCGCCGCGCTCGCCGTGCTCAATGACGCGAACGCCGCCGATGAAGATCTCAGAATCGCGGCTGATGAGTTGGCGCGCGCGAGCGATCATCTCCGCCCGTCGACCAAGCGCTGTCCTGGCGCGGATGCCGTCTGATGACCACGACCGCCATCGGGGCAGTGTTCGCACGCGTCTGTGTCCTGCCGTTGGACGGTTCTGGGGCTTACGGCGGTGACCACGTTTCCGCCAACGCGGGACGAGCCACGATCGTCGGGCAGTTGCGAAACAAGACCGAGGAGCGCGAGCCATGCGTCGAAAACGGTGGTCATTTCGGCGCTCCGCGGTTCGGCCCTGGGCAGCGGACAGCTTGACCCGCCGCTGCACGGTCTGCGGGCACCGTGACCGGGATCTCGTGGATTCGGCCATCGTTGGTGGGGCCCCTTATCGACGCATAGCGACGCACCACAACTTGACTGAGGCGAGTATCCGTCGGCACGCTGCCGCACACCTTCCGGCGACGCTTGCTCTTGCCGCCGGAGCGGCCGAAGCAAGTCGGGCAGATGTCCTGCTTTCCCAGGTCGAGGCCTTACGGGTGGAGGCCCTGGAGCTGCTCGACGAGGCGCGCGAGAAGGGGGACCTTCGCTCGGCGGTGTCTGCCGTCGGTCAGGCCCGAGGGGTGCTCGAGCTGCTCGCACGGCTAGCCGGAGAGGTGTCGGACATGACGGTCAACGTCGTCCTGTCTATCGAGTGGGCGGAGATCCGCACGATCGTCGTGCAGACCCTTGACCCGTGGCCCGAGGCGCGCGCAGCGCTTGTCGTCGCGCTCTCCGAGGCTGAACGATGAGCGTCGCCGACGACCTCGCAATCGCGCTCGACCCACCTCGGCTGATGGCGGCCTGCGACCTTTCCCCAGATCCGTGGCAGGAAGCGTTCCTGCGGGCCCGCCCTGCCCGCGCGCTCCTGCTCGCGAGTCGCCAGGCAGGCAAGAGCACCGTAACCGCTGCCGCTGCTCTCCACGAGGCCGTCTATCGATCTCCGAGCACGGTCCTTCTCTTGTCGCCGGCGCAGCGACAGTCCGCGGAGCTGCTGTCGCGAGTACGGGCGCTCCTCAATCGGCTACCTGATCCTCCGGTGCTCACGGGAGAGGGCGCCCTCTCGGTCCGCCTGGCGAACGGCTCGCGCATCTTGAGCCTGCCTGGCACCGAGGCGACGGTGCGGGGGTTCAGCGCCGACCTGCTCATCATCGACGAGGCTGCCCGTGTCGACGATGTGCTTTACGAGGCGGTGCGGCCGATGCTCGCCGTCACCGGAGGCCGCCTCGTTGCTCTCTCCACCCCGTGGGGTCGCCGGGGTTGGTTCTGGGAATCGTGGTCGGGGAGTGAGTCCTGGCACCGCGTCCGTGTCCCTGCCGACGAGGTGCCTCGGATCTCAGCGGAGTTTTTGGAAGAGGAGCGGCGCACGCTGCCCGCGCTTGTGTTCGCCTCGGAGTACGCGTGCGAGTTCGTCGACCCGCTGGCGAGCGTGTTCGGCTCCGACGACGTGCTCGCTGCGCTCGACGACAACATCGTCCCCCTGTTCGGCGCGGTCGCGTGAGGCCCTACATCCTGGCCGTCGATCTTGGTCAGATGAACGATTACACCGCGATCATCGGGCTGCGAAGGACCGACGGTAGCTCCCTCGAGTGCATCGGAATCGAACGACTCCCTCTCGGCACGAGCTATCCGGACCAGGTCGAGCACATAACGGGCCTTGCCCGATCAAGCGAGCTCTCCGGTCGATGCGTCGTGGCTGTCGATGCCACCGGTGTTGGTGCAGCGGTCGTCGACATTCTCAGACCGAAGGTGCGTCCCGCGCCCTTCTACGCCGTGACCATCACCTCAGGCGACACGGTGACGAAGCAACACCCCAAGTGGCGCGTGCCCAAGCGCGATCTCATCGGCGCGGCCCAGGTCGCGTTGCAGCAGCATCGTGTCAAGCTCCCGAGATCGAGCGGTGAGGCCGCGACCCTCGTCGAGGAGCTGCTCGCCTACCGGGTGACCATCGGGGCGAACGGTCACGACACCTACGGGAACGACTGGCGACAGGCTCCCCACGACGACCTGGTCCTCGCCCTGGCGATCGGCGTCTACGTGGCCGACGCCACGGCCCAGCAAGCAGCGCGCCTTTCAGTGCTGGTAGGGAGGCTGCCGTCGGTCGGTCTCCGTGCATCGATGGGTGACCCGATTCCCGCCTGGCAGCAGCGCCAGCTTTGTCGAGCTCTCGGGCGATGAACCCCGTGCAGGGTGGCGTTCTGACATCTCGCGCGGTCGGTTTAGGGAGGGCAGGCGAAGCGCGGAACGCCGATCCGGGCAACTTCGCGAAGCAAACCGGTATCCCCGAGAGCGAGCTCCTCGGGGTCGCCGCGGAAGCGCGCCACGACGGGGTTGACCCAGGGCGAGACGGCACGCCTGTTTGCCACAGCGCGGGACGCGAGGCCGCGCTCGGCAAAGCTCGTCGCTATCCTCTACATGCTCGGTCCACGGGTCGTTCACACTGCCCGAGGCGCTCGCCTCCGTCGGCTGAGCCTGATTCGTGAGGTTGCCCGGCGCCCCGATCGTGGAAGGCTGGCAAACGTGCGTGCAGAACAGCACGCAGAACACTGAGTCGCTCCGCATGCTCGGCCGAACCGAACGACGGCTCGAGAATGCGGCGCGTGTCTCAAACCCGCGCCAGGTTTGGCGTTCAGACTGTCGTCAACCGGCGGGACTGGCTCAGTCTCTGTAAAGAGTTCCTTAGAATTATTTACATCCCAGGTCAGATGGCATAAGATTCGAACATGAAGTTGGTCGCCTATCTCCGGGTCAGCAGCGAGGGCCAGGTCGACGGGTATGGACTCGACGCCCAGCGCCGGGCGGTTCGCGCCTGGGCCAAGGGCAACAGCCACCGAATCGTGCACACCTGCGTAGACGAGGCCATTTCGGGCGCTCTCGAGGCAGCCGACCGCCCGGGCCTCGCCTGCGCGGTGACGGCCGTCGCGACTGGCGTGGCCGACGGGATCATCGTGGCTCGCCTCGACCGCCTCGCTCGCCAACTCACCGTCCAGGAGGCGACGCTCGCGCTCGTCTGGCAGCGCGGCGCGAAGGTCTTTGCGGCCGACACTGGCGAGGTCCAACGAGACGATCCTGATGATCCGATGCGAACCGCCATCCGGCAAGTTATGGGAGTCTTCGCAGAGCTTGACCGCAAAATGGTGGCAAAGCGCCTGCGAGACGGCCGCTTCGCTAAGGCCGCCGCTGGCCGCAAGGCGGTTGGCGACTATCCCTTCGGCTATTCGGCTACCGGCAGAGGACGGGAGCGCGACGCCGGACCGTCAGCTTCAGAGCAGGAGGCTGTGGCGTGCATTGTCGCCTTACGACGCGATGGCTGCTCTTACCGTGAGATAGCGAGGGCACTCGACGCAGAGGGACGCAAGCCACGTCGAGCCGCCTCCTGGTCGGCTGCAGCTGTGCGCAATGTCGCCTTGCGGGAGTGTGGCACTCGGCGGGGATAGCGCTCGCACCCCACCTCGCTCCAAGGAGCGAACCTGCGATCGGCGCGGCTGTGTCGATATCGTCACAAGACGAACGTTGCTGAGATGGCAAAGCCCCCCCGGGTGCCTCGCAGTCAGGTCCACGCCCCGTCTGCAGAAGTCGTCCGGCGGGTGATCGAAGAGGCCGAGAACCGGGACCCCCGGCTCGCTCCGCTCCTCATGCTTGCTGCGCTCACCGGGATGCGCCGGGGGGAGTTGTGCGCCCTTCGCTGGACCGACCTCGACCTGACGCTTGGCATCGTTGGGGTCTCTCGGTCCGTTGTTGTCGTGCCGGGTGGCCTTGCCGAGAAATCCACCAAGACGGACCGTGCCCGAAAGGTAGCTCTCGATGCTGTTGGCATTGCCCTCCTCACCGAGTACCGGGCCGAGGTGGATGAGTGGGCGAAGAAGGCCGGAGTAAAGCTCGCCAAAGGTGTGGACATCCGAACCGTTGCAGAACGGCTCGGCCACACCGACCCCTCGCTCACTCTCCGGGTCTATGCCCACGTCATCGAACAACGGGACCGGGCTGCTGCCGAGATCATGGGGCAGGTGCTCAACCCGACCAAGAAGGCGGCGCTCCTTGCAACGGTGGGACCAGCAGAGCTTCCTGCAGGTGCACCCGCAGGCTGAGGTCTACGCCACCAGGTTTTCGGACACCCCGTCGGAGTCAACCCGAAGTCCGGTCCGATCCATTGGTCAGGGGCACCTGAATACGCAACCCGATCCATCCAGCTACGGTCTGGGACGTGCCGAGAGTCGGGTTGGGCGTCTGGGACCCGCACATTCTTGAGGCTTGGTCACGAGCTAATGGTGGTCGGGGCGACTCCGCTCCGGTCCCGGAAGCACTACCTGAACGCAGGAGAAACGGGGCATTACATGAACACGACGCCACTTCGGCGGCAAGAGCTTGGTGACCCGAAGAGGTTGGTAGCGCCTGCGGATGACGTGGGACGTTTGCGCTCATTGGCATCGAGCTTCTCTCGTACCTGGGACATTGAATGGCAAAACATCCGTTACCTCGCACAGGAACTCGGCTCACGATCACCGGGGAGCATCGATCGACGCATTTGGCATCATCTCCTGATGTCGGTCGGAAACTACAAACGTCAAGCGGGAAATATCACTCTGTACTATAAACTTGGGGAACCAGATACCTCCGCCATCGATGACGCGATCACCATTCCAGTAGGCAATGCCAGTGTGGAAGTTCATAAGACTGATGCGTCTACTTGGTCGAAACTTGCGGAGATCAAGGGGCTGGGAGGCATACCGACTGGCAGCACTCTCCTTGCAGCATTGTGGCCCAAGGAGCACTTTATTTGCGATCGCCGCGTACTGCGTGCCGCAATCGGGCTCGGGCCCGGATCATTATGGGCGGACGATCAACTGATTCACCGGGAACTACCCGAGTGGGACTGGGAAGTGTACCGCTGGGTGTGGGAGTCGCTTCATCTGATGGTCGGTGACGATCTAGGACTGCTCGAAGTCGAGCGGGCCATTTTCCAGCTAGATCGCCGATCTGAGGCCTACTTCCCCGATGAAGGTGATTGGACTTGGCCCGACTATCAGAAGTACGCGTCCGCTGGGGTCCAGTAACGCTGCTGGGATGAGGCTGCTGTTGCTGCGACCTACTGGGGCTTGGGATCGCCGATTCGGACATGATCGCATATCACGACTTCAGGCCAGAGGGCGGTCCCATTAATGCTTGAGCGAGTTCTGAAGCTCGTCGACAAGCGGGGCGAAGCGACGGAGATGCTCAGTCGCCGCGAGGGCATATTCCTCAAGTGCTCGCGAGCCGCCGTACGGCCTCGCCGACTGCGGCTTCGGTGCAGACGTAGCTGAAGTGGTGGATGCCGGTGCTGTCGACATGTCACTCAGACCCGACCATTAGGCGAGGTGCCCACTTCGAACGCTCGCTTGGAACCGCTCGTGAAGGTTCGAGGCGCGCGCGAGGCAGCTCAGCCACGGGAAGGATGATGACGCCTTCGGCCGGGTTGCCTACGCCCGCATAGGTGCCTTCAAGCGCGAGCAGACCTGTGAGCGCCGCCAACGCAGCGTCGATTCTGTCCACGGTCGGCAGCACGCTCGAGTCGATGCCGTTCTCCTCGAGTACTCGACCCCGAAACGCCCGCTTCGATTCGTCACCGTTGCGGAGCCGACCGGCGAGAAGCACCGCTGTTGCCTCGGGGAACACTTCCGCGGCAGTTCTGAGGGGCGCGTCGCCGCGAAACAGTGGGAACGTCGAGGCCAGCGCTTCGTAGATCGAAAAGCCCACTCGCATCCAGCGGTAGAAGGGATGGGGTCCAGGGTCTGGGCCGGTGGAGAAAGCGTTGATGCCGAACTGCCGCAGCTCACGTTCGGCTGCTCGGCTCTTCCCGGAATGCGACCAGCCCGATGGGGAGTCGATGCAGACGATGCTCGGCCGGATACCGGTGAGCACCATCCGGGCGACGTCTTCGACCGTGAGACGTCCGGCACTGGTGAGCAATGCTCGATTTGTGTCGAGCGCGACGAGGTCGATTTCCTTGCGCTCCTCGGCGACGTCGATTCCCACCGCGACGGTGGTCGGTCGGGCGCTGGGGGAACTCTCGACCATCGCTGGATGGTATGCCCGTGAACGACTGACTGGGACCAAGGTCCATGGACGCCGCGTGTCCTGAGCGTCACACCGCACCGGTAATATGCAGGTCACCAGGTTGCTGCTCACGGAGGAGATCGCTGGTGGTAGATGTCACGCGTCCAATCGAGTCCGTTTCGACGGTCCTCGGACTCAACTTCAGCGACGATGCATTCGGCGCTCTGTACGCAGCGTCGCTGGCGCCGCTCCTGACGCAGGAGCACCGCTTCGGCGGAGCGATCTATCTGACCGGCTGTCGAGCGTTCGACGAGGTCCTGCCCGCCAACTTCGTCGTGGCCCAGAACTTCGACGGCATCGGTTGCACCATCCGGTACGCGCGTTCGGCTGACGAGCAACTCGGAATGCTCGTCGAGCAGCGCTCGAGGAGCACGTTCGTGCGACTCTCCGGCTCGACCGCCGAGTCCGTGACGGAGATGCTCGCACGGCTGCGGGACCTTGAAGAGAAGGTCGTGAAGAGAGAGCGCGACCGCCAGCAGTACCGCCTCTGGCACCTTGGCGGCGGCGGACCCGAGTCCATGACTAGGAAGTTTTCGTCAGTGCGTTGGGAAGACGTCGCGAGCAACTACCCGAGCTCGACGCGTCCGCTCCTGCGCGACCTGTTCGACCTCAACCGTCCAGAGGGACAGGGGCGCCTCATCTTGTGGAGCGGAGCGCCGGGGACGGGCAAGACGCGAGCCATCCAGGCGCTGGCTTCGGCCTGGACCGACTGGTGTGACGTCCACTTCATCACCGACAGCGAGCGCTTCTTTGACTCGCCGGACTACCTGATGACCGTCTCGCTCGATGACGATGTTCCCTCGTCGGAGCAGGACGGCGCCGAGTGTGAGCAGCGGTGGAGGCTCGTCATCGCGGAGGACGCCGACGAGTACCTGCGCGTTGCTGGCGGTCGCCGCTCGGCTGGGGCGCTGAGTCGTCTGCTCAATCTCTGCGACGGTCTGCTCGGACAAGGTTCGAACCTCCTCATCCTGCTCACGACGAACCAGGATGTCGGCCGCCTCGACCCAGCACTCACGCGGCCCGGTCGCTGTCTCTCCTTCATCGAGTTCGATGCGTTCTCACCGGCCGAAGCGCGAGCGTGGCTCGGTTGTGGTTCCGAGGAGGGCACGAGGAGCATGACGCTCGCCGAGATGTTCGAGCGCCGCCGCGGCGGTGCCCAGATCATGACACCAGCTTCCGATTTCCGGACGGGGGCCTACCTGTGAGTGGAGAGCTCGTGTTCGGCGGGAAGCCGCTTCCCCGGGCGCTCGACGACATCCGCAGATACTGCGGACTGAGTTGGTCGGGAGGCGCGCCCGAAGTGTTCGCCTACCCGTACTTCGACGCACTCGAGGAGCGCATCGAGGACGACGAGATCCGGCCCGTCGATGTCCTCGCCGCGTCGGTGCTACACCCGGGTCTTCGCAAGCGGGATCTCACGTACTTCGCCCAGCACCGTTCGGAGCTTCGCGACGAACTAGAGATGCTTCCGTCGGGGTTAGACCTCGCCGACGCATCTGCACGGGTCGTGGAGCGCCTCACGAGCCTGGGTAGCCGAGTCCATCCCGACTGCGGATTGGCGCTGCTCACCAAGGTTCTTCACACGAAGCGTCCGAAGCTCGTCCCGATGCTCGACCGTGCCCTCACCGACTGTTATCGCCGTTCGACGGGCGGACGCGGCGAGTCGGTGTGGGGCGAGTGCGTCCGCCTGTTTCGAGATGACCTCGTCAAGGAGGCCAATCGAGCAGAGTTGACTGGTCTCCAGACGCGACTGCGAGTGGAACTCGGGGAACGTGTACCGTCGGCCTTGCGGCTCGCTGACGTTGCGATCTGGATGGCGGCGGGAGAGCGATGACCCGCCAATCGAGCTCCCGAGGCCCGGTTGCTCACACCAGAAGGGACGTCAGATGGTTTGGCTAGCTGTTGGAGTAACTCAGAGGATTGGTGTTTGCGATTCGTAAGGGCCAACCGCCTCTGCCTACCGTCCGCCACCGTCCCGCATGACTGACTCTTCTTGATTCGCTTCGAGGTCCGCGATCGAGCAAAGGAGCCGCCCCGGGCCGTCGAGCCAGTCCCTAAGCGCGAAGGTCGCTCGGACGTCGTCTTCGTTGTACCGCAGGAGCCAGCGCCGAGCAGCGTCCTGAGCCGCAGCGTCTTCGCCGACCGCCCGGTCGTACTGCACCATCGCTTCTTCGCCACCTGGATCGTCGACGCTCCAGTGAAAACCCGCGTGCCAAGCGAGGTCCTTCAGGCCCTGCGATCTGCCCGTGATGAACTGTGCGTCGAAAACATTCCGCAGGTCGACCCATTGCTCGGACGCGAGGAACGCCTGGACCTCGGGGAGGATTCCGACACGAGCGGCGATGCGCTTCATCTGTCCGTTCTCCGCCGACCTGTTGAAGCAGTACGCACGCAGCGTGTTGTTCATGCGATCGGCGCAGTCGCGCATCGTCGTCAACCAGGACCAGAACTCTTCGAACGCCACGAGCTCGCCGTCGGCGATCGAGGGGTCCCAGGTTGCGAAGGCCCGATACTTTCCTTGTCCTGGTTCATCCCCGATGCGGACCGTGGCGAGTGCTCCCCACAGGTAGCAACCATCCTCGGCGTTCTCCATGTCGACGTCGATCTCGACCCCGCCCCGGGGGACGACCACCGCGTCGACACCGCGCCGGCGATAGACGGGCATCGGCCCGAGCCGGGCCCGGGCCCGGTCGATCTGGCTCGGAAGATCTCCGATGCGGCTCCCCTGGTAGCGGAGCGTGTCTGAGTCCAGCCGGACGAGGTCGGCGACGGTGAGGAATCCCTCCTTCTCGAGATTCCGGAGTTGCTTCTTGCGGCGTGGGATCACGTCGGCGAGCGGCGTGCTCGGCGCCAAGCCGACAGCGAGATTCTTCAGGTCCGAGAGGTTGACACCCCCGTAGAGGAGTCGCGCCGTTCGGTGATTGAGCGCGGCGAGCCCGTGAAGATCGGCCACGCCGAGCTCGTGATGCGTTCGGCGTTTGCGGCTGTTCATCCAGGGGAGGAGGCTCAAGTCCGCCTTCTCTTCGAGCGTCGGCATGCACCAGACGCGCCAGGGGCACTGCGGACACCAATCGATGCGAACGGGCTCAGCGAGGAGGGGAACCGTCGGGTCCTCCTGGTGGGCATAGGCGGCGGCCCTGATCTCGAGTCGGTGCGCGAACTCGATGTTGTAGACCTCGAGGGTCGAAAGGCGATCGACTTCCGGTTGGTCCAGATGATCAGCGGCCTTCCAGACCTTGGCATCGAGGTCGTACCACGCGACCCGCAGCTCGGTTCCGATGATGCCGCCCCAGTCGCCGCAGTCCGCGGCATGCCCGCAGGCCTGAAGCATGCGTTGATAGTGCGCCAGTTGCAGGAGGTCGTCCTCGCGCGCAGTCGAGGATCCCGCGTCGACTGGTGACGGTTCGGTCCAGGCGAGCACTGGCATCGAGTTCGACGGAATCGGTCCGTGCTCGTCGGTATCGGACTCGACGGCATGTTTCTTCACGTCGACTGGGACGTAGCCCCACAGCCCGTTGGATTTGAGGGTGGCGCCGACCCGAAACAGCAGATCAGGCTCACCGACACGGTGCCCGCGCTCGTCTGGCGGTAAGCGACCGCCGATGATGAGCGGGGCGCCTTCGATCATGGCGCGCGCCGTGCTTCGTTCGCGCTCTTCGAGAACCTCCGCCCGGTCGACGACGACGGCGTCTTCGAAGCTGGCGGCCAGATCCTCAAATACGCGCGCCTCGAAGGCCCGGCCGTCTGCCCACTGCTTCTGCGAGAACGCCGTCGGTGGGAGAGGGTCGCACGGGCGCAGCACGTCGAGCTGCACGGCTTCAGGGCAGGTCTTCGCCAAATAGGCGTGCCCGAAACCGGTCGTCACAGAGCCGATCCTACGCGGCGCAGGACCGCCTCCCTCAGTCGTTCTCCTTCGACGCCACAGCAAAGGCGCGCACCGCAGACGGCAGAGTTTTGCCGGTGACGTCCACCCAGCAAGCCTCCAGCGCTTCCATGCCGAGTTGAGCAGTTAGCGCTACAAGGCGAGCTGGCCCATCTCCCGTCCCCGGGTGCGGTATGTCCTGGAATTGCGCCAGGCAACGAATGTCCCACGCGAGTGCCAGCTGAGGTCGTTTGCGAACTTCTTCCAGTATTCCGAGCGCCGAGTACGTGATAGCCATCCGGAGTCGGTTGTTGAGCGCCTCCTCGATCTCGAGCGACTTGCGGTACCAGGACTCGGCCTCGTCCAACTTCCCGCGGTCCTGGGCGACCATGCCGAGCACGTGGTAGGTGTCTGCCATTCCGGGCCGGTTGTTGAGCGCCTCCGCGATCTCGAGCGACCTGCGGCACCAGGACTCGGCCTCGTCCAGCTCCCCGCGCAGCTCGGCGAGGGTGCCGAGCTGGTGGTAGGTCTCTGCCATTCCGGGCCGGTCAGGCATCGCGCCCCCCTCTTGAACCGAGTATGGCAAATCGGAGATCACCTCGCGTCAGGCACGATCACGCGCCTAACGAAGCTACACGCGTCCTGTTACCCGGCACAGGGGCCGAAAGGCGGTCCAGCCACCACTTGCAGGCGTTATGCGCGTCATTCGCTGTCACCCATTGGCGTCCATTCGAGTCGCCGCTTCTCTCTGCCAGATAGCAAGGTGTGTGTCAAGCACAATGTTCGGGTCACTGACTGGGCGAGACATCCTTGTTTCAGCCATTGCATCAAAGACTGCATCGCGGCATCGTCCCCGAATGCTGCCGATTCGCGGTCACGCACGAACGGTCCAGGCTATGACCAGAGTGCTTCTGCCATCGCTTCCGCAGCCTGTTGACGCTGCGGATCCAGGATGCGGTCACAGACGTTGGCGCTGATCCGGATCGACGAGTGGCCGAGGACTCGCGACACCACTTCGAGCGGGACTCCCTGGACAGTTAGCGACCGCAACCGTGAGGACCCACTTCGACCTGTAAGCGTTCTGGGAGTCGGAATCACGATCGTTCGAGGAAGCGGTCTACGGAGGTCGCGCCCGCCTGCTCGTCACCCAGTCCGGCCTCGACCGGCTGAAGCTGATCTACGGGCGCGGACTCGACCCGCTGCCGGGACAGGGCTGCATCGACGGGGCCGGGGAAAGCTGGCAAGAGATCGTGCTCCCGGTCGAGGAGTCGATTCCCAGCTCGGCTTTGGAAATGCTCCGGATGGGAGCGGACGTCATCGTGCTCGAGCCGCTCGAGCTTCGACGAGAGGTCGCCCGTCTGGCGGCCGAGATCGCGACGTTGTACGAATCGCCTCCCGGGGTTGCCGCGGGTGGCGCGGTGGCCGAACGACACACCCCTCGCGTATAGTGGCTTTCATCTAATCACGACGGAGCGAGGGGCCTGGCCCGATGACCTCCGGCCAACCGACCGCAAGGCACGGTGGCAATGCCGGCACGATTGGAGAGTAATGACTACGAGTGGAAAACCTTCGCGCCCCGACGAGTCACGTCGCTTCTATCCCCTCCCCCCGCTGACGAGGGTTGAACGGTTGGACGACGAGAGTGGTCGCCGTCCTCCGATTCGAGAGTCCTTGCCACCGCGCGAGTCACTGTGCGTCTGTGGCAGGTGCTTCACGCTCTTCGGAGGTGAGGGACTAGACCGCGAGCTGTGCTTTTGCACACCCCTCGAAGAGCGCCGCGAGTTCTACGACGCCGTGACCGAGGCGACCGGTGACGCCTGGCATAGGCACTATGAGCTGTGCAGGTGTTGCGCGAGCGGGATCGTCTCTGCCAACGAAAGATACGCCAGGTGGTTTTGTGCCTTCTGCTTGAAGCAGGCCGACTTCGTCAACCGTGCTTGCGGCTACTGCGCCATTCCGGTCGGTGGGCACTCGATCGTGAACGGCGTCTACGGCAGCGCCAAGAGTTGCAAGACCCGCGGCGGAGCCACCGCTGTCGCCGATCAGCTCAATACCTTCTTCAGGGAATCCGGATCCGTTTGGGACTGGGGAGTGCAGGTGACCGAGCGCCAGTGGCGACACGCCGGCCTACCCGTGACCGAGGCCGTCACAGCCGACGCGTACCTCGACGCGGTGCACGCGAAGGGCCTCTACATGGAGTCGCTCTTCAGGGAGCTCGCCATCGCGCGGGGGGTCCCGATTCGCTTCCTGCCGCCGCTGCGGATCGACGTCCCACTCGACGCGACTTGGCGCCTCTCCAAGGACCCACCCGGTCTCGGGGCCAACGAGATGATCCTCTGGGAGTTTCCCGACGGTGAGATCGAATACGCGCCGTTTTTGCTCCGGGTGTCGCGGACTCGGCGGGAGGGCTGGACCTGGAGTGTGAGCGTCGACGAACTGGCAGCGGGATCGGACGACCCGGTGCTCGCCACCGGGCGGACGGAGCAGCCGGCGATCGCACAGGAGCAATGTGAGGAGGCGGCTCTTCAGCTGATCTACAGACAGGAGAATCGCTTCGGTTCTGGCAACGTTGAACGAAGGGCATGAAGATGACAGGATCTAACGAGATCACTCAGGTACAACCCCCGGCACGACTTAGTTTGTGGGCTCGTTTCGTGCGCTTTGCAGTTCGGCTGCTGATCGCTGCGTCAGCACTTGAGTTGCTTCTCGTGCTGTGCTTTGGGCACGCGCAGGGTTCTTTCGCATCGTTCATGCTCGGTGCCGGTCTCGTCATCTTTTCTCTTTGGCTCTGCCTCCTCATGCTGTTCGTTTTCCTGTTCGTCTGGCGGGCGAGTCAAGTTGCGTTTACCCCGATCCCAGGGCCAGCAGAGATTAAAACCCAGTTGCGTGCCTACCTTGGCCGTCAGCCGACGCTCGAAGAGATGAACGCAGCACAGCAGATGATCAAGACACGCAGGAACGAAGCTCTGTTGGGTCTTGGTGCTGTATTCGGCGGTCTCTATTTAGGTGGTCACGTCTTTAAGGGCCGCTAATCATCTGCCTTTCCTAGTTTTTGTGGGCAAGACAGGAGCAACGCTTGTGTCGTTTGCTGCATCGCTGGATCACAAAAGAAATCGAAGCAGGAGGTCTTGAATGGGTGGGAGGTCAAGAATGAAACAGCTTGTCTATGGCGTCATCGACGGCAACCTTGTGATCCTTCCAGAGGAGGTCGCCATTGCATACGCCTCGGATCGCGAGGCGATCTGCGCCTTGAAGACCTTTGGCGAGGCATTTCGCTTCGAACCAAAAGCCATCAACTACCCGCCTGGTGTCGAATACTGGGAAGAGTACTTCGAGGAGCGTCCCTCCGACGACGAACCCTATGACGTCGTCGCCTTCCTGGAGCAATGGCCGGAGTACGAGTGGCCGCCAGCAGCTGCCACCATTGCACTCGAGGAAATGCCCGAGGATCTGGACGACATCGGTGAGCAGGTCGAGCACTTCCCGTTCGTGCCGACTCGCCAAATAAGTCCCGAGCTCGAATCGCAGATCGTCTCAACAATCCGTAGCCGCGGCTACGAGATCCGTCGAGACGACGAACTCATCAGGCGTGTCTGATCAGGCGAGAAGATGACGCGAGCGTATTTGCCCGTTCCGCGACTTGTGTGAACTGATCGGACCTTCATCAGGACGGGGGAGGGAAACGTTCTTCATTGATTCGCGACTTCGATCTGACTGCCTCGACAAGATCTACGTTCAGTACATCAGCCATGCGGATAAGGAAGATCAGTACGTCGGCCATTTCGCTACGGACCGCCGCCAGACATTCTTGGCTCAGAGCTGCTGGGTCGGCTTCAGCCGGAGAAAGCCATCGGAACTCGGCGAGCAGCTCACCAGCCTCGCTCGCAATCACTAGAGGAGGAACCCCCCAAGCGGGTCATTGCCGACGAGATAGTCCTCGATCCCAAGGTCCACGCTCACAACCTTGTCGATTGCTTCCATCACAAGGTCGCGGATCGTTCCGGCATCCTTCATGTATTTGCGCAGCCAAGCGAATCCCGAATATGCGTACCGGTCCAGGAGCGCGAATCGCAGCGTCAAGTCGCCCGCGGCAATGTCGTCGAGCTGGCGGCGTAGGCTCAGCTCGGTTTCGTCGGCGTCTTCGAGTCCCTGGAGGAGAACTGCCGTGAGGCTGAGCTCCTTCGCACCGTCGGCGCCAAAGAACACTGAATCTCGAATCGAGATCGTGTCTCGACCCCGGCTCTTTGGCAGGTCCTCTTCCGGAGTCGGCTTGCCGAGGGCTATGCCTATGGACGCCGCGAATACGTAAGCATCACGCTGCTCTCGAAACGGACCGGTTGCCGTCGCCCCTAGCTGTGAACCAACTTTCCCGCTGCTAATGAGCCCATCGAGGACGTCGCGGTGCTCTGGGTAGACGTACACGTTTGCCATATCAGATCACCTGCACGATCTTGGTGCGCGTCGTCACCGAATCATCGGCTCGGCAGATGACGCGATCCTTGCCACCCCAACGAACTGTCTGATCCGATTGGCCCTTCGACGTCAACTCCATGATGTAGACGCGTCCGATGGAGGAAGCTATCTCCTCCCATAGACCCACGGACCCATCTGAGACGGGAATCACGATCTGCGGCAGCAGTCGAGGTAGGGCTTGGACGACCTCTCTCTCATACCGGGGGTCGAAAGCACTCGTGGGAGCGTCGATTACGACGGGGAAACCTTCGGCAGCACTGGTGGTGACATCTCCGACCTTCCTCAGCTGAGCCTTCTCTCTCGCGATCTGCTGGTACTGGGGTGCCAGACGGGCGATTGCTCCGAGGAATGAAATCAAGAGCAAGACTCTCTCAGCCTGAGAGGGCGCCACCGGCTTTTCAGATCCATCGAACACCGAGATGCGGAAGTTCGCGTCCACTCGGAGTTCGTACGGCTTCCTGACGAGATCCTTGTAGGTCTGATTAATTGCGCGCTCGAAGTCCAGCCGCCCGTACTCGGTCAGGCCATCTCTGGCAGCTTGAAAGAAGGCCTTCGAGTCATCCAAGAGGCGTATGGCCTCGGTCTTATTGATTGCCTCCTTGGAACCCTTCGATTTCGCCGTGAGATCAGCTAGGGCTGCGTCCCTGGCAGTCTGGAGTTCTCTTATCCTTCCGGGGAGCGCGGCGATTCGATCTTCGAGTTCCCGAACGACAAGCTGCTTGGCGACCGCGATTTGCACCACATTGGTAGTCGGTTGCTCGGGTTGCTCGGCAGCCTTGAAGTCCTCGAGAGAGGACTCGGCTCGTTTATGGTATCGATCCGCCAGAGCGATGCACTCGTGGACGGTCGCTCGCAGGTGAACGAAGTTCGCGTCCTTCGCAGGCGAGGCAACATTCTCGAAGCGGCTGGCCAGATCGACAACGGAGGCTCGTAACCGCACGAGTGTCTCATCGGATCGTTCCACGAAGTTCTTGAGATCTGAGCGAGCTTCCAAGCCTCGCAGCGCGGTCGCTGAGTCGGCCACCCGAAGTTGAAGGTCCTTTACTCGGTGCGTGCCGTGATCACTCAGTTTTTCGCCGCAGAGCAGGCACTTGCCTTCGTCGAGCGTGCGCTGCAGGACCTGACCATCGATTCTCGGTGGGATAAGCCCGCACGCCTCCGCGGCGTCCAGTCGCCTGATAGCGGCGGGCACCGCTTTCGCCACAAAGTGACGATAGGCGCCGCGAGCGAGTTGCAAGTAGAGGTCGTTCGCTCGATCGACCTCGGTCTTCGCCGTCACTACCACAGTCGATCTCTTCGCGAACTCCCGTTGCCATTCTTCAATCTTTGCCGGGTCGTACTGTTCCGCGATCTTCTGTGCTCGCTCGGCGTCCGCCCTGGCGGAAGCAAGCAGAGCAGGGAGTGCTTCCTTAAGGCGCTCAGCTTCTGCCAGTTCCGCCTGAGCCTTACTCCATGCATCGTTCGCCTGACCGATTGCGTCGTCGCTCACTCTGCGCGTGCTCTTCAGCGAACCACTGTTCTCCGCAGTCCGAAGATCCCGGATCGCGTTGTCGTAGACATCGCCAGCAAGGAGGGTCCGGATCGCAGTGTCGATCTCAAGAGTCGAGGTTTCGTGCTGTCGGTCGTCCGAGCGCAGCACTTTGGCGATTCCAAACGTCTCGGCGGGAAAGAAGAACAGATCCTTCAGGGCCTTCGGTAAGAGCTTGTGAATTGATTCCTCGAGGTCCGTACTTCCATCGATCGAGACAAATACGTCGTTCGTGCCGGCCTCCTGCTGAGCAGCGGTTGCACTCCGGGTGATCACGAATTCCTTGCCTGCATCGCTTAGAACTAACTTCACCTGAACGATCTCGCTGCTATTGACCGCTAACGCCTCGTGATTTATCAGATCGTTTCGAAGATCGAATCCCTCGGTGAACTCTCCGTAAATCGCCCAAGTGAATGCATTGAGCAGCGCCGTCTTACCAGCACCATTCGGCCCGAGGATCAGTGTGATCGGCTGGTTCGGATTAACGCTGAACTCGATGGAGTTCTCTCCATGGAACGAGCGCCAATTCTTGAGGGTCATACTGACAAACCTCATTCACCATCACCTTCTTGAGGCCTGGCCTTGACAGCTTTTAGAGCGCGAGCTGCGAACTCCTCTGGCAGTTGGGTGCGAACGCCGAAGCGATTGCGAAGTTCAAGGTCCAACACTTGACGCGTGAAGGCCCTGCTTTCCTCGCTTAGTGCCGCACCGAGACGTGCCATCTTCTCCTCGAAGGTGATCACTGGATCCACACCTCCATTTCGTCTCCCGCCTGGAGGTTCATCCAGGTGAATCGCTCTGGGTCAAGGCCGTATTCGAAGGCCCAACTGATCACCGAGTATCGAACCTCGGAGTTCCGTGCCGCATCGGCGAGTTCGACGGCTCTGCTGAGCTCGGTTCCGATCAACGTCTTCTCGGACTCGGCCGTGCCCGCAGGGTCGGGAGCTGGCAGGACTATGAAGTCGTAAAGGTCTGCGTGAGTTTTACCACTTGCTGTGTCTTGGCGCAGCAGCCGGCCGCGCCGCTGGACGAACTGCCGGGGATTCTGGGTCGACGCCATGAAGACCCCGATGCGTGCGGGGGGGATGTCGACCCCTTCGTCTAGGCACTTCATCGCAATCAGCGCCTGAACTTCCCCCTCGCTAAGTCGGTTTTGCAACGTCTGGCGGTCCGAAGACTCGGTCTCGCCGAAGTATGTGGCGACTCGCATTGCGAACTCATCACGGAGTATTGCCTCGACTTCGGACATCTGCTGCATCTCGGTTTCAGGGTTCTTGCCCTCCGCCACATAGATGATCTGATGCGTTTCATCCCTCAGTCCAGCGGCCATCAATGAGCGAAGCTGTACAAGCTTGCCCGAAGCGTGCTGAACAAGTCGGTTGCGCTGGCGAATGTACCGCTCGGCTGCTTCTTCATCTTCATTGGCGTACGCCGTGGCGATCTTTGCTGCCAGCTTTCGATACTGGCGGAGCTCATCGTCTGTGAGATCGACGCGAAGTGGATGATAGTCATACTCGACCAGCGTCTTATACTTGTAGATGGCATCTTTTAGGCTGATGGTTGCGACCGGCTGTCCAAAATAGGCAAGTAATGCCTCGGTGCCCTCTTCGTCTCCGTGGCGCTTCGGGGTGGCGGAGAGTCCGAGTCGGAATGTCGCACGCTCGGGCAAGGCAGCAAGGCGGGGTGGCGTGCCAAGCGAATGCATCTCGTCGCCAATGACGAGCAAGAAGCCGTCGTGGCGCGCGAGTAGTCGTTGAAGTAAATGCTTGGACGCGCTCTCAGACGAACCCGAGCGAGGGGTAAGGCTTCCTGCCGTCGTGATCACCATTTCAGCCCTACGGCCAGTATTAAGTCGAGCCGTTGCCAACACTTCGAAAAGGCGGTCTCGCTCGGCTTTCGTCATTTCGCCGTGGCAGACGGCCGGTCGCCAACCGAACCATTCCGCTTCGTGCTTCCACTGCTCAACAAGATCCAGGAGCGGAACCACGACCAGGACGAGGAGCGGCTTGTTGGTTTGTTCGCTGAGTCGCACAAGCTGCGTGGCGCACGTGAGAGCGGTGATTGTCTTGCCGACTCCGGTGGCCATGGCGAACGTGCCTCGACCGCTTTCTTCTCCGCGAAGCCAGGCGTTCACTGCCTCCCGTTGGTAGTCGTGCAGCTGCAAGTCGAGCGGCAGAGATGGCAGGAGGGAAAGCTCGTTGATCGTGAACGGTGTGAGGTCCTGTTCAGAAAGGGCAGCGGTTCGCTTGTGGATCATCGTGTGGACAGATGGTTGACGTACGCCGAATTGCTCACGCATTGGCTCAGCAATCCATTCCGTGGCAGACCACGTACGAATACCGTCCACCGCCTCGTCCCAAATGTTGTCAAAGCGGCTTCGTTCGTCGTCTGCGTACGCCCTCTGGTCCTCGGTCAACCAGCTCCTATGTAGCGGGAACGACTCCGAATGCCTCAGTGCTGCTGAGCTGGTCTCATTCGGGCTGCCCGTAAAGGTCATCCAGTTTTCGCCCGCGTCCTGGAACACACCGATCTTCTCGTGAAACAGAGCGAAACTGTCGGGCAGCTCGCGGAGGGCAATTCGCACATCGAGATGGCCCATCGCGATCATCCAGGAGATGAGGCTGAGACGATCTCGCAACAGTTGGCCGGAAACTGGTACGGAGATGGCCTTGAGCAGGTCTTCGCGAAGACGGTCCCGAATGTCTTCGCCTTTCCCCATCGCGAAAAGGTCCGCATCACTGAGGTTTGCCGGAGATGTGATCAAACGCATTCGTCCGGCGCGCAATAGAAAGTCGTCGATCGAAGGGGCAATCACCGTCAATAGGGCCGAGGAGAAGAAGCCGACCGCTCGATCGTAGGTGATGGAACGGGCGAAGGCCGGAATATAAAAAGTCTCCACCAGATTGTCTGGTGGCGATTCGTAGCGACGTTTCCACTCCCACGAAGGGAGCAACAGCTCGCTAGTCATTTGCCCTCTAACAGGTCGAAGAGCGGATCGTCCAACTCGGTCCTCTCCTCGGTGAATAGCTCCGCACCGGGAGTTTCTATAACGTCGTCCCATCGTTCGATCCGGACAACGTCCAGGCCTGGAGAGACCAACACGAGCTCGCCTGCTCTGTACCCTCGGGCAAGGAGCCAGTCTGAGACTCGCCCGACGTCAATTAGTCGTGCCGGGTCGTGAGCGCGCCAGATCACGCTTACGAGCGATCCATCTCCATCGAGTGGGACCTTCAAATTGCAGTCAGGTCTTATGCCGTTCGCGTATGCGATATCGAAGCGGACTCTAAGCGAGTAGCCCACGAAGTGTCGCTGTTCGAGGCGGATCTTCTGACCCCACATTCCGTCCACCCAACACGCGTCCGGCCACTTTCCTGGCGGAGATGCGTTGAAATAGCCCACCTCAGCCCTGCGAACAAGACCATCCTCCACGACGAAGGCTGCGGTCTGGAGGTACGTGCTCACCGAGTTCTCACTCACTCCGAATCGCCGAGGGAGTTCAAAGAGCAGAAAGGCAATTGGGACGGAGCCATGATTAGCGTCGATTCGCTGATTGATTTCTGCGACGATGCCGTCATAGACGTCGTCGACCCAGTCTTCTAATGCCCATCTATCCTTGTCGGCCCTGACGACGCCGGGCAGTGCGGAAAGGTGGTTGCTGATGTGTGCTTCGTCCGCCAGGCCCGCTTCCTCGCCGATTTCGAGCTTCGTAGCTGGACGACCGATCCTCAGAAGAGCCGCCGCAACTCGGGAGCGCAGGGAGTCGTGGAGGCTCCAGAAGCCGCTCATGGAGACGACTCCCATCGATTCGCTCAGGTACCGAGCCTGATCCGCGTCGGAAAGGAACAGGCCATCGAACGATGCAAGTCCGTGCTGACGCAAGAGACCATATTGATCTGCAGATTCCCGCGTAAACTGGATCGCCTGGCGAATGCGCGGTGCAAGCGATTCATGGTATAGCCACTCGCCGTCGACGGTCCAAGGGCCTGCACTCCACACGATTGCTGCTGCGACTTCATCGGGACAGATCAGCGAGGTGCCGAGCAATCGCGTGGCCTCGTTGAACCGCCGCCCCGACATAACATGGTGTGTGAGTGGTTCGAAGATGGCCTTCACGCCTTGAAGCAGCCGACCACACTTAAGCAAGAGAGCGTCCCTCGCGGTGGGCTCAAGCTGGCGGATACGTTCCCTGGTCAAGCCGCACTCGGTGCCTATGGCCTCCAGCGTTCGGCTACGCGAGAACACGCGATCGAGGAGAATCCTCCGGGTGCGCGAATCAGCGTGTTCGAACCAATCATCAATTGGCTGCAAGATAAGGGGAAGGCCAGTGGCTTGGATCACGGATGCCAACGAAGTTCCCAACTGCTCCTGGCCAAAGTTGATCCCAATATCGAGGGATCCTGTGCGGCAAACGGTCTCAAGAACACGCCCCACGATGCCGTAGCTCTCTTCGTCCGGAGTCGAAGCGATTTCGGCAGGTGGTCGGCACTCCAACGGGACTAGTTCCTCTAGTACAGGTCGAAGACCTATCGGGTCCGCAAACATTGCCGTCAGGTCGGGAGTGACACCCGATTTCTTTGTCACGGCCTCTTGAAGGCGGCGTGCAGCTGCCTCGTAGCCCTTGATCTGTTTGGGGTCGAGGTGGCAATCACGACCTACCTCGGCGATTCTCAGTAATCTGTCACCAATAACCTCGCGGGCGTCAGGCACCGGCAAGTTTGACCAAGGATTCAGTTCATCGAGAATGGCCGTACACGCCTCAGAAGAGAGCTTGCTTTCGGGCCACGGATGCATACCGAGAGCGAGATCCTCAGCCATGCCAGTGAGATAGGGACGACGGTCAGCGATCGAACGGGCGAGACTGGCCCTGATCTGGTCGTGGCTCGTTCCCTTCTTGTTTGCCATCCGATCGCCTACCTAACGCGATTTCAACCGTTCTCAGGATAGGTCGGCGGACGAGGTGCCTGAACTGAGTGCTCACATTAGTGGGTGGCTGCGCCTGGGGAATGAGGCGCTCAAACGTCTCTGGGCAGGTCATCCGGCAATTGGATCTCACCGCTGGCTGAGCTTGCCTCTCGCCTGACGAGTCGACGGCCACGCAGATCGCGGCCGCGTCCTGTCAGTAGCGACTCCCAGCCTTCTTCCCGGCCTATGCGCTCCGGATCGTCGTAAAGGCCCGCGCGGATCTCGCTACGGGTGAGGCGCTGGAACCGCTCGAAACGACTGTCCTCGGGATGGAGAAACGCTTTCTTCCGGTGGAGCAACGGGCGATTCGATCGATCGGACCAATCTGTCCAACTCAACCCGGTGCGTGCCACGAGAACACTCCACCACTAGGTGTTCTCGGCTGAGTAGAGACCGGACTGTCGTGCTAGCGGGCTTGCGCGTGATGCACCCCGCGGGCACGATTGTGTCTATGAGACAATCCGGCCGATCGACCAATCGACCTGGCATCATCTGAGCGATGGCCGCCGAGCCCCGTCGTGTCTGGCTGGGATTGTGTTTCCCGTCGACTTGCACAATGCACCTGCCCAGCACGGTAGGCCGCGAGGACTGACGTCCGCTGTGGCTTCTGCAATGGGCGATTTGGTCCAGCGGAGTGAGGTCCCTCTGAGAACCAGACCACCCCGGGACAACGGCGTCGTCGGCATGACACTCCGGCTCCCGGTAGCCGTAGCGGACGCAACCGAGAGGGGGAGGGATGACAACGCGATCTCACCTCAGGCAGTGGTCGAGGACGCGGTTCTCGCGGTTCTCGACGGGGTGTGGCGATGACATCCATGGATGAATTCCGGAGAGTGCGTCCTCTCTTGCCAGTTGTCGTGGTAGGGGTCCTCACGTGACTGCAACACCGACCGAGCGGGTGAGCGACGACGAGGCGATCCAGATTCTCTTGATCGCTCGGCACCATGACCTGTCGGGCGAGGGACTCATTCGACTGATCTCGGAGGCGAGAACCGAAGCTCGTAACCGCCGTCGGCGGTTGCCTGACGCTCGCCTCGAAGAACTGGTCGCCGAGCTGGGACGGCCGAGTTGAGAATCGCAGCGCTCGGCCTCGTCAACTTCAAGTCCTTCCATGGAGGTCATCGGCTCGTCTTTCCTGACGGCGGACCTTCCCGACGCGTGTACTTGGTTGGTGGAACGAATGGGGCGGGCAAGACCACGTTGGCCCAGGCAGCGGCTCTCGCTCTCCACGGGGAGCGCGCGGCAGGACTTCCGGGTCTGTTCGCTCCGGGCCGAGATGCGAGGAAGCGTTATCAGCGATGGCTCTCTGCCGCCTTCAATCGCGAGGCGCACGCCATCGGCGACGACCAGATGAAGGCCTGGCTCAACCTCGCCGATGATTCTGCTGAGCTGACCATCACGAGATCGTGGTGGTTCGACGCTGCGGGAGACTTCGTGGAGGAGCAGATCGAGGTCCGCGAAAATGTTCGAAACGGAGCCACCGCGCTCTTCGTTGGTGACGAAGCGCAGGTCCTGATTGACCAGGTTCTGCCGCGCCACTTACTTGATTTCGCCATTTTCGATGGCGAACAGGTGCGCCGCCTTGACGACACCCTCTCGGCCTCCGCTGTCCGAAGCGCACTTGACCGCCTACTCGATTTGGATGCAGTGGAGCGCACGAGAGTTGAAATTGAGCGGCTCGCCCGCGAACGGCGGCTCGCTCGAGCTGACCCGGCACAAATTCTTGACTACGAGCAGCTTCGATCTGAATACGAGGTGAAGTCAACGGAACGAGCCACGGCCGTTGACCAGCTACGCGATGTCGAAGATTCATTGGAACGAACCCAGCGCGAACTGGACCAGCTGGCCATCGCGTTTGACGCTGCGCTTGCGTCGACGTCAAGTGCTGGTCAGCTCTCGGCTGACCTCGTGGGATTTCGGGAGCGACGGCGTGGGTTGAGGTCGAGGCTCGGACGTCACCTTGGCGAATGGCTCTATCTCCTTCCTGCCTTAGGAGGTTTGCCCGCCCTCGTTGACGACGTCGCTGACCAACGATCCCAACGGTCGGGCCGCGAGCAGCTCAAGCTCGCACTCGAATCCGTCGAATCGATGACAGAGAGGATGGCAGCGGACAAGCTCCTCCGGCGGCGGATCGGCTCGGCGGCAATGCGAAATGTGGCGTCGTGGTTCAATGCTGCGATTGACGAGGGACGCCGCGACCTAGACACTGCCGTCGTGGACGGAGAGCGATCTTTCCTCAGCGAGTTCAGTGACGCCGAACTCACCGAAGTCGAGGCCGCGGCGGTCTGGACGCACGACCTGACGGACATCCGGGAGCTGGCGGCAGACCTTGTGCGGGTCGACCGTCGGATCGGGGAGATGGAGAAGATGCTCGCCTCGGCAGATAACGACAGTGCCACGGCACAGATGTTGCGCCATCGTGACGATCTGAATGTCCTTCTCGGCGAGCAGCACGCCATGGCCGAACAGGCCCGAACCCTGGTTGATGGACTCGACGGAATCCTTGCGTCGCTCCGTGTCCAGATCGCTCGGCTGGAGCAACGGCTCAGTGTGACCGCCGGTGACCAAAAGTGGTTTGAAACTGCCGACGCCACCGTTGCTGCGCTCGATGAGTTTCTCGCGCAAGCCCGGGCCGGGGCATCTCTCGCGGTTCGAAACCGCATGGTGACAAACCTGCGGGTTCTTCTTCGGAAGGAGAATCTTGTTCACGACGTACAAATCGACCCGGTGTCGCACGTGACTCGCCTGATCGGCCCGGAAGGGGCGGATGTTGAGCTTCCCTCGTCGGGCGAACACCAGCTCGCCGCGATGGCTTTCACTGACGCCGTTCTCGCGGCCTCCGAGAATCCGCTTCCGATTTTCATCGACACGCCATTGGCACGGCTTGACAGCAAGCACCGCCGTGCTGTCGTGAGGGACTTCTGGCCGAATCTAGGCCGTCAAGTTGTCGTTCTCTCAACTGACGAGGAAGTGGTTGACGATCTTCTCGTCTGTGCGGAACCATCGGTCGCGGCAACCTTCCGCGTCGAGTGTGACCGCGACGGGCACAGTAGCGTCACTTCCAACGAGTACATCCAAGAGGTCGGGTCGTGACAGTCGTCGAGACTGCTCTTCGTGCGACGTATCACTTAGCCGGAAATGATGCCTTGAGACTGCGCCGAATGACGCGCGAGTCGGGTTTGGAAGCCGAGAACGTCCTGAGCCGGCTTGCCATCGTCGAGAGCATCGCCGCGGGATCACAGGGGCCGTTTGCCGATTACCAGCCATCGCAGAGAGGGCGAACAAAGGAGATCAAGGGCAACGTTCTCCTCGGCCGACCGCGACAAGCGGCGCTTATCCTTGCTCTGCTCGCACGGAGCCAGGACGGTGGCTTCAATGACCCGCGCGCCGCACTCATGTGGCATTGGGCGCGAGGGCTTCGCTTGCTCGATGCTCGCGCCCCTGAGGGCGATGTGCTCCACGTGCTCGCGGAACAGCTCGCGTCCAAACCCGTGTCGGCTCCTGACGATGGACGTCGCGCTCGGCGCTCAGGGCTCGGGGGTGGGATCCGTGACGAGCTTGCAGCCGCGGTCGGTCGGCAGGTTCCGCGCTGGCCGACTGAAGTCCGGCGGATTGTTGCGATGGTGGCTCGTCTCGATCCAGATCGCCTCGACGCCACTGTCGAACGGTTTTCAGCGGAGGCTGGACTTCGTGATCGATCGGCGGTCCTTAGTGAGAAAGTCGCTCTTCGCATTATGCATGACAAGTGGAAACTCAACCGACTCGGTCTTGATGTCGAGGACCGAGAAATGTTCCGCAGGATCCTCGCAGGCGAACAGGTCACGGCGGATGAACACTCCGTCCCGTTCCTGAAGGGACTTGGGTTGGTTACAAACGATCGATCGGGTGTCCGACCCTCGACGATGGGACGACGACTTGGAGAGGAGGCCATCCAACCATGACGGTTGTCGTCTTCGGGGACACCATGCTCAACCCGACGACAAGCGCGCGAGTCGGGGCAGTTATCGACGAACTTGTCGCGCGCTATCAGGATCCCAGTGATCCGCGTCCATGGGTCGTGGCATTCAGCGGAGGAAAGGACAGCACGCTCGTCGCTCATTTGGTCTTCGAGGCATTGCAACGGGTGCGTCCCTCGAGGCGCACCCGCCAGGTCCACCTGCTTGCCTCCGACACGCAGGTCGAGACGCCTGCCATCGGCGAGTTCGTCGCTTCCCAACTCACCGCCATCGAAGCCGGAGCGCAGGCACTCGGGCTGCCGATCACCTCCCGGCTCGTACATCCGGAGCTAAATGAGACGTTCTGGGTACGACTCATCGGTTACGGCTACGCCGCGCCCACTCGGAATTTTCGCTGGTGCACTGACCGTCTCAAGATCCGACCCTCAAACACGTTTCTTGTAGAGCAAATATCGGCCAGCGGCAGCGTGCTCGTCCTCGTCGGAAGCCGGCTAGGCGAGTCCACGAGCCGAGCTCGATCCATTCGAAAGCACATCGGCACCGGTAACGCGATTAATTCCCACAGCACCATCAAGGGTGCGTGGATGTGGGCACCGATTCGCGAACTGACGACCGAGGAGGTCTGGGAGTACCTCGCCCTGACCCCGACGCCGTGGGGAGGTCATCATCGGCGGCTTCAGAACTTGTACAAGGAGGCAAACAGCGGCGAGTGCGCACTCGTGCTCGACGAGACGACGAAGCCTTGCGGCAATAGCCGCTTCGGATGCTGGGTGTGCACCGTCGTCGACCGTGACAAATCCATCGAGGGTTTCATTGCGTCCGGCCGGTCGGAGTACGAGGGTATGGCTGCGATGCGCGATTGGCTTATCGAACTTCGGGACGATCCCGAGGGCATCTATAGGGAGCGGGTACGCCGCAACGGCGTTGCCGGGAACGGACCACTCCGAATGGAGATCCGAGAGCAGGTTCTCGAGCGGCTCTTGAAGCTTCAGGAAGTCCTGGGAGAGCCTCTGATCTCACCGGAGGAGGTGGCCCTGATCAAACAGGTCTGGATCAGTGACAGCCTCATCGTCTGAGCGGGTAGAAGACCAACCGCGATCCGACGTCCGGGCTGAGAGGACCGCTATAGCGAGGCCTGGGTTGTCACTTCCTGCTCGCCTTGCTCTCACCGACGGGCTTCTCTCGTCTGGGACGGTTCTCGACTTCGGCTGTGGACGCGGTGGGGACGTTCGACGGCTTGCCGACTCTGGCGTCGACATTGTCGGCTGGGACCCGCACTTTCGGCCACATCCCGCGCCCGCGCCAGCGGACGTGGTGCTGTGCAACTACGTACTAAACGTGATTCCGGACCAGGCCGAGCGGGAAGCGACGTTGAGGAGGGCGAGCGAGCTTGCCCGACGGATACTCGTTGTCGCTGTCCGAGGCACACATGAGGCCCGTCATCTCCACGGTGCCGATCACGGCGACGGTCGGCTCACGAGCCGCGGCACCTTCCACCATCTCTTTAGCCCAGCCGAACTCCGCGAGTGGACGGAGGGCGTGCTTCACCTACCGGTCGTGCCAGTTCATCCCGGCATCGCGTACGTCTTCCGGAGCACGGCCGAGCGCGCCTCGTACTTGTCGCGTCGCTACGGCGGCTGGATTCTGCCAGACGAAGACGGTGTCGTGCTCCAAAGACTCGTCCGTTTTCTCGAGGCAAACGGCAGGGCACCGACGCCCGATGAGCAACCGGAGCTGTGTCGTGATGCGAAGGCCGCATACGGGCGCCTTACTACTGCGCTTGGACTCGCTCGACGGGAGGCCGATCCGGCTCTCATCGACCGATCGCTCATTCTTCGGCATCGGGACCTTCTTGTCGTGCTTGGGCTCGAGCGGTTTCACGGCGGGCCGAAGATGAGCGACCTGCCCGCGGACCGGATTGCTGATGTGCGCGCATTGTACGGAAGCCTTCGCGACGCAACCACTAAGGCGGATCAGTTCCTCATGGCAACGGGGAATCCAGACCTGATCCGGGATGCTGTCCGACGCAGTCCCATCGGAAAGACATCTCCGACGGCCCTGTACGTCCATGTTGACGCGGAACGGCATCTCCACCCGGTGCTGCGCTTGTACGCGGCATGCGGAGGGATGGTCGCCGGTCGTCCAGAAGACACAACGCTGGTGAAGCTTCATCACGATCGTTTGGCGGTCTCGTTTCTGACTTATCCCGCGTTTGACCGTGACCCGCATCCCAAAATCACCGGCAGTCTGACTGTCGATCTTCCGAGACTTAGCGCGCGTTGGACAGATTGGTCCGATCGATCGAATCGCCCGTTGCTCCACCGGAAGGAAGCGTTTCTCCATCCCGAGGACAGTCGTTTCGAGCGGTTCCAGCGCCTCACCCGTAGCGAGATCCGCGCGGGCCTTTACGACGATCCGGAGCGCATAGGCCGGGAGGTCGAATGGGCAGAGATTCTAAGACGCCGTGGCTACGCGCTTCGAGGCCATCGTTTGGTTCGAGCCAACGTGGCGCCCACGGACGAAGGCACCGCAACACAGAGACTGTCGTGACTGACAGATCCTCGGAGGACGCCCGGATAATCGCGGACTCGAATAGACGAGACCCTTTGCGCCCCTATCAGCACGAGGGAGTCAGCTTCCTTCAAGCGAGCACGTCTGCACTATTGGCCGATGAGATGGGACTCGGGAAGACGGTCCAGGTTGCCGTCGCCGTGCGTCATCTCCACGAGGCCGGCGTTGTTCGTCGGGTCCTTATCGTGGCACCGGCAAGCCTGCTCACGAATTGGTCTTTCGAGCTACGACGATGGGGGCCCGACGTCGCAGTTCGCAGCTCCCAGGGCCTTGATGCGTCCGAGAGAGCAGTGCTATGGGCCTTGCCCGTCCCGATCACCCTTGCCGGTTACGAGGCAATGCGGGCCGACTTCCTGCCGAGATCCCCACTGAAGCAAGTTGACCTAGTCGTCTTCGACGAGGCCCAACGCCTCAAGAACGCGGAGACCGACACGGCATTAGCCGCTCGCAGAGTGCCCGCGGATCGACGATGGGCTCTTTCAGCAACGCCCTTGGAAAACGACATCAGTGACCTGGCGAGCTTGGCAACGATTCTGGGAATGCTGAGCCAGGGTGCCGGAGACCCATCACTCGCTCGGCTCCTTGAGAGCTTACAAGGCCACTTTCTGCGTCGCCGCAAGGCAGACGTTCTCCCCGAACTGCCGCCGCTACTCTCTCAAGAGCTTCCGCTGCTACTCACGGGACGACAACTGAGCGAATACCAGGCGGCTCGATCGGGCACCGATATCGAGGGAGCGGACTCACTTCACCTATTGGCAGTCATCAACTCGCTAAAGCAGATATGTAACCGTGCCTCGGATGGAACGAGTGTCAAGCTCGAAGCTCTGCTGGAGATTATGAATGACCCAGGTGGAGGAGAGACGCGGATTGTCGTAATCAGCCAGTACACCAAGACGCTCGACTGGCTTGCTGAACGGATACCGCTTCGATCGATCCCTTACGTCGGTACCATGACGTACTCCGAAAGAGATCGAGCTCTAGAGGATTTCCAGAAGGGTCCGACGCCGGTCGCTCTCCTGCTCTCGCTCAAGGCTGGGGGTGTCGGCCTGAATATCCCAGACGCGACCCATGTTGTGCTGTTCGATCGCTGGTGGAACCCTGCAGCGGAGGATCAGGCGATCCACCGAGCGCATCGATTCGGACGGACATTGCCGCTGCTGGTCTACCGGTTGCGGGTGATCGATTCGATCGAGGACAGGATCGTCGAGATCAGCCAAGATCGCCAGCGGCTCTTCGATGTGGTTGTCGAGGATTCACTGACGGAATCAACCTCCGCGACCAGGGGCTGGAGCCGCGATGAGCTGCTCCGGGTCTTGCGGTGACATCAAAAGCCCGCGGTGGTCTGCTTTGAAGGCGTCCTCCCGCCAAGGTCACGCCGCTGTGACCGCTCCTGCTCTCGATAGATTCCCTGGTCAGCCTAGTCAATCGTCTCGGACTTGAGTAGCCTACGGTCGGCAGATCGCTTCCACGAAGAGGCCTTCGCTCGCAAGCTCGGATGTCGCCCCGTGATGGCGGCCTAATTGGGAAGGGAGTAAAGGCATGGCAAAGGTGGTCGGCTACCGAGACATCCTGTTAGACCAACTTGACATCGGCCAAAGCCAAGCCCGACTGCACAGCATCAACCGAGGTATCGAAGAGCTTGCGGAGAGCATCGCGAAACAGGGGCTTCTCCAACCGATCCTCGTGGCACCGACCGACTCGCCAGAACGTTACGAGATCCTCATCGGCCAGCGTCGCTTTCTGGCGCACCAACTTCTCAACGACAAAGATCGCCTTACCAGTCCCACGATCATGGCAGCTGTGCTTGACGAGCGCGTTGAGGACGCGGAGGCCAAGGCAATAAGCCTGACCGAGAACCTCCTACGCGAAGGTCTGAGCACGCTAGACGCTATCGATGGGTGCACGTATCTGTACAAGATCTATGGATCGATAAAAGCAGTGGCGGAAGCCACCGGCATTGATTACAACACCGTCTCCCAGTACGTGAAATATCCGCAGTTGGTTGATCCCCTGAAAAGTCTCGTCGACAGCGGTGACGTGAAGCTCGGAACGGCTCTTCGAGCCCAGAAGATCGCGCAGCGTACCGGTGGCCCCGTAGATACGGAGGCTGCCGTGGAGTTGGCGAAAGAGATGTCTGGCATGAGCGGAGCTCAACAAAAGAAGATCGAGGAGAAGGCTGTCGAGGCCCCGACGATGGAGGCCGGGGAGCTCATTGAGGACGCCAAGACGGGCTCCAAGATCGAACAGATCATCGTAACCCTGACCTCTCAGACCCATGCAGAGCTAAAGCGATACTCCGACGAACAAGGAACGACGCAGGACGATGCGGCGGGTTCATTTATCGAGTCTGGACTGATGCAAGCTGGCTACCTCGAGTCGTGAACATCATGGCGTCCTCCCGAGAGCCAGCCTTCAGCCAGGAAGAGCTGACCGGTCTGCTCACGAGCGTCGGTGGAAGCCATTCTCGACGACTCAGTCCAGTCGAAGTTGGTCAACTTCTACGTAGGGAAGTGGAGCGTGGCGTTTCCTCTAAGCGGCTAGCGGAGGAGCTGCAGATGCCGGCGGGGACCAGCGTCGTGACGTGGTTCCTAAGGCTTCCCGACTTACCCGAGGAGGTGCAAGGACTGGTGAGGTTCGGGCGCCCTCCCGCGGGACTGAGCCTGACTCAGGCAGCCGAGATTGCTCGATTACATCCCGATGAGCAAGCCATGCGCGATCTGGCGACACAGACCATCGAAAATGGGTTTACGGGCGAAGAAACTCGAAGCGTAATACAGCTGATGAAGCGGCGTGGCATCAGCACCGAAGCAGCAGTTGCCGAAGTGCTTCAAGGGCGCCCAACCATCGAACGTCGCCATGTTCTGATCGGCACGTTGTCAGACGAGGTTCGGTCGAGGAGCACCCGACTCACGAACCCAGAGAAGGAGCGACTTCTTACATCTGCGCTCCGGGCCATAGGGGTTCGAGCCCAGGATGCCAAACTCAGTGTACGTCGATACACCCTCGTCCTCGATGACGACGAGGCGTCGAGGCTACGAGATGAAGGATTGGATGCCGACACGCTTGAGGCGAAGCTCAACGAGGCACTCAAGGCTCCCCTCCAATGAACGAGCGGGCATACATCGCCGCACACGGTGCGGTGGTCCTAGGTGGCGGCGTCGTGTGCGACGGATTCGATCCCCGGTGTCCGGTCCGCGTGCAGACTCACATCCACGTGGATCACATGGGTGGGTTTGCCTCAAGCAAAGGTGTTGGCGATATCGTTGCCACTGCAGCCACGCGCGATCTATTGATCGAAGACCTAAACGCCGACCTCCGCTACCGTTGTAACATCCGCTCGCTGCCATACGACTCCCCTGCAGAAGTGGATGGTCGGGGTACGTCCGTCTTGCTTCGAGATGCAGGACATATGGCAGGGAGCGCGCAGGTATCGGTAATGCACAGTGATGGATTCCGATCCGGCTACTCAGGGGACTTCGCGTGGCCACTGGACTCGGTGCTCGAGGAGCCGGATGTGTTGGTGCTGGACGCAACGTATGGGTCTCCCGACAGCGTGCGGCATTACAGTCAAGCTGAGGCCGAAGAGCGCTTCGTCCAAGAGACCCTCGAGAGGTTGAAATCGGGGGCTGTCTACGTGCACGCACACCGGGGCACCCTCCAGCGTGCCATTGGCCTGCTGGACGATGCCACGGTGATGCCGTTGCTTGGCAGTGAACTACAGCGACGTGAATCTCTCGTGTACCAGCATCATGGTTACATTCAGGCGGGACTTATCGATCCGGAGTCAGCTGAAGGACGAGTTGCCATCGACAGCGGGCGGTTCGTAATGTTTATCGGCAAAGGCGATCCTCGCCATGACCTCGGACCAACCGAGCACAAGATCATCTTGAGCGCTTACATGGCACCTCGCGGTGAACCGTTCCTTGCATACTCGGATTATTCCTGTCGAGTCGCGCTGAGCAATCATGCGGACTTCAATGAAACGCTCGCCTACGTGGAATCGGTCAAGCCCGGCGAGGTGCTGACCGATGCCAGTCGGTCGCCGCATGCCGAGGCCCTGGCGGCCGCAATCTCATTGCGGCTGGGAATACCTGCTCGAGCTGCTTCGCCCGTGACGAATCGTAGTTGGACCTGAGCCTACTTGCGACGTGAGATATGGTCGAAAGGAGGCTCTTCTCAATGAACTGGGGCAAGTGAACAACTTTCGGTGTGCTCGCCAAAGACGCTCATCCAGGGCCGTCTGCATCTAGACCTAATTCCTCGGGCTTACTATCTGCAGAACTGTGCCGAGCTTTGTTTCCGAGACGCTTGCGATCCTGCTCCTCGTCGCGATGCTCGCGTGCGCTGTCACCCGACCCAGGGGATGGCCAGAGGCCGTGTTTGCTATCCCGGCCGCCGTCTTGCTCTTAGTGCTTGGAGTGCTGCCGCTGAGCCAGGCCGGCGCCGAAGCCAGGAGTCTCGCTCCGACCATCGGCTTTCTCGCCGCCGTCCTCGTTCTCGCCGATCTGTGTGACCGCTATGGCCTGTTCGAGGCCGCCGGGAGCTGGATGGCGACCGGCTCTCGCGGCAGACCGGTCGCGCTCCTCGCCCTGGTCTTTGTGGTCGCAAGCGTGGTGACCGCCGTACTCGGTCTGGACGCGACGGTCTTGCTGCTCACCCCGATCGTGCTCACGACGGTGGCGCGGCTCCGGCTACGGGCCAAGCCGCACGCCTATGCCTGCACCCACCTCGCGAACTCGGCCTCGCTGCTCTTGCCGGTCTCTAACCTCACCAACCTCTTGGCGTTCCGCGCCAGCGGGCTGAGTTTCGCCCGCTTCGGAGCGATCATGGCGCTGCCATGGCTGGCGGCGATCGCCGTCGAGTGGGGCGTACTGCGACGGTTCTTCGCCACCGACCTCGTCGGGCGCAGTGAGACCGAGGTCGCGACACCGCTTCGGATCCCAGTCTTCGCCTCCGCAGTGGTAGCGCTCACCCTCGTCGGGTTCTTCGTGGCCTCGATCCTCCGTGTCAACCCGGCGTTCGCCGCGCTCGGCGGCGCCGTCATCCTGGCTGTTCCGGCCCTGGTGCGTCGACGTGCAAAGGTCCGCGACATCGGCCTTGCCCTCGACGTCCCGTTCCTCGCCTTTGTGCTGGCCCTCGGGCTTGTCGTCAAGGCCGTCTCGCTCCACGGGTTGAGCTCACTGATCGTGCATATGGTGCCAAGTGGGACATCGCTCGGGTCGCTGCTCCTCGTCGCTGGGATCGCTGCCCTGCTCGCCAATCTCATCAACAATCTCCCGGCGGTGCTGCTCCTTCTCCCGGCAGCAGCGGCGGCCGGACCGGGGGTGGTCCTCGCGGTGCTCATCGGCGTCAATGCCGGACCTAACCTCACCTACGTCGGCTCGCTTGCGACCCTGCTCTGGCGGCGTGTGCTGCGCCAGCGCGGAAAGGAGCTGCCCATCTCGGAGTTCCTCCGTCTAGGTGTTATGACGGTGCCTCCCGTGCTGCTGGCGTCGACTGTTGCCTTATGGGCGTCACTGAGATTGGTGGGATGATTCAACCAGTGAGGGCCGTTGTCTGGTTGGTCGAGGGGACATGGCAAGGGTGCCTCGATGCCGCCGCCCAGATCCTTCCCTCCGACGCGCGGGTCACCCTCCTCCACGTCACGCCCTCCGATGTCGGCGAGGTCACCGAAGCGGCAACCGCCGGACTGCTCGGTCGGGCCTTTCGGGTGCACCGACCCACCGGCCATTTCGAGGAGGTTGCAGACGAGGAGGCCCTGGCGATCCTGCAAGCCGCGGCAACACGGCTCGGACGGGAGAATACGGAGCTTGTTCATCGTCGGGGGCGGGTAGAGCGCGAGGTCATCAGCGCAGTAGCCGAGGGGGTAGAGCTCTTGGTTGTGGCTCGCGATGGTGATCGCTCGCGTCTCGGTCCTCACAGCTTGGGCC
>Ga0187864_10000447_pt1 | contig 45947 bp, 41 predicted proteins | sample June2016WEW_11_4_FD_132985 | JGI IMG/M metagenome (GOLD analysis project Ga0187864, IMG submission 132985) | Peatland microbial communities from SPRUCE experiment site at the Marcell Experimental Forest, Minnesota, USA - June2016WEW_11_40 | ecosystem: Environmental > Terrestrial > Soil >...
ACGCTCAACCTCATCGTGAAGGCCGACGTTCAGGGAACTCTCGAAGCCATCAGCGACAGCCTGCGCAAGCTCGAACGACCCGAGGTGAAGCTCAGCTTCGTCCACCGCGGAGTCGGTGGGATCACCGAGAACGACGTCCAGTTGGCAGTGGCCTCCAACGCGAGCATCATCGGGTTCAACGTCCGTCCAGACCGGCGCGCACGGGAGCTGGCCGACGAGCGTGACGTGGAGATCCGCACCTACGAGATCATCTACAAGCTTCTCGAGGACATCGAAGCAGCCATGGTGGGCATGCTCGCTCCTGAGGTCACCGAGGTGGTCACCGGCGAGGCAGAGGTGCGCGCCGTGTTCCGCGTTCCCCGAGTTGGTGCCGTTGCGGGATGCTACGTACGCGACGGGGTGATCACGCGCGGTTCGAAGGTGCGGTTCCTACGCGATGGTGTAGTGATCTGGAAGGGCTCGGTCATCTCTCTGCGGCGCTTCAAGGATGACGTGCGTGAAGTCCAGAGCGGCTTCGAGTGCGGGATCGGGTTGTCAGACTTCCAGGACCTGAAGGAAGGCGACGTGATCGAAACGTTCGAAGAGCGCGAGGTCCCTCGCACCTGAGGTTGTCGTGCGCGCACGAGCCGTGAGGCGAAGAGGCAATGAGCATGGCGCGCACGCGCCCTATCCACGCACCGCGCGCCTCAACCAAGTGTTGCGCGAGGTCGTGGCGGACGCGCTGGAGCGGCTGACCGATATCGATGAGCGCCTCCGCCTCGTGACCGTGACGGGGGTGGACATCGCTTCGGACCTGAGCCACGCGGAGGTGTACCTGAGCGCGTTGGACGAACAGACAGCCGAGGCTCTCGAAGAGCTACGGCCCGGGCTGCAGCAAAGCATCGGCCGCCAGGTGCGAATGAAGAGGACTCCACGTCTCCACTTCGCTGCAGACCCCGCCGTGGCTCATGGCATGCGCGTGGAGGAGATCCTGCGCCGAATGCACGAGGGTCACGCCCGTCGCGAGGAGGACGGGCACGACGACGGCCCTGCGAGTGGTCCGAAGAGCGCAGGGCCCGGTGCCTGAGCGCAAGCGCCCTGTCCCGATCGCTCCCATGGGCCTCGTGGTGGTCGACAAAGACCCGGGATGGACCTCGCACGACGTGGTGGCCCGGTGTCGGAGCCTGCTCGGGCAACGGCGTGTTGGGCACGCGGGAGCTCTGGACCCAGATGCCACGGGTGTGCTGCTCGTGGGCGTCGGCCGTTTCACCCGGATGCTTCGCTTCCTCGTCGCATCGCTCAAGTCCTACGAAGGCGAGATCGTCCTGGGGACTGCGACCTCCACTTTGGACGCCTCGGGTGAGGTGGTCGGCACATGGGACATGTCGGGAGTCGCACCCGAGGAGGTACACAAGGCGGCAGCGTCTCTCAAAGGGGTGATCAAGCAGGTCCCACCGATGGTCTCGGCCCTGAAGATCGGAGGTCGGCGTCTGCACGAGCTGGCGCGCGCGGGCGTGGAGGTCGACCGTCCTGCGCGCCAGGTGACGGTCGAGCGCTTCGACATCGAGCCGACCGACGAACCCGGCGTCTATCAGATATCCGTCGACTGCTCGACCGGTACCTACATCCGGAGCTTGGCGGCGGATCTGGGTGAGGCGCTTGGTGGTGGTGCTCACCTGCGGAGGCTGCGCCGCACGCGTGTGGGCTCGTTCGGGCTTGCCGAGGCGCATCCCGTGAATTCCATAAGCGCAGCCTGTGTTCTTGCACCTGCTCGGGCTTTGCGCGACCTGACGCAGGTGGAGGTCGACGTGGAGGTGTCATCCCTCGTCCTCCACGGCCACGCCCTCGACGGGGTCGCTCTGGGGGTGAGCGGCGAAGGTCCGTGGGCACTGCTCGACCGCTGTGGAGAGCTCCTGGCGGTCTACGAGCGCACCGACTCCGATCGCATTATGGCGGCGTGCGTTCTCGGTCCGGTCGGGTGAGGTGTGGTCTCAAGCAGCGTCGGATTGGTCGGATGAGCGCCACCCCGGTCGGGTGAACGAGGACCCCAAGTAACCTCGGACTGATGAAGGTCGTCCTGGGGCCTGAGCACTATATGCCGAGCACCGATGGCTCGGCGGTCACGATAGGCGCGTATGACGGCGTTCACCTGGGCCATCGTTATCTCATCGGTGAGCTTCGCCGCATGGCCGCAGACAGGGGACTGCGAACGGTGGTGGTCACCTTTGACCGCCATCCCGCAAGCGTCGTCCGTCCCGATTCGGCCCCGTCGCTGTTGTGTGACCTCGACCAGAAGCTCGAGCTTCTCGCCTCCACCGGTGTCGACGAGACGGTGATGATCACCTTCGACGAAGCCCGCGCACAGGAAACGGCCGAGGACTTCACGCTCGAGGTTCTCGTGGGTGCTCTGGGCGTACGACTGGTGGTCGTGGGCGAGGATTTCCACTTCGGGCACGGTCGCAAGGGCAACGTGGCCCTGTTATCGGAGCTCGGCGAAGTTCACGGGTTCGACGTTGTCGGACTCCGACTCGAGTCCGTGCCTGCGGGGGAGGTGGTCTCCTCGACGCGCATCCGCCGCGCCCTGGCGGCCGGCGAGGTGCGTGAGGCGGCACGCCTCTTGGGGCGTTACTACCAGGTACGCGGGGTCGTGGTCCACGGGGAGGGTCGTGGCAGCACTCAGCTGGGCTTTCCGACAGCGAACATCGACGTGCCGACGGAGATCGCGCGGCCGGACGAAGGAATCTACGCCTGCTTCTACGAGCGAGCAGCAGGGTCGATGCACCCTGCTGCTGTGTCCCTCGGCCACCGCCCAACGTTCTGGCAGGAGAACCGCCAGACGCTCCGGCAGACGAACTGGCAAGAACCCGAGCACACCGAAAGCACCACCGAGACGGCCGCCCCCTTCGGCGCCCCGGTGTTAGAAGCGTTTCTGCTCGACTTCGAAGGGGATCTCTACGGCGAGGCTGCCCGAGTGTCCTTCGTCGAACGGCTGAGGGAGGAGCGTCGCTTCGAGAGAGTTTCCGACCTGGTGGCAGCCATGGTCGACGACGTGGGCCGAGCACGGGCAGTGCTGGCAGAGACCCGGCCCGACTCGCTTAGACACTTCCCCTGCTAGAGTGGTGTGCCAGCCGGGCGGAGTCCCGGTGGATCCCGATGGAGCGCGATGACTTCACCGAAGGCCCGAGCGCTCCGTGGCATCTCCTAGAACCCCCGAGGCCGTTCATACCAGACATGCCAGACAAGCCTGCGGTGATTGCCCAGTACCGCCTCCACGAAACCGACACGGGATCGCCCGAGGTTCAGATCGCTCTCCTCACCGAGCGCATTTCGCACCTCACCGAGCACCTCAAGGCCCATCAGGGCGATCACCACACCCGGCGCGGACTGATGACGCTGATCGGTCGACGCCGCCGGCTCCTCGACTATGTCCGGGACAACGACGTGGAGCGATACCGCTCCATCATTGGGAGGCTTGGAATCCGCCGGTAGGCGGCAAGTAACCCCTGCTCGCTGTGCGGGCGCGGGAGCTCGAGCGGAGAGAACCGGGTGGGGACGAACCTCCCGGGGCTCGGATGGTCCGCCCGGGACAGTTGAACTGGGCACTAGGCCAGCAGTCAGCTGCCAGTTGCCGATCACCTCGGCCGTGCGTGCACTCGAGCGGTGCGCAAAGGGCTTCGAGGGTCTTGCGTGGCACGCGAGCCCTCGGCGGGGAGGTGGCCGACAACTGGGAACTGGCCTGGCAGGGTGCCCGCTCTATGAGTTAGGAGACCCACCATGGCTGACGCCATAGCAGTGTCGGGCGCGATCAGCAGTACGGACCGCACCCTCAGCTTCGAGACGGGAAAGCTCGCCGGCCAAGCCGACGGCGCTGTGGTCGGTCGCATCGGCGACACCATGATCCTTCTAACAGCGACAGCGACGCGCACAGTGCGCGAAGGCACGGACTTCTTTCCCCTTACCGTCGACATCGAGGAACGTATGTACGCGGCGGGAAAGATCCCTGGCTCGTTCTTCCGACGCGAGGGCCGGTCCACCGACCAGGCCATCCTGACCGACCGTCTCATCGACCGGCCGCTGAGGCCTTCGTTCCCGGCTGGGTTCCGCAACGAGATCCACATCGTCGGCACGGTGCTCGGCGCCGACCTCGTCAATCCCCATGACGTGCTTGCCATCAACAGCGCTTCGGCGGCGTTGATGGTGTCGGGGATCCCTTTCGACGGGCCCATCGGAGCTGTGCGAGTGGCGTGGTCGACCGGAGGTGCCTGGATCCCGCATGCCACCTACCAAGAATGCAAGGCCTCGTGCTTCGAGCTCGTGGTCGCAGGTCGGGCACTTGCCGAGGGCCCCGGGGCTGAGATCGCGATCATGATGGTGGAGGCCGGGGGCACCGAGGACTCGTGGGGGTTCTACGAGGCTGGCGCCCCGAAGGTCACCGAGGAGGTCCTGAGCGAGGGACTCGAAGCCGCGGCGACGTGGATCCGTGAGTCGATCGATCTTCAGCGCCAGCTCGTGGCCCGGGCTGGCAAGAAGCCGGTGATCGCGTACGAGCTGTTCTCCGACTACTCAGACGACATCTACGCAAGGGTGGAAGCCGTAGGCACCGAGGCGGTGGTGAAGGCCAATTCGATCAGCCAGAAGGCCGGGCGCAACGCCGCGCTCGACGAAGCCACCGAGTCGGTCCTGGCGGAGTTGTTGCCCGAGTTCCCCGATCGCGAGCGTGAGATCAAGGCCGCTGTGCGCTCGCTCACAAAGAAGCTCGTGAGAAAGCGGATCGTAGAAGAGGGCGTTCGCATCGACGGCCGTGGCATCACGGAGATTCGGCCTCTTTCAGCAGAGGTCGGGATCATACCTACCGCCCACGGCTCAGGGCTCTTCCAACGTGGTGAGACCCAGGTGCTGAACGTCACGACGCTCGGGATGCCCCGGATGAGCCAGACCCTGGACACGATTGGCGTTGAGGAGTCCAAGCGGTACATGCACCATTACAACTTTCCCCCCTTCTCCACCGGGGAGACGGGTTTCATGCGCGGGCCCAAGCGACGCGAGATCGGCCACGGATTGCTCGGGGAGCGGGCTTTGCTGCCCGTCATACCCAGCGTGGACGAGTTTCCCTACACGCTGCGGCTGGTGTCCGAGGTGCTGTCTTCGAACGGTTCGACCTCCATGGCGTCGGTCTGCGGGTCGACATTGTCCTTGATGGACGCCGGGGTGCCGATCAAGGCGCCTGTCGCTGGCATTGCCATGGGCTTGGTCTACGACCAGGGCTCGTACGCGACGCTCACAGACATCCTGGGCGCCGAGGACGCATTTGGCGACATGGACTTCAAGGTGGCCGGCACCGCCGACGCGGTGACGGCGCTCCAACTCGATACGAAGATCGACGGATTGCCGGCGGACGTGCTGGCACAGGCACTTCGGCAGGCTCGCGACGCACGACTCAAGATCCTCGAAGTAATGCAGCAGGCGATCGCCGAGCCGCGAGCAGAAGTGTCGGAGAACGCGCCCAAGATCGTGTCGTTCGAGATACCGATCGACCGAATCGGCGAGGTGATCGGCCCCAAGGGCAAGGTGATAAACGCTCTGCAGGCTGAGACTGGGACCGACATCGCCGTGGAGGACGACGGTCTGTTCGGGACCGTCACCATCGGAGCAAAAGACGGAGGAGCCGTGGCAGAGGCGCGGCGCCGTATATTCCTGATCGTCGAGCCTCCGGACGCGGACGTCGGGGCTACATATCTCGGCAAGGTGGTGAACATCACCAAGTTCGGTGCGTTCGTGAATATCCTTCCCGGGCGTGACGGACTGCTGCACATATCGAAGCTCAGGGGTAAGAACCGAGTTGAACGCGTAGAGGACGTCCTCTCGCTCGGCCAGGAGCTCGAAGTGCGCGTGGACGACATCGACCCGCAAGGCAAGGTGTCGTTGTCACTGGCCGGGGAGGCTCCTACAGCGGTCGAGCCGGACGACGTCGCTCCTGAACCTTCGGATCACCCGAGTTCCCCGGCGAGCCGACCCGGCCCGGTTCGGGCTGCGTCCTTCGAGGCAGCGTTCGAAGCGGAGCTGGCTGGAGAGCTCGGCGACCTCGGGCCGAGGCCGACCGCCGAGCATGGCCACGGCGAACGCGCCGAGCGCGATCACCGAGATCGCGGCGGGCGGCGCAGGCCCCGGCGCCGGTGAGAAAGCGGCGACACCCTGCCGAGGCATGATCCGTCTACGGCTACGTTCCCCGTGATCGACGTCGAGGCGCTCGACTGCGGCGTTCGCCTCGTCACAGAACGCATGGTGGACGCGCGTTCGGTGACGATCGGAGTGTGGGTCGGAACCGGATCGAGGGACGAGGAGGACGATCGGGCCGGAGCCTCTCACTTCATGGAGCACCTGCTCTTCAAGGGCACGCCGAGTTGGGGGGCGGCTGAGATCGCCGAGGCGGTCGACGAGGTGGGGGGCGACATGAACGCTTTCACCACCAAGGAGTACACGGCTTTCTACATCCGACTGCTCTCCGAGAACCTGAATCTCGGCCTGGACGTGCTCGGCGCCATCATCACCGATCCGGCTTTGCGTCCCGAGGACATCGAAGCCGAGCGCCAGGTGATCTTGGACGAGATCCTGATGCACGCTGACGAGGCTGCCGACCTGGTAGCCGAGCAGTGCATGGGAGCTTTGTTCCCTGGTCATCCGCTTGGGCGTGAGGTGCTGGGCACGACGCGAAGCGTCAAGACGCTCGAGGTCTCACAGATCCGGCGTTTCTTCGATGTGCACTACCGCGCGAGCAACCTCGTCGTTGCCGCGGCGGGGAACGTTGACCACGAGCTTGTGGCTTGCGAGGTCGAGCGCCGTTTCGCCGGTCGTCTCGGAGGTGGCCCACCAGCGAGGAAAGGACCCGATTCCCCGTCGCTCGGGCTGGTGGTCACCCGCCGGCCCACCGAGCAGGTTCACTTGGTCCTGGCGATGCGTGCCGCCGGCCGGCACTCCGAGGACCGCTGGCCGCTCGCAGTGCTCAACCATGTGCTCGGCGGTGGGATGTCGAGCCGCCTCTTCCAGGAGGTACGTGAACGCCGAAGTCTAGCGTACTCGATCTGGTCGGAACGGATCCACTACGACGAGACGGGCTCTTTGACGGTCAGCGTTGGCACGGCTCCGTCTCACGCACGCGAGGTCCTGGAGGTGGTGAACGGTGAGCTCGACCGTCTCGCACACGCCGGCATCACCGAACGCGAGCTGTTCGTCGCCAAAAGCCACCTGAGAGCCGAGATGTTGCTGTCGCTCGAGGACTCTGGCGCGCGAATGAGTCGCATAGGCTCGAGCCTGCTCTTGCACGGACGCGTGCTCGAGGTGGACGAGCTGCTGGAAAAGGTCGAGGGTGTCACGCTCGAAGACGTGGCCAACCTCGCAGCGAAGCTGGCAGATGAACCACGCACGCTGTCTGTGGTGGGTCCGTTCGATCCTGCGGACTTCGGCGGCTGACGGCCAAGTAGAGGGCGTAGGGTTTGACCGTGGTGCGCGTCGGTGTGCTCGGTGCAGGCGGGAAGATGGGACGCGAGGTCTGCCGTGCCGTATCGGGCGATCCAGAGCTGGACCTGGTGGCTGCGGTGGACCCGCGGCTGGTGGGGATAGACCTGCGTCAGGTGACGGGTTCGGATGTGGCCGGGCTCCAGGTGGGCGGCAGCGTCGACGACCTCGGGCGTGCCGGCGCAGAGGTGGCGGTCGATTTCACCGTTGCCGACGTGGCCGTCGAGACGATGCGGTGGTGTGCGGCGAACGCGGTGCATGCCGTCGTGGGGACTACGGGCATCGCCCGGTCGTCACTCTCGGAGATGGAGCGTCTTTTCGAGTCGTCGAAAGCCAATTGCGTGATCACCGCAAACTTCGCCATTACGGCAGTGCTGATGATGCGCTTCGCAGAGATGGCCGCCCCGTTCATGGACGGAGCGGAGATCATCGAGCTCCACCACGACGGCAAGCTCGACGCCCCGTCGGGCACCGCGCTGGCGAGCGCCGAGCGACTCGACGCGGCCCGACGCCGCGCTGGCTGTGATCCGTGGCCTGCCGACCGCACGACTTCCTCGGTGCTTCCAGGGACCCGTGGAGGAGAGGGGCCTGGGGGGGTGCGGATCCACTCCGTGCGTCTGCCGGGGCTCGTGGCCCATCAGGAAGTGGTGCTGGGCAGCCTCGGCCAGAGCTTGACCCTCCGCCACGACGCCTACGACCGCACGTCCTTCGTGCCAGGCGTGCTGCTTGCGATCAAGGCGGTGACGGAACTGCCGGGTCTCACGATCGGGCTGGACTCCCTGCTCGGTTTCTGAGCAGGCGCCACGGCAGCGAGGAGCTCCCCCATCGGTTGTCCCTGGTGCCCGTCTGAGCGCGCGTGCTCTAACCTGAGGGTGTGGCGTTAGGCGACACAGGCCGCTTCGGCGCGGTGGTGACAGCGATGGTGACGCCGTTCGACGGCGCTGGCGCGCTGGACGCAGATGGTGCTGCGAAGCTGGGTCGTTGGCTGGCGGCGCACGGAAGTGACGCGCTGGTGGTGGGTGGCACCACAGGTGAGGGCCCAGTGCTGTCAGACGCGGAGTTGGCAGATCTGTGCCGGTCGGTGTGCGAGGCGGTGACCGTTCCGGTGCTTGCCGCGACGGGGACGAACGACACTCGTCATTCCGTCGAGCGGACGAGGACAGCTGATGATGCAGGCGTCGACGGGATCATGGTCGTCACGCCCTACTACAACCGGCCTTCTCAGGCAGGACTGGCTGCCCACTTCGAGGTCGTTGCGGGTGCGACCGAATTGCCAATACTCCTTTACGACATCCCCGTGCGCACGGGCCGGAAGATCGTCCACGAGACGATGCTCCACCTGGCGCGCGAGGTGCCGAACATCGTCGGAGTGAAGGACGCTGCCGGCGACGTTGCCTCCTCTGCCCGCCTGGCGGCGGAGGCTCCTGCCGGCTTCGAGATCTACAGCGGCGACGACGCGCTCACCTTGGCGTTGTTGGCAGTAGGGGCTGTGGGCGTGGTGAGCGTGGCCGCGAACTGGGCTCCCGCCGAGATGGGTGAGATGATCGCCGCTTTTGCGAAGGGGGACGTGCGTGCAGCCAGGGCTGCAAATGCCGGGTTGATCGAGTCCTACGAGTTCGAGTCATCCGAGACCTGCCCGAACCCGCTCCCGGCCAAGGCCGCCTGCCGGGCGCTCGGCCTGCCCGCCGGACAGTGCCGCTTGCCGCTCGGCGTGGCACCGCCCGGGCTCGACGAGCGAGCCGCTCAAGTGCTCGAGAGACTGGGTGCTCCTTCAGGCGGTATCGGCGACCGGAGCGCTGGCGGGGCGCTTGCCTAAACCGGTCCGCGTCAGCTTCCTCGGTGGGCTCGGGGAGATCGGCCGGAACTGCGCGTGCATAGAGCTCGAGGGCAAGCTCGTAGTTCTGGATTGCGGGGTGATGTTTCCCGATCCCGATATGCCTGGCATCGACCTCGTGCTGCCCGATCTCGCCTATCTCGCAAATCGCGCAGCGGACGTGGAGGCCGTCGTGCTCAGCCACGGCCACGAGGACCACGTCGGGGGCCTTGCCTATCTACTTCGTGACTTGACCGTTCCCGTCTACGGGTCCGATGTCACTTTGGGATTGGCTCGAGACCGTGTGGAGGAGGCGGGGCTCGGCGACCGGGCGACCTTCGTCGAGGTCCGAGACGGAGAACGCAGGCAGGTCGGGCCCTTCGACGTGGAGTTCATCCCTGTCACACACTCGGTGCCCCATGGTTTCGCGACAGCGTTCCACACACCCCAGGGCATCATCCTTCACTCGGGCGACTTCAAGATCGACTTGACTCCTGTGGACGGCCGACTCACCGACCTGGCCCGGCTTGGAGCGCTGGCGAGCAACTCGGGCGTTCGCTTGCTCATGGCGGATTCCACCAATGCGGAAGAGCCTGGTTTCACCGCCTCGGAACGAACCGTGGGTGCGACGCTGTTGCGACTGTTCGAGTCGTGGGCCGGGCGGCGCGTCGTGGTGACCTGCTTCGCCAGCCACATTCACCGTGTGCAGCAAGTTGTGGACGTGGCACTTGCCACCGGCAGGAAGGTGGTCACCCTAGGTCGTTCGATGGAAAAGAACGTGGCGCTGGCTCGTCGGCTCGGTCTGCTCGACGTCCGCGACGATTGCTTCGTTGAAGTGGAACAGGTGGAGCAGATGGACCCAGGCCGTGTTTGCGTGATCTCCACCGGCTCGCAGGGAGAACCACTCTCCGCACTGTCGCTCATGGCGGCCGGCGAGAGTAGATGGCTGCAACTGCGCGCAGGAGACGTGGTGGTGATCAGCGCGCACCCGATCCCGGGCAACGAATGGGCCGTCGGACGTGTGATCGATGGCCTTCACCGGCGGGGTGTAGAAGTGGTCCACACCGGCGTCGAGCCCGTCCACGTCTCGGGGCACGCGAGACAAGGTGAGCTTCAGACTCTCCTGTCGGTCGTCCGTCCTGAGTGGTTCGTGCCGGTCCACGGCGAGTACCGCCACATGGTGAACCATGCCCGCCTGGCGCAGGCAATGGGAGTCGAGGCGGACAAGGTCGTGGTCTGCGAGGACGGAGATTCCCTCGTGCTCGACGACGATGGCATCCGCCGCTGCGAGCCGGTTCCCGCGGGTTTTGTCTACGTGGACGGAACGGTTGGTGACGTGAGCCACGGGGTCCTTCGTGACAGGCGAGTCCTCGCCGAGGAGGGGGTGGTGGTGGTGATCGCCACGGTCGATCTCCATGCGGGCGAGGTCGTGAGCCCTCCCGAGATTGTCACCCGGGGATGGGTGTACGCACCTGAGGCCGAGGCGCTTCTGGATGAGGCCAGCGAAGTGGTCCGCATCGCCCTGGAGAAGGCGCTGGCCGACGGAGCGGGCGACCACGAAGCCCTACGGCGACATGCGCGCAAAGCTCTGGGCCGGCTGGTGGGGGAGCGGACGAGGCGCCGACCCATGATCGTGCCTGTGGTGATCACCGTCTAGAGGTCTGTCGCAGCACCACATGCTGGCGGTACGTCGTACCAGATGCTGGCGGTACGTCGTACCAGATGCTGGCGGTACGTCGTTGTTGGTGAGACTGCTGTTAGCGTTGTGGCCATTGTGGTGACAACCATGCGCCGTCAGCTCCGCTCGCGCCAGCGGAGAGCCTCGGCAGGCGGCCGGTCCCGGCATTCGCGCCGGCGAGCGTCGAGCTCGCGCCCTGGGAGAAGCTCCGCTCGCGGTCGTTCGGGCGCACGCAGGAGGGACTCTCGGCCGAGCTTCTGGAGCGCCGTGAGGTCGGTTCTGGAGGCCCACGTCGAGGACCTCTGGGGGATTGCTCTCTTCACAGCTGGCGTCCTCGGGGCCATGGCGATCTACGCGGACGCGCTCGGTCCGGCTGGTCACGGCATCCGAACCGACTTGGGCTCACTCCTCGGGTTCGGCCGGTTCGTTCTGCCTGCCGCCTTCACGGCGGCGGGGATCATGATCTTTGCAGGGAGGTCGTGGCGCGAACCGTCTGAGCACGAGCTTGCCCGCGTGGGGCTGGGGCTCGTGCTGACCTTTGCTGGTGTGGACGGGTTGGCCGAGCTCGCTGGTGGCTCGCCACCGCTCGGCGCAGCGCCGTCCCGGCTGGCGGGTGCCGGAGGGTGGCTGGGTGCCGCCGTGGGTCGACCGCTCGAGGATGCTCTCGGTGAGTGGGGGGCCGCGGTCGTCCTGGTGGCGGTACTTGCCGTGGCGCTCGTGGTGTTCACGGGGGTGAGTGTGCGAGAGGGCGCTCGCGGCGTGACTGTGCTGAGCCGCGCGGTGTCCGGGTTGTTCCGCCGGGACCGGGAGGAGACAGATTCGTCGAATGAGGACATGTCCGCCGGTCGCGAGCTCGGTGCAGGTCCCGAGACCGGTGAGATCGGCGCACGCAGTGCAGGGGAACCCGCGGAGCAGGACATGCACAGCGGTGCAGATCCAGCGGCGTTCGAACCCGAACAGGCTTCGACAGGTTCTGAGACGCCGGGTACGGTTTCGGAGGTTTCACCTCCGACGGACGCGCCCGATGCGAAAGAACCGGTCGGAGCAGTCACATCGGGTGGGCCGGGTGGGCCACCTGTGGGCGCTACCGCTGGCGCCCATCAACTCGAGCTCGACCTCGGTGTCCCGGCAGGGGAATGGCGCCTTCCGCCTGCGAAGCTGTTGTCGCGTTCGAGGCCTCAGCAGCTGGACCGCTCTGAGGTTGCGGCAGCCGGGACCGCGCTCGTGGCCGCGCTCGCCGTCCATGGCGTGGACACTCGTCTGGTTGGCTACACAGTGGGGCCCACCGTCACCCGCTTCGAGCTCGAGCTCGGATCCGGAGTGAAGGTCGCGCGCGTAACCAGCCTGGCCAAGGACATCGCGTACTCGATGGCCTCGCCCGACGTGCGCATCCTGGCCCCGATCCCCGGGAAATCTGCGATCGGGGTCGAAGTACCGAACCGCCGCCGTCAGCTCGTCACGCTCGGCGATGTCCTCAGCTCCGACGAGGCGCGCCGCGCCATGCATCCTCTGGAGGTGGCTCTCGGACGCGACATCGCGGGCAGGCCCGTCATGACCAACCTTGCCGACATGCCGCACATACTCATCTCGGGAGCTACCGGTGCAGGCAAGTCATCGTGCATCAACTCGCTGGTCACGTCCATTCTCATGCGTGCAACCCCCGAAGAGGTTCGCATGATCTTGGTGGACCCCAAGCGCGTGGAGCTGGGACAGTACAACGGTCTTCCTCACCTTCTGACCCAGGTCGTGGTGGACCCGAAGAAGGCGGCCAACGCCCTGGCCTGGGCGGTCGCGGAGATGGAGCGGCGTTACGACATCCTTGCCGAGGTTGGCGTGCGCGACATCACGGGGTACAACGAGGCTGTAGGCCGTAGCGAGCTGGGAGATGGTGACGCGCTCGCCGACGCCGCCCCCGACGCCGATGGTGATGTCGATGCCGAGGCCGACGCCCCTGCCGATGTTCCGAGCGTGAAGTTCGATCACAGCTTCAGCTCGTCGGTATCCGGGCCCGCGAAGTGGTCGGGCTCCGCCGAAGGGCTCGGCACAGTCCACGACGCAAGTAGCGGGGTGGCGGCGCCGAAGGTGCCGATGGAGCCCGCGTGCCTTCACCGCCACCTGCCCTACGTGCTGGTCGTGGTCGACGAGCTCAACGACCTCATGATGGTGGCGGCGCGCGATGTCGAGGAGTCGGTGTGCCGGATCGCGCAGATGGCCAGAGCGGTGGGCATCCACCTGGTGCTCGCCACGCAGCGTCCGTCGGTGGACGTGATCACGGGGCTCATCAAGGCGAACATCCCCTCGCGTCTGGCCTTCTCGGTGTCATCGCTGGCCGACAGCCGGGTCATCTTGGACCAGCCCGGAGCGGAGCGTCTCATCGGCAAAGGCGACATGCTGCTCCTGGGCGCGTCCTCGTCGGTGCCGCGACGAATCCAAGGCCCATGGGTGACCCAGAGCGAGGTGCGAGCGGTCGTGGCCCATTGGCGCCGCCAGCGCCTGCCCGACTACATCGAAGGTGTCGCAAGCTCCACCGAGACGAGCCTCGGAGGCAAAGCTGTCGGCGACGAGGACGAGGAGCTTCTAGCGGCGGCCATGGAGCTGGTGGTCCGGTCTCAGCTAGGGTCCACTTCCATGCTTCAGAGGAAGCTCCGCGTGGGGTTCTCGCGCGCGGGCCGCCTGATGGACCTCCTCGAAAGACGAGGGATCGTGGGACCGTCGGAGGGTTCGAAGGCCCGTGCGGTGCTCATGATCCCAGAGGAGCTCGAGCAGACCTCCAGGCGGTAGCCATCCATGGCGCGCCGAGCGGTCAGCGCCGCACCCCTGCGCGTGCCCCGATCTCCTCCGGTAAAACAGTTGTCCGGGCCGTGGCTGCGCTTACAACGCAGGCGCTCATCCTCGCTATCGGTGCCCAGGGCGCGACATGCCAGGCGCGCTCCACGTGCCCGTCGGCTGCTGCCAGCCATGCTGGCTGTCGGGGTGCTGGCGCTCGTCGGCACCCTTCAGCTCGCCCGCCCGCTTCCTCTGCCGATCACGCACACGGTCCTGCCTCGATCGTCGAAGGTTCCGGGCGTGCCCTCCCCGGTTCCCTGGCCCGCTCAGGGCCAGGGAGCGATCGCGGTTCCCGCTCTGGGGATGGTTCTCGCTTCCGGCACCGAGCAGCCGGTGCCCGTTGCCAGCCTGACCAAGATCATGACCGCCTATGTCGTGTTGCGTGACCACCCGCTCGCACTCCGCACCCAGGGACCAGCGGTCACGATCAGCGCCTCGGACCAAAGCGAAGCTAACGCCGAGGCTGACGCCGATGACTCTTCGGTACCGGTCCAGGCGGGTGAGGTGTTGAGCGAACGCCAGCTCCTAGACGGCCTCCTCGTCCAGTCGGCGAACAACCTCGCGGACGTGCTGGCGCGCTGGGACGCGGGGAGCGTTGCAACGTTCGTGTCGAAGATGAACGCTAGCGCCGCGTCGCTGGGCATGAGTGAGACGCATTACGTCGACGCGGACGGGATCGACGCGCGCTCGGTGAGCACAGCTGCGGACCAGCTCCGGGTGGCCTCCGCGGCGATGGCGATCCCGTCGTTCGCCGCTGTCGCGGCGCAGCCGACGATCACCCTGCCCATCGCGGGGACCATGACGAACTATGTCCGCCAGGTCGGCTCCGATGGCGTCGTCGGTGTGAAGTCCGGCTTCACCCAGGCCGCGATGGGGTGTCTGGTCCTTGCTGCTCAACGTCAGATCGATGGCCACCAGGTGCTGGTCATGGCGGCGGTGACCGGCCAACCCGGCGTCGATCCACTCGGTGCCGCTGCACGAGCCACGATGCCGTTGATCGACGCCACGGCAGCGTCCCTTCAGGAGGAGCCGGTGACGCCCGCTGGCGGGCGCGTGGCCACTATCACCATGCCATGGAGCTCGACCGTCGTCGCGGGGACAGTAGCAGGCTCGCCGAGCGTGGCTGTGTGGCCAGGAGACACGGTGCGCCGTTCGATGAGATGGACCCGGCTGAGAGCTGGTGCCCCGGCGGGAACGAAGTTGGCGACGATGGAGATCACGGGCGGTTCGGAGCACCTGAGCGTGCCCGTTCGAAGCGCGGGTCCGATTCCCGGCCCGTCTCTCGCCTGGCGCCTCGAGCACTTCTGAGCCGACTCGCGAAACGCAATGACGCTCGAGCTCCTCGATTCGGCGATGAGCGGGAGTCTCCGAGCACTGGGCCGACCTCTCGAGGTGAAGCTACCCTGGCGGCGTGCGAGCACGCGCCCCGGCCTCGACAGCGAACCTCGGTCCTGGCTTCGACGCGCTAGCCCTTGCGCTCCGCCTCTACGTCGAGGTGGAGGTAGAGCCAGCGTCGAAGTTGACCGTGCGAGCCGAGGGGGAGGGAGCCGAGCTCGAGGAGGAGGCGGGGCATCTCGCTGCCCGCGTGGCCATTGACGTCGCAGGGCACGACAGGTTGGCCATCACGATCCGCTCCGAAATTCCGGTGGCTCGAGGCCTCGGGTCCAGCGCCGCTCTGGCCGCCGCCGCCGCGGCGGCGGCCGGCTCAAAGGACCCCCTGGGCGTGGCAGCCCGTGTCGACGGGCATCCCGACAACGCCGCGGCTTCCGTCGTGGGGGGGCTCGTTGCCGCGACGTTGGTGAAGGGCGCTGTGCGCGCCGTGCGGATGCCCCTCGACGGCGGTTTGGTGTTTGTGGCCCTGGTGCCCGATCGCGCGCTTGCCACGTCAAAGGCGCGCCAGGCCCTCCCGCGTGAGGTGAGCCGCGCTGACGCGACCTTCAACCTCGGCCGTATGGCCCTGCTGCTCGCCGGTCTCGCCGACCGGTCGCTGCTCATCCGCGAGGCAACCGAAGACAGGTTGCACCAGGACTACCGAAGCCCGTTGTTCCCCGAGGCTCCGCAGCTTCTGAGCCAACTCCTCCAGGCAGGGGCCCTCGCCACGTGCTGGTCGGGCGCGGGGCCCAGCGTGATCGGGATCTGTGAGGCCTCCGACGGTGAGAAGGTTCGAAGCGCGGCCGAGGCAGTGATGGAAGACGTCGGGGTCTACGGGCGTGCCCTTTTGCTTCGGGCGGATCTCGACGGGCTAATCGTGAACGACAAGTGAAGGTCCTCCGGCGTGGGGGTACTACTGGCCCCTTACACTGACGCGATGTCCCGTACGTTCCACATCCGTACCTTCGGGTGCCAGATGAACGAGCACGACTCAGAGCGGATCGCCGCGCTCTTGATGGCCGACGGGCTCGAGCCGACCGACGACGTGTCCCGGGCAGACGTCGTAGTGCTCAATACGTGTTGCATCCGGGAGAACGTCGACGACAGCCTTTATGGACATCTCGGAGCGTTGAAGGCACTCCATGAGACGCGCCCGGGGATGCAAATAGCGGTCGGAGGCTGTCTCGCCCAGAAGGACCGGGACATCGTGCGCGAGCGTGCGAGTCACGTGGACGTGGTGTTCGGGACCCACAACCTGGCGCGTGCGCCGTACCTACTGCGCGAAGCCGCCAAGAGCGGCCCGGTCGTCGAGGTGATAGACGCCCCTTTGCCGGCCGGCGACCCCGCCGAGGTGCGTGGCCTCGAGGCGGTTCGCGAGTCCCCGTGCTCGGCCTGGGTGACGATCCAGACCGGTTGCGACAACTCGTGCGCATTCTGCATAGTCCCGCAGGTGCGAGGGCGCGAGGTCAGCCGTCCCTTCGACGAACTGGTGGCCGAGGTCGAGGCCCTGGTCTCGCGAGGAGTGAGCGAGATCACGCTGCTGGGCCAGAACGTCAACTCGTACGGGCGTGACATCACCCACCGCCGTCCCCTCTTCGCCGATTTACTCCGCGCGCTTGGAGCCATAGAAGGGATCAAGCGAGTGCGCTTCACTAGTCCCCACCCGAAGGACCTGCGGCCCGAGACCATCGCGGCCATGGCCGAGACCCAGGCGGTGTGCGAGCACCTACACCTGCCGTTGCAGGCCGGCAGTGACCGGATGCTCGCCGCGATGCGCCGCGGTTACACCGCCGAGCGGTACCTGTCTCGTCTGGGGGCGGCGCGTGCGGCTGTCGACGACCTTGCCGTCACGACCGACGTGATCGTTGGTTTCCCCGGCGAGACCGACGACGACTTCGAGCGCACGCTCGAGGTGGTGGCCGAGGCCAAGTACGACAGCGCCTACACCTTCGTCTTCTCGGCGCGTCCGGGCACGCGCGCGGCATCGATGCAGGACCACTTCGTCCCTGAGGAGGTCGTCGCCGAGCGCTTCGAATGCCTGCGAGTCGTAGTAGAGCGCTCGGCGCTCGCACGCCACGCTGCACGCGTCGGCAAGGTGGAGGAGGTGCTTGTGGAGGGACCAAGCAAGCGTGACGCCTCCATGCTGAGCGCTCGCACTCGCCAGAATAAGCTGGTGCATTTCTCGCCGGAGACGGCCCGGTGGGGCATCTCGGATCCTGTCTCGGCCGGCTCCTATGCCATGGTGAGCATCACCGGCGCGGCACCGCACTACTTGCGCGCCGAGCTCCTCGGCACGACCGAGCCACGACCCTTCGCGACCGGGCCACGACGGTACCGCAGGTTCTTGGCGGTCTCCGCCGGCTAGCCCGTGGGAGAACGCCGTGAGCCGGGTCGGCGCCATGTGGCTCTGGTCGGTCCCACAGCATCGGGGAAGTCCGAGCTCGCCCTGGCACTGGCGAGCGAGCGGGCGGAAGCGGAGCTGGTGTGCGTCGACTCCATGAGCGTCTACCGCCACATGGACGTCGGAACCGCCAAGCCTTCACCCGAGCAGCGCGCTCGGGTGCCTCACCATCTTCTCGACCTCGTGGATCCCGAGGAGGAGTTCACGGTTCGCCAGTTCCAGAAGGCGGCGGGCCAGGCGCTGGCACAGATAGAAGAGCGCGGGCACCGGGCGTTGTTGGTGGCAGGCACAGGACTGTACCTGCGTGCGGTGGTGGACGACCTCGAGCTTCCCGGCCGGTGGGCCGAGGTGGCACGGGCTCTCGAAAGCGAAGCTGACCGTCCAGGAGGGCTCGTGCGGCTCTACTCACGGCTCTCGTGGCTCGACCCTCAGGCCGCGACGCGGATCGAACCGGGGGACAGGCGTCGGGTCGTGCGCGCTCTCGAGGTCACGATCGGCTCGGGCCGCCGCTTCTCATCGTTCGGGCCGGGACTGGGCTGTTACCCGACGACTCGGTTCGTCCTCGTGGGTTTCACGTTTGATCCCGAGCTGAACGGCGTGCGTATCGAGGAGCGCTTCGAGTCGATGCTCAGAGCGGGGCTGCTAGACGAGGTCCGCGCGTTGGCAGCACGCCCGGGAGGGATCTCGCGCACCGCCCGCCAGGCGCTCGGTTATCGCGAGTTGCTTGCCCACGTCGAAGATGGGGTTCCGCTCGAGGAGGCCGTCACCGAGGCGCGGGCGCGCACGAAGGCGTTTGCACGGCGTCAATGGGCGTGGTTCCGGCGCGATCCACGCATCTGTTGGCTGGACCCGTCAGGCGACCAGCTCTCGCAGCTGCTGGAGCTGTGGGACGCGGCACAGGGGAGAGCGGTGGGAGACTGAGAGCGATGTCCGAAGTCGGCGAGCTTCGCCTCTCGAAGCACCACGGGGCCGGGAACGACTTCCTTGTGTTCATGGACCTGGCGGACCGGCGCCCGTTCTCGGCGACCGAGGTTCGTGCGCTGTGCGACCGTCATTTCGGAGTTGGTGCGGACGGGATCGTGCGTGTGCTGGCGGGAGGCAGCAGCGCCTCGCTGTCCATGGAGCTACGAAACGCCGATGGGAGTTTCGCGGAGACGAGCGGCAACGGCATCCGGTGCCTAGTCCAGGCTGCAATCGAAGCAGGGGTCGTGGCAGCCGGGGTGGTGACGGTCGAGACTGTCGCTGGCGTCCGCAACGTCGACTACGAAACCATCGAACGTGGGCTCGGTCGCGCTGCAGTGGACATGGGCCCTGCGATACTCGGTCCGGAGCTCGCCGTCGACGAGCTCGCCGTCGATGAGACCGCCGGAGTGCAAAGGGCGCGCTCGGTCAACATGGGCAATCCTCACATCGTGCTGATCTGTGCTCGCGTCGGCGACGAGGTGCTGAGGACTGCAGGAGCGCACCTCGCGCAGTCGGTTCCCGGCGGCGCGAACGTCGAGTTCGCCTGGGTTGACAATGGCCCTGAGGCACTCGACGTGCGGGTGTTCGAGCGCGGGGTCGGGGAAACGCTCGCTTGTGGCACCGGCGCGTGCGCGGCCGCCGTCGCGGCGCGCGCTTGGGAGCTGGTGGGAGACCATGTCGAGGTCCACCTCCCCGGTGGAACGCTGGAGGTGGAGATGGGAAGGGCTTCGGTCGTCCTGCGGGGGCCCACCCGCAAGGTGGCCGAAGTCAGGATTCGCGAGTCGGATCTCGTAGAGCTGGTCGGCGAGCTGGTAGCGAGGCATACCCCGAGGGAGTCGACAGGTGTGCCCAGCGAGGCGCTGGGGCGTCGGTGACGCTGATCGAACGAACCTTCCGCGAGCGGATCGTGCTCGTGGGAGTGGTGTTCGCATGGAGCTCGCTGCCGGTGGTAGAGGCCGATCTCGACGAGCTGGCGGAACTCGTGGGCACAGCCGGTGCCGACGTCGTCGCCCGCGTGACGCAGCGCCGTGACCAACCCGATCCGGCTACGTACCTGGGGAGGGGAAAGGCGCAAGAGCTCAGAGAGCTGTCGGAGGCGAATGACGCAGACACCGTGGTGTTCGATGACGAGCTGTCTCCGGCTCAGCAGCGCAACCTCGAGCAGATTCTGAGTCGCACGGCAATCGACCGCACTGCCGTGATACTCGACATCTTCGCCCAGAACGCGCGTACCCAGGAAGGAAAGACCCAGGTGGAGTTGGCGCTGCTTCGTTACCGACTTCCGCGCTTACGAGGCAGGGGGCGTTCGTTCTCCCAGCAGGCGGGCGGCATCGGGACCAGGGGCCCGGGAGAGACTCAGCTGGAGGTGGACAGGCGGCGCTTGTTGCACCGGGTTGGTCGGCTGGAAGCAGATCTGCGCAGGCTGGCAGCTACCCGTCGCAACCAGCGCCGGGCGCGCCAACGTTCGCGCCAGCACGCGATCTCGTTGGTCGGCTACACCAACGCCGGGAAGTCCACGTTGCTCAACCGTCTGACCGGTGCGGGTGTCACGGTCGAGAACCACCTCTTCTCGACGCTGGATCCCCGCACAAGGCGTCTGGCGCTGCCCGGAGGGGAGACGGTACTCGTCTCCGACACGGTCGGCTTCGTCCGAAAGCTTCCCCACCAGTTGGTCGAAGCGTTCCGATCGACGCTCGAGGAGGTGCGCGAGGCAGACCTTTTGTTGCACGTGGTGGACGGGTCGGCTCCCGAGCCCGAGGCCCAGATGGAGGCAGTGCGTTTGGTGCTCGATGAGATCGGGGCGGCGGACGTGCCCGAACTGGTTGCTGTGAACAAGGCTGACCGCGCTCTTTCACCACGTAGGCTTGCCGAGCGCCATCCGGGGGCGGTGGTGGTGTCGGCGCTCACCGGCGAAGGTCTCGAGGACCTCCTGCGTGCGATCGGCGACGCTCTGCGTGCAGCCGACCGTGTGGTCGAGCTGGTGGTGCCCTTCGACCGTGGCGACGTGCTGGCGGCGGTTCACCGCGAGGGCGAGGTGGTGGGCGAGTCCCACGGGGAGGTCGCGACCGTCGTTCACGTCGTTCTCGACGAGGCGGGGCGGGCACGCTTCGGTCAGTTCGCGCCGTCGTGACGAGAGGATGCGTGTGCGTCGAGGCGCGAGGTGCTAGGCGTGGTGATGTGCGCGCATGTCCCGAGCCGAGGCCGTGAGGGCTGTTCGCGGCTTCGAGCCGCCTGAATACCCCTATGCGCGCCTGGCCCGGCTCGCTGATGTCGCCGCCCGCCACGAAGGCGGAATGGTCGACCTCTCGGTAGGCACCCCGTGCGACGCGCCTCCCTCAGCGGTGGTGACGGCACTCGGGAATTCGGACTCGGAGCGCGGCTACCCGTCATCGGTCGGGAGCGAGGCCATGCGACAAGAGGCGGCCCGGTGGATGGGGCGTCGGTTCGCAGTGAGCGTCGACGCCAGGAACGTCGCTGCTTGCGTGGGCACGAAGGAGTTCGTGGCTAGCGCGGCGTGGTTCCTGCGCCTGCGCGATCCGACGCGCGACACCGTGATCGCGCCCGCTGTCGCCTACCCGACGTATGCCATGGGCGCGCAACTTGCAGGTTGCAACGTGGTGAGGGTGGACGAGTCGCGCGACGGCGGCATCGATCTTCGCTCGGTGCCTGACGAGCTCTCGGCGCGTGCGGTCATGGTGTGGCTGAACAGCCCTTCGAACCCGACGGGACGTCTCACCGACCTTCACGTGGCCGCCACGTGGGGCCGGGCGCACGGTGTGCCCGTCTTCTCCGACGAGTGCTACGCGGAGTTCACGTGGGACCGCCCCCGGCCGTCCACAGTCCTGCAGGCAGGCCCCGAGGGCGTGGTGGCGGTCCACTCGTTGTCAAAGAGGTCGAACATGGCCGGAACGCGAGTGGGGTTCTACGCCGGCGACGCGGAGCTGGTGGGTTATCTGAGCGCGCTTCGCCAACACGCCGGGCTCATGGTTCCGGGGCCCGTGCAAGCCGCGGCCGTCGCGGCGCTCGAAGATGACGAGCACGTCCTGGCCCAACGCCAGCGCTACCTGCATCGGCTCGAGCGGCTGTGCTCGCTCCTGTGTGAAGGCGGGCTCGACGCCCACCTTCCGGCGGGGGGCTTCTACTTATGGGTACCCGTGCCGGGCTGGGCGTCAGATGCCGCTGGCCATGACCTGCGCTCGGGCGCGTGGGTGCTCGCCGAGGCGCTGGCCGAGACGGCCGGAGTGCTCGTGAGCCCGGGCGACCTCTATGGGGATGCGGGTGCGGGGTTCGTGCGGGTGGCTGCCGTCCAGCCCGACGAGCGCATCGAGCTGGTGGGCGAACGCCTGTCGCGCTCTGCTCATCCCCATCTCGGCGGCGAGGCGAGGAAGCGTCGGAAGTCGGGCGCGCAGGTGAGCCGTTCGGCCCGTTCCGGCGCCCGGTCGGCCCGAGCGGCGCAGGTCAGGCACCCGAGCGGCAGCTTGTAGCCTCGGGTGATGTCCGACCTGGAGTTGCAGATAGAGGAGCTGTGGGCTCGTGCCGACGAGCTCACGCCGGCGAACACTGGCGCTCTGTCAACGGTGACGCAGGTCATCGAGCTCCTCGATGCCGGCGAGGCCCGCGTGGCGGAGATGGGCGATTGCAGAGGTGAAGTGGTCGTCCACGCCTGGCTGAAGCGGGCCATCTTGCTGTTGTTCCGGCTACGGGCGATTGCGACCACTGAGCTCGGTCCGTTCGAGTACGCGGACAGGCTGCCACTGAAGTCGGGCTACGAAGCCGCGGGAGTGAGGGTGGTGCCCGGTGCATGTGCACGGTGGGGATCATTCCTCGATCGGGGGGTCATCCTCATGCCCAGCTACGTGAACATTGGGGCAAGGGTGGGTGCCGGCACGATGGTCGACACATGGGCGACTGTCGGCTCGTGCGCGCAGATCGGCGCTCGTGTGCATCTTTCGGGCGGTGTAGGAATCGGCGGCGTGCTGGAGCCCCCGAACGCAAAGCCGGTGATGGTGGGTGACGACGCACTGATCGGCAGCCGTTCGATGGTGACCCAGGGCGCTTGTGTCGGGGAAGGAGCGGTGCTCGGTGAGGGGGTCATCTTGAACCCGGGTATTCCCGTGATCGACTCTGACACCGGTGAGGAGATAGCACGGGGCGCGGTCCCGCCGTGGTGCGTCGCCGTGAGCGCGGCGCGCCGTCGGGAGTTCCCGGGTGGCGAGTTCTTTCTTCCCTGCGTCCTGGTGATCAAGTGGCTCGAACCTGGCCAGCGTCACAGGGAACTCGAGGCAGTGTTGCGTGACCACGGCGTCGGCACCTGATACTTCGCGGTGGCATGGTGAGCGACTTACTGGTTTTGGCTTTCGAGCTCGTGGGGATCACATCGGTGAGCCGCGCCGAAGCGGCGCTAGCAACACGTGTCGAAGAAGAACTTCGGCGTAGCCCCGACGTGGCGGTCGAGCGGATTGGCGACAACGTGGTCGCGTACTCCTCGTTCGGTCGGCAGTGCCGAGTGATCCTTGCCGGCCACCTCGACACGGTCCCGCCTTTCGACGACAGGGCTCCTCGGATGGAGGGGAGCACGCTGTGGGGTCTCGGGGCGGTGGACATGAAGGGTGGTCTCGCAGTGATGCTCGACCTTTTAGCCGAGCTCGAGCACATTGCCGTGGACGTGACGCTCGTCTTCTACGCTTGCGAGGAGATCGAGCGCAGTGTGAGTGGGCTGGGCAGATTGGCCCGCGAACGCCCGGAGCTGTTGGAGGCCGACGCAGCTGTGCTCGTCGAGCCCACCGCCTGTGTCGTAGAGGCGGGTTGCCAGGGCACGATGCGTGCGGTGGCCACGGTCGTGGGTCGGCGTGCTCATAGCGCGAGGCCTCAGACGGGCGTGAACGCGGTGCACCGCCTGGAGCCGTTGTTGCGCGTCCTCGCTGAGTACGAGCCTAGGGAGTTGGTCCTCGACGGTTGCCGGTACATCGAGCAATTGCAGGCTGTGGGGGTCGCCGGCGGGGTTGCGGGCAACGTGGTTCCCGACCGGGCGAGCATGACCGTGAACTTCCGCTTCGCGCCTGATCGTGACGTTCTTGCGGCTGAGGCCGAGCTACGTAGGTTGCTGGCCTGCGGGCTGGTCGAGGCCTCCGGCGACAGCCTGGAGGTCCTCGACGCGGCGCCCGGCGCGCCCCCAGGACTTGATCATCTCGTTCTTGGCGGGTTGGTGAGCGCCACTGAGCGAGCGCCACGGGCGAAGGTGGGATGGACCGACGTCGCGACGTTCTTCGAACTCGGCGTGCCAGCCGCGAACTTCGGTCCAGGTGACCCATTGCTGGCCCACACTCGCGATGAGCACGTCACGGCAGCCGAGCTCATACGGGCGCGTGATGTGTTGAGGCATTTCCTGTCAGGTGCCTGAGCTGCGAAGCGACGTCGGATCGGCCTGGCGGCCGTGCCTGTGGCACCGTCAAAGGCGGCGGAGGACGGTGACCACCGTTCCGTAGATGCTCACGTCGGCCGGGTCGAGCTCGATGGGGGAGAGCGCCTGGTTCGCAGGTGTGAGAATGATCTTGTCGTGACGACGAGCGAATGTCTTTACGGTCGCCTCGCCGTCAGGGATACCAGCCACGACCACGTCCCCGTTCTCGGCATCGGGCTGTTGTCGGACGACCACGAAGTCGCCGTCGAGGATCCCCGCTTCGATCATCGACTCGCCTCGCACCCTGAGCATGAACAAAGAGCCTGTGCCAGTGAAGTCCTCCGGGAGAGGCAGCAACTCCTCGACGTTCTCAATGGCCAGTACCCCGGTGCCCGCGGCGACGTCGCCTACGAGCGGGACATGTCGGACAGGCCTTGCTGCCATCGCCGCCTTGGAGGAGGGGTCGTAACGCACCTCCATCGCCCGGGGCTTCGTGGGGTCACGCCGCAGGTACCCCTCGCGTTGAAGGAGGGCCAGATGCGCATGCACGGTCGACGAAGACGCCAGGCCCACCGCCTCCCCGATCTCGCGCACCGACGGGGGGTAACCCTTCTCACGCAGGCTCTGAGCTATGTACTCCATGATCTCCTGCCGCTTGCCTGTGAGTGCCTCGGCCATGTCTCCCTCGCTGGGTCCTCGGGGCTGTTCCCCTCGACCGTGAAACGGGCGGCCGGCATCTGGACCGCCTGCTGGCGTTCAGCTTTCGGGTCGTCCGTCTCGGACGGTCCGAACACCAGTTCGTGGATGATATCTCTCTCGGGCGCCTAAGGCAAACACCTGTTCGCCACCGCCTCGTATCTGGGGCTTGACACGAACACGCGTTCGTGTTCTGATGGCACGATGGCGAACACGTGTTCGCTCAGGTATGAGGACGCCGTGACGGCGAGGAGCGGCACGGCAGGCAGTCGCGCCTTACCGGCTCGTCGTGCCGGCCAACGACGGGTTCGGTTCCTTCTCGGAAGCTTGGCGACGGCACTCGTCGTCGCGCTTGCCCTGCCCTGGGGTGGAACCGGGGGGCGTCCCCCCGCGACCCCCGGTTCCACGCAGGCCAGGCACCAGGTGGCCCCGCACGCTCTCTATGTGGTGCAGCCGGGTGACACGTTGTGGACGATCGCCGAGCGGCTCGCTCCCGGAGGTGACCCGCGTCCGGTCGAGGCTCGACTAGCAGCCCAGGTTGGCGGGGACACGATCGTTCCCGGTGAGCGCGTGGTTCTTCCCTGACCCGACCGCGCTTTGACTCCCCGCTCTGTGCTCTCGAACGGGTCGCCCACCAGCGCTGTGGTAGGCCGCTGCTCTTTACTCTCGAACGCGTCGCCCACCAGCGGTACGGTGGCTTGCGTGCAGTGTCCGTGGTGTCGTGGGCTCGACGACAAGGTGGTGGACTCGCGTCTTGCCGAGGACGGCGCTGCCATTCGCCGCCGACGCGAATGCCTGTCATGCGGGCGCCGTTTCACCACGTACGAGCGACTGGAGGAAGCACCGTTATGGGTGGAGAAGCGTTGCGGACAACGTGAGCCCTTCGACCGCTCGAAGCTCGTGGAAGGGATGAGGGCGGCGACCAAGAACCGACCTGTGACTGACGTGGCGCTCGAGGAGCTGGCCCAGCAAGTCGAGGAGTCCTTGCGGGGCCAGGGCGCGGAAGTCGCGAGCCAGCAGATCGGAGTCGCCGTGCTCGAGCGCCTCCGCGTGGTCGACGAGGTCGCCTACCTGCGCTTTGCGTCGGTGTACAAGGGGTTCGAGGACGTCGGTGACTTCCAGCGCGAAGTCGGCCTCCTCACGAAGACCACAGAGCCGAAGCGCCGGGGCTGACGGGCGGTGCCCGAGCTCATCGAAGGCATACCCACTCGGGTGCTGGCGATCTATGCCCATCCCGACGACCCAGACGTCTCGTGCGGGGGGACGCTGGCCCGGTGGGCGCGAGGCGGAGCCGAGGTGCACGTTGCCATCTGCACCAACGGAGACAAAGGCACCTCGGATCCCGCGGCGGACCCGGTCACGCTCGCTCGTTGTCGGGCAGCTGAGGCAGCGAAGGCCGCCCATCTGCTCGGGGTGGCGGAACAGCAAGTCCTCGGCTACCCCGACGGCGAGCTCTCCGACGACCACGCTCTGCGCGTTCAGCTCGTGGGCATGATCAGGCGGTTGCGTCCGGCCATCGTCCTTTGTCCGGACCCGACGGCCGTGTTCTTCGGTGAGGATTACTTCAACCACCGCGACCATCGCGTGGTGGGGTTCGCCGTGCTCGACGCGTTGTCACCCGCGGCGGCTCTACCGCACTATTTCCCCGAGGCCGGACCTGCCCATCAAGTGGAGACCGTACTGATGTCGGGGACCCTGGAATCCACCGTCTGGGTAGATGTGACGAGCACGATCGAAGAGAAGGTGGACGCCGTGTCGTGTCACCACAGCCAGTTCGCGGACGGCGGCGAGTGGGCCCGGCTAGCCGTGCGGTTGCGAGCCGAGGAGGACGGGCATCGGGCAGGTGTGGCCTTCGCGGAGGGCTTTCGGCGGCTGCGGCTCGGTGCCTGAGCTCATGTCGACACCGGACGCGCCCCAGGTGCCGGGCGGCACCGAGGCTTGCGAGATCTTGCACGTCGACATGGACGCCTTCTTCGTCTCGGTCGAGGTGCTCGATGCCCCGAGCCTCGCCGGGAAACCTGTGATCGTGGGAGGAACGGGCGCTCGGGGGGTCGTGGCGTCGTGCACGTACGAAGCACGTGCGTACGGGATCCACTCGGCAATGTCGTCTTACGAGGCACGCCGTCGCTGCCCCCACGCCGTGTTCGTCGAGGGTCGCTACGACCGGTACGCCGAGACCAGCGAGCGTCTTCATTGCGTTTTGCTCCGCTTCACCCCTCTGATCGAGCCAGTCGCCCTCGACGAGGCTTTTCTGGACGTATCGGGCGCACGCCGCTTGATCGGTTCACCACCGGTGATCGCCGAGTGCATCCGAGGCGCAGTCCTCGAGGAGCTGGGTTTGAGCTGCTGCGTCGGGGTGGCCCGCACGAAGCTATTGGCGAAGCTGGCGTCGCGAGCCGCAAAGCCAGTTCCATCCCCGCGAGGAAACCGTCCAGGCCCTGGCGTGGTGGTGGTGGCTCCGAGCGATGAGCTCTCCTTCTTGCACCCACTGCCCATCAAGGCCTTGTGGGGCGTGGGCCCCGCCACCGCTCGGCGTCTCGAGGGGCTCGGTGTCATGACCGTGGGCGACCTGGCCGCGATCCCCGACGAGGCTCTTCGCATGCTGTTGGGCAGCGCCAACGGTCGCCGTCTGGCCACTTTGGCGAATGGCGAAGACGACCGACCGGTGGAGGGTTTGCGCGAGACGAAGTCCGTGGGTCACGAGGAGACCTTCGCCGTGGATCTGCGAGACCCCGAAAGCCTTCATCGCCATGTCGTGCGGATGGCCGATGGCGTGGCAAGTCGGCTTCGCGAGGCTGACCTGCGTGGGCGAACCATCACCTTGAAGGTCCGCCACCCCGACCGCAGCACGATCTCGCGCTCCCAGACGCTTCAGAGCGCGACCGACTCCGCACGTGCCATTGCCGCGGTTGCCGGGGCCTTGCTTTGCTCCGTCGAGGTCAGCCGTGGTGTGCGGCTTCTGGGTGTGTCGTTGTCGGCGCTGGCACGAGGCAGTGCCATGAGCCGCCAGCTGTCCTTCGAGACGAGCTTCGAGACGGTTTCGGGAACGGGCCTGCGCCACTGGTTCGTGCCAGGTGAGCTGTCCGGAGCCGATCCCGGAGGCGATCGTGACGCACTTGTGGAGCGCGAGGCGGCGTGGGAGGAGGTGGAAGCGGCGGTGACGCAGATCCGCGTTCGCTACGGCCGGTCGGCAGTCTCTTCGGCGGCTCTTGTCGGGCCGGACGGAATTTCGGTGAAACGCTGGGGAGACGCGCGATGGGGACCGAGTGGATCTGCGAGGTAGGGGGCCGTTGTCCTGTCTAAGCGGCTGCGCGAAGATTGACCTGGCTGCGAGATACGCTCAGGCATGGGTGGAAGGGAGCCGAGATTGCCGCTCTCGGAGCACGAGCAGCAGGTCCTACAGGAACTGGAGCAGGCACTTGTCGAGCAGGACCCGGCCTTCGCGGACCGCGTTCGCTCCGAGAACGTCTACCGCTACGCGGGTCGTTACCTCAAGTGGTCGGTTCTCGGGTTCGCCGCCGGCTTGACGGTCATGCTCGTCTTCTTCACCACGTCAGTCGCCGTGGGTTCCCTCGGTGTCTTGATGATGTTCGCCTCTCTGGTCATGTTCTGGACCAACCTCCGCCGCATGGGGAAGGCGGGATGGGAGGACATCGGCCGCTCCTTGCGCGCGGAGGGGATCGGCCACGCCGTGACCGACACTCGCAGCTGGTTTCGGGAACGTTTCCGCCGCGACCGGTGACGGTGCTCCGAGTCGCGGTTATGGTGCCGCGTCGTGGAGTTGTGCCTGGCCCTTGACGTCGGCGGGACCAAGATGGCGGCCGGGCTCGTGTCGGGGGACGGGCGGGTGGTTCGTGACGCTCGGATCCTCACCCCGCGCACCGAGGACCCAGAGGTTCTCTTCGGCGCCTTGGCGAACCTGGTGTCCGGAGTGCTCGAGGGGGACCGTCCGTCCGCACGAGGGGGGAGCGAAAGCCAGGTCGTGGTGTGCGGGGTCGGCTGCGGGGGCCCGATGTCTCCCACAGAGGGAACGGTGTCGCCGCTCAACATCCCGGCCTGGCGAGATTTCCCGGTCCGCGAGCGGTTGGCACGCCTGACGGGGCTCAGCGTGAGCGTGGACAACGACGCCAAGGCGTTCACCCTGGGGGAGGGTTGGGTCGGCGTTGCTCGAGGCAGGGGCAACTTCATCGGAATGGTCGTTTCCACCGGAGTCGGTGGGGGCATCGTGCTCGAGGGACGCGTGCTCGAGGGCGCCAGCGGCAACGCCGGACACGTGGGCCACATGATCGTCGAGCCCGGCGGTCGTGTGTGCGGGTGCGGAGCGCGAGGTTGCCTGGAGGCAGAGGCGTCGGGCACGGCGATCGCCGTGGCTACAGGACGTCCCGCATCAGAGGCGCCACCGGAGGTTGTGGAGCGCACCGGGAAGCTGGTGGGGCGGGCGGTCGCATCAGTGTCGGCGCTGCTCGACTTGCAGCTGGCAGTCGTGGCGGGCTCGGTGGCCCTCGGGTTCGGAGCTCCGTTCTTCGCGGCGGCGAACACAGAGCTACAACAGCGGGCGCGGTTGTCGTTCTCCATGTCGACTCGCATCGTCCCTGCCGGGCTCGGTGCACGCGGGCCTCTGGTGGGGGCGGGAGCTATTGGTTGGCGCGGCGTTGGGCGCCAGTTGCTCGGTTCGCGGACGTGACCGCAGCAAGCGCAAGGGGCGCAAGGGGAAATCGTCGTGGGTCGTCCGTGGAGGCGCGCACGGCAGCAGCAGTCGTGATGGCCGTACTGTGGCGGCCTTCGCTCTGGCCCGTCACGGTGACGGAGACGCTTCGTATGGCCAAGCCCGGCTGGTGGCGCCGGTGGCCTCCATTACCCGTGCCCGATCCGGACTTGTGGCGGTTCCGACTCGAGACTGCTTACGGGGGTGAAGGGAAGACCGCTCCCACTGCGCAGGACGTTCGCTCCTTCTTTCGTTGGTGCCGAGACGTGCGCGACTGGCACAGAGGATGAATGGACTGCCGACGATCAGATCACCTGCCTCGGCCCAGCGAACTTGTCGAAGGAACGGTGCACGTCTTGGTAGCCTCGTGCCTAATGTCGGCCGAGGATGGCGCTGGTGCTGAAGGGACGAGCCGGGCGCTCGTGCTCAACGCCACGTTCGAGCCGCTCGGTGTTGTCTCGACGCGACGAGCGCTGTTGCTCGTCCTCGCCACGAAGGCCGAGCTGGTTCATTCCACCGAGCGCATCTTCCGCTCCGAGAGAACGACGTTCCCCGAGCCGTCGATTGTGCGGCTTGCACGTTATGTCCGGGTACCGCGCGACCGGACGCTGGCGGTGAACCGTCGCACGGTCTTTGCTCGCGACCACCACCGGTGCCAGTACTGCGGGTCGACGGCGGAGAGCATCGACCACGTGGTTCCACGCAGCCGGGGCGGGCTTCACGTATGGGACAACGTCGTCGCCGCCTGTCGCCGCTGCAACACCCGCAAGGAGGACCGCCTTCCGTACGAGGTGGGCCTTGTGCTTCGTAGTCACCCCGTTGCTCCGAGGCAACGGGTGTGGCTGCTCGCCACGAGTGGAGGGGCACCTGAGGAATGGGCTCCGTATCTGGGCGAGCAGTCGCTCACCGCCTGAGGTGAGCGACGCTTCTTGCTGGTCAAGACAAGATCGTTTCGGCAGCGCCGCCTCGCTGTGTGGTCGATGGCCGCCGGCCGAGGAGCTGCATCGCCGTACCGTCGCCACCTGTCATGTCACCGGGGCCGCGCTGGTGCTCGGTGGCGCGCAGCGCGCCGAGGCGGTGTCGGTTGAGCGTTGTGCTCGCGACGCGGTGGAGATCGCGCGGCGCCCTGCCGGAGGAGGCGCAGTGCTCGTTGCTCCCGGGGCACAGGTGTGGATCGACTTCTGGGTGCCGCGTGGTGACGCGCTGTGGGATGAGGACGTCGTTCGCTGCGCCCGCTGGCTCGGGGAGGCGTGGGCGCGAGCTCTCGCGGCGCTCGGTGTGCACGACCTCGAGGTGCACCAAGGACGGTCGATCGAGACCAAATGGTCACGCCTCGTCTGCTTCGCCGGCCTGGGTCCCGGCGAGGTGAACGTGGCAGGCGTCAAGGTCGTGGGTATTGCCCAGCGCCGAACGCGTGAAGGAGCACGCTTCTTCACAGTCGCCGCGTTGAGATGGGACCCCTCTTCGGTCGTGGGCCTCATGTCCTTGGAGAAAGACCAGGCCGCGCAGGCGATCAGCGATCTCGCTAACGCAGCCACGGGGCTGCGCGACGCTTTGCCAGGCGTCGATCCCGAAGCTGGTGGTTCGTCGACGATCGCGATGATCGAACGCGAAGTTGAACGGTCTTTGCCCTGACGTCGGTCGTGGTCGAGGATCGAGTTGTGGAAGTCGGTTGGTGAGACCTCATCTCATGTCGCGATTGCGAACGAGCCGACCAGCACGGCCAGCACTACCAGAGTGATGAGAACGAAGCGGGTGTCGTGGTCGAGGGCAAAACCAATCGTGCTGACGGCTACGCGGAGCACGGGTGTGGCTATCAGTAGAAGAAGACCCAGCATCACGAGTGCAGGTCCGTCACCGTGTCCCACCCCGTTCACCACGGCGGCGACCGTGCGGGGCGCGTGTAGTCCCGCAGGGTGAAGGACACCGCGCCGAAGCTGAGGCACGGCTCGGCGTGCCGAGGTGTACGAAGCCGAGGAGACGAATGTCAAGGCGACACCTGCAGCGATGACCGAGGAACTGATCACGACTCCGGCACGCAGCACGCCTGACACCGCCGGTGCGAGTCGTCGGATCGTTCGTTCGGAGGCGCTGTCGGTGGATTGGCCCAGCCCGAGTTTCTGATCCGGCTCCATCGACGGCTCGCTGCGTGACGACCTCCTTCGCGACGACGCGTTCCTCAAGCTTTTCAAGTCACTCCCTTCACCAGCATGTCGAGGGCGACTGCGAACACCACGATCGCGAACAGCGCGCGCAAACGGCGCGGATCGATGCCCGAAAGCAACCGCGCGCCACCCAGGGCCCCCACGAGCACGCCAAGGGCAACCGGTGCGGAGATGAGCGGGTTCACGTCGCCGCGTTCGAAGTAGACGCCGGCCGACGCAGCTGCCGTCACGCCGATCATGAAGTTGCTCGTGGCCGTGGAGACCTTTATGGGGAGGCCCATGGCCAGGTCCATGGCCGGCACCTTCAACGTCCCCGACCCCACGCCCAGCAGGCCGCTCACTGTGCCGGCCACGTACATGAGCAGGAGGCCGATCTTGGTGCGCGCCACGCGGTAGGTCACCACGCGTCCTCGCGCCGCATCGGGATAAGAACCGTGCAATCCGAGGCTGTCGGCCAAAGGATCGGGCGGCTGGGCCGGCCGGTGCTCGAAGCTCTTACGACGCGCCACGGCGATCGCCGACTGGCCCAGCGCGACGGCGAAGATCACGTACAGCACCCGCGGCACCAGGATCGAGCCGAGGAAGGCGCCTGTCACCGCGCCGGTGCTCGTCGCCATCTCGAGGAACATCCCGATACGCATGTTCGCAATGTGGTCGCGCACGTACGCAACCGCCGCCCCGCTCGAGGTAGCGATTACGGCGACGATCGATGCCCCGATCGCGAGGCGGATGTTCATCCCGAGGACGAGAGTGAGTGCCGGCACGACGATGAACCCACCACCGAGACCGAGAAGAGCACCGAGCCAGCCGCCAACGGCGCCGACTGCGAAGAGCACCAGGGTGAGCTCGAGGGGGCTCACCGCTTCGAGGCGCCCCTGTTCACGGCTCGAGACTACGAGTGTTGAGGCTCGGATGCGGCTGAGAGACCGAAGTGGGGGGTTCTTGTTGACGGGGGAGGCGCTGGGGCGTAAAGTGGCGCAAAGTGGTGTGAAAGGGAGGGCCCCAGTCTGGCGGGGGGAGTGTCGTGGGAGCTCGTGGCGATGGAAGAGTTCTTCGGAAGGTACGAGCACGCGATCGACGGCAAGGGACGGGTGATCCTGCCGGCGAAGTTCCGCGGTCCCTTCGAGCACGGTGGGTACCTCACGCAGTACCTCGATGGGTGCCTGGCGCTGTGGACTCCCGAGCAGTTCGACTCACAGATGCACAAGATGCGCGACCGTCAGAGCTTGGGTCGCAGCGAACGCAACGAGGTGCGGTTCTGGTCGTCGAACGTAGGCCCGTTGGAGATCGACCGACAGGGGCGCATGATGATCCCGGTGCACCTGCGCACCTATGCAGCTCTCGAGAGCGACGTGCTCGTGCTCGGTGCCATAGACCGAGTCGAGTTGTGGGAACCGGGGCGCTGGGAGGAGAAGGTGGGCCCCGAGGAACAGCGCTTGATCGAGGGAGCAGACGACTGACGAGCATCTTGGAAAAAGACAGCAGCGCCGGAGAAACCCGGGGCATGCGCAGCCCCTCGGCTGGTTCGGTGGAAGACTCCTCCTCCGCCCACTTCCAACCGAGTCGCAGGAGAACCTCTCCCGACGGCATCCCGCCGGTCGAGGGGCTGCGCATGCCCCAGGTGCAATGGCACGAGCCTGTGATGGTGGACGAGGTGGTCGCCCTGTTCGCTCCGGTGCCTGCAGGATGGGTGGTCGACGTCACGACGGGCACAGGTGGACACTCGGCTGCGCTTCTCGCCGCGCATGCGCACCTACACCTGTTGTGCCTCGATCGCGATCCTGAGGCCGTGCGCGCGACCTCGGAGCGCTTGTCCGTGTACAGAGGTCGGGCGATCGTCCGCCACGCCCGTTTCGACCGGCTCGGTGAAGAGGCCGCCCGCGCAGGGGCTCGCGCAGGGAGCCTGAGCGGAGTGCTGTTTGACTTGGGAGTCAGTTCCCTGCAGCTGGACACCCCGCAACGAGGCTTCTCGTACTGGCACGACGCGCCCCTCGACATGCGGATGGACCCGACCACCGGTCCCACGGCGGCCGACGTGGCAAACAGATGGGAGGAGGATGAGCTGACCCGATTGTTCGCGGCCAACGGCGAGGTGCGTTTTGCCAGGCGCATAGCCCGAGCGGTTGCGCGCGCTCGTCCCGTGTCGAGCACCGGTCAGCTGTCCGAGGTGGTGCGCGCTGCCATTCCCGCCGCCGCGCGTCGACACGGAGGACACCCGGCGCGACGTGTCTTTCAGGCATTTCGCGTCGCGGTGAACGAGGAGCTCGAGCTGTTGAGCAGCACTTTGCCCGAGGCGATCGCCGCCCTGGCTCCTGGTGGCCGTTGCATCGCTCTCGCCTACCATTCGGGCGAAGACCGACTGGTCAAGTCCGCCTTTGCCCAGGCGGTCTCCGGGGGCTGTACCTGCCCTCCGGGGTTGCCGTGCACCTGCGGTGCGCGGCCTTCGGGTCGACTGGTGTTCCGGGGTGCCCGCCGACCGACGCCCATCGAGGTCACGAGGAACCGGCGCGCCGAAAGCGCGCGTCTGCGTGCTTTCGAGAGAACTGGTCTTGAAGTGGCGGATGTCGATGGGGCGGACGGTCCTTCGGTCAGTGGTTCGTTCGGAGTGATCGGAGACGTGGGCCTCTAATGGCCCTCACCGCCTCGCAGGTGAGGTCGCGCCGATCGCAGGTCGCAGGCGACCTGCCGCCTCGCGAGCGCGCGCTGAAGGTGGTAGAAGGGCGCCGGCAGCGCCCGCGTCGAACCGGGCGTCTCGTTGTCGTGCTGGCAGTTGTGGTCGCTCTCGGCAGCCTTCTCGCGGTTGCCGGTGCCCAGGCATATCTGACACAGGGCCAGGTCCGTCTGACGCGGTTGCAGGACCAGCTGAGCACACAGCTCGGCCAGCACCGGGACCTGGAGCTGCGAGTCGCTCAGCTCGAACAGCCCGCAAACGTGCTCTCGGAGGCCCAGAAGCAGGGCCTCGTTGCGCCCAAAGGCGTCACCGACCTGCCTCAGGTGAACTCGCCCGCGTCTGTGGGGCACACGACCTCGAGCACGTCTGCTCGCCCGTCACCCGCTAGGACCACTGGCGCCCGGGCCCAGAGAGGCACAAGCGCCGCGGGCAGCAGAAGCGGGGGTCGGTGAGCCCCGTTCGGCGGGGCCCGGATCTTCGAGACGAGCGCCGCTCCGTAAGGGGGCGTAGGACACGTCGCGCCCCGGCGCGTGGCGCAGTGAGCACCGCGCGTCGGTCATCGACGACGCGCGCTCGCGCACCGGCAGCGGCGCGGGCGAGTACCACCGTCAGGTCGGCTCCCTATGCCGTCGCGGTGAGAGCACCGACAAAGCCTCGTGGCTTCGAACGGCGAGCTGAGGTCCGACCGCCGCGACTCGCTCGGTCGGCTCGCCGTTCGGGAGTGGCTGGGATCGCGCGCAGGCGCGCGGGCGTCATGCGGGTAGCGATCGTGGTGGTCTTCATAGCGCTCGGGCTGAGGCTCGTCGCCGTGCAGGCATTCTCGAGCGACCACTATGCGAAGATCGGGGCGTCGGAGGTCACGAGCACGGTCCAGGTGCCGGCCCAGCGCGGAGGTATCTTCGACCGCAACGGCGCAGTTCTTGCCATCTCGGTGCCGCGCTCTGATGTCGTGGCCGACCCGTTCCTGATCCGCGACCCCGCGGGCGAGGCGCGCGCGTTGGCCCCGGTGATGGGCCTGACTCAGCCCCAGCTGCAGGCAGAGCTCTCGGAGCATTCCGGCTTCGTCTACCTGGCACAAAAGGTCGAGCAGAAGGTGGCTTCCCAGGTCAAGGCGCTCGACCTTGTGGGGATCACGCTTCTGCCCGACACCGAGCGTGTCGACCCCGCCGGCCAGTTGGCCACGCCGCTTCTCGGTACCGTCGGGTCCAACGGCGCCGGGCAGGCCGGATTGGAGTACCAATTCAACAAGCTCCTGGCAGGCAGAAATGGAAGTATCACAGAGGAGCAGGCTCCGGGAGGAGTCCTGCTCCTCGGAGGTACCACACAGCGCCCGGCGGCCAAGGGGGGAACCGGCATCGAGTTGACGATCGATCAACCTCTGCAATACGCCACGGAGCAGTCGCTCGGCGCAGCGGTGACGAGCTCGCACGCGAAGAGCGGAATCGCGGTCGTCATGGACACCCACACGGGTGACATCTTGGCTATGGCCAACCTGGTCGTCGATCCCAAGACCCGCAAGTTGGTCGAAGCCGGCCAGAACCTGGCACTGACCCAGGTGTACGAGCCTGGATCGGTCTTCAAGGCGGTGACCTTCTCTGCAGCTCTCACCGATGGGATAGTCGCCCCGAGCACGGTCTTGACTGTCCCAAGCTCGTTGACCATCGACGGATGGGTGTTCCACGACGCCGAGAACCACCCCACCGAGCAATTGTCGGCCACGCAGATCCTCGCCCAGTCTTCGAACATCGGGACGATCGAGATCGCTCAAGCCCTGGGGAAGGACCGACTCGCCGCGCAGATCGGAGCCCTGGGGTTCGGCCAGCCGACGGGCCTCGGATTCCCGGGCGAGTCCGCCGGGCTGGTGAAGAAGGACGCGTCGCAGTGGTCGGCGTCGGACATCGGCTCGATGCCCATCGGACAGGATGACGCGGTAACTGCTCAGCAGGTGCTCGACATGATCAACACGGTGGCGACGGGCGGGGTCTTCGTGCCTCCGCGTCTTATCCGAGCGACGGTGTCGAGCGACGGGTCGGTCACCGCGACTCGCAGCGGCGCCGAGCGCCGCGTCCTTTCACCGCAGGTGTCGAGCGAGCTCACGGCAATGATGGAACAGGTCGTGCAGGACGGCACGGCGGTCAGCGCTGGTGTGCCCGGGTACACGGTCGCAGGAAAGACAGGCACGGCCCAGATCCCCGATCCTGTCCACGGGGGTTACATCCCTGGGGCCTACATGGCCACCTTTGCCGGCTTTGCCCCTGCGCAGAACCCGGCTCTGAGCGCGATCGTGGTTCTCGCCCAGCCCACGCCGATTTTCGGCGGGGTCGTCGCCGCTCCGGTGTTCTCCCAGGTGATGCAATACGCACTCAACCGCTACGGCGTGCCCACCTCCCCGCAAGGCACCACAGGAGGCACGGCCGATCCCGTTCCGTTCTCAAGTGCTCAGCCGTGACCGCTTCCCAGACAGGCCCCGTAGCAGGGTCCGATGTCGTCGCTCTGGACAACCCGCCGCGTCCGGGTACGATCGGCGTGACGGCCGGGAACGCCACGGAAGGGCCGTGAACGCCCCGCCGGGCCCCCGACTGTGCGAATGGACCGGTTGCTCGAGGATGTCGAGGTCCTGTCTACGCGCGGCCGACTGAGCGCTGTGGAGGTGACGTCGGTCGAGTACGACAGCAGGCATGCCGGGCCCGGAACGCTGTTCTGCTGTCTCCCCGGAGCCGAACGCGATGGTCATGACTTCGCGGGTGATGCCGTCGCGCGCGGGGCGGCGGGCCTGCTGGTCGAGAGGTCGCAGGACTTCGAGGTGGCGCAGGCGGTGGTGCCTGCGGGGGCATCACGCAGGTCGATGGCGAGGGCGGCCGCGACCTTTTATGACCACCCGGCTCGGTCGCTCAAGATGGCCGGTGTAACGGGCACGAACGGCAAGACCACCGTGACACACATCCTCGCGTCCATCTTCGAGGCGTACGGTCTTCCCACCACTGTCATCGGCACCCTAGGAGGAACGCGCACGACTCCCGAGGCCCCGCTGCTACAGCGCCTGCTCGCGCAGGCGCGCGACTGCGGGCAACGCGTGGCTGCGCTGGAGGTCTCGTCGCACGCCCTGACTCAAGAGCGCGTGGAGGGGATCAGATTCGACGCCGCGGTCTTCACCAACCTCGGACACGACCATCTTGATCATCACGGCACGATGGAGAACTACTTCGCTGCCAAAGCGTCGCTGTTCTCGCCCGAACGCGCCGCGGTGGCCATCGTGTGTGTGGATGACCCATGGGGTCGGCGCCTGGCTGAGGACCTTCTGGTCGAGGTTGTGCCGTACTCGTTGTCCGATGCGAGCGACGTCGAGACCGACGCACGGCGAACGGCCTTCTCGTGGCGAGGACGACGCGTCGTCATGCGCCTGGCTGGGCTCTTTCAGGTGCCCAACGCCCTGGCGGCGGCCACGGCGGCGACCGTCCTCGGCGTCCCCGAAGAGGTCGTGGTGGCCGGCCTCTCAGAGGCGCTCCCGGTCCCGGGACGTTTCGAGGTGGTGGAGGCCGAGGTTCCGTTCACGATCGTGGTCGACTACGCGCACACTCCAGAGGGGCTGCAGGTGGCGCTCGCGAGTGCCCGCCGCCTGGCAAAGGCCAAGCGCGTGATAGTCGTCTTCGGGGCGGGAGGCGGGCGCGACCGTCAGAAGCGATCGGCGATGGGAGCAGCTGCAGCAGCAGGAGCGGATCTTGCCGTGATCACCTCGGACAATCCGCGAGGCGAGGATCCGTTGACGATCATCGAGGCCGTGTTGTCCGGGGTTCCCGAGCCGGCCGAGGTGCTGGTGGAACCTGAACGTGGCCGTGCCATCGAGGCGGCATTCGATCGAGCTGGCCCCGGCGACGTGGTCGTCGTCGCGGGAAAGGGCCACGAGAGCGTTATCGAAGTAGGTCACGAACACCTAGCGTTCGACGACCGGGTCGAGGCCCGAGCCGCAGCGCAGCGCCTCGTGTCGCACGGCGCCGCAAGAGGGAGCCGCGAGTGATCAGTCTCATGGCCTCCGGTGGCATCGCCCTGTTGGCGGCCTCCCTGGGCACGCCCGTCCTCATCCGCTGGCTCCGCCGGAGGCGCTTCGGACAGCAGATACGCGACGACGGTCCGTTCATGCACTTGGTGAAAGCGGGAACTCCGACCATGGGAGGGGTGGCGATGGTGCTGGCCGCAGCCGCCGGTTACCTCTTGGCACACGCCGGCACACATGTGGCATTTTCCAGGTCGGGCGTGCTCGTATTGCTTGTGACCCTGTGCGCCGGCGGGATCGGGTTGTTCGACGACTGGGCAAAGGTGCGGCACCGGCGCAGCCTCGGGCTCACCAAACGCAGCAAGTTCGGCGCGCTCGTGCTCATGTCGGTCGGCTTCGCGCTGGCAGCCGAGCACTGGGCCGGAGTTAGCACGAATCTGTCGTTCACGCGCTGGGACTCCATCGGTGTCGACCTTGGTAGCGTGGGCTGGGTCTTATGGGCGGTCTTCGTGATCGTCGGAACGGCCAATGCCGTGAACTTGACGGACGGCCTCGACGGGCTGGCGTCGGGCTCGGCGACGTTCTGTTTCGCGATCCTCGCGATCATCGGGTACTGGCAGTTCCGCCACTTCTCCCTTTACCACGTGACCTCGGCCCTCGACCTGGCTCTCTCGTCCGTCGCGACGGCCGGAGCGTGTCTCGGCTTCTTGTGGTGGAACGCGGCGCCCGCCCGTATCTTCATGGGGGACACGGGCTCTTTGGCGATCGGGGCGGCTCTGGCAGCGCTATCCCTCGAGATGAACCTACAGCTGCTTCTTCCTGTCATAGGTGGCCTGTTCGTGATCGTCACGATGTCGGTAGTGATCCAGGTGGTGAGTTACCGGCTATTCCATCGACGGGTGTTCCTCATGGCGCCGCTGCACCACCATTTCGAGCTGATGGGCTGGCCCGAGACCACGGTGATAGTCCGGTTCTGGATTCTCGCCGGGCTCTTTGCCGCGCTCGGGCTAGGTATCTTCTATGCCGACTTCCTCTCGGCGACGAGCCACTGAGGCAGAGCCGTGAGAGAAAAGAGCTGTTTGGCCCAGCGTCTCGGCGTGTGCGATGGGGTCCCGTGCCTTGCGTCTTGGCTGCGCAATTCGAGGAGGCTCCACCACCGTGACGGGCTGGCGCGGAAGGCTGGAGGGGTGAGACCGGGCGATGTGACGTACAAGAGCGCGCGTGCTCTGTGTGCCACGAGGCTCCAAGCGTGCCGATGACCTCACGCGCAGGTTACTCACCGCAACCACGAGCAGGGGCTTCCCAGGCGCGTAGCTCGGGCCATCTTCGCCTTCTGGAGGGGGGAGGCCACGGCCCGGGTGTCTTGCCGGCGAGTGCTCGGAGCAAGGACCTGATCTCGACCCGGGGGGCGGTATTGACCTTGACCGGCGCCCTCTGTGCCATCGGCCTCGTGATGGTGCTCTCGGCGTCCGCCTATACATCGCTGGAGTACTACGGATCGGTGTGGACGATCTTCGAGCGACAAGCGTTGTGGATGGCGCTCGGCGTGCTCGCGCTGGGCGTGACGGCGCGCATCCACTACGAGCACTGGCGACGCGTGCGGATGGTGATCCTGATCGGCACTCTGGGTCTGCTCTTCGCCGTGCTCGTTCCCGGTGTCGGGGTGTCCGCCGGCGGTTCGAGCCGCTGGATCGGTTTCGGTTTGTTTCGTCTCCAGCCGTCGGAGCTCATGAAGCTGGCGATCGCGCTCTTCGCGGCAGACCTGCTAACAAGACGAGCCAAGCGAGTACGGGAAGCCAGAGCAGTGGTCCTGCCCCTGCTGATCGTTCTGGGGTTGGCGGGAACCCTCGTCCTCGAGCAACCGGACATGGGCACAGCTCTCGTGCTGGCGTGCATCAGCTTCGCCTTGCTGTACGCGGGAGGGGTGCCGCTTCGCCCGGTATTGAAGGGGTTGGCCGCGGTGGCGGTGGTAGGGCTGATCGTCGGCCTGGCCGAACCGTATCGTCGTGCACGGTTGTTGTCGTTCGTGGACCCGTTCGCGCATGCGAAGGGATCGGGGTACCAGGTGGTGCAGTCGTTGGTCGGCCTGGGCTCGGGCCACCTCTACGGGCTGGGCCTCGGTGGCGGCCGCGAGAAGTGGGGCCTCCTACCGAACGCGCACACAGACTTCATCTTCTCGGTCATAGGTGAGGAGGGGGGCCTCGTCGGCACGCTCCTGGTTCTGGCGCTTTTCGCCGGGCTTGCCTGGTACGGCTTTCGCGCCGCGACGCGCGCACCAGACCGCTTCGCGGGACTGCTCGCAGTGGCGTGCACGAGCTGGATCACGGGCCAGGCGGTGATCAACATAGGGGCTGTCATCGGGCTACTGCCCGTGACAGGCATACCGCTGCCGTTCATCTCCTTCGGTGGTTCCTCCTTGGTGATAACGATGGTCGCGGCAGGGATACTGGTGAACATCGCCACTCACGAGCGACTACCTGTCGTCTCAACGCGCTCTTCAACGCGCTCTTCAACGCGCTCTTCAACGCGCTCTTCAACGCGCTCTTCAGCGCGCACGCGACAGGTGGAGCCGACTTCGCATGGAACAAGGTGAGCGAACAAACTCGGACCGAGAGAAGCCGGTTGGCGCCCTCGCCAAGGGACGCCGCCGGTGGGGCGGTTCGGTGAGCCTTCGCCGTTTCGCCCTTGTTGCCGGGGGTGGAACGGGTGGCCATGTCATCCCGGCAGTGGCGGTGGCGCGCGCGTTGAACGCGAAGCTCGGACCCGAAGCGGTTGAGCTTGTGGGCTCGCGGCGCGGCCTCGACTCGCAGCTGGCGCGTGACAAAGGGCTACCCGTCACCCTCCTACCGGGCCGTGGTTTTTCCAGGCGGGCCTCCGCGCGGGCTGTAGTACAGAATCTGGCTGCGCTCAGCGAGCTCTTCGTGGCCGGGGTTCTCGCAGTGGTGGTCGTGGTTCGACGCCGCCCGGCCGTGGTCGTGGCGATGGGCGGTTACGCCTGTGTGCCTGCCGCGATCGCCGCAGTGGTGCTCGGAGTGCCGCTCGTGCTGGTGAACGTCGACGCGGTTCCGGGCGCGGCGAACCGACTGGTGGGCAAGTTCGCCCGGGTGGCGGCGGTGGCGTTCGAAGGCACGGCGCTTCCGCGCGCCGTGGTCACGGGCGCGCCCGTGCGCGAGGAGGTGTTGGCCGGGGCGCGACCGGATGCCCCGGCGCGCCGAGGTGCGAGACAGGAGCTGGGGATTCCCCCTGATCGGCATGTCGTGGCTGCGGTGGGAGGTTCGCTCGGAGCCAGGAGGTTGAACGAGGCGGTGCTCGGGCTCGCCACGATCTGGGAGAAGCGCTCGGACTTGGCCATCTACCACGTGGTGGGCACCCGTGACGCGAGTTGGGCAATGCAGCTGAAGCCTGAGATGTCGAGCGAAGCGCTGTGGTACAGACAGGTGGCCTACGAGGAGCGCATGGAGCTCTTCTATCAGGCGGCAGACGTAGTCGTCTGTCGCGCGGGTGCCAACACTGTGGCGGAGCTCACCGTCGTGGGGGTGCCGGCGGTCGTGGTGCCCCTCCCCGGCGCCCCCGGTGACCACCAGGCTGCCAACGCGGCCGTACTCGAACGCGCAGGGGCCGCAGTGGTGGTCGAGGACAGCGCCTGCACTCCTGAGCAGCTCGTCATCGAGCTCGATCGTCTCCTGGTCGCTCCGGAGCTGATGGACACCATGAGGCGCGCCGCCGCGCAGCTCGGACGCCCCGACGCGCTGTCTGCGGTCGTGGCCGTCGTCGAGGCGCAGGCCCGGCCAGAAGGCATAGGGATCTTTCGGAAGGCCCTGAGCAACCGAGCTCGCAAGCGACAGACCGGCAGAGCGAAATGAGCACGGGCGTCGTGGGGTCGCAGCGTTCGGAGCTGTCGGTGTTGTCGGTCAAACGGCGGATCCACGTCGTGGGCGTGGGCGGTGCCGGGATGAGCGCGATTGCATCCGTGCTGGCTGCCATGGGTCACCAGGTCAGCGGCAGTGACCTCAAGGCTTCCTCGGCTTCGCAGCGGTTGGTCGCCGCCGGGGTGAGCGTCTTCGTGGGGCACGACGCCGCCCACCTTGGCGATGCCGAGCTCATCACCATGTCCACGGCGATCCCTGAGTCGAACCCCGAAGTCGCAGAGGCTCGTCGGCGCGGTCTGTCGGTGTTGTCGCGCGCACAGATGTTGGCGGAGATCTGCGCCTCGCGCCGGTGCGTGGCGGTGTCGGGAACGCACGGGAAGACCACGACTACTTCGATGTTGGCGCTCATCTTGGTCGAAGCGGGCCTGCGGCCAAGCTTCGTGATCGGGGGAGACGTGAACGAGATCGGCACGAACGCGGTCTGGGACTCGGGGCAGTGGCTGGTGGTGGAAGCTGACGAGAGTGACGGCACTCTCAATTTCCTCGATCCCGAGGTCGCGGTGGTGACGAATGTGGAGCCTGACCATCTCGACCGCTACGGCACCTTCGAAGAGCTCGTGGCGGCATTCGACGAGTTCTGCACTGGCCGGTCGGGCGGTGTCGTCGCCGGATCCGACGATGTCGTGGCCTTGGAGCTGGGGCGGCGCCATGGCGCAGATCTCGTGGGGTGCTCACAAGCAGCCACGTGGCGCATCGAGAAGCAGATTGTCGGCGCGGCGGGTGTGTCGTTCGATCTGCGCCATGGCGAAGAGGTCTTGGGGCGCCTCGCGCTGCCTGTGATCGGCGCCAACATTGCCAACAACGCCGCAGTGGCCGCAGTGACCGCGATGAAGGTGGGGGCCCCTTTCGAAGCGGTGACAAGAGCGCTCGCCCGTTTCGCCGGGGTGGCGCGTCGCTTCGAGCTGCGAGGCGAGACGCGCGGTGTGCGCTTCGTCGACGATTACGCTCACTTGCCGACAGAGGTGAGCTCGGTGATAAAAGCTGCCCGGGCGCTCGAGATGCGGCGGTTGGTGGTGGTCTTCCAACCCCATCGCTACAGCCGCATCGCTGCACTTGGGGCGCAGTTCGCCGACGCGTTCAGCGGCGCGGACCTGGTGCTCGTCACAGACGTCTTTCCAGCGGGGGAGAAGCCTCTTCCCGGTGTCACGGGGCGCCTGGTAGCCGACGCGGCGGCCCGGGCTAATCCGGCCCTAGACGTGGCGTACGTCCAGGGCCGGACCGAGCTGCACGAGCACCTGGCGCGGGCGCTGCGCCCAGGCGACGTGTGCCTCACCCTCGGTGCCGGGGACCTGACCACCCTTCCCGACGAGATGCAGACGGACCCCGCATGGTGAACACATCGGAGGCGAACGGAAAAGTGGGCACGCCAGCTTGCTCCGTGCCGCCCTCCAAGAGGGCCGCGCGGTGAGCGACGCGATGTCACCGCAGGACGGCGACAGGTACCTCGCCGCAGCGATCGAGGCGCTGGTTGGTTCCTTCGGAACACGCGCGGTGCGCGACGCGCCGCTCGGCGCTCGCACGACCTACAGGGTGGGTGGTCGCGCCGCGATGTTGGTCGAGATCGACTCGTTCGAGGACCTGCGTGCGATGCAAAGAGCGCTCGTTGTAGCAGGTGGGCCGGTGCCGGTTCTCATCTTGGGCCAGGGCTCGAACCTGCTCGTCGCAGACGGCGGGTTCTCTGGAGTGGTGGCGAGCCTCGGACGTTGCTTCGACTGGGTGGAGGTGCGAGGCGAGACGGTCCGAGCGGGGGGGGCTACCAAGCTCCCGGTGGTGGCCCGCAGGTCCGTCGCCGCGGGGCTTTGCGGGCTGGAGTGGGCGGTGGGGGTGCCAGGATCCGTCGGAGGGGCGCTTCGGATGAACGCAGGTGGCCACGGCTCGGACACCGCCGCAGTGCTTGATTGCTACCGGTCGCTCGACCTCATCGACGGGGTGGATGCCGAGCACAGCGCGAAACGGCTCGGATTCGGCTACCGGCACTCGGCATTGTCTGCGGGTGAGGTGGTGCTCTGGGCGCAGTTCGCGCTCGCTCGAGGGGACACAGGTCGCGCCCAGACGGCTCTGGCAGAGGTGGTGGGGTGGCGTCGTACGCATCAGCCAGGAGGTTCCAACGCGGGATCGGTGTTCATGAACCCTCCTTGTGACTCGGCTGGAAGGCTGGTCGAGGAGGCAGGCCTCAGAGGGTTTCGGATGGGAAGCGCCCGGGTCTCGGAGAAGCACGCCAACTTCATCCAGGCCGACGAGGGCGGTTCCGGCGACGACGTGCGCAGGCTCTTGGAGCACGTGCGCACGGAGGTTGCCCGACGAACAGGCGTCGTCCTGACCACGGAGGTCCAATTGCTGGGCTTCGAGGACAGTCCCCTGACCCTGGTCCACGCCGGTGCCTGAGGGACGCGCCGCTCGCTCGCCAGCCAGCGACCGTCCCCGAGGGGCTACCTCCATCTCAGCTAGAGGTAGAGGGTAGAGGACGCGATGGCGCTCACGACGAGAGCCACTAGGGGAGCTCGACCCGCGATGGATCCCAAGATCCGCCAGCGGCGCGTGGTGGTTACCCGCCAGCGAGGACGGCGCCGCCTTCGCGTTCTGATCGTAGGGTCGTGCGTGCTGGCCGTTGGTGCCGGCGCCTTCCTCATGCTTCACACGGGTCTTTTCTCCGCTCGCCATGTGACGGTTCGGGGGGCTCACCACACACCGGTGGCAACGGTCGTGGCGGTGGCCGGCCTGACGAGACACCCTCCGCTGTTGGACGTGGACCCTGGGCGCGCTACAGCTCGTCTCGAGAAGCTCCCATGGGTGCAAAGCGCTGTCGTGGAGCGTCACTGGCCCGACTCCGTGAGCATCGTTGTCACCGAGCGCGTGCCGGTCGCCGCGGTGGCGCTGCGTGCGGGCGACGTGGCGATCGTCGACGGCTCCGGGCGGGTGCTGGCGCACGGACCCGACGCCCCGGCAGGAACGGTGGCGCTCGTCGTACCTGTGGCGGCGGGACGGCCGGGTTCGGTCCTCGCGAACGTGGCGAGGGGCGCGCTGGTAGTGGCCCGGGACCTTCCGCCCCCGCTCAAGTCGCGGGTGAGAACGGTGATCGTTGCGACCGGCGGGCGGGTGGTTCTCGACCTCGGTGGTGGGCTGCAAGCCACGCTAGGGCCTCCCTCAGGGCTCGGTGCCAAGTTCGAGGCGTTGGAGAGCCTGCTGGCCGGGACACCTCTCACAGGGCCGGGCATGATCGACCTCACGGTCCCCGAAGAGCCGACAGTGTCCGCGGCGCGTGCGGCGTCAGGCGCGAGCGGCGCCGGCTAGGACCGCTGTCAGGGGACGCGGACCCTCGGTACCATCGTGGCGGGGGCTGCTCAGTTCGACCTGCTTGACCGCTTCACGGGGTGGCCGTATCGTGAGTCAGCCTTCCGCAGCATGAAGTTCTGATCGAGGGTGAGGTCGCTGCTCGGTGCCCGCTCGTCGTAGCCAGAGCACCTAGCGGGGTCCCATAGCGTGGGGTCTTGGGCAATGCCCGTGGTTCGGGTGAACGAGGAGAGTCGATGACCGGTCCGTCGCAGAACAGCTACTTCGCCGTGATCAAGGTCGTCGGTGTGGGCGGCGGCGGAGTGAACGCGGTGAACCGCATGATCGAGTCCGGTCTGAAGGGTGTGGAGTTCATCGCCATGAACACCGACTCCCAGGCGTTGCTCATGAGCGATGCGGACTTGAAGCTGGACATCGGACGCGAGCTCACCCGCGGACTGGGCGCCGGCAGCGATCCCGAGCTGGGGCGGCAGGCCGCCGAGGAGCACCGTGGCGAGATCGAGGAAGCGCTCAAAGGTGCCGACATGGTCTTCATCACCGCAGGGAAAGGGGGCG
>Ga0187864_10000449_pt1 | contig 45802 bp, 43 predicted proteins | sample June2016WEW_11_4_FD_132985 | JGI IMG/M metagenome (GOLD analysis project Ga0187864, IMG submission 132985) | Peatland microbial communities from SPRUCE experiment site at the Marcell Experimental Forest, Minnesota, USA - June2016WEW_11_40 | ecosystem: Environmental > Terrestrial > Soil >...
CAAGGTCTTCATCGTGGCGTGCGGGTCGAGCTACCACGCCGGGCTCGTGGCCAAGTACGCGATCGAGCACTGGGCCCGCCTGCCGACCGAGATCGACATCGCGTCCGAATTCCGATACCGCGATCCTGTTCTCGACTCACGCACGTTGGTGATCGGGGTGAGCCAGTCGGGTGAGACCATCGACACCCTTCAGGCCATGCGCGAGGCACGCCAGTGGAGCGCCAAGGTGCTCGTGATCTCGAACGTGGTGGACTCCTCCATGGCGCGCGAGGCGGACGGGGTGCTCTACACGCGTGCCGGGCCCGAGGTCGGGGTGGCCTCCACGAAGACCCACCTGGCGCAGATGGTCGCCCTGGAGGTGCTGGCGCTGCACCTCGCCCAGCTTCACGGTCGCATGCCCCCGGCCGATGCCAGAATGCTCTTCGGCGATCTCGAAGGGTTGCCGGACTTGGTGGAACTGGCGTTGGCACGTGAGAAGGACGTCGCGGAGATCGCCTGTCGGTTCTTGGGCACGAGGGACTTCTTCTTCCTGGGTCGCCACGTCGGCTACCCGGTGGCGCTGGAGGGAGCTCTCAAGTTGAAGGAGATCGCGTACCTGCGAGCAGAGGGGTACCCCGCCGGTGAGCTCAAGCACGGGCCGATAGCGCTGATCGAGCCTGGGGCGGTGGTGGTCGGTGTGGCGACCCGGACGCGACTGTGGGAGAAGATGATGGGTAACGTCGCCGAGGTGCGAAGCCGTGGCGCTACCGTCGTGCTCGTGGCGAACGACGGGGATAGCGACACCGCCGATCAGGCCGACGAAGTGCTGTGGGTCCCGTCCACAGACCCTTTGCTGGCACCTGTCATCGATGTCGTACCGTTGCAGCTGTTCGCGTATCACCTTGCAAGGGCGTACGGTCACGACGTCGACCGTCCTCGGAACCTGGCCAAGACCGTCACCGTGGAATGACCGCTGCGTGGTCGCGGTGACCAGTACGCACGGCGAGGACACAACGGCCGGCCCGGTCAAGCCTGCTGTCGTGTGTGGCCTGGGGATCGATGCGGTCGACGTGCAACGGTTCCGGCGGGTGATCGCACGCCGTCCGAGCATGGTACGGCGAGTGTTCACCGACGCCGAGCGTGCGGACGCGGCACGCGTGAAGGACTCGGCTCCCCGTCTGGCAGCGCGTTTCGCAGCCAAAGAAGCGGTCATGAAGGCCCTCGGCGTGGGTATCGGCGCGCTCGGGTGGCGCGAGATCGAGGTGATCCGGGCCGACGGTGGAGCTCCGAAGCTCGCGCTCGCCGGTCGCGCGACAGCACTGGCCGTCGACCGGGGGGTCGGTGCGTGGCACGTGTCGCTCACCCATAGCGACCTTGTGGCCATTGCCAGCGTGGTGGCGGTCGGGACGCACGAGAACGGGGCCACTTCGTGAAGCCGGTGGTGACCGTGGCCGAGATGCAGGCGATCGACGCCGAGGCTCACGCAGAGGTGGAAGAGGCCGTGCTGGTCGAGCGGGCCGGTACAGCGCTCGCGACTTGGGCGCTGCGGTTGTTGGGCGGGTCTTACGGCCGACGGGTGGTGGTGATAGCCGGGAAGGGCAACAACGGCGCAGACGGGAGGGTGGCCGGCGCGCGCGTTCACCGCCGGGGCGCGGCGGTGCAGGTGATCGAGGCCGGCGCGCTCTCGCGCATCGGGCTGCCCGGGCGGGTGGACCTTGTGATCGACGCTGCCTACGGCACGGGCTTCCGAGGGACCTATCATGCTCCGGCTGTGCCCCCTGGGGTACCCGTGCTCGCCGCCGATATCCCCTCAGGCGTGAACGGTGATACGGGGGAGGCTTGCGGTGAGCCTCTTCGGGCGGATCTGACGGTCACCTTCGCGGCGCTGAAGCCAGGGCTCCTACAGGGCGACGGGCCGCGGTTGGTTGGCCGTGTGGAGGTCGTCGACATCGGTCTCGACGTCAGCAGGGCTCGTATGTCGGTGGTGGAGGACGCGGATGTGACGAGGATGCTGCCGCCACGCGAGCGCGCTGCACACAAGTGGCAGTCGGCGATCGCGGTCATCGCCGGATCTCCGGGGATGACAGGCGCCGCGGAGCTGTGCGCGCGAAGTGCCTACCGGGGCGGAGCCGGGATGGTGCGACTCGGGGTGCCGGGGGCTGACCTCGCCGAGCTCGGTGCCACCGAGGCTGTTGGCGTGGTGCTCCCCGCCGAGCAGTGGGCTCCTGCGGCGCTCGAGTTGGCCGAGAGGTGCAGGGCTCTCGTCGTCGGCCCGGGTCTCGGTCGGGGGGAGGACATCGCCTCGCAGGTGAGGCGGCTGGTTGCCGAAGCGCCGGTACCGGTGGTGGTCGACGCCGACGGGCTGTTCGCACTGGGCACCGGCGAGGACGTCGCCGGTGTCGTCCGGGATCGCAGCGCCCGGGGCATCCACGACGTCGTGCTCACGCCCCACGACGGGGAGTTCGCGCGCCTGACGGGCTCCAAGCCGGGGAAGGACCGTATAAGCGATGCCACGCGCCTCGCTTGCTCGAGCGGTGCGGTGGTGCTGCTGAAGGGTCCCACCACGGTGGTTGCGCAACCCGGTGGACGTGTCCTTCTCGCGGTGGCCGGGTCGGCGCGGCTTGCCACGGCGGGTACTGGTGACGTGCTCTCGGGGGTTATCGGCGCGTTCTTGGCGCGAGGGTTGGCACCTCTCGAGGCGGCCGCGCTCGCCGCTCACGTGCACGCGCGCGCTGCAGAGCTGGGCGGTGCCGAGGGGCTCGTGGCCGGCGACGTGGCTGACTTAGTCGCGTGTTGGCTGTCGGGAACGCGACGTGGGTGAGACCGACCCCGACGTCGTCGTGCCGACGCGTCGAGTGTTGCGGCCGGTGTGGGCCGAGATAGACCTCGCCGCTGTGAGGCACAACGCCCGGCTGTTGCGGCAAGTCGCCTCACCGGCGGCGTTGTGCGCAGTGGTGAAGGCAGATGGCTACGGGCATGGTGCCGTCGCCGTCGGACGCGCCGCGCTCGAAGGCGGAGCGACCTGGCTGGCAGTGGCGACCGTGGAGGAGGGTATAGCGCTTCGCGAGGCGGGTATAGGTGCTGCCGTGCTGGTCCTGTCGGAGCTTTCGCCCGAAGCGATGAGGCAGGCGGTGGCCAGCGGGCTGACCCCGACCGTCTACTCGCTCACCGGTGTGGAGGTTGCCGAGCAAGCGGCTGTAGCCGCAAGGTGCACGATCGCGGTCCACGTCAAGGTGGACACGGGGATGCACCGCGTCGGGGTCGACCCCTCGGAGCTCGCGCGAACCATCATGGCCGTGACTGCGGCGCCCCACCTGGAATTCGCAGCCCTGTGGACCCACCTGGCGGTGGCGGACGGCACGAGCAAGGAAGACCGTGACTTCACCGTCGAGCAGCTCCGTTTGTTCTCCGACCTGCGACGCGTGGTCGCGGACTGCGGGGTGGAGGTCCCCTTTGCTCACGCGGCCAACTCGGCTGCCACGATCTGCTTCCCGGAGTCTCACCTCGACATGGTGCGCTGCGGGATCGCCCTGTTCGGCGTGCTCCCTTCTCCGGCGCTCGAAGACGCCTTCGTCGACGTCGGCGAGCGTGCCGGAGGTTCGATGGACCGCGCAGGAACCAGATACGCGGACCTGCGCCCGGCGCTGTCGCTTCGGGCGGAGGTCTCTCACGTCAGGCGCCTCGAAGCCGGCGAGCGTCCCTCGTACGGGCGCTTGTACGCGCTGCCGGTACCGTCTGTCGTCGCCACCGTCCCGGTTGGCTACGCGGACGGGATCCCGAGGCGCTACTTCAGCGAGGGGGGTACGGTGCTCATCGGTGGCCGTCGCCGGCCACTGGCAGGGGCGGTCACAATGGACCAGATCATGGTCGACTGCGGTCCGGACGCGGAGGTCTCGGTGGGGGACGATGTCGTGCTGATCGGGACGCAGGGGGGCGAGCGCCTCACGGCTTGGGACTGGGCCGACCTGCTCGGGACGATCAGCTACGAGGTTCTCTGCGGCATCGGCCCGCGGGTCCCTCGCATCGTCGTCGACAGCGAGTGCGAGGAGGTTGCACGGTGAGGCGCCCGAGAGCACAGGAGCCTGCGAGGTGACCGAAGAAGGGTCCTCGGGTCACCCTCACCGGCTTGCGGGGGCACTGGCTCTGGGGGTGGGCGCCGTGGCCGCTGTCGGCTCGGTGCTGCAGCACCGCAGCGTCACGCGCGCGGCCACCACCGAGCAGGACATCGAGTCCGAGGGCCTGAGGCTACCCGGGGACCTCCTGCACCACTTCGTCGAAGCCGAGGACGGCGGTCGTATCCATGTTGTCGAAGGCGGCACGGGCCCGGTGGTGATGCTGCTTCACGGGTTCCTGCTCGATTCCTCGATCTGGGCACATCAGTTTCGCGATCTCGCTCACCGACACCGCGTGATTGCCATCGACCACCGCGGCCACGGCAAGTCGCTGCCCGGTGTGGGCGCTCTTGGTGTTCGCCGTCTGGCGGCCGACCTCGCCGCCGTGCTCGAGGAGCTGGATCTCTCCAAGGTGCTCCTCGTGGGCCATTCGATGGGCGGCATGGTCGCGCTGCAGCTCGTGGAGGACTCACGGGAGACGATCCGGCGCCGGGTCACCGGAATGGTCCTCGCATCGACCTTGGCAGGACCGTTCTTCCAGATGCCCGGTTGGGTCGGCCTGGCGCGCGTGGCCGCGCCTGCCTCGGCGCGCGCTGCGTTGTTCGCTAGTCGCTTAGGTGTACCCAGCGTGCTTTCGCAGGATCTGCGTTACTGGGTGAGCAGGTTCGGGTTCGGCAGTGATGCGCGGCCGGCGCAGGTTCGCTTCGTGGAGGCCCTGCACACGGCAACCTCCTCGCGTACCCTAGCCGGTCTCCTGCCTTCCCTGGCGCTCTTCGATCTGTTCGCGAGCCTGGGATCGATCGAAGAGCCGGTGCTCGTGGTGGTCGGATCACACGACCGTCTGACGCCGCCACGTGCAGCGCGGCGCATGGTCGGGGCTCTCCCACACGCGCAGCTGGCGGAGCTCGCCCGGTGCGGACACATGCCGATGATCGAGCGCCCTCACGAGTTCTCCCGCTTGCTCGACGAGTTCTCTGCCAAGATCGAACGCCGTTCCTAATTCGCGCAGTGTCGGGAACGGTGTCGCCGTCTCGAGGTTCGTCGGCCACTTCGATCCAACGCCCTGGCGATACCATCGGCGGGTGCCCACGCTGTCTGAGATCGCAGTTGAGGCGTCTACCTGCACCCGCTGTCGACTGGCCGACAACCGGACCAACGTCGTGTTCGGCATGGGCAACCCGCAGGCCGATCTCATGTTCGTCGGTGAGGGCCCAGGGGCTGAAGAGGACCGTCAGGGTTTGCCCTTCGTCGGTCGTTCGGGCCAGCTGCTGGACCGTCTGATGCGCCAGGAGATCGGCCTGACCCGAGAGCACTGCTATGTGGCGAATGTCATCCGGTGCAGGCCTCCCGGAAATCGCGATCCCCTTCCCGACGAGATCGAGGCGTGCAGCCCGTATCTCGAAGCGCAGCTCGAGCTTGTAGCCCCGCGCGTCGTCGTCACTCTCGGGAACTTCGCCACCCGCCGCTTTCTGCACACCTCAGAGGGCATCAGCCGTCTTCGCGGCCGTTCCTACCCGTTCCGGGGGGGCCACTTGGTTCCCACGTACCATCCCGCCGCGGCCTTGCGAGGTAGTGGGGAGATAGTGGCGGAGATGCGGGCGGACTTCGTACGGGCGAAGCGGCTTCTGGCCGGCGCCGTCCCGTGACCTACGACGCAGCGTCCGGGCCGGGACACGGCGTCCCCGAGGATGCTCCCGCTGCGATCACTGCACGTACCACCTCGGCCGACCAGACCATGGACCTCGCCGGCGCACTTGCCCGTGTGCTCAGACCCGGTGACGTCGTGCTCCTGGCCGGCGACCTCGGAGCCGGGAAGACCACCTTCACGAAGGGACTGGCGGAGGCGCTCGGGATCACCGAGCCGGTCACCAGTCCAACCTTCACGCTCGTAAGGACTTACCCGACGATCACAGACGCCCGAGAGCTCGCCGATCCCCACAGGGTGAGGAACCTGGTGCACGCTGACCTCTTTCGCCTCGACCACCTACGAGAGGTGACGGACCTGGCGATCGCAGAGATGCTCGAGGACGGTGCGGTCGCGGTTGTGGAGTGGGGCGACGTGGCAGGCGCGGTGCTCGGCCGCGACGCTCTGGTCGTGAACCTCGCCCACGGTTCGACTCCCGACGACCGGTCCGTGTCCCTTCAACTCACTGGGCCCTGGGAGTCGCGTCGAGAAGAGCTTGTCGAGCTCCTGAGGCCGTGGCGCGTCGTCCACGCGCGCTGCGCTCGGGAGGTGTAGGGGCCGTGCTCGTCCTCGCTGTGGAGTCGGCCACGGAGCTGGCCGGGGTGGCGCTCGCCGACGAAGTGGGTGTCATCGCGACCGCGGCGACGTCACGAGGGCGTCAACACGCCGAGTCGATCGCCCCCTCCGTGAAGTTCGTTTGCGATCGCGCCGGTACGCCCCTGCGCTCCCTCAAAGGTGTCTGCGTGGACGTGGGCCCCGGGCTGTTCACGGGACTGCGCGTAGGGATAGCGACGGCAAAGGCGCTTGCTTTCGCGCTCGGGATACCCGTCGTGCCCACCACCAGCCTCGAGGTCCTGGCTCAGGCTCTTTGTGGCGCAGGCGCCGCGGCCGGAAGCCTCCTGGTGCCGGTCGTGGACGCCAAGCGAGGCGAGGTGTTCTCCGCGTGTTTTCGCGTTGCTGATGATTCGCACGTGGGCGCCGTGCAGGTGGGACACGTGGGCGCCGTGCAGGTCGGAGAGGATCTCGTGTCGTCCCCGGAGGACCTCGCGGGCTCCCTTTCGAGGCTTGGAGAGCCGTTTGTGCTCGGCGGCGACGGGGCAATGCGTTACGCAGAGGTTCTCGGCAAGCTGCCGGGGGCGAGGCTGGCGTCCGCCGCGCTCACAAACCCGCCGGTAGAGGTGCTTGCGGTCATCGGCGTGGCCCGTCTCGGTGCCGGCCTCGGGATCGATGGGGCGCAGATCGCTCCGACTTACTTGCGCGACGCCGACGCCCGCATCCATTGGGAGCAGCGCCTACCTCCCGCGAGCGCTCGCGAACGGTGATCTGACCGTGGCAGGCGACATCCTGGGTCCCGCCTCCTCGGGGGTTCCCGACGATGACGGCGGGGCTGAAGACCGCGGCCGCCTACCGGACGTGCTCGGGGCGGTGCGGATCGTGCCGCTTCGACGCCGGCACCTTCGCCCGGTGGTGCGTATAGAGGAGGACGCCTATCCCCGGCCGTGGTCTGCAACTCTCTTCCTGTCCGAGATCGCCCAGAGGTCCTCGCGCAGGTACACGGTGGCCGTCATCGGTCCGATGGTGGTGGGTTACTGCGGGCTGATGCTTGTAGGGGACGAAGGCCACGTGACCACACTCACCGTCGACCCTCGCTGGCAGCAGCGCGGGATCGGGACCTTGCTGCTGCTCGACCTGGCTCGTACTGCCCCCGGGCTCGGGGCCCGTCACCTCACCCTCGAGGTGCGGGTGAGCAACACCGCGGCTCACGTTGTCTACCGGCGCTTCGGTTTTGCGCCGGCAGGTGTGCGCAAGAACTACTACCCCGAAACCGGGGAGGATGCCATCGTCATGTGGGCACGCGACATCGACTCCCCCGTCTACTCCGACAGGTTGAGCGGGATCGAGTCGCGGCTCAGGGCGCCACAATGATCGAGTGGGGCGCGAGCGGCGTAACGCTTGGCATTGAGACTTCGTGTGACGAGACAGCGGCCGCGGTGGTGATCGGGGGTGGCGATATCCGCTCGTCGGTGGTGGCAAGCCAAGTCGACGTCCACGCGACCTTTGGCGGGGTCGTTCCAGAGCTGGCGAGCCGTGCTCACCTCGAGGTCCTCACTGTCGTGGTGCAGCGCGCCCTCGAAGAGGCAGGGCTGACGTTCCAGGCGCCCGAGGTGCCCGCGATCGACGCTGTCGCCGCAACTGTGGGCCCGGGCCTCGTCGGCTCCCTGCTCGTGGGTGTGAGCGAGGCCAAGGCTCTGGCGCTCGCTTGGGGGCTCCCGTTCGTGGGCGTCAACCATCTGGAGGGCCATCTCTTTGCGGCTCTGCTGGACCATCGCGACCTTCCCTGGCCGCTCGTGGTGCTGCTGGTGTCGGGCGGGCACACTGTGCTGATCTCCATGGAAGGGCCGGGCCGCTACCGCCAGCTTGGCCAGACCCTCGACGACGCTGCAGGTGAGGCGTTCGACAAGGTGGCCCGCTTCCTCGGGCTCGGCTATCCGGGGGGGCCGGCCATTGAAGCTGCGGCTGCTTCGGGGGATCCCCGAGCTTTCGCCTTTCCCCGAGCCATGCTCGACGAAGGTCTCGACCTCTCCTTCAGCGGGTTGAAGACCGCCGTGGTCCACGCGGTGCGCCGGTCTCCCGAGGCTTCGAACGCCGACGTGGCGGCGTCGTTCCAACAGGCGGTCGTGGATGTTCTCGTGGCGAAGGCCCTCCGCGGCGCCGAAGATGTGGGTGCGGGTGGGCTGTGCCTCGCTGGCGGGGTCGCGGCCAACGAGTTTCTTCGGGCGTCGCTCAGCGCAGCCTGCGAGGAGCTCAGGCTGCCTGTGTACGTGCCTAGCCTGGCCATGTGCACCGACAACGCGGCGATGGTCGCGGCGGCCGGGTGGTTCCAGCTTCGCCAACGCGGGCCGAGCCCCCTCGACACGGGTGCCCAGCCGAACCTGCGCCTACCTTTGCTGCCCTGAACCTGCCCCTGGCCCGAACGGCGCGATTGCCTGTGCGGCTTCGTCCCGGTAGTGTTAGCACTCGCAAGGTCAGAGTGCTAACCACGTGCCCACAGGAGGCCCGCCTGTCATGAAGCTCCACCCCCTCGAGGACCGGATCGTCGTCCGTCCCGGCGAGTCCGATGAGACCACCGCATCGGGGCTAGTCATCCCCGACACCGCCAAGGAGAAGCCCCAGCAGGGTGAGGTTCTCGCCGTCGGCCCCGGCCGGCGCGCCGAGAACACCGGCGAGCTGGTACCGCTCGGCGTGGCCGTTGGCGATATCGTCGTCTACTCGAAGTACGGCGGCACCGAGATCACGGTGGACGGTGAGGACCTGTTGATCCTCTCGGGCCGCGACGTGCTCGCCAAAGTCGACAAGTAGCCGCGGCGCGAGATGCCGAAGATTCTGAAGTTCGACGAGCACGCGCGCCGCGGGCTCGAAGCTGGGGTGAACGCGCTCGCTGACACCGTCAAGGTCACGCTCGGCCCCAAGGGCCGCAACGTGGTCATTGACAAGAAGTTTGGCGCGCCCACCATCACCAATGACGGCGTGACGATCGCGCGCGAGGTCGAGCTAGAGGACCCGTTCGAGAACATGGGCGCCCAACTGGTGAAGGAGGTGGCGACGAAGACCAATGACGTCGCCGGCGACGGCACCACCACGGCGACCCTGCTGGCACAGGCCCTCATTCACGAAGGGTTGCGCAACGTGGCCGCCGGTGCGAGCCCCATGGCCTTGAAGCGCGGCATCGAGAAGGGTGTCGAGGCCGTAGTAGGCCACGTCAAGAAGCTGGCCAAGGAGATCGACTCGAAGACCGAGATCGCGCAGGTCGCTTCGATCTCGGCCGCGGATGCCTCCATTGGTGAGGTCCTCGCCGAGGCCATCGACAAGGTCGGCAAGGACGGAACGGTGACTGTCGAGGAGTCGAACACGTTCGGCCTCGAGCTCGAGTTCACCGAGGGGATGCAGTTCGACAAGGGCTACATGTCGCCGTACTTCGTCACCGACGCCGAGCGTCAGGAGGCGGTCCTCGACGAGCCGTTTGTGCTCATCGCGAACCAGAAGATCAGCGCCGTGCACGACCTCGTGCCCGTTCTCGAGAAGATCATGCAGACCGGCAAGCCGCTTCTCGTGATCGCCGAAGACGTGGAAGGCGAGGCGCTGGCCACCTTGGTGGTCAACAAGATCCGCGGGACCTTCACCTCGGTGGCGGCGAAAGCTCCCGGCTTCGGCGAGCGCCGCAAGGCGATGTTGCAGGACATGGCGGTCCTCACCGGGGGCCAGGTGATCTCCGAGGAGATCGGTCTGAAGCTTGAGAACGCCACGATCGACCTGCTCGGCAAGGCGCGCCGCGTGATCGTCACCAAGGACGACACGACGATCGTCGAAGGTGCGGGCTCCGAGGAGGACGTGAAGGGTCGCATCGCCCAGATCAAGCGCGAGATCGACGAGACGGACTCCGACTGGGACCGCGAGAAGCTCCAGGAGCGTCTCGCCAAGCTGGCCGGCGGCGTGGCCGTGGTGCGCGTCGGCGCGGCCACAGAGGTCGAGCTCAAGGAGAAGAAGCACCGTATCGAGGACGCTCTTTCGGCCACGCGCGCCGCCATAGAGGAAGGCATCGTGCCGGGCGGCGGCGTGGCATTCGTGCGAAGCCGTGACGCGGTGGAGAAGCTGGCGAAGAGCCTCGTCGGTGACGAGGCCACCGGGGCGCTAATCGTCGCGCGCTCTCTCGACGAGCCGCTCAAGTGGATCGCGATCAACGCCGGTCTCGAAGGTGCGGTCACCGTCCGCCAGGTGCAGGAAGAGAGTGGTGCGACAGGGCTCAACGCGCTCACCGGGGACTTCGAGGACCTGGTGAAGGCTGGGGTCATCGACCCGGCGAAGGTCACGCGCTCAGCCCTCCAGAACGCTGCCTCGGTCGCGGGCCTCGTTCTCACCACCGAGGCGCTCGTGGCGGAGAAGCCCGAGAAGCATGACGGCGCCGCTGCCGCTGCTGCCGCGATGGGCGGCATGGGGGGCATGGGCGGCATGGGGGGCATGGGCGGAATGATGTGACGGGGGGGATTGAGCTCCACCCGGTAACGTCCACCTGAGTGCAGGCCCGCCCAAGCACAGCCCCGAGATCCGACGGTTCTCACCCCACCGGGGAGCCCGCCCCCTGGGCGCGGCTTGCCCCTGAGGCCCGGCGGGGCATCGGGGTCGGGCGTGTCCGAGAGGCCGCCGAGGCGAGACATCGCGTTCTCGGCAGAGCCGAGCAGGTATCAGAAGAAGAGCACCTCCCCGCCGGAACGCGCGCGGCCGTCCTTGTTCCGATCTTCGAGGAAGAGGGCGAAGCTCGGGTCGTGCTCACCCGGCGTGCCGCGCAGCTTCGTACCCACCCCGGGGAGGTGAGCTTTCCCGGGGGTCGCCTCGACGCAGGCGAGATCCCCGAGGAAGGGGCGCTTCGCGAGGCAGCCGAGGAGATCGCCCTGGACCGCGGTTCCGTGGAGGTGGTGGGGCGGCTCACCCCCCTTTCCACCCTCTCCTCGGGCGCGGCGATAACCCCGGTGGTCGGTGTCCTTCCTTCGCGTCCGAAGCTCGTGGTCAACCCGAGCGAGGTGGAGCGCGTCTTCGACGTGGCGCTTGCGGATCTGGCTGTCGTGGAAGTGTTCCGCGAGGAACGCTTGGCGGTTCTCGGCACATTGTCTCCGGTGTGGTTCTTCGAGCTGGACGAAGACACGGTCTGGGGTGCCACCGCGCGCATCCTCGTCGAGCTTCTTCGCCTGGTGCTCGACGTGTGACCTGGCATCGGGGCTAGCGCTGGGGCGACGATGGCGGGCGGTATCGTGGAGAGATCGTGTGACGGGCAGGAGGAAGCCAGGTGGCCGACATCGAGATCGGGATCTACAAGTCGGGCCGGCAGGCCTACGGTTTCGACGACATCGCAATAGTCCCGAGCAGGAGGACGCGCGACCCCGAGGACATCGACATCTCCTGGGAGATCGATGCCTTTCGCTTCGAGCTGCCGCTCATGGCCGCGGCCATGGACGGAGTGGTGAGCCCGCGCACTGCGGTGGAGATCGGTCGTCTCGGCGGCGCGGCAGTGCTGAACCTGGAGGGACTGTGGACCCGCTACGAGGACCCCGAGCCGCTTTTCGAGGAGATCGCCACCCTCGAGGACGAGAAGGCGACGGCCCGGATGCAGCAGATGTACTTGGAGCCTGTGAAGCCCGAACTGGTCACGCGGCGTATCCGTGAGGTCTCCTCGGCGGGCGTGGTGTCCTGCGCGTCGGTCACCCCCCAGCGCACCACGGAGCTGGCGCCCGCCATCCTGGCCGGCGAGCTCGATCTTCTCGTGATCCAGGGGACGGTCGTCTCCGCCGAGCACGTCTCGAAGACCTCCGAACCGCTCAACTTGAAGAAGTTCATCCGCGAGTTCGACCTGCCCGTGATCGTCGGTGGTTGTGCCTCGTACCAGGCGGCTTTGCACCTCATGCGCACCGGAGCGGTGGGCGTGCTGGTGGGGGTGGGTCCTGGAAACGCCTGCACCACCCGTGGCGTGCTCGGGATAGGCGTCCCCCAGGCGACTGCGATAGCCGACGTGGCCGGGGCAAGGATGCGCCACCTCGACGAGACCGGCGTCTATGTCCATGTCATCGCAGACGGCGGAATGAGCCGCGGTGGCGACGTGGCAAAGGCCATTGCGTGCGGGGCAGACGCGGTCATGCTCGGATCGCCGTTGTCCTCGGCCGAGGAGGCGCCGTGCAGAGGCTTCCACTGGGGCATGGCAACGTTCCATCCCACGCTTCCGCGTGGCGCGCGCGTGCGCACGACCGTGCGGGGCTCCCTGAAGGAGATCCTCCTGGGGCCGGCGCACGAGAACGACGGCCGCATGAACCTCTTCGGCGCTCTGCGGACGTCGATGGCGACTTGCGGGTACCAGTCGGTGAAGGAGTTCCAGAAGACCGAGGTGATGATCGCGCCGGCGTTCCAGACCGAGGGCAAGGCGCTCCAACGCTCTCAGGGTGTGGGGATGGGCAGCTGACAGACCACCTCGACACCGTTCTGGTCGTCGACTTCGGCGCCCAGTACGCACAACTCATAGCCAGGCGTGTGCGCGAGGCGCGTGTCTACTCAGAGATCGTCCCGTTCGACGCGCCTGTGTCGGAGCTGTTGGAGCGCAGACCAAAGGGCATCATCCTCTCGGGCGGTCCCGAGTCCGTGTACGCGCAGTGGGCGCCGACCCTGGATCCAGGCATCTACGAGGCGGGGGTCCCGATCCTCGGCATCTGCTACGGGGCGCAGCTGCTCACAAGGCAGCTCGGGGGCATGGTGGAGCGCACAGGACGCCCCGAGTACGGGCGGACCCCTCTCACGCGTATCGGCTCCTCACCGCTCTTCTGTGATTGGCCCGCGCAGCAAAGTGTGGATGTGTGGATGAGCCACGCAGACTCGATCACCGAAGTGCCGCCCGGGTTTGTGGCCACAGCGACCACCGCCGAGTCGCCGGTGGCGGCTCTGGACGACACCGAGCGTCACATCCACGGTGTGCAGTTCCATCCGGAGGTGCTCCACACCGCTCGTGGTCAGGAGCTTCTCGAGCGCTTCCTGTTCGATGTGTGTGGGGCGCGCCCGAGCTGGACCCACACGAACATCATCGAGTCCTCCGTCGAAGCGTTAAGGGCGCAGGTGGGAGGCGCCAGGGTGCTGTGCGCCCTGTCGGGTGGGGTGGACTCGGCCGTCGCGGCGGCGCTCGTCCATCGGGCGGTGGGTGCCCAGCTCACCTGCGTATTCGTGGACACCGGTCTCATGCGCGCCGGCGAGGGAGAGCAGGTGGAAGAGACGTTCCGAAGCCAGTTCCATGTGGACCTCGTCCACGTCAAGGCCACCGACCGTTTCTTCGGGATCCTCACCGGGTTGACCGATCCCGAGGAGAAGCGAAAGGCGATCGGGGAGACCTTCATCCGCGTGTTCGAGGAGGTGGCGCGCGATGCAGAAGATGCCCGCTTTCTGGTGCAAGGGACGCTCTACCCCGACATCATCGAGTCCGGTACCGGTGACGCCGCCACCATCAAGTCGCATCACAACGTGGGAGGACTACCGCAGGACATGTCTTTCGAGCTTGTCGAGCCTCTCCGCCTTCTGTTCAAGGACGAGGTGCGCGCTGTAGGAGAGGAGCTGGGCCTTCCCGAGGAGATCGTGTGGCGCCAGCCTTTCCCGGGTCCGGGGTTGGCAGTGCGCATCGTCGGGGAGGTCACGCCCGAGCGCGTTCGGATCCTGCGCGCCGCCGACGCGATCGTGCTCGAGGAGGTCCGCCGGGCCGGCTTGTACCGTGAGTTGTGGCAGAGCTTCGCCGTGCTGCCCGCCGTGCGCAGCGTAGGGGTGATGGGCGACGGCCGCACCTACGCGTACCCCATCGTGATCAGGGCGGTCACCTCGGACGACGCCATGACGGCAGACTGGGCCCGGCTCCCCTACGAGCTGCTCGAACGCCTCTCCACCCGCATCATCAACGAGGTGGACGGCGTCAACCGGGTGGCACTCGACGTCACGTCGAAGCCGCCCGGGACCATCGAGTGGGAGTGAGCGAGCCGGAGGCGAGCGAACCAATGAGCAGAGCATCCGGGTCATCGCCGCCCTCGAAGAGGGCGCCGGCGATGACCTCGGTGCAGGAGGGCAGGGTGCGTACTCCCCTTCACCGTTTCGGAGGCCTCGGTGCCTTCGGGGACCTCGAAGACGAGCTCGCCGAGGTTCTCGCGCCCGCAGGTGGCGCCGACGTCGGGGCAAGCGCGCTCGACGACGAGACCAGGGCTCGCGGCCCGTCCGAGTCAGGCGGTGCGCCTGGTCACGGCGGTGAGGCGTCCCTCGGCGGCGCCGGGTCGGGGCCTGGGAAGGGGCGTCGGGCCCACTGGAGCGACACGGTCCCTTCTCCGGACGCCCTCCTCGAGGGGCTGAACGACCCGCAGCGTCGCTCGGTGCTCCACAGAGGCGGCCCGTTGCTGGTGGTGGCAGGCGCGGGATCTGGCAAGACCAGGGCGCTCACCCACCGTGTGGCCCATTTGATCGCCACCGGCGACGCCCTGCCCTGGGAGGTGCTCGCGATCACCTTCACTAACAAGGCGGCCGACGAGATGCGCGAGCGTCTCGTCAAGCTGATCGGTCCCGTGGCGCAGCGGATGTGGGTCTCCACCTTTCACGCGGCTTGTGTGCGGATTCTGCGGTCGCACGCCGATCGTCTCGGTTACCGACGATCGTTCACGGTCTACGACGACAGCGACTCACGTCGCCTCACTGAGCACGTTCTCAAAGACCTGAACATCGACGCGAAGAAACTGCCGGCCCGTTCGGTGCAAGCAGCTGTCTCGGGGGCCAAGGCCGAGCTCGTCGACCCCGACGCCTTCCGGGCGCAGGCCCGAAGCGTTTTCGAGCGCCGGATCGCAGACGTCTACGTCGAGTACCAGCAGCGTCTGTTCGCCGCCTCGGCCATGGACTTCGACGACCTGCTCCTACTCACGGTGAGACTCCTGCGCAGCTTTCCCGAAGTCCTCGAGAGCTACCGGAACCGCTTCAAGCACGTGTTGGTGGACGAGTACCAGGACACGAACCGAGCGCAGAACGAGATCGTGCTGCTGCTCGGCGCGCAGCACCATAACGTCACTGTCGTGGGCGACACCGACCAGGCGATCTACGGGTGGAGATCGGCGGACATCCGTAACATTCTCGAGTTCGAGGAGTCGTTTCCCGACGCGGTCGTAATCCCGCTCGAGCAGAACTACCGATCGACCAAGACGATCCTCGACGCCGCGAACGCGGTGATCGCGAACAACACCACCCGGGTGCCGAAGGCATTGTGGACGGCAAGGGAAGCGGGAGTGCCACTGTGTCGTTACCGCGCGGAGGACGAGTACGACGAGGCGGCGTGGGTGACCTCGGAGATCACCCGCCTGTATGCGAGCGAGGGGCTGGCGTACCGCGACGTCGCCGTCTTCTACCGCACCAACGCGCAGAGCCGCATCCTCGAAGAGGAGCTCGTACGTGAAGGCATCGCCTACCGGGTGGTGGGGGGCACGCGCTTCTACGACCGCCGTGAGGTGAAGGACGTCCTGGCCTACCTGCGCGTGTTGGCCAACCCCTCCGACGAGGTCTCGGCGCGCAGGATCGTGAACGTCCCGCGCCGGGGCGTGGGCGATTCCTCGGTGGATCGTCTGGTCGTCTGGGCCCGTGCACCCGGCCACGATTTCGCCGAAGCTCTCGAGCACGCTCGCGATGCAGGGGTGACTGCGCGCGCTGTCAAAGGTGTCGACAGCTTGCGAGGGCTCCTTGACGAGTTGCGGGCGATGCAGGAATCTGGTGTCGGGCCCGGTGGGCTCGTGGAAGCCGTGCTCGAGCGCACAGGGTACCGAGCGGAGCTCGAGGCGGCCGAGACCCTCGAGTCCATCGCACGACTTGAGAATATCGCCGAGCTGAAGGGCGCGGCTGCGGAGTACGACGAGCTCGACGAGTTCCTCGAGTCCGTCGCCCTGGTCTCCGACGTGGACGAGCTCGAGGCCGACTCAGACCGAGTGTCTCTCATGACCCTGCACACGGCCAAGGGGCTCGAGTTCCCGGCGGTGTTCCTGGTCGGAATGGAGGACGGGGTGTTCCCTCACCTTCATGCTCTGAGCGACCCGGTCCGCCTGGAGGAGGAGCGTCGCCTGGCTTATGTGGGGATCACGCGCGCACAGCGACTTCTGTATGTGTCCCACGCGTGGAGCCGGACGTTGTGGGGATCGACGAGCTACTGCATCCCAAGCCGGTTCCTTTCCGAGCTTCCCGACGAGCTCGTGCACGACGCGGACGAATCGGCGGCGACGCGCCCAGATCCGCTGCGCGCGTCCTCCTCGTGGGGTCAGAGGCGGTGGCGAAGAAGCAGCAGGTCTGGAGGTGTCCGCATCACGAGCTTCGACTCCGCAGACAGCGATGATCTTGACCTCGAAGCGGTGTTCGACGACGCCGACGCCGACGCCGACGCGTTCCACGATCCCGACCCCTGGGGAGATGCGGAGGCGACGGTTTCGTGGAACCCGGGGCGGACGGAACCGGGCTCGACCCGTGTCCAGGCGGCGCGTCAGGGTTCTGGTCGTGAGAGCTCGAGCCGCCAAGGTGGAGACGGTCACTCGAGCTCTGGCCGTCAGCGTGCCGGTGGTCGGAGAAGTCGGCTTCCCAAGATGGCGGAGGAACGCTTTGGCCAGGGTCGGCGCTCGTGAGCGAGGTGGGCCTTAGGCGGTGAGTACCAACGACCTCGCATAAACATCGGTCCGGGACCGCAACAGGTCAATTTCGAGGTCGGCTCCGAAGGTGTTCAAGGCGAGGGGGCCGGAGAAGTCATCGATGAACACGAACAGCTCGGCGGCATCCCACCACGCGTCATGCCGGTACCGGGGGATTCGGGCAACGTAGGCATCGAGGAACCGGTCAGCTGCGTCGACGCCGTCGACCAGAGCAAGGTTGGCACGCGTGTGCGCCACGTCGAGCGCTCGGGGGCCTCGGCTGGCGAAAGCCCAGTCGACTATCCCGGACAGCTCGTCGCCTTGCCAGAGGAGGTTTCCGGGATGGAGGTCGCGATGCAAGAAAGCGAGTGTGGACTGCGGCTCGGGTTCCAGGACCATTTCGACGAGCTCGGCCCACGGCCCGCGCGATTCGCTCCACTCCGGCACCGCCACTCGCTCGGGCTCGAACCAATTGCGAGATCGGGGCAGTTCTTTCGGTGGCTCGATCGCGTGGAGCATCGCCATGGGAGCTGCAAGGCGGCTTGGATCGAGACCGTGGATCTGGACGTTTCCAGGGATATATGTCATGAGAAGTGCGGGCCGGCCCGCACGATCCCCTGAAGGATCGACCGCGACGGGCTCGGGAACGAGGTCGCCGAGGACAGAACGCGCCTCGACCAGAGCCTTGGCCTCGTCGGAGACGAGATGAGGGAACCTCTGCAACAGAGCGTCGTCGAAATAGCGGCGAAGCACGAACGACCTGTCGTCGGCTTCGACAAGACGCAGGTCGGAGACGATTCCGAATGAGATCGAGCCGACTTCTCGCACTTTGCTCGCACCGAGGGCTTCTGTCATCCATGCGAGGGTTGCGTCGTCCACAGCCAGAGCCTACGAGCGCTGCCGACGACAACCGGAGCGTAGACTGCTGTGCTCGGAGAGGTGCGAGAGCGGCCGAATCGGACTCACTGCTAATGAGTTGACCTGGGAAACTGGGTCCGAGGGTTCAAATCCCTCCCTCTCCGCTTACGATTCACGACGGTGAGGTAGTTCGACAGGCTTTAGATTGTCCTGGTGGCCGAGCGCTACTGGCTGGAAACGCTGGGGTGCCCGAAGAACCGGGTCGACTCCGAGAAGCTCGCCGGCACCCTCCTTGCCGACGGGTACCGGCCGGCGTCCTCGCTCGCAGAGGCCGACCTGGTGGTGGTGAACACCTGCGCCTTCATCGAAGCTGCCCGCCAAGAGTCGATCGACGTGATCCTCGAGCTCGCCGAGGCGCGGCCCGAGGGCGTCCGGCTGGTGGTTACGGGTTGCCTGGCAGAGCGCGACGGTGCCGAGCTCACCCGCTGCATGCCGGAGGTCGACCTGGTGGTCGGGTTCGGGGTGCCGGTCTCACTCAGGCGGCGGGCGCCCCGACGTGCGCGGGGCACGACCGGTCATGACGCGGCGACGAAGCCTCGGGGAATCCAGGCTAGAATCGCCGACGGCACAGCAGGCGCGAGCTTCGACCTCCTGAACTTGCCCAGACTCCCGGTCAAGGCCCCGTGGGCGTACGTGAAGGTGGCAGAGGGATGCGACAGGCGCTGCGGGTTCTGTGCCATTCCCCAGTTCCGCGGCCGCCAGCGGTCGCGTTCTGCCGAGTCCGTCATAGGCGAGGTCGAGTCTCTCGGCGACGACGTGCGTGAGATCGTCCTCGTCGCTCAAGACGTGTCGTCATGGGGGCGCGATCGCGACGTGCCAGAGGATGTTCGGCGCGCCCGTGGCGCTCCCAGGCCGATCGTCGGGCTGCTGCGCGAGCTGCGCGAGCGAGTCGAGCGGGTGCGCCTTCTGTACCTGTACCCGTCCTCTCTCGACGAAGCGATGGTGGAAGCGATCGTCGCGACAGGAGTCGCATACTTCGACCTGTCGTTGCAGCACGTGTCGCGACCGTTGCTCGGGCGCATGCGGCGTTGGGGGGAAGCCCAGACGTTCCTAGATCAGGTCTCCGTCATCCGTCAGGTCGCTCCGGATGCAGCGCTGCGGTCCTCGTTCATCTTGGGGTACCCGGGGGAGACCGAAGACGACCACGACCGGCTTCTCGAGTTCTTGGAAGAGGTACAGCTGGACTGGGCCGGTTTCTTCACGTTCTCGGAGGAGGTCGGCACCTACGCGACCCGGCTCTCCGAGAAGGTCCCGACAGCGCTGGCATTGGAGCGCCTGCGCGAGTGCTCGGAGACTCAGGATGCCATCACCGCGGCCAAGCGCGCGGCTCTCGTCCGCGAGCGCGTGAGCGTTCTCGTGGACGAGCCCGGAACGGGACGTTCGCACCGGGAGGCGCCGGAGATCGACGGCGTCGTCCATGTCCCGAGGGTTCTGCCGGTCGGCCGGATCGAAGACGTGATGGTCACGGGGGCGGCAGGCCCCGACCTGTGGGCCGAGCCCGTTCCCGAGTGCGCGGCAGGGAGAGCCCGGTGACCGAACCAGGGCGCGAACCGGTACGCGAGTCATTCCCGGAGCTTGCGCCCCCGCACGCACGCCAGACATCCCATAACGCTGCGCGCCAGCCGGTACGCGATCACCCGCAGGCACAACTTCGCAACGGCGTGGGACCATCGAGGTTCGGTCCCTCTGCACTGGCGACGCCGGCCAACGCGATTACAGGCGCACGTCTCTTGGCCACTCCCGCGCTGGTGGTGCTGGTGGCTGTGGGCGGAACCGGCTGGGCACCGTTCGCGGTCGCCCTCGCAGTCGGTGCAACCGACTTCATGGACGGTTGGATAGGCCGGCGCCAGGGGGCCACTCGTTCGGGAGCGTTCCTCGATCCGCTGGCGGACAAGGTTGCCGTGCTGAGCGTCTTGTGCGCCCTCGCCGCCAGGGGCGAGGTTGCGTGGTGGCCTGTGGGCCTGATCGCAGTTCGAGAGGTGGCGATGAGCGTCTACCGGTCGCTCGCGGGACGACGCGGGGTATCGATCCCCGCCCGCCCGTCAGCCAAGCTCAAAGCGTGGGTCCAGGGGATCGCCATTCTCCTCGCGCTCACTCCCCCGGTCGCAGCTCATCTGGTCGTGATCGACTCGGCAATGTGGGTGGCAGTGGCGTTCACGCTTGTGACGGGTGCGCAGTACCTGGTCGACGGCAGTAGAGCGGCGCGCTCGGTGACCCCGGTCGCCGATCAGCCGTCATCGCCCGGCGAGAGCTTGGCGATGCGGCACGGACGGCAATGAGGATCGACATCGTGGCTGTTGGTACGGAGCTGCTCCTTGGCCAGATTGCCGACACGAACTCGGCGTGGCTGGGGGAGCAGCTCGCTGCGGCCGGCGTCGACTCGCATTTCCACCAGGCCGTGGGGGACAACCAGGCGCGCATCGTGCTTGCGTTACGCACCGCTCTCGCGCGAAGCGACGGGGTCATAGTCTGCGGAGGCCTTGGGCCCACTCCCGACGACATAACCCGCGACGCGATCTCCGAGGTGATGAACGTCCCGCTCGTGCGCGACCCCGCAATCGTGGAGAAGATCCGTCATCTCTTCGAGTCGCGTGGCCGTACGATGGCGGAGAACAACGCCCGCCAGGCCGATGTGCCCCAAGGAGCCGCCACGATCCCTCCGGCGGGCACGGCGCCGGGCCTCATCTGTGCCATGGGCGGCAAGGTCGTCTATGTGTTGCCGGGTGTTCCGTACGAGATGTCCGAGATGTTCACCCGAGCAGTTCTCCCCGACTTGCGCCAGAGGCTCGGCGACCAGAGCGCGAGGAGCACCATCGCCAGCCGCGTCCTGCGCACCTGGGGCACGAGCGAATCCGCTCTTGCAGAGTTGCTCGCGCGACGCATCGAAGTCCTCGACGCAGAACCGGATAACCCCACCATTGCCTTCCTGGCGAGCGGGATGGAGGGAATAAAGGTCCGTATCACGGTCAAGGCCCCCGATACCGTCACGGCGGCCGCAATGCTCGCAGAAGAAGAGGCGCACGTGCGCGAGGTGGTGGGAGAGGCCGTGTTCGGTGTGGACGCCGAGACCATGGAGTCGGTGGTGGGTGCGGGACTCGCGGCGCGTGGCCTGACCCTCGGGCTAGCTGAGTCGATCACCGGCGGGTTGGTGGCGTCGCGTTTGGTGAGAGTGCCAGGAGCGAGCACCTGGCTGCGCGGATCGATCGTCGCCTACTCCCCGGAGGTGAAGTTCTCCGTCCTCGGCGTGCCCGATGGGCCGGTGGTGACCGAGATCGCGGCCAAGGCGATGGCCGAAGGGGCGCGTCGAGTGCTCGGCGCCGACATCGGCCTCGCCCTCACCGGCGTGGCCGGTCCGGACCCCTTCGAAGGGCGCTCACCAGGCACCGTGATCGTCGCGTTGGCACTACCAGAGCACGACTGCGAGTCGATCGAAGTTCACCTGCCGGGAGATCGCGAACGCGTCCGGCAGTACGCCACGATTTCCGCGCTCGACTTGTTGCGCCGCAGGCTGATCGCCGGTGAGATCGAGGTTTCCCAGGCGTGCTGAGGACTCCGGAAGTCGCGCGCCGCGGGTAGTTCCGGTAGCGGAGGAGCTTTAGGTGCCGAGCAGGTTCACGTACAGGTCGAGCGTCGTGTGGTCGAAGGCCATGAGGCGGACCAGCTCGACGGCGGTGGTCGGGGTCGAGGTGATCGTGGACACCGCAACCTTGGCGGCAAGCTCGGGTGGGTACCCGTAGATGCCAGTCGAGATCGCGGGAAATGCCACCGACTTGGCGCCGAGCCGGTCTGCCACCTCGATGCTGCGCCGGTAGCAGGAGGCGAGGATCTCAGACTCGCCCCGCGCGCCTCCGGTCCACACCGGGCCGACGGTGTGGATGATCCACCGGGCAGGCAGGCGAAAGCCGGGGGTCGCCTTGGCATCGCCCGGCTCGCAGCCGCCGAGCTGGGCGCAGGCGGCATGCAGCTCGACAGCTCCCGCGGCCCGGTGAACGGCTCCGTCCACTCCGCCACCGCCCTGGAGATGCCGGTTGGCGGCATTCACAATGGCATCAACGTGTTCGGAGGTGATGTCGCCAAGGACCGGCTCGATCCTCGGAGAGCTCGTCGCTCCATCTCTTCTGTTGGCGTGTTCGATTGGCATGGCTTTTCCCTGCTTGCTCAATTATCTCTTCCTAGCTCCTCCCACCTTGTTGGGCGTTGATCGGCCACACTGGGTGTGATGGTCCGCCTGTTCGTGGCCGTGTCCCCTCCTGAGGAGGTCCTAGCTGCCGTCGAGGCCCTCCCTCGGCCGAACATTTCGAAATTGCGCTGGACCACGACCGACCAATGGCACGTGACGTTGCGCTTCCTGGGCGAGGTGGAGCGCGCCGAACCGGTCGCGCAGGCCCTGCGCCAGGTGCCAGCGGGGCTGAGGGACGCCGGAGTGACCGCGGTTGATGCAGTGCTGGGCCCGGCCGTCGCCTGGTTCGCCGGTCGTCGGATCCTCCAGGTGCCGGTGGCGGGCACCGAGGCGCTGGCCGCCCAGGTGGCCGGCGTCACCGCCAAGTGGGGCGGGGTCTTGGAGACCGTACCGTTTACCGGCCATGTGACCCTGGCCCGAGTGCGCGGCCAGGGCAAGGGGCCCGCCAACCTGGCGGGCACCCCGATCCGGGCGGCTTGGAGAGTGGACGAGGTCGTCCTTGTCTCCTCCACGCTGGGTGCCGGAGGCGCCCTTTACGAGACCCTCGAGAGCGTGCCGCTCGCCTGAGGTGCCCGCGGCGCTCTGTGCCCCGCGGGGCTCGACGGGAATCCGTGACCGAACAAGTGTTCGCAACTACACTAGTGTGAGTCGTCCTCCAAATGGGAGCAGTGGGAACCAGAAAGCGTCACACCCCCTCCGTAGGGTCGGTTCGGTCGGAGCTACGTAGCGGTTCAAACGAGGGAAGAGAGGCATCGGGGATATGGAACGTGACAAGGCGCTCGACATGGCTCTGAGCCAAATCGAGAAGCAGTTCGGTAAGGGCTCCGTCATGCGGATGGGAGAGCACCAGAACATGGGGATCGAGTCGGTCTCCACCGGGGCGCTGGCGCTCGACATAGCGGTCGGCATCGGCGGCCTCCCCCGGGGCCGCATCGTGGAGCTCTATGGCCCGGAGTCGTCGGGCAAGTCCACTCTCGCCATGCACGTCGTGGCCGAAGCCCAGCGCAACGGTGGCATCTGCGCCTACATCGACGCCGAGCATGCCATGGACCCCGTCTACGCCGGCGCAATCGGCGTGAACGTTGACGACCTTCTGATCTCCCAGCCGGACACGGGAGAGCAGGCACTCGAGATCACCGACATGTTGATCCGTTCCGGAGCCCTCGACGTGATCGTCATCGATTCGGTGGCCGCCCTCACCCCGCGCGCCGAAATCGAAGGTGAAATGGGCGACTCACATGTGGGCCTGCAAGCACGCCTCATGTCCCAGGCTCTGCGCAAGCTCACGGCCACACTGTCGAAGTCAGGTACCGTCGCCATCTTCATCAACCAGCTGCGCGAGAAGATCGGTGTCATGTACGGGTCCCCGGAGGTCACCCCGGGTGGCCGCGCGCTCAAGTTCTATTCGTCTGTGCGCCTCGACATCCGGCGGATCGAGGCGATCAAAGACGGGTCTGACGCTATCGGCAGCCGCACGAGGGTGAAGGTCGTGAAGAATAAGTGCAGCAGCCCTTTCAAGACCGCCGAATTTGACATCATGTACGGGACGGGAATCAGCCGCGAAGGCTCCCTGCTCGACGTCGGTGTGGAGCTGGGTCTCATAAAGAAATCCGGAGCGTGGTTCACCTATGAGGGCGAGCAGCTTGGCCAGGGGCGTGAGAAAGCGAAGGAGTTCTTGCGTGAGACGCCCGAGTTGATGATCGAGATCAACGAGCGCATCCGAGCTTATCTAGCTGCCCCTCTGCTGCCCACAGATGCCACGGTCAGCGTCGGCGTAGATGGAGGCGAGGGCGCTGCCGGGGCGAGAAGCGACGAGGAGGTCGCGATCAGCCTCAAGGGCTGACCGGAGTCGTTACCCTGCTGCTCTCGACGGGGCGGTCGTCGTGACGGCGATGGAGCTGGGCACGAGCTCGACCCATGTCTCTCCCGGCTGGAGGGCGATCATCGATCCGTCCGAGGCCACCAGCCGCGTGGGTTGGCTGAGCGACGACCGTTGCCAGGTTCCAGTGACCTCTTGCCCGTTCCGGAACACCTCGAGCGGCCCGCTCCCCGTCAGTTGGCTCTGGACCTCGAGCCCGCCTTGCGCGTCCTCGACCCAGGGGCCGTAGGTGACGCGCACGGTCTGGACCACGACGTTCGGAACCGCGATCTGACCACCGTTGGCGACGGTGGCCGGGGTACCGGTGTAGTAGAGCGTCCAGCGCCCAGTGTTGGCGTCCCACGTCCAGGTCACGTCGCTCGTCTGTGAGTAAGGGATGTGGAGCGAGGTGACCGGGGTGCCCGAAGGCGCCGTGGACGAGTACGTGAAGATCGATGCGGGTGGGGCCGTGTCGTTCGGGCGAAGTCCCCAACCGGCGGCGGTCGACACGTAGGTGTCGTCGGGGGCGTAGCGGCTCGGGGGATTCTGGACGACCGACCCGCGAGCCAACAGCGTCTCGTCGAAGACGTCAGCCTCTCGGATAAGTGACAGCACAGGCGTTATGCCCCCGACGTGCAGGAAGAGGGGCTTGCTCAGCTGATCGAGGATCGAGGCGTCCACCGCGCGCGCTGAGCGGATCGGCCCCACGAGGTTGGCGCTCTGGCACTGGAAGACGGCCACCAGGCGTGTGATCCCGCCCTCCACTGGCTCTTCGAAGACGATGTCCGCCTTGTCGAGGCCTGACTGTGGCCTCGCAGAGGGGTAATTGTCGACCTTGATGGCGAGGGCCGGACGCCGGGGTACCTGTCCCCCCGCCGCAGGCACTCCCGACAGCGGGCAAGCCGAACTCGATGCCGGGGTGGTGGTGGACGAAGTCCCCGGAGGTGTGTCGGCCCGCCCGGCCGACTTGGTTCGGGCCGTAAGTGCCAGCGAGACACCTGCGATCCCCAGGACGAGGACGGTCGACACCAGCGCGAACAGCCACGTTCTGTTTCGCGAACTGTGAGCCAAGGCCCCTGGGCTGTGGCGCCCACGGATGTGGCGCCCACGGCCTGCCCTCCGCGTCCGTCCTGTTTCGGTCTCGTCCGCCATGTTCCTTCCAAGCCTGGCCGCGGTCGGCTCATGTCGTGTCCCAGATGTGCTGGTGGGCGCTGTCCACATCCAGCAAACCTCGAGTCGCGCCCGACGCGGGCACACTCAACTGCACTCTGTACAGCGAAAGCGCCATGGCTAGGCTATCGCCAGCGCACCTCGTGCATCTGACCGCTGCATCTGACTGCTCGGTTGGGCCGCGCTACGGTCGCCGCCGTGCCAGAGCTTCCTTCCTGGGCTCGCCGGGCAGCGTCGGCAGGGATCGACGTGCTCTGGGATCGGATCTGTGAGCTGGGCGCAATCGGCCCAGGCCACCGCCGAGCGCGGCGCTTCGGCGCCTTCGGGGAAGGCAGCATGATGGCCTTCCCGCTGGGAACGGTGTTCAACGAGCGGTGGATCCGCATCGGAAGCCAGACGAGGATCGGTCCTCGCGTCTCGCTGTGCGCCGGGATGGAACCAGGCCAGGAGATGGTGAGCGACCCGGTGGTCACGATCGGCGATCGCGCGGTCATAGGTCAAGGTAGTTACATCGTCGGCCACTTCTGCATCGAGATCGGGGCGGACGTCCATACCGGTCCCTACGTCTACATCACGGACCAGAACCACGCCTACGAGGACCCCGAGGTGCCCATCGGCCGGCAATGGCCGGTCGAGGCGAGCGTTCACATCGGGTCGGGTAGCTGGCTCGGCGCCGGCGTGATCGTCCTGCCCGGGGCCCATATCGGGTGCAACGTGGTGGTCGGGGCAGGCTCGGTGGTCACCGGCGAGCTTCCCGACTACAGCGTGGCCGTCGGGTCGCCCGCCCGGGTGGTGAAGCGCTACTTCCCCGGCACGGGGTGGACGGCCTGCTCGGCGTCCGCAAAGCCCAGGGCGCGCTCATCTTTCGGAGTGGTGACCGGCGGCGCCACCCCAGATGGGGCCTAGTCGGGCCGGGCGCGCATCTGGCTCGTTGGGCCGCGCCAGCACTCAATTCGGACAGGCCGCTACCGCCTTCCATCTGCGCCGGTGGCTCTCGGCCGTAGGAATCCCCAAGGGCCGCGAAGCGTTGAGAGCGAAGCGAAGCGTTGAGAGCATTGTGAACGTTCGAGCTAGCTACGGAGGCCCAGCGTGCCGGCGGTAACTGTTGATGACGTCCTGACACTGCCGCGCATCGCGCCAGCTGGGCCTGATGCATCGACCCGGCCGGTCGTATCGGTGACGACGGCGCCGGCGGGTTTGGAAGGAGAAGGGTTTCCGGTTCGCAGAGCCTTTGCCGGTGTCGCTCTCGAGCAACTTGACCCGTTCGTGCACATGGACCAGATGGGGGAGGTCGACTACGGGCCGGGGGAGCCAAAGGGCACCCCGTGGCACCCGCACCGGGGCTTCGAGACCGTGACCTACATGATTGACGGGATCATGCAGCACCAGGACTCCGCAGGAGGCGGAGGCGTGATCACCGACGGCGATACGCAGTGGATGACGGCTGGAGGCGGGATCCTGCACATCGAGCGCCCGCCGGAGACCCTGGTGGCGAGCGGAGGGCTCTTCCACGGGATCCAGCTCTGGGTGAACCTTCCGGCGAGGGACAAGTGGGTTCCGCCGCGCTACCAGGACATCCGCGGCGACAACGTGGGACTGCTCGCCTCCCCCGATGGTGGGGCGTTGGTCCGAGTCATCGCGGGCGAGCTATCCCGGCACAGGGGTCCAGGGATGACCCACACCCCGATGGCGATGGTCCATGCCACGCTCAGCCCAGGAGCCAGGGTCGTCGTGCCATGGCGGGCGGACTTCAACGCGCTCGTCTACGTGTTGGCCGGGAAAGGATCGGTCGGGCTTGCCCGTCACCCGATCGCCACCGGCCAGCTGGCCGTTCTCGGGGCAGGCGACACGATCGAGGTGTCGTCGGACGAGCGCCAGGAGTCTCGGTCGCCCGCGCTGGATGTGTTGGTGCTGGGAGGTCAACCGATCCGTGAGCCGGTAGCCGCCTACGGACCGTTCGTGATGAGCACCCGCGCCGAGATCGTCCAGGCCTTCGAGGACTACGAGAAGGGCAAGCTCGGGACCATTCCTGCCGAGCACATAGGCGCCTAGCTCTCCCGGGCGGCCTCCGCTCAAGTCCGCTTACCCCGACGCCGGTCGACACCAAGGGCGGTGACGCCTGCTCAGGATCTGGAGCGCAGCACTTCCAGTGCACGCTCGGCGTGCTGGTTCATGTTCACCTCGCTGTGGATCACGGCCAAGACCTTCGAGTCGCTGTCGATCACGAAGGTCGAACGCTTGACCGGCGTGATCGAGATCCCACCACGCTTCACTCCGAACATCTCGGCCACCTCGCGCCCCAGGTCCGACAGCAGCGGGAAGTCGAAACCGTGTTTGTCAGAGAATCTCTTCTGTTTCTCCACGGGGTCGGCGCTTATGCCCACTCTCTGCCCGCCTGCTTTCTCGAAGTCGGCCTTCAAGTCGCGGAAATGGCAGCTCTCCTTGGTGCAGCCGTAGGTCATGGCTGCGGGGTAGAAGAAGAGCACCACGGGGCCTTTCGAAAGGAAGTCGCTCAGCCTCCGCGGTGTCCCCGTCTCGTCGGGAAGCTCGAAGTCGCTTACGAAGTCGCCCGTGTTCATGCCTCACACCTGTGTCCAGAGGTCACTGACGGAACGCTAGCCCTGGCGGCATCGGCAAGCTCACGCTCTCGCCTACGTGACTTAGGACTTGCGCCCGCCGGTCATCAGGGCGCCGAATTCGATGCTGGCGTCGAGGGGAGGGCGATGGCACCCGAGGCAAGCACCGAGAGGAGCATCCACCCCGCCGCGTACGCGAAGCCGACCGTTGGCGACGCGATTGTGTAGAGGAGACCAACCGCGGCAGAGGACGCGAAGGCCCCGGCGGATTGGATCCCACCCAGCAGGCCGAAGCCACTGCCGCGAAGGTGCTCGGGGAGCATCGACGCGACGAGCGCGGACTCGGAGGTCTCGGCAAGTCCTATTCCGCTTCCGGCGAGAGTGAAGGCGATCAGGAGCATGGGCCAGGTGTGCCAGTCGACTGCGAAGATAGCGTAGGCGGCCACGTAGACGAAGGCCCCGGCCGCGAACACGACTCGCGGGCCAACCCGGTCGATCAAGTGCCCTCCGCCGTAGGCGACCACCGAGCCGAAGGCGTTGTGCGCGGCGTAGACCAGGATGGCGAGAGAAGCCGCCGCGGCGAACGACCTTCCTCCCGTGTGCAGCAACTGGGTGGTGCGAAGGATCAAGAGGGTCGTGGTCACGTTACCGAGCTCGAACAGCGCGATGGGCACCATCGGACGGACCACCCCCTTGTTTCGTAGGCCGCGCAGCCCCAGGCTGCGCCGACCGGGTGAGATCCCACGTGTCTGCTTTTTTGCCTGACGTGCGGCGACGGTGATGGTGATCGCGGCGAAGAGGCCGGGGATGACTGCGAGAACCATGGTGGGCCGGATCCCTATCCACGTCACCAATCCCGCCGCGAGGAGCGGGCCAGCCACCGCGCCCAGGTTGTCGCCCGCGCGCTCGAGCCCAAAGGCCCGCCCATACGCGGAGCGTGGCGTCAAGGACGACAGCAGGGTGTCGCGAGAGGGGCCGCGTATGCCGCGTGACACCCAGGCCAGCGCGCGCAACACACCCGCCTGCCACACCGCGCCCACGAGGCCGATGGCCCCGGTTGCCAGCGCGGTGCCGAGATATCCCCCTGAGGCCAAGCGACCGCGCTGCTCGGGCTTGTCTGCGAGTGGTCCACCGACGAGCTTCGCCACACCCATGAGCGCGTCGGAGATGCCCTCTACGATCCCGAGCGCGCCCGCCGAGGCTCGCAGTACCGAGGTAAAGAAGCTCGGGAGCACGGCGGTGGTGATCTCATGACCGGCGTCGGAGAGCAGGCTGCTCGCACTCACGCTTCCGACTCCGAGAGTGAGCCATCGCTCAGCGGGCGGCTGCGACTCAGGTACGCGACCTGCTTCGGAGCTCACGCGGGGCCATCCACGGGCTCACCCTATCGAGACACGCGACTACGAGCCCAAGATGCGCGCAGAGCATTTGTCGTGGAGGTGATCCCTGCCCCAGCAGTCAGCGGACTGCGCGCCCGGATCGTTGGCCGAGCCGATGAGAGTCCGTCGGTCCCCATTCTTGGGTACTCCGGCCGTAGCCGGCATGACCACCAGCTGGCATGCTAGGAGGGTTCCTACCATGACCGCGCCGGTGAGTTCGCCACCTGCCGTTAGCTTCGCGCAGCGGCCCATGCTGGTGTTCTGGGAGACGACGCGCTCCTGCCAGCTCGCCTGTCGGCACTGCCGGGCTTCGGCCCTGCCGCAACCACTGCCGGGGGAGCTGAGTCGCGCACAAGGGCGCGATCTCATCGCGCAGGTCGCCGGGTTCGGGCGGCCGTACCCGATCCTGGTGTTCACCGGCGGCGACTGCTTGCTTCGCCCCGACCTGTTCGACCTCGTCGAGGAGGGGGTCTCGCGAGGGGTGCGGGTGTGCTTGTCGCCCTCGGTCACCCCCCTTCTCACACGAGAGATGATCGACAGGATCGCAGGTTCCGGTGTCAAAGCGGTCTCGATCAGCCTGGACGGTGCGAACCCCGCAACCCACGACGGCGTGCGCGGGATCCCCGGTCACTTCGACGCGACGATGCAGTGCATCCGCGCGTTTGTGGACACCGGTCTGACCGTCCAGGTCAACACGACGGTCATGCGCGCGAACGTGAACGAGCTAGCCGACGTCGCCGCCTGCGTGGCGCAATCAGGGACCCACATATGGGAGGTTTTCTTCTTGGTGCAGATGGGCCGGGGTGAGGCGGTCGCGGCGCTGACCCCGGAGGAACACGAAGACGTCTGCCACTTCCTCTATGACGCTTCCCAGTACGGCTTTGTGGTTCGAACGGTCGAGGCCCCGTTCTTCCGCAGGGTTGTGGCGCTTCGCAACATCGGAGTGCCAGCACCCGAGCACAAGCTGTACCGGAAGCTACTGCTGCGGCTCACCCAGCAGCTGGGGGACGCGAGCGAGCGGAAGAGGGTTCACACGGCCGCGACCCGCGACGGAAAGGGCGTCCTGTTCGTCGCCTACGACGGCGACGTGTACCCGGCGGGGTTCCTCCCCGTGCCGCTCGGCAACATCCGCGACCAGCCGTTGGTGGGGATCTATCGCGACGATCCGCTGCTGCGCTCGATCCGCGCCGCCCGATTCGCGGACCGTTGTGGCCGCTGCGAGTACGCCGACCTGTGCGGGGGTTCGCGCGCCCGCGCCTACGCTGCCAGCGGCGATCCGCTCGGCGAAGACCCAGCCTGTCCCTACCAGCCCGGGTCGCAGTCCGCCAGACCGTGCGCCACCGGCCCCGTCCCGATGAGTAGGTCTGACAGCCTCTAGCCTCACGTAGAGATCTCTCCGTGCGACGTGTCGGGGACGCGGGCACGGTTCGGACGAGCAGGCAGGGTCGGACGAGAACGGAGAGCACGAAACCAGCAAGGAGAGCACGAACGTGGACACCTCTCGAACCGGGTCAACGGGTGATCGACGGCTGAACCGGAGGGACTTCCTCGGTGGTCTCGTCCTACTTGGGACATCGGGGGTCGTGCTGTCGGCTTGTTCTTCGGGCTCCTCCTCCGGTTCCTCGAAGATCTCGCTCCCCTCTTTCCCGCTCGGCGCGGCGGCACGGACGATTTCGAAGCCTGTACAGATCACCCTCTGGCACTCGATGAACTCCGCGAACCAGACGACCCTCACGAACCTCACGAACAAGTTCAACTCCTCCCAGAGCGACGTCCACGTGAACCTCGTGAACCAGAACAGCTATGACGACACCCTCACGGCCTATACCGCGGCACTCTCCGGTGGCACGCTGCCAGACGTGGTGCAGATGCAGACGACAAACCTGCAGTTCATGATTGACAGCCAGAGCGTGGTGCCCGCCCAGTCCGCGGTGGAGGCCGACCACTACGACCTCTCCGACTACATACCTTCGACTGTGGAGTTCTTCAAGGTCAAAGGAACTTTGTATGCGCTTCCGTTCAACATCTCCTCGAACGTCTTGTACTACGACAAGAATGCTTTTCGAGCCGCTGGCCTAGACCCTGACGCGCCACCTAAGAGCCTCGACGGACTGAGGACCGCGGCAGAGAAAATCGTCAGCACCAATACCGAGAAGTACGGCATGAGCCTGAAGGTCACCGACGCCGACTTTCAGCTAGAGCTCGCGCTTACAGGTGGAGAGCTCGTGAACAAGGACAACGGGCGCAGCGCCCGCGCCACGGCCGTCTCCTTCGACGACAAGGCGGGCAAGTCGATCTTCGAGTGGTGGGGGGGGATGCTCGACGACAAACTGGCCCAGCCGACTTCGTTCACGACGTTCGACAACCTGTTCGCGATCGCGAACAGGATCGCCCCCATGACCTGGGAGACCTCGGCCGCCCTCGGTACAATCCTGGGCGTCTTGAACCTCTACCCTCAGGTCTCGCTCGGAGTCGGAGGGTTGCCGTCCCCGTCCACTTCGAACGGGGGCGTCTTCGCGGGCGGGGCCGGGCTCTACATGGTGTCGAAGTCCTCCCCCGAGCGCCAGGACGCGGCCTGGCAGTACATCAAGTTCCTGAACGAACCGACCCAGCAGGCCGCGTGGGCAGTGGGGACCGGCTACATCCCGATCCGCAAGTCCGCCACACAGCTGGCCGTGCTGACCCAGGCGTGGAGCAAGGTCCCTGGATATCGAGTGGCCTACAACCAGATCCTCGCCAGTCCGGCCAACCCAGCTACAGCCGGAGCCGTCATCGGGTCCTTCTCGCAGGTGAGCGATGCGATCAACAACGCGATCAGCTCGCTGGGCTCGGGCGCGAACCCTGACACCGCGCTGGCCCGGGCCGCCGCCACGAGCAACCAGGCGATCTCCTCCTACAACGCCAGGCTGTAGGCGAAGGCCTTATCTAGCTCAAGCGGACGGGCGGACCTGGGCGTGACCGTCGAAGCACTCGCCTCGGACGCGGCGCCCGACGGTGACCTCGTCTACACCCATCTGCTGGACGATCCGTTCCGCATCGTGCTGCCGAGACGGCATCGGCTGGCCACCCGACGCCGAATCCCACTTGTCGAGCTGGCCGACGAGTCGTGGATCGCCATGTCATCTTGCCCCGGCTACTGCCAGGCGGAGGCCGTGCGGGCGTGCACCGGCGCCGGTTTCTCTCCACAGGTCACCGTGGAAGCCGATGACTACCCGGCCGCGCAAGGCTATGTCGGTGTCGGGCTAGGGGTGCCCATGGTTCCGCTGCTTGCGTTGGGTGCGATCCGCGAGGAGGTTGTCGTCCGGCGAATCCGCGGCGTCGAACCGGTGCGGCACATCTATGCAGTCACCGTCTCACAAAGGCCGAGAATGGTCCGGTGCCGGTGATGCTTGAGACGCTGAGCTTTGCCGCCGCCGAGCAGCGCCGCCGCTCCATGGCCTGAACCCGCACTACCGCGGGCGTCCGTATCATCATGACCAGGGCATCCATTTGTCTATGACGTCTCGCGACATCACAGAGTCGGGCTGGGCGGATTTGAACCGCCGACCTCCACGTCCCGAACGTGGCGCGCTAACCAAGCTGCGCTACAGCCCGTCCGCCGGCAGGCTACAGCCTGGAGCGACGTCCCCCTCGTCGTTTGTCTGGACCACCACCTTGGCGACCCTACGGCGGTCCATCTCGGCCACCCGCAGCTCCCAGCCGTCGTGTGCGAGGCTCTCACCCTCTTCGGGTATGTGACCGAAGGCGTCGAAGAGAAACCCCCCGAGCGTCACGTACTCGCCCTCTGGGATGTCGAAGCCGAGTTGCTCTCGCACGTCGTCCACACTGGCGCTTCCGTCCACCAGCCACCGAGTGCGGTCCACGCGGATGACGTCGGGTTCCCTGCTTCGGTCGAACTCGTCGCGCAGGTCACCAACGATGGCGGAGAGCAGGTCCTTCACCGTAAGTACACCGGCCACGCCTCCGTACTCGTCGACGACCACGGCGAACGAGCGTCGATCGCGGCGCATGTCGGCCAGCACGTCCAGCACGAGCAGGGACTCGGGGACCAAGTACGGTTGGCGCAGTCGGCGGGAGATATCGAGAGGTGTGGGTTTCACCGGGCCGCCGCCCTCCTCCTCGTCGTGCCCGTCGAGCTCCCATCCCGACCTGAACAGGTCGTTCACATAGAGGACACCGATCAGGCGGTCGAGGTCGTCGTCGTAGACGGGGAAGACGCTGTGTCCCGACCGGCGAATGGCTCCGGCCACGTCCGCTCCGTGGACCGGTATCGCCAAGCCCACCACGTCGACCCTAGGCGTCATCACCTCGCGCACTGTGGCGTCGCGCAGGTCGTCGAGAGCGGAGAGGATCAGGCGCTCCTGGTCGTCCCCGGCGATCTGTCCTTCCGGACGGGCGGGGCTCTGGTCAGGAGGCGGGTGACGGCGCCGGAACACAACCGTGCGCGAGCCTGCTAAGCCCCGCCGGATGAGGCGTCGGTATCGGTGCCGGCGGGAGCGACGCCCCCTGCGGGTGCGTCAGGCGCCAGGGGTAGGTCGGGTGCGAGAGAGGATGGAACCGGCTGGAACGTCTGGTCGTGGTACGTACCGCCCTCCGACAGAGCGGTCGCTGCCTTGCGAAGACGCAGCGAGTCGAGTGGCTTCACCAGCCAACCTTCTGCCCCGCAACGCCGGGCCAGGAAGACGTCTGCGCGGCGGTCGAGCAGCATGAGCACCGCAACGGCGGGCAGGTTGTCGTACGAGGCCTCGAGCCGCAGGTCCATGCATACCGCCATGGCACCCATGTTCCCCATCTGCATGTCCACCACAACCAGGTCGGGCTCGTGCTCATCAACTGCGGGGGCCACGTCCGGCCCGCTGCGCACCTCAACGATCTCGGTGCCCGGCTCGCCAAGCGCAGCAGCGACCGTCGCCCTCACCGAAGGGGCGTCGCTCGCAACGACGATAGTACCCACGATGCTCAGGGTAATGCGGCGTACCCGCCTCGACCACCCCCATGCTCGCCGAACATGCCGAACATGTGGTCGGCCATCAGGGAAAGGCCTTCTGCGTCTGTGACGTCGATGTCCAGCAACGGCACGCGCGCCACCGGTGAGGGCGCGACCTCGACGACAAGCTCGGCTAAAGTCGCTTCTTCGCGCTCGTTCACGGCCGAGTAGTTGTGCAAGTTTTCGATGAGTGCCTCCAGCGCGCTACCTTCGGGTGCTCGTGGCAGCTGGTGGGTTTCAGTCGGCTTCGAAAACGCAGGGTGAACCCGGTTCACCACCAGTCCCTCCACTGCGAGGCCCGATTCGTTGAGCCTGTCCGCGAACCAGCCTGCCTCGTTCACCGTGTCGGCACGCGGGGAGGTTACGAGGACGAAGGCCGTCGTTCGTCGCGCCAGCAGCCGTCGCATGTGGTCGGCGCGCAACCGGAAGCCCTCCTCCATCCCTTCGAACGCCTGGAAGAAGGCGACAGCGTCGTGGACGATGTCTGCTCCGGCCACCTTCGAGATCGTGCGCAACAGGGCCTGCGCTGCCACCGACACGACGCGCAGGTATGCCCGAGTCGGCATCAAAAGCAACTGGAACAACCGGTGCCCCAGGAATCGGGTGAGCCGGCGGGGAGCTTCGAGGAAGTCGATGGCGTTTCGCGTCGGCGGCGTGTCGACCACGACGATGTCATAGGCACCCTCCTCGGCCAGCTCGTAAAGCTTCTCCATGGCCATGTACTCCTGGGTTCCCGACAGCGCGCCCGTCAGGTTCCGGTAGATACGGTTCGCCAGGATGCCCTCTGCCTGTTCGGGCGAGGCCGCGTACCGGCGCACGAGGTCGTCGAATGTGCCTTTGGGGTCCAGCATGAGCGCCCATAGTTCCCCCGGCCACGGGCCCTCGATCTTCTTCGGGATGTTCGTGAGGGTGTCGAGGCCCAGCGCGTCGGCTAGACGCCTGGCCGGGTCGATCGTGACCACACATGCGCGACGGCCCCGCCGGGCCGCCTCCAACGCGAAGGTCGCCGCAACGGTGGTCTTGCCGACACCGCCGGACCCGCAGCAGACGACCACCGAGCGGTTCTCGACCAGATCTCCGAGCTCGTGGCGCGAAGAGTCCGATGTGGGCGGCGATGAGCGCGTTGCTGTGGCCGTTGGTTCATCGGCCTTCGGTTCGTTCACGCGCGGAGCTCCTTGCTGTACCCCTCTTCGAGCCGTCCAACCGACGCGGCCAGATCGGTTTCGAGGCGCTCGAGCTCCTCGGGACCGATCTGTGGGCAGAAGAGGAACCGGGCGTACAACTGGGGGAGGGGCAGCTCGTGGGCCAAGCGCTTCCACTGCGCGGCCTGGAGCCTGTAGCGGTGCGCGCGGAACGCTGCAGCTCGTCCCAGGGCAGCAGCCAGCTCGTCGTCGATTTCGACGCCCGCTTGCTCGGCCGCTTCGGAGGGGTCTGTGTCGAGAAGCGGATCCTCGGGAAGACAGCCATTTACGATCACCGGCCCGAGGGTGATCCCGATGCGGTCCTCGAGCTGGTACGCGGTCTCGACCGCCTCGTTCACCGGCATCTCCTCGGGGAGGGTGACGAGGACCACCTGACAGCGCTTGGCATCCGAGAGCAGTTCCACCACGTCGGCCGCTTGGGCGCGCACCGGGCCTGATCGCGCGGCGCCCAAAAGTCCCTTGGCGGAGGACAGGAAGGTCATCGCGTGGCCTGTGGCGGGCGCGTCCACGAGGATGAGGTCCGAAGGGTCGTCCCGTTCCAGCTGCTTCACCTTCCCGAGGACCAAGATGTCTCTGATCCCGGGGATCGCCGTGGCGACGACGTCGAGCGCGCCTGAGGAAGCCAGCCGCTTCGAGATCCGCTTCATGCCGTGGTCGGCTAGGTACTCGACCAGAGCGTCGTCCGGCGTGATCCTGCGTGCTCGCACCGCACCGTCAGCGGACAGGCTGTCGAGCACTGCCTCGTCGTAGTCGAGAGAGTGCTCACGCCCGAAGGCAGCCGGCACGCCGGATTTTCCTTCGAGCTCGACCACCAGGACATTGAGCCCCGATGAGGAGGCCATTTTCGCCAGAGCGGCGGTGATCGTCGTCTTGCCAACCCCACCCTTACCGGCCACGATCAGAACGCGACTCTGGCGACAGAAGGTGGCGACGTCCATCTCGGGCCGAGCGTACCCGTGAGTCGCGGGCCGCGGACCGGTTCGGAAGCGGAATTCGTGCTCAGACCCCTTGTCCAGCCTTCGAATGTCCGGATAACGTCACTTGGGGGAGAGTCAATTGGCGACAACGTCGATCGGTGAGCTGTGGCAGACGAGGGCGGCCTGCAGAGGCCCGCAGGCCGCTGTGTTCTTTCCGCCCACCCGCGCCGAGCGCAAGGAGGAGAAGATCGCGCGCGAGAGGCGGGCCAAAGCGATCTGTGCAACCTGTGCAGTGCAACCCGAGTGCCTCCAGTACGCGATCCGCATCCGCGAGCCTCACGGCATCTGGGGCGGGCTCAACGAGATCGAGCGCAAAGAGCTGCTCGAGTGCCCGGCATGCTGAGCCCGAGCCGGGCTTGGCTCAGCCCAGCCCTAGCCCCGTAGCGCCGGCGCGAACCCCTGCGCTGTCGCAAACGTTCCCCGGGCGTTGCCCGGTGGCCGAGCAGATGGCCGCGGTGAGCTCGTTTGCCGTCCCGAGCACCGCTTGGCTGACCGCGTTAGCAGGGTCCGAGAGCTCGCCGGCGATCTTGCCCATGGAATCTCCCTGCAAGAGCCCAGGCGAGAACCCGACACCCGCGCCGGCCACCAGGAGCCGGTTGGCTACGTCGACGAACGGGAGCGCCCCGGGCTCACTCGAGAAGGGTGCTGAGTCGTAGTGCTTCAAGAGCGCCTGCTCGAACAAAGGAAGCTTCTCGAGAGCGGGAAAACCGGCCGGTGCGTTGGTCGACGGCGCCTGTTCGTACACCTCGGTGGGAGAGAAGGTGACATACCGGCTGCGGTAGGTGGCACCGTCAAAGCTGAACGTCGCCGTTCCACCGAACGCCTCGTACTTCGAGGACGAGGTGGCGCCCAGGCCGGAGAACGTGCCGAAGCGACCAAGGGCGACCACCAAGGCCCAGCGTTCGGCGGCGCAGTACGGGCAGAACTCGCCGCCCACGTAGACGACGTCAGGGCGGCCCGCCACCACGAGCGGAGGTTGACTCGTCAGGACACTCGGAGCTGGGCCCTGGGGGTGCGGCGCGCCCGCCGCGTCGAACGCCGAGGCCGGCAACGAGGTCGCTGCGTGGACCACGTCGGCCGGCGCAGGGGTCACGGGTGGCACTGGGGCCGTGGCTGATCCCCTGGTCACTTTCAGTATGAGGAGGACCACCACGATCACCAGGACCAGCACCACGAACGCCCACGTCACCAGCGCCATAGGTGCGCGCCGGGGCCGCGCCGAGGCGACGTGCTGAACCGGTTCTTGCATTCGATGCTATTTCTGCATTGATGCGTCGAGAGCCTGCTCCACGTGGTCGAGGAGACGGGCGGTGCATCCCGAGGTGTCGACGACCGGTGCGACGTCCTGCGCGATCCGCTCGGCCAACGCGTCGAAGGTATGTCCCAACGGGCCATCGCCGAGTGCCACAGGCTGCCCGCAGTCGCCGGCGGCTGCGATGTCTGGGTGAAGCGGCACGCTACCGACCAACGGCACTCCGATCTCCTCGGCCAAGCGCCGGCCGCCGCCCTCACCGAAGAGCGCGTAGGAAGTCCCGTGCTCGCAGGTGAACCCCGCCATGTTCTCGATCACCCCGGCCACACGTAGGTGGCCCTTTCGGGCCATGTCCGCCGCCCTTGCTGCGACCTTCTGCGCGGCGATCGGCGGCGTGGTCACGACCAGCACCTCGGTGCGGGGCAACATGCGGGCAAGGCCCATCTGGATGTCGCCGGTGCCGGGCGGCATGTCGATGAGGAGGTAGTCCACGTTTCCCCACCGGACGTCTTCGAGGAACTGCTGCACCGCGCGGTTCAGGACCAGTCCGCGCCACATGATCGCGGTGTCCTCGTCGGCCAGGAACCCCATCGACACAACCTTCAACAGCCCGTCCCCCACGGCGAGCTCCATGGGCACGATCTTGCGGGCCTTTGCCTGGAGCTCTCCGCGCATCCCGAGCAAACGAGGGATCGAGAAGCCCCAGATGTCGGCGTCGAGCAGGCCCACGGCCAGACCCCTGCGGGCCAGGGCTACGGCGAGGTTCACGGTGATCGACGACTTGCCCACGCCGCCCTTGCCCGAGGACACCGCCAGCACCCTTGCGGCTGTCGGGAGGTCCGTGAAAAGAGAGCGGTCTTCCTGCGCCTTGCTCCGTGCCCGGTCCATCACCGCACTTCTTTGAGCCGCGTCCATCTCGCAAAAGCGCACCCTGACCTCGCGTACGCCGGAGAGGCTCGAGACGCGGTTGTCTATGTCCGAGCGGAGCTGGGTGCGAAGCGGGCACCCCGAGACGGTGAGTGCCACCTCGACCTCGACCAGACCGTCGGCACCCACTGTCACCTCGCGCAGCATCCCGAGGTCCACGATGTCCGAGCCGAGCTCGGGGTCGATCACCCCGGCGAGCACCTCGTGCACCTCGATGGCAGCTCGTGGTGCAGGGTAATCAGGCATTCCTCGATGCTACCGGTCACCAGGCCTGGAATCGCCGTGAGCGTGAGCGTGGGCGTGAGGACTGCTCGCGTCACAGCGCCCGGTAATATAACCAGCGACTGAAGGTCGCTGGTCGCTCATTCGAAGGAGAATCGGCGACCTGGGGCAAGGACCCGAGGAGAGACCGCCGTGACCAACATGACCAGCGTCAAGATCGGCAAGAGGCCGCAGTCCGTCACGCTGTCGGACAGCGCCGCGAGGAAGGTCGCCGACCTGTTGGCCCAGGAGGGCAGTGATGAGCTCGCGCTGCGCGTCGCGGTACGAGCTGGTGGTTGCTCAGGCTACAGCTACGAGATGTACTTCGACTCCGAGATCGCCTCCGATGACATCGTCGGGGAGCAGGGCGGGGTGAAGGTGGTGGTCGACGCGAAGAGCGCCGAGCTGCTCAAGGGCTCGACGCTCGACTACGCAGATGGTCTGCAGGGTGCCGGGTTCCACGTGTCGAACCCGAACGCCACGCGTACCTGCGGCTGTGGGTCTTCCTTCAGCTGAGCGTCTCGCGCGCGCCTTCGTCCACGACGATCTCGCTCGTCGTGGACGGCGAGAAGGTATTCGTCTTAGATGACGGGTCCTCCCTGCTCGAAGTCCTGCGCGAGCAGCTGGGGCACCGCTCGGTGAAGGACGGATGCAGTCCCCAGGGGCAGTGTGGTTGCTGCACTGTCTGGGTCGACGGGGCTCCGCGAGTGGCCTGCGTGATACCCGCGCGCCGAGTCGCCGGACGCGAAGTGACCACCTTGGAGGCTCTGGCACCGGCCGTTCGCGACGCATGGGCTCAGGCGTTCGCCGACACCGGTGCCAGCCAGTGCGGGTTCTGCACACCGGGGATCATCATGCGTTTGGCGGCCCTTCACGTGAGCCGCCCGACGCTCGACGAAGCGGCGGTGAAGAACGCGCTCCTGGCGCATCTGTGCCGCTGCACGGGTTGGCGCACGATCCTCGAGGCGGCGCGTCGGGTCGCTTCCGAGAGGAAAGGTTCGCCAGTCCTCTCGAGCACTGATTCGCGCACGTGCTCACGGGGCGATGAACGGGAGATCGCTCGCCCGCGCCAGGCGCGCGACATGCAAGTGGCGCGCGCGGGCCGCGCTGGAAGGTGGATTGCCGCAGACGGTCGGGCCGGAGGTGGCTCTCGGCGCTGGGGGGTTCGCTGACGACACCGCGCCTGCCGGGGCGCTCGTCGCGGTCCTGGACGGGCGCGGCGGGTTCTGTGTCGCCGAGTCCCTCGCCGCGGCGAGGGCCAAGGCGGGCAAGGTCCAGGGTCGCAACACGACCGTCGCCCTTCGACACCCTCTTGAAGTGGCGCCGGGTGACTGGTTGCTCACTTTGCGGACCACGTTCGTGGAGCCTGCATATCTCGAGCCCGACGCCTCGTGGTGCGCGCCGGGAGGCGAGCCTGCCAACCCTCTCGCCAACGGCGGGGCCTTCGGAGGCAAGCTCGCGTCTCGCGTGGCCGAAGCCGCTCGGTCTTTGGCGGAGGCTTACGGGCGGCCGGTGCGAGTGTTGTTCGCGCGCGAGGACGTAGTGTGCCTGGGTCCCAAGCGCCCGCCAGTGTCTGCCGCCTTGCGCGAGGACGGAAGCGGCGTGATGCGTGTGGCGCGGACCCCGGGCTCAACCGGTCTCTCGGGATGGGCGGAGGCGGTGCACTCGGCGCTGCCATACGTCGACGTGGAAGAGGTCGAGGTCCCGGGTCCGCGGGTGTCGGCCGAGCTGCGTGGAGCCGGCTGGGCAGAGGCGGCGGTGCTGGGTGCCGCCCTCGAGGCTCGGCGTGAGGAGCGGCTGGGCACGGGCCATCCACTGACCGTCGTATCTCCTGGCAATGCGCGCGCCACCGCCACCGCCACCATCGCCGTCGACGGTGCCGTGTCGGTTCGCATAGCCGCGGGCGAGGTGCTCGACGAGGTGGTGCTGTGCTCCTACGTCGTGGGCGCCGCTCACCAGGCACTCGGATGGGTGCGCAGCGAGGGGGTGTCCGTGGCCGAAGATGGTGAGGTTCTCGATCTCACCATCCGCTCGTTCGGCATCTTGAACGCCAGGGAGATGCCGCGCGTCGACGTCGAGGTCGAGAGAGAGGACGCCCCGGCGGTGCGGGGAAGCGATGCCGTCTTCGCGGCGGTGGCGGCAGCTGCCTGGTTGGCCGGCGGGTTGGAGCCGGCGTGGCCACTCGAACGTGGCCGGCGACGATCGACAACGGGAAGATCGACAACGGGAAGATCGACAACGGGAGGCGGAATATGAGCGAGCTGGAAGCGAGCGAATCAATGAGCACGGCAGCCCGCTCGTCGGACCCGAGAAGGGCGCTGCAATGAACGAGCCGGTCGGGCCATACTCGCCGACTATGCGCGCCGGTAACCTGCTCGTGTGCTCGGGGCAGATAGGCCTGCGGAGCAGTCCCGACGGTCCCGCACTCGTCCCCGGTGGGTTTCGGGTCCAGGCGCGCCAGGCCCTCGACAATGTGGCGGTCCTGCTCGCCGGCCAGGGTCTCGACTGGGGGCATGTTGTGAAGACGACGGTGTACCTCGCCGACGTCGCTGACTTTGGCGCCTTCAACGAGATCTATGTAGAAGCGCTCGGTTCACACCGCCCCGCCCGATCCCTGGTGGCTGTTGCAGGACTGCCTATGGGGGCGCTAGTAGAGATCGAGGTATGGGCGTACGCCGAAACCGGATTGTCCTGACCGGAACGGGCACTACGGTGCCCATGTGCCGTGTCCGAAGCGGTAACCAACCGAGCGCACGGTCTCGATCAGGTGCGCGTGCTCCTCTCCGAGCTTGGCCCGGAGCCGACGCACGTGGACGTCCACTGTGCGTGCGCCACCGTAGTATTCGTAACCCCACACCCTGCTTAGAAGCATCTCACGCGTGAAGACCTTGCCCGGTCTCGCCGCGAGGAAACGCAACAGCTCGTACTCCATGAAGGTGAGGTCGAGCGCGCGCCCTGCCACTGCCGCCTGGTAAGTCTCGAGGTTGAGCACGAGTGGGCCGTGCTCGATGAGCTCGGGGCGAAGCCCTCGCCCTGTTCGCCAGAACAAATGGGCGAGGCGCGCTGTCACCTCCTCTGGGTGGACCGGGAGAACGCAGAAGTCGTCGAACTGGTCCTCGCGAAGCGACAGATCGCCAACCTGAGTGCGTCCGACGACCAGGAGCAGCGGGCGGAGCGGCACCTCGCGGGTACGCATCGAGCGGCACAGGGCAAACGCGCCCTGGGGGTCCGCGTCTGCGCTCACCACTGCCCCTGCCCAGCCGTCCTCGGGCTCGTCAGACGAGCCGTGCTCGGGCTGGGCCACGGCCTTCCAGGGGTAGCCGGCGCGCTCGAGGGCGAGCGCCAGCTCGGCGGGGAACGGGTCGGGAAAGCACAGCAACGGCTCCATTGCGTGTCAGCTCGTCGCTCTAAAGGAGTGGCAGGTAGCGGTCCAGCTCGAACTGGCTGACGTGTGTCTTGTAGGCGGCCCACTCCGCTCGCTTGTTTCTGATGAACCACTCGAAGACGTGCTCGCCGAGCGTTTCCGCCACGAGTTCGGAGCGCTCCATTACCGCCACAGCGTCGTTGAGGCTACTGGGCAGCGTACCGATCTGCTCTGCGGCGAGCTCCTCGGGGGTCATCGTGAAGAGGTTTGTGGCCGCCTCGCGCGGCAGCTCGTATCCCTCCTCTACGCCTTTCAGTCCCGCGGCCAGGATCACGGCGAAGGCCAGGTAGGGGTTGCACGCCGAGTCCGGCGCCCTGTACTCGACGCGAGTGGACTCGAGCTTGTTGCGCTTCACGACCGGTACGCGTAGCAGCGCCGAGCGGTTGTTACGTGCCCATGAGACGTGGATGGGCGCTTCGTAGCCAATGACGAGGCGCTTGTAGGAGTTCACCCACTGGTTCGTCACCGCTGTGATCTCGTGTGCATGCATGAGAAGGCCGGCCATGAACCGCTTGGCGATCTCAGACAGACCATAGGGGTCGTCCTTGTCGCAAAACGCGTTGGCGTCGCCTTCGAACAAGGACAGGTGGGTGTGCATACCCGAGCCCTGGACTCCGGCCAGAGGCTTCGGCATGAAGCTTGCGTGCACACCGCCGCGTTGCGCGGTCTCCTTCACCACCAGGCGCACCGTCATGACGTTGTCCGCCATGGTGAGCGCATCGGTGTAGCGAAGGTCGATCTCGTGCTGGCTGGGGGCGTCCTCGTGCTGGGTGTGCTCGACGGGGATGCCCATCTCCTCGAGGGTGAGAACGCTGCGCTTTCGCAGGTCGGTCGGCACGTCGCTCGTGGTCAGCTCGAAGTAGGAGCCGCTATCGAGGGTTATCGGCGCGTGGGAGGGGTCCGCGTCCGCGAAGTAGAAGTACTCGATCTCGGGTGCAGCGAAGAAGGTAAACCCCTGCTCCCGGGCGCGGTCCAGGGTCCGGCGCAGGGCGTGGCGTGGGCAACCTTCGAATGGGGTGCCGTCGAGGTTGGAGATGTCACAGAACACCCGGGCCACCGGGGCATCGCCAGGGTCCCAGGGCAGAAGCTGGAAGGTCATCGGGTCTGGCCGAGCGAGCACGTCGCTCTCTTGCACCCTCGAGAAGCCGTCTATTGCCGAGCCGTCGAAGATCATGCCCTCTTCCAGTGCGTTCTCCAACTCGGCGGGGGTGATCGAGAGTGTCTTGGCGGTGCCCAGCACGTCTGTGAACCACAGCTGGACGAAGCGGATCGCCCGCTCCTCCACGGTCCTGAGCACGTACTCCTGTTGGTTTCGCATGTGGCCTCCGTGCCGCATCTATGTCGCCGGGCGTTGTCCCGGCTCCGCCTCACCCTGGTCTATCCCCGAAAGCCCGTTAGCGCACCCGTAGGGCGACGCCCCGGGGACTCGATAGTGTCGCAGCCGGCGGAGGGCTCCACCGACGGGTTAACGCGCCGTTCACGCGAGGGCAACGCCCGAGAAATCCGTGCCTGAGACCATGTGCCCGGGCGAACGAGGGTCAACGAGGGTTTCTGGCACGTTGGCGCGGACTTGTAACCCGAACGGGTTAGCCACCACGATAGTGCCAGCCCCACCCGGCCTGAGGGAGAAGAGGAGGACCTGTGCAAGAACGCACACCGGCGGACGTGCTCCGCCTCGTACAAGACGAGGGGATCGAGATAGTCGACCTGCGGTTCGTAGACCTACCCGGTCTGATGCAGCACTTCTCGGTGCCTTCCCGCACGCTCGGCGAGGACTTGTTCGAGGAAGGCATCGGGTTCGACGGCTCGTCGATTCGCGGCTTCCAAGAGATCCAGGAGTCGGACATGCTGCTCGTGCCGGACCCCAACACGGCGCTCATCGACCCCTTCTGCGAGCACAAGACGCTGGACATCAACTGCTTCGTGCGCGACCCGGTGACCCTCGAGTCCTACTCGCGAGACCCCCGCTACGTGGCACAGAAGGCCGAGGCGTACCTGGGCACAACCGGAGTGGCCGACTCCTGCTACTTTGGACCCGAAGCGGAGTTCTTCGTCTTTGATGACGTCCGCTACTCCCAGGACAGCCGCTCCGCGTTCTATCAGGTCGACTCTGTCGAGGGGCACTGGAACATGGCTACCGACGAAGGGCCGAACCTCGGTTACAAGATCAGGCCCAAAGAGGGGTACTTCCCTGTTCCGCCTGCCGATCACTTCCAGGACCTGCGCTCGGAAATGATCTTGACGATGGAACGCCTCGGCATCGAGATCGAGGTGCACCACCACGAGGTGGCCACTGCCGGTCAGGCGGAGATCGACATGCTCTTCGACACCCTCCTGGTGATGGCCGACAAGCTCATGATGTACAAGTACGTGGTGAAGAACGTGGCGAACGCCGCGGGCTACACGGCGACGTTCATGCCGAAACCGTTGTTCCAGGACAACGGCTCGGGCATGCACTGTCACCAGTCCCTGTGGAAGAACGGCGTGCCGCTCTTCTACGGCGAGGGTTATGGCGGGCTCTCAGACATGGGACGTTGGTACATAGGCGGACTGTTGCGCCATGCCTCGGCGGTCCTCGCCTTCGCAGCGCCTACGACCAACTCCTACAAGCGCCTGGTCCCCGGTTACGAGGCACCGGTGAACCTGGTGTACTCCCAGCGCAACCGCTCCGCGGCGTGTCGCATCCCGCTTTACTCGCAGAGCCCGAAGGCCAAGCGCGTCGAGTTCCGCTGCCCCGACCCCTCTTGCAACCCGTACCTTGCCTTCTCGGCGATGCTGATGGCGGGCCTCGACGGCGTGCAGAACCGGATCGAGCCGCCTGACCCGGTGGACAAGGACCTCTACGACCTCCCGCCCGAGGAGCTGGCAAAGGTGCCCCAGGTGCCGAGCTCGTTGGACGCCGCCCTGGACGCGCTGGAATCCGACCATGACTTCTTGAAGGCAGGCGGGGTGTTCACCGACGACTTGGTCGAGACCTGGATCGAGTACAAGCGCATAAACGAGGTCGACGCCATCCGTCTTCGCCCACACCCATGGGAGTTCATGCTCTACTACGACATCTGAGGGCTCCCGACACAATTGACTGAGATTCGACGACAAAATCTCAGCTGAAAAGGTCTCTTTACACATTTTCGGGTGCAGCTGCGCCACTTCGCTGGCCTTTCCGCCTTTACTGCCGTGCCGCACTGCCTAGCAAGCGAGCCGGCTGTAGGGCACCAAAATCCCGATCAGATCGCTGAACTGGCATTGCACATCGACGTCGGCCATCATCCGCCGTGCTCTGTTCTCTCCTCTACGTCGGGCTGTGCCGGATCCTTGCCCTTGTCCGGTCTAGCCATCGGTCCGAAAGGGACAAGGACATCGAAATTGTGGTTCTCCGGCACCAAGTACGTATCCTCGAACGTCAGCTCCACGCACGTGTGAGATACCGACCAGCAGACCGGGCGATCCTTGCTGCGTTGAGCCGTTTACTCCCCCGATCGCGTTGGCGGTCCTTCCTCGTCACCCCCGAAACCCTGCTGCGCTGGCACCGTGAAGCTGCAAGACGCAAGTGGCGCCGCTGGAGAAGACAACGACGGCCTGGGCGTCCGGCGTTGCGCCCTGAGCTGGTCCAGCTCATCGTCCGCCTCGGCAAGGAGAACAGAAGCTGGGGCTGCGTACGCATCCAGGGTGAACTGAGGAAGCTGGGAATCCGGCTCTCGGCCACCTC